>Ga0207691_10004482_pt1 | contig 13527 bp, 11 predicted proteins | sample KBSM13metaG_FD_184327 | JGI IMG/M metagenome (GOLD analysis project Ga0207691, IMG submission 184327) | Miscanthus rhizosphere microbial communities from Kellogg Biological Station, Michigan, USA - KBS M1-3 metaG (SPAdes) (version 2) | ecosystem: Host-associated > Plants > Roots > Rhizosphere >... | reverse complement strand
CCCGCGGCTGCCGGTGAGGAGGATGCGCATGTCACGTCTTGACCAGAGGGGTCTTCGCGGGGCGAGGCTTTCGGCGGTCCAAAGGATACCCCTGGCCGTCCACGCAGGCCATCCATCGTCCGGACGCCAGTCGATGCGCGTCGACGTGGTGCATCTTGTACTTGTTCCATCCGTAGTGGGAGGGCGCCAGCGCGGCGTGATCCAGCGCTGGAGCTTCCTCGTAGACGCGGTCGTCGAGGCGCGTGATCGCGAAGGCGAAGACCTTCCATCCGTACGTCGGCTCATCGTCCTGCGCGAAGCGCAGCAGGCGTCCGTCCTCGAGTGCGATGACCCGTCCGGCCGGGCGCGCTGCGTGCGGGTCGTCGCTGACGATGGGACTGGCCGGATGCTCGGTCCAGGGCCCTAGAAGACTCCTCGAAAAGTGGAGCCTCAACACGTCGTGCGTCGGGACTGACGTGAACATCCACCAGAGACCGCCATGCTCGAAGAGAGAGGCGTCCACGAATTTCGCGCCCGAGAGAAGCGTGGCCTCGAAGTCCCAGAGATCCGGAAACCTCCGAGCCCGGTAGAGACGGACGGTGCCCGTCTCCCCGCACTCCGGGACCATGAACGTCTCCGAGCCACTCTCGAAGACGTAAGGGTAGGAGAGGTGAAACCGTTCGCGTAGGGCGATCTTCTCGTAGCGAAAGTCGTTTCCGTCTTCGCTCGTTGCAAAGCCGATCGAGCCGAGCCCGCGGCGCTTCTCCATGACCTCGAAGAACAGATGCCAGCGACCGTCACGCCGCCACAGAAATGGGTCCGCCACGAAGGAGGCCTTGACGTCGTGGACGTCGCGTGCGGTCACGCTCGGCTTCGCGGCGTTGGCGGCTTCCTGAAGCGCGAGAGGGGATTCCACTTCGAAGACCGCGATCGACCAATACGCCTCGCCGGCGTCAATGCGCCGGAGGGCTCGGATCACACGGAGCAAGAAGAACGCAAGCGCCGCATTGGCGAGCAGGCTCACGGCCAGGATTGCGACGAGGGTCGAGATGGATGCGGACATGACTGAGTTGCGTTCGAGTGTAGATGCAGAAAAAATAAGGAAATATTGACTTATATCCTTATTATATTCGGCGTAAACGGGCAGCCATCAAAGTATTTTCGAGCAGCTTGGCCACCGTCAGCGGGCCGATACCGCCCGGAACCGGCGTCAGCCATCCGGCAACCGCAGCGACGTCGTCGAAGTCCACGTCGCCGACGAGAATTTTCCCTTTCTGTTCGAGGGCCGCCCGGATTCTCTGGGACCTGCGCAGACCCTCGGGGGCAGCGTCGAGGTTCAGGGAGTCGAGCCGGTTGATCCCCACGTCGATCACGGCGGCTCCCGGCTTCACGAACTCGCGTGTGACGAATCCTGGCCGTCCGATTGCGGCGATCAGGATGTCCGCCTCCCGGCAGACGGCCGCGAGATCGCGGGTCTTCGAATGACAGATGGTCACGGTGGCATCGCGCGCCGTCAGAAGCGCGGCGATCGGCTTGCCGACGATGTCGCTCCGTCCCAGCACGACGGCGCGACGGCCGGACGTCGGAATGGCGTGTGTCTGCAGGAGCTCGAGAATTCCTGCGGGCGTGCAGGGCACGAAACGGGGGCGGCCCTGGTGAAGCCGCCCGACGTTCTCGGGGTGGAACCCGTCCACGTCCTTGAGCGGATCGACCGAATCCAGAACCGTCGCGGAGGAGTGGCCGGCCGGCAGCGGAAGCTGAATCAGAATTCCGTCGACATCGAGATCGCCGTTCGCGCGGGCGACTTCAGCCAGGAGCCGCTCGGGAGACATGTCGGCGGGCAGTCGCAGGGTTTCTGCGCGAATGCCCGCCTCGATCGCCGCCTTCGTCTTCGACGTCACGTACGACAGCGACGCGGGATTCTCTCCGACGAGCAGCACGCGCAGCCCAGGCGCGGGATGAATCTCCGCGGCTTCCGCGCGCAGCTTCTCCCGCAGAGTCCGGGCCAGGGCGTTGCCGTCGAGCACGACGGCGCGGGCGAGCGCTTCGGTCATCGCGCGAGGATATCCGGCCTGTGCATCGGCCTCAGCCTCGGCGCCCTAAGGAGTTCGAGTCGTCCAGGTCTGTTCGCGACGGCTGCCGTCGCCGGCCGCCAGGCCCAGTCCGAGCACGCACGCCAGTACAGCGGGCACCGATTCGGCCGCCAGATTGAATTCCACGAGGCCGTCGAGACCGATCGCCAGCAGCGCGCCGATGCCGACCAGCGTGAGAGCGCTTTCTTCGCGGTGCCGCTGACCGCGGAATCGGCGGACGAGGAGCACGAGCATCGAGATCCAGGCGAGGAGCGCGAAGAACGCGCCGACCGCGCCGCCGGTCAGGAGAAGCTGCAGGGGGACGGACATGGCGGAGTCCACCAGGCCCCCGAGCTCGCGCGGTTGAAAGCGGCGGAAGGCATCGGGAAACGCTCCGAGGCCGGCGCCGAAGATCGGAAAGCTCTGCCATGCCTCGAGAGCGGTTTGCCATATCGAGAGCGTGCGTTCGGCGGCCGCCGATACGGCCGCGGGAATCTGGGCGTCGGCGCGGCCGGCGAGCGCGATCCACGCTGCGAGGCCGGCGGCGATCGAGGAGGCGGGCCGACGAGCGCGTAGAGAGTGCCGGCCGGCAAGCAGCCAGAGGAGCAGGATCGACAGGCCTGCGGCCGCCATGCGCACGGGCGAGCCCGTCATCACGATTCCGGCGCCGATGATGCCGAGTCCCAGCGCCCGGGCGACGAGCGGCGCCAGTCGGACCGCGAGACGCTCGCCGCGATCGGCCGTGTCGCGGCCGCGATCGGCGTTCGTCAGGACCTCGGCCCAGAAGAAGCCGAATGACACGGGCAGCAACACGAGCAGGAAGTCGCCGAGCTCGGCCGTCGACTCGAAAACTCCCCGGAAGGCTCCCCGCTTCGCGGCGAGGATCCCCGCCACGGCGATCTGGAGGCAGCCCGAGAAGACCGCTGCCGTCGCGAAGGCCCGGCGCCGCGGACGCGTCCGCAGGAGCTGCGCCGTGGCCGCGAGCAGGGCGGCAGAACCGCCCAGCAGCAGGACAGTTGCGGCTGTCTGCTCGGGTGCGAGCGAGATGCGCGGCTGGGGGGCCGTTTGACCGTAAAGGCTAAACAAATCAGCGGTTTCGTGGTAAATTTGAAGGTTCACGGAAGCAATCTGCGCGAGCGTCGGTTCGGGCAGTGGGATGAGCTGCAGGAGACCGAGCAGTCCCACGGCCAGGATCGACGCCAGCGGCAGGAAGAGCGGACGAAGGGATCGAAACGACGACCGGGAGGAGAAAGTCAAAGCCCCGATGGCGAAGCCGAGGGCCGGGATCAGTAGCCGGCCCACCGGAGCCGGCGTCCCGGCAACCGCGGCAGGCAGACGGGCACCCTGGAGCCATGGAGCCAAGACGATGAACGCCAGAAGCATGAGAAACGCCACCCGATCCCTGAAATCGCTGTCGGACGGAACGAGCGCTTCGCGCGCCAAGGAGGTCCAGCGTTGAAGAAGCGTCACGGACTCATCCTACTCGGACTCTTCGGTTTCGGGATGACGGTTCCCGGCCTTGGTGCGGCGCCCGCGCCGGCGGACTTCAACCAGGCGCGGCTCGAGTCGGGGAAGTACCTCTTCGATGAGAAGCGGTATCGCGAGGCGATCGATCAATTCCGGATCGCGGCCTTCGGCTTCCTCGGCCGCCCGGACTGGCTGTCTTCGAGCCTCGCCCGGCTGGCCCTCGCGCAGGTCGCGGACAGCCGGCCAGAGGACGCCGATGCCACGGTGGCCCGTTTTCTCGAAGTGCAGCGCCGCTTCCCGGCGTATCCCCCCCGGGACCTCGAGCCCGCGAGGCAGGCCGAGTTCCAGGCCCTGCTTCTGAAGCGGGTGCAGGAGGCCACGCTGCTCGGCATCCCGTCGCTGGCGGGGCTCGTCGAGACCGAGGAGCAGAAGATCGCCCGGCTCGCGCCGGCCGACCGAAAGAAGGCCCTCGAAGCCGCCGCCCGCCGCGACCCGTCCTCGGCCGTCTGGGCCGTGGCTCTCGCGCGCGAAGCGGCGGAGCGGGGAGACTGGAAGGAAACGGAACGCTGGGCGGGAACGGCCCTCGCGGCTCAGCCGAACAACACGGACGCCCTGGCTCTCCGGGCCAGGGCGCGCGTGGTGCGCGGCGAGCTTGCCCAGGCGCGGGCCGACCTGAACGCCATTCCTCCGGCCGAGCTGGCGAAGCGTCCGGAGCTCTATGCCGACGTATTCGTGGCCGGCGTCGAGGCGGGCGACTGGACGCTGGCTTCGGAGGTTTCTCCCAGGATTCCCTCCAACCTGATGTCGCGTCCCGATGTCGCGAAGGCGCAGCAGAAGATGGCGGCCGAGCGGCAGCGCCGAGTTGCGGAGGCGGCCCCGAAGACCGCGTCGGCCGCGCCGGCGGGAAACGCGGCTGCGACGCAACCGGCTTCGCTGTCACAACCCAATCCTGCCGCGCGGAGCCGGGAAGTTCTCGCCGAGAGCCGGCAGCTCGTCCTCGCCGGGCGAGCCGGGGAGGCCCGAACGGCTCTTGCCGGCGCGCTGAATGCCGATCCGAACAACCGGGAGCTCCGCCTGGCGCTTCTCGAAGCGGCGTGCCTGTCTCGTTCCTACCGCGACGGGGCGTTCCAGGTCCCGCTGGTCGCTCCTTTTGGCGACACGGAAGCCCCTTCGATGTTCTACGCTGCCGTCGTGCTGTACGAGACCGGCAAGGTGGATGAGGCGCGTGGATATCTGAAGCGGGCGATGCCTCGGGTATCCGGGCCTCTCGTGGACGAGTATTCCCGTAAGATTCTGGGGCAGTAGCCGCGATGTTCGAACGCGCTTCGTGCCTCCCTGGATGCCCGCGCGGGCGGGCGCTGCTGGCGACGGCGCTTCTCGCACTCGCCCTTGCGGCCGCCCCGCTGGCCGCCCAGCAAGCCGGGGGCGGCGGCGTCGGCGGGCCCGCGTTCGGCTCCGACTCCGTGCCTTTGAACCGGACGATTCCGGCCAAGGAGGAGATCCAGAGTGAGATGACTCGCTCAAAGCTGCGGTTCGGGCCGGCCCGGGTGCTGCCCTCTTTCAACGTCTGGAACGCCGGCTACGACAGCAACGTCTTCGGCACGAATGAGGACCCCACCGGAGACTGGACGCTTTCGGTGAACGCCGGCGCGACGTTCCTCGTCCCGTTCGGATCCAAGTTCGTGCTCCGCGCGGATGCCTTCCCGCAATACACCTGGTACAAGGAGCTCAGCGGGCGGGACGAGTTCGGGGGACGGTACGACGGGTCGCTCTACGGCTTCTTCAACCGGATGACAGTCGAGCTTACGGGCGGTTACTTCCAGCAATATCAGCAGTACAGCACGGAGCTGGACACCTTTGTCTTTCAGAATTCCCTCCGGACAGGGGCCAAGGTCGACGTGGACCTGACAAATCGTCTCTCGCTCTTCGGGTCGGGCGGCTACCAGGATGTGACCTATCGGCAGATCGAAGGCCCTCCCGGTCAGGAGATACGCGTCCCGCTCAACGATCGAGCCGACTGGGGAGGGCGCGGGGGCCTCCGATACCAGATCCTCTCCGACTGGAATGTCGGCATCGCTGGCGAGGGGACGTGGGCGGACTTCACGACCACTCCCGAGCTCCGGAACAACACGAGTACGGCGGCGCTCGCGAGCGTCGAGTACAATCGAACGCGCCGGCTCTTCATCAACCTGATCGGTGGCTGGCGCGAGGGAAGGGGCGTCGACTCCAACTTCTTTCCGGACTACTCGACCGGCGTGGGATCCTTCTTCGTGTCGTTCTTTCCGATCTCATGGCTCGAGCTCCAGGTGGCCGGCCATCGGAATGTCAGCTACAGCGTCACCGCCACAAACCCGTACTACTTCGAGAACCGGATCGGCGGCAAGATCAACATCCAGCTCGGACCTCGCATCCTCCTGAGCGGCTACGGCCAGACGGGGCCGAACAACTATCCGCGTGCCGAGCCGGTCGTGATCGATGGCGAGGTCGAGGTTCTCAAGAGGCGGGACGAGTCCGAGCAGTACGGCGGAGGGGTTTCGATCATCGCCTACCGGCCGCTCGTTCTCACCGCCCGCGCGACGCATACCGCAATCGACTCGAACATCCCGACCGCCGGCCGTTCTTACACCCGCTACACGGTGATGCTCGGCTTTTCGGGGACATTCCAGCGATGAAAAGACAGACCGTTTCGGGCCTGCTCCTCGCCCTGGCTTTCGTCCTCGCGCAGCCGGGAGCCGCGCAGGAACCCGCGCCCTCGGGCGATTACGCCGTCGGGCCCCGCGATCTGATCGAGGTCAAGGTTCTCGAGCTTCCCGAGCTCAACGTCGACCGCCGCGTCACCGACAGCGGGACGCTCGATCTGCCGCTCGTGGGATCGATCCCCGTGGCCGGCATGACGGCGTCCGACATCCGGGCGCGGGTCGAGGCGCTCGTCCTCGAAAAATACGTGAACCGGGCGAACGTCTCCGTCGTCATCAAGGAGTTCGCCAACAAGCCGGTCTCCGTTCTGGGGGCGGTCCTGCGGCCCGGGTCGCTCTCGATCTCCGGCCGGTGGACGCTCATGACCGCGATCACGGCGGCAGGCGGGCTCAGCGACAAGGCGGGCAGCCGCATCCTCGTGCTCCGCCGTGCGGACAACGGATTGTCCGACACGCTCGAGATCCGCACCGACGACCTCTTTCAGAACGCGACCGAGCTCTGGAACATCCCGATCCAGCCGGCCGACGTCATCAACGTCGTCCCTCGCACGAGCATCACCGTGTTCTGTCTCGGCCAGGTCAACTCGCCGGGCGCCCTCCAGTTCGACAGCGAGGACCGCCTCACGCTGCTCTCCGTGATCGCCAAGGCGGGAGGCCTCAGCGACAAGGCCTCGAGCACGATCCGGATCAAGCGACGGGGGGCCGACGGGAAGGACGTCGAAACCGTCGTCGATTTCAAGCGCGTCGTCGCGGGCAAGGATCCGGACGTCGCGGTCCACCCGAACGACGTCATCGTGGTGAAGGAGTCTTTCTTCTGATGGCCGACCTGGACGATTTCGAAGAGGCGAGCGAAGTCCAGTCGTCACGCGCGGAGTTCCACCTCGCGGACTACTGGGCCATCGTCGTCAAGCGGCGGCGCCTCATCGCCGTCTGTCTCGCCGCCGGGCTGGTCGGCGGCGTGCTCGCCACCGTGCTGACGACACCGATGTACACGGCGAAGACCGTCGTCGACGTGGTACGGCAGGCCGCGCAGACCGTGCCGTTCTCCGCCGGCGCCGGAGACACCGGGCAGGCCTCGGAATTCCTGCCGAGTCAGATCCGACTCATGCAGAGCCGGGAGATCGCGGAGCGCGTGGTCCGCAAGCTGAACCTGCTGGCCGATCCACAATTCAACCCGAAGCGCTTCGCCGAGTTCCGACCCGACGCGAAGGGCAACGTCCCCAAACCCGCGGACCACGACGTCGTCGACGCCGCGATCGGCGTGCAGAAAGTTCTGGAAGTCACCATCCTTCGCGGCACGAGCCTCGTCGAGATCTCGGCCGTCGTGCCTTCGCCCGAGCTCGCCGCCGCCATCCCGAACGCCGTCGCCGACGCGTACATCGACTGGAACGTCGAGTCGCGTGTCCGTCTGATCGGCCAGTCGAGCCAGTTCCTGGCGAGCCAGATCGAGCAGGCGAAGTCCGAGATCGAAGCCAAGGAAAAAGAGCTCTTCGCCTTCGGCCGCGCGCGTGACATCACGGTGGACCCCAACGCGAAAATCGATCAGGTCAACCGGGACCTCGCGGCCGCGGTGACGGACCGCGTCGCCAGGGAGGCGCGCTACCAGGAGCTCCGGTCGACCCCGCCCGAGGCGATCGCCGACTCGTCGGTCGTGGCCTCGCAGCGCGCGGACCTTCAGAAGCTGGAGCGCGAGTACGCCGAGAAGTCCAACGTCTACAAGCCCGAGTGGCCGGCGATGCAGCAGCTCAAGGCGCAGATCGAGGACGTGCGCAAGGGCCTCGCGAGCACGGCGAGCGACAGCGCGAGCAAGGTCGTCCAGGCCGCGCGCAGCGACTATCTGACTGCGCTGCGGCGGGAGGAAAACCTCCGGGCCATGACGCGCAGCGAGCAATCCGAGGCGCTGGCTCAGGGGAGCAGTACTGTCGAATACCGGAATTTCCGCACGGAGATCGACACCAAGCGCGCACTCCTCGACAGCCTGCTCCGACAGCAAGGGGAGACGGAGGTCATCTCGCGCGTTCGGGACGAGCAGATGACGACGATCCGGATCGTGGATCGGGCGCTCGAGCCCGGCGGGCCCTTCGAGCCGTCGCTCCAGAAAAACCTGCTCGTGGCTCTGTTTCTCGGGGGCGGCCTCGGACTCGGCCTCGCCTTCTTCCTCGCATACCTCGACCGGACGATCCGCAGCACCGAACAGGTCGAGCGGCTGCTGCAGCTTCCGCCGCTCGGCGTGATCCCGGCGCGGGGGGACGGGCCGACGTACGGCCCGAAGGGCCGGACACGGATCTTCGGCAAGGCCGCAAAGGCCCGTCTGTCCGGGGAAGAGGCCGATCCGATCGAGCTTTCGCCGCACAGCGAGCCGCGCTCGCCGACAGCCGAGGCGTACCGTGCATTCCGCACGGCCCTGATGCTTTCGCGAGCCGGCGGCGTGAAATCGGTTGTGATGACCTCCGCCTTCCCCCACGAAGGCAAGACGACGAGCGCCGTCAATCTGGCCGTGGTGCTCGCCCAACTCGGCCGGCGCGTCCTGCTCGTCGACGCGGACCTCCACAAGTCGCGCCTCCACGAGATCTTCCAGATCCCGAACCGGCTCGGGCTGGTCTCGATCCTCGCCGAAGGCATCGAGCCGTCGCGCGCCATCGTGAAGAGCTCGGTGCCGGGCGTCTTCGTGGTCCCGGCGGGCCCCGATGCGCCGAATCCCTCCGGGCTGCTGGCCTCGGAGGCGATGCAGAAGTTTCTCGATCTCGCAGCGACGAACTTCGATCACGTCATCGTGGACTCCGCGCCGGTGCTTCCGGTGTCGGACACGCTCGTCTTCGCGATGCAGACCGATGGTGTCGTCCTCTGCGTGCGGGGCGGCGTGACCCCGCGTGATCACGTCCTTCGGGCGCGCGACCGCATTCTGCGGAGCGGCGGTACGATCGTCGGCGTCCTGATCAACGCCCTCGAGCCCGAAAGCGCGTCCTACTACGGGTACGAGTACGGCTACGGCTACCGACAGGAAGGCCGTCCCGAGGCCGAAGAGGAGAAGGCCACTCCACGCGTGGTCCACAGCTAGCGCTTCCGCCGTCGCCGCGTGATCGAACTCCTCGCTGACCACCGCCCGGGTATCGACGACGATCCGAACGGCTTCGGGTCTTCCCGGACGGAACGATGAGCACGCTCGCGGCTCCCGCTTCGCGAAGCCTCCGGGCAGGTCCCCGGTGGATGGCCACGATCGCTTGCATGCTCCTCCTCGGACTCTGCGTGACGGGGATGGTTCAGGAGGTCCAGGGGCGCCGCCGGATCGCTTCGATCGCGGAAGAGCAGCAGCTCGTGCGGCGTGACCGCGCGGTTGCGGAGACGGTGAGCCTGGTGGAAGGAAACGACGAGGCCGCGTTGCTCGTGGCGGAAGTGATCGTCGGTCGGCCAGCGGCCGCGGGGGGAGCCTCCTCAGCTCCCGCGGCGCTCTGGCTGATTCTTCGCGGCCTCTCCGGGCGCCCGGGATCGGCATACGGACGTCTCCTTCTTGGACGGTCGGCAGCCATCCAGGGGGAGGCGAGTCAGTGGGTGCGGCCGCTCGAAATGGCTGTCGTGGCCGCCCCCGGCCTGGATTTCGCCTCCGCGGAGCTGGGTCGCCGGTATCTCGTCCGCTGGGGCGCACTGACTCCTGAGCAGCGACGGGCCGGGCAGGAGAGCCTGCGCCTTGCCTTGCGAAGCGAGTCCTTCCTCCGGGCGGCCTTTTCGACGGCCGTCGCGACTCTCGGTGCCGAGGCCGCCGTGGGGGCTCTGTCCGACGACTCGCCGACGCTGCGGCTGGCGGAACAGGTCTCCCGCGAGGCCGGAAACGGGGCGGCGGCAGACCTCATTGCCGCCCGCCTCCGAGCCCTTTCTGCCTCGGCGCCGGCCAGCCGTCCGAGCCCCTGACCACCCGAACAGGCGCGTGTTATACTGCGCGCTCAAACAAAAAAGCCTCGTAACTACAGCAAGATAGCTGTAGTTTGCGGCGGAGGGGGCTGGGACGTGCCTCTGTTGAGACGAGGCCCTGAGGTTTTTCCTCAGAGCCTCTTCGACTTGTCGTCGGCCGAATTCCCCTGGATGGTCGCCCAGACGCGGAGCCGCCAGGAAAAGGCGCTCGTACGCAACCTCGAGCCCCTCCGCGTCCCGTTCTATCTCCCACAGCACGAGCGGCATGCGGCCCGCTCCGGCCGCCGATTCGTCTCGTTCATCCCCCTGTTTCCGGGGTACGTGTTCCTGCGGGCTGATCCCGGCGCCCGGACCGCCGCGCTCCGGAGCGGTCTGGTCGTCCGGCTGCTCGAGGTGCGGGATCAGGAGCTCCTCCACGCGGAGCTGCGCCAGCTCCGAAAGCTCCAGCAGACCGGCGCTCGCCTGGTGCGCTACGCCCCCCTCGTCGAGGGAGATCTCGTGACGATCGCGTCAGGTCCGTTCCAGGGTTACCGGGGGCGCGTCCTTCGGGAGCAGTCCGCGTCGCGGCTGATCGTCTCGGTTTCCATGCTTCGCCAGAGTGTCGCCGTCGAGTTTGACCGGTCCTCTCTCAACCGGGTATCCGGGGACGCGAGGACCGTTGCGGAACAGAGCGCCGTCGCCTAGGCACGCCGCCAGCGGCGTCGTGAAGGGAGTTTTCACGTCGGTGGTGTACACCGAAGGGGGCGAAGCCCGGACGGCGGGCAGCCCGAACAGGAGCCGAAGCGGGTGACCGAAAGAAGAGCGAACGCAGAGAGCCTCCAGAGACGGTTCAACGACCAGTCGGCGGCAATTGGTATCGCCGGCCTCGGCTACGTGGGCCTGCCCCTGGCGCTGACATTCGCCGAGAAGGGCTTCCGCGTTCTGGGGTTCGACATCGACGGTTCCAAGGTCGAGTCGTTGAACGCCGGGCGCAACTACATTCAGCACATCGACGGGAATCGGCTATCGACGGCGGTCGCCGAGAAGCGTTTCGAGGCGACGACCGATTTCGGCCGCCTCAACGAACCCGACGCCTTGATCATCTGCGTGCCGACCCCGCTGACGGCCCAGCGCGAGCCGGACATGAGCTACGTCGTGAACACGGTCCAGCTGATCCGTGCCCGGCTGAGGCCGGGGCAGCTGGTCGTGCTCGAGTCCACGACTTATCCGGGCACGACCGACGAGCTCGTCCGCGGAATCCTGGAGGAGTCCGGCTTGAAGTGCGGAAGCGACTTCTACCTGGCGTTCTCGCCCGAGCGGGAAGACCCCGGCAACGGAAAGTACAACACAGCGACGATCCCGAAGATCGTCGGGGGCGTCGACGAGACCGGCGGCGATCTCGCCCAGAGCCTCTACGACAAGGTCGTGGTGAGCACGGTCCGCGTCGCCAGCGCCCGCGAAGCCGAGGCGGCCAAGCTCGTCGAGAACATCTTTCGCGCCGTCAACATCGCCCTCGTCAACGAGCTCAAGATCGTGTTCGACCGGATGGGCATCGACATCTGGAACGTTCTCGACGCCGCCTCGACGAAACCGTTCGGCTTCATGCGGTTCAACCCCGGACCGGGCTGGGGCGGCCACTGCATTCCCCTCGACCCTTTCTATCTCTCCTGGAAGGCCCGGGAGTACGGCGTGACGCCGAAGTTCATCGAGCTCGCCGGCGAGGTCAATGTCCAGATGCCGGAGTACGTGATCACCAAGCTGAGCCTGGCCCTCAACGACCGCCGGAAAGCGATGCGAGGCAGCCGGATCCTCGTTCTCGGGATCGCTTACAAAAAGGACATCGACGATCCGCGCGAGAGCCCGGCCTTCGAGATCATCGAGAGCCTCCTCCACCTGGGGGCCGAGGTGACCTACCACGACCCGCACGTCCCGAAGGCTCCGCGAATGCGCTCCTGGCCCGACCTTCCGCCGATGAAATCCTCGCCCCTGACGGAGGAGGTCCTGCGGTCGCAGGACGCCGTCGTCATCGTCACAGATCATTCCGCCGTCGACTACGAGGCGGTCGTCCGCCACGCCGGTCTGGTCGTCGACACTCGCGGTGTATATCGGGCGCCGCGCCCCAACGTCGTCAAGGCATGATTCCCGCATTAGTCGCCGGGACCCCCGGGAGAATTCGATGAGACAAGGACAACTCGTGCTCGTGACCGGCGCCGCCGGCTTCATCGGGTCGCATCTGGTGGACGCGCTCCTGGCCCGGGGAGCCCGGGTCCGGGCAATCGACGACTTTTCCAACGGAAAGCGATCGAACCTTGCGCACTGCGCGGACCGGATCGAGCTTCTCGAGGCGGACATTCGCGACGCCGAGGCTTGCCGCAGGGCGTGCGCCGGAGCCGCCGTCGTCTTTCACCAGGCGGCCCTCGGTTCGGTGCCGCGGTCGATGAAGGACCCGGCGACCACGATCGCGATCAACGTGGCCGGAACCGCCAACGTCTTCGCTGCGGCGCGCGAGGGGAGCGTGCGGAGAGTCGTCTATGCCTCCTCCTCCAGCGTCTACGGCGACAGCACGCGGCTCCCCAAGAAGGAAGGGGAGGAGGGTCAGCCGCTCTCGCCTTATGCGCTCTCGAAGGCCATGAACGAAGAGCTCGCCGGCGTCTTCGCCCGTTGCGACGGCATGGAGCTCGTCGGGTTGCGCTACTTCAACGTCTTCGGCCCGCGGCAGGATCCCGACGGGCCTTATGCCGCGGTGATCCCGCGCTTCTTTCGGGCGTACCTGGCCGGCGAGGCCCCGGTCATCTATGGCGACGGCACGCAGAGCCGGGACTTCACATATGTCTCCGACGCGGTGGATGCGAACCTGCAGGCGGCGGACGCCGACGCGACAGCCGCCGGCCAGGTCTACAACGTCGCGGGGGGACAGGTGATCTCGGTCAACGAGCTCGCGGCGGCGGTCGGGGACGCGGTCGGCGGCGGACAGGCGCCGCGCTACGAAGCGCCACGGGCCGGCGACGTCATGCACTCGGCGGCGAGCCTCGAGCTCGCCGGGAAATGGCTGGGCTACCGTCCCGCGGTGGGCATCGCCGAGGGCCTGGCGAGATCCCTGGACTACTACCGTTCTCTGGTGGAGGCCGGCGTATGACGAAGGGCAGCGTGGCGGTCCGCGTTCGGGAGCTCTCCAAGGAGTACCGGATCGGTCACCGCATCGAGCGCTACAAGACTCTGCGCGAGTCGCTCGCCTCCCTGGTCAGTGCTCCGGCCCGGCTCCTGCGTCGCCGTCGGCGTTCCGATGAGGGCGACGATCTGCTCTGGGCGCTGCGCGACGTCAACTTCGAAGTCCGCCAGGGCGAGGTGGTCGGAATCGTCGGCCGCAACGGAGCGGGCAAGAGCACGCTGCTGAAGATCCTGGCCCGGATCACGGATCCGACGCACGG
>Ga0207691_10004481_pt1 | contig 13533 bp, 8 predicted proteins | sample KBSM13metaG_FD_184327 | JGI IMG/M metagenome (GOLD analysis project Ga0207691, IMG submission 184327) | Miscanthus rhizosphere microbial communities from Kellogg Biological Station, Michigan, USA - KBS M1-3 metaG (SPAdes) (version 2) | ecosystem: Host-associated > Plants > Roots > Rhizosphere >... | reverse complement strand
ATCGCGTCGGACGTGATCTGGCGCGAGGTGATGCTGACGAAGAATCAAAAGCCGCTGATTGCGTCGATGTCCGACGTCGCCGCGTCGGGCGGCTACTACATCTCCATGCCGGCGCACGCGATCGTCGCCGAGCCGGCGACGCTGACCGGCTCCATCGGGGTCGTCCTCACCAAGTTCGTGATCGACGGGACGCTCAAGAAGCTCGGGATGAACCCGGAAAAGTCCACCACGCTGTTCCAGGCGCGGACCGAGCCGCTCCGCGACGCCAAGGGCAACCCGGTGCCCTGCGAGTTCTGCAAGGACCTGCGTTTCAAGGGACGCACCGGCGTGTTCGAGATGTTCGTGATCGACGACGAGGCCAAGGAAAAGATCGTCGCCGGCGCGTCGCCCAACGAGCTGCGCGCCGCCTTCCGCAAGCAGCGCGGGCGCTTCCTCCAGGAGGAGGCCCTGGCGATCGTGCAGAAGGGTGATACGAGCGTGCAGGAAGTGCTGCGCGTCCTCAAAGGCGCCGAGGGCGGCGCCGCGGACTTGGAAGGTTGATCTCAGCAGCAACCGGCGGCACCTCGGAGGCAACGGCCACGCCGCTGACCATGACCGGGGCACGCGAGACCCGGAAGTAACCAGAGACCCCCCATGATCTTCAGCATCATCGTCATCGCCATCGTCGGCATCGTCGCGTTCTTCCACTACCTCCAGGGGTTCTTCAGCGCCACGCTCTCGGCGGTGATCACGATCATCGCCGCCGTGCTGGCGGTGTCGTACCACGAGCCGGTGGTCGAAGCGGTCATGGGCGCCAAGGCCGCGGGCGTGTCACACGCGCTGACGCTCGCCCTGATGTTCGCCGTCACCTACCTGATCCTGAGGGTGATGTTCGACAAGATGGTGCCGGGCAACGTGCGCGTCCCGGCGATCCTCGATAAAGTCGGCGGCGGGGCGATGGGACTGGTCGCGGGCGTGTTCGTGGCGGGGATCGTCGCCCTGATCGCCCAGTACCTGCCCATGATGCCCGCGGTCGGCGGCTACTCCCGCTACACCGTCGACGAACACGACGTGACGCTGCCCTCCATCGAGGGCCGGCGGCAGCAGGCGTCGAAAGTGTGGGACGAGCTGAAGTCGCAGAAGCCGGGGCAGTTCGACCCGGTCGACAAGACCGGCCTGATGATCCCCGCCGACGACCTGCTCGTGAAAACCGTCAACCATCTCAGCGACGGCGGGTCGCTGTCCGGCAAGCAGCCCTTGGCCAAGGTGCACCCGGACCTGTTGGGCGAGTTGTTTGCCCAGCGCCTCGGCATCCAAACCGGCGCGACGCGGGTCGTTTCCAAGCAGGGCGTGGCGGAGGTTGCTCTGTTCCACACCGGGTCGTTGAAGTTCATCGACCACGACTACAAGGAAATCCGCAAGCTCGACCTCAAGGGGTTTCCGACCGGCGGGGGCACCGAGATCAAGCCGAACGCCAAGCAGTTGCTGCTGATCGTCCGCGTCACCTTCACCCGCTACGCCAGCGACGGCGACCACTGGGTGCGCTTCAGCCCCGGCTCCGCCCGGCTGGTCACCCGCGCGGCCAACGGGGCCGAGGGCGAGATGATGGACAACTACCCCATCGGCACCGTCGACGCCGCCAAGACACTGTACCTCAGCAAGCCCGACGACTTCCTGCTCGCCAAGGACGATACGGGTGTCGACTTCGCTTATTTGATCGACAAGGCCAGCCTCGTCGGCGGGGGCGCTCAGAGTGCGTCGATGAAAGTCGCCGACGGGGTGTTCTTCGAGTTCAAACGGCTGGCGCGGTACGACCTGGGCACCAAGCCTATCTCCGGCAATTACAAACCCTCGCCGACAGTGAAGGTCGAACGCAAACTGCCGACCGCCGCCCAGGTCGCGGCTGCCGCCGCGGAAGCGGAGAAGCCGGGCGCCGGAAACCTCGAGGACCTGAAGGGCCGGTTGGCGGGCAACTGGGCCGGCTCCAGTGACGCCGGGCAGCTGATCATCGACTTCAACGCCGACGGGTCGCTGAAGATCAACAACACGCCAAAGAGCGGCCTGCCCACCATCAGCCAGGGCACCTGGGCCGCCGTCCGGGCCGACGGGCCCAACATCCTGGTGATCACCCGCACCATCGGCGGGAGCACCGCCGAGGCCACCGTCACCTTCGACGGCAACGACAAGGCGAGCCTGGGCAGCGCCAACGCCAAGACGCCGATTCCGCTGACGCGAAGGTCGTAGTAGCGGAAATGCAGAATGCAGAACGATGAGTGCAGAATGAGGATGGGAATTTCTCCCACTTCATTCTGCATTCATCGTTCTGCATTCTGCATTTGATTCACTGCCCCGGGATGTTCTTGATGAGGTCGAGCTGACGCTCCATCGCGCTCTTGGGCGGCTCCTTGCGCGGGGCCGCGGGCTTGGGGGTCTTGGCCTTCGACGGCGTCTGAGTCGCGTCCGCCTGGGCGCCGGGGGCGGCAGGCGCCGCCGGATCGGCGGACGTCGCCACGCCCGGCGAAGCCGAATCGGCCGGAGCCGGCGCGGCGGCGACAGCCGGGGCCGCGCCTTCGGGCATCGGCAAGGTCAGCTTGTCCCACCCTCGGATCACCACCAGGTCCTGGTTCTTCTGGTACGCGTCCAGCAGAAAGTCCTTCGCCTCGTCGGCGCTGCTCATGTTGTCGCGCACCGACAGCGGCCCGATCTGGAGGATCACGTCGCCCTTCTGCAGCCCGTAGCGCTGCTGGATGGCGCTGTTGGCGGTGACGTCGCTCACCACCACGCTCTCCATCTTCCCGGCCTTGTCCTGCGCCTCGAGCATCACGGCGTCGGTCACCCGCACGCCGTCCTCGTCCCGGCCTGACATTGCCCGGGCCTGGTCCTGCGCCTTCTTGCCCTCCTTGAGCATCGGCGCCTGCACCGACTTGAAGAGCATGAGGATGATGGCCATCACAACCAGCAGGCTCACGAGGCCGAACGCCATGCGCATAAGTGCATCCTTGTTGGGGGTGACCTTTATCTTATGACGGGGGCAAGGGCAGGGGCTAGCAAAAACATGGGGTATTGGCATCCGAATCCGCGGCGGCGCCAAGCTTGCCGTGGCGTGCCGGAGGGGCGTGGTCGCGTCTTTTAACGCCTTTACCCCGTCACTCCCCACCCCGTCACCCCGTCACCCTCTCCCCTCACTCTTCCCCCAGCGCCAGGAGCTGAAGCGTCCGGTCCCCCTCCAGCAGTCGGGGGAGCTCATAGGGGAGCGATTTCCTCGTGAACGAAATGCGGACGCCGATGTCCACGTTGCGCAGGTCGTCGGTCCGCTTGAAGTTGATGCTGGAAACCTGCGCCCCGACCTCCCGGAACCGGCGGATCGTGTCCTCGACGCACCCTTCCACCCACGGCCGGCGGACCGTGACGTCGCGGTAGCGCATTTTCGGCAGCGACCGCTCGAACCGGTCGAGGAGCCACAGCGCCGCCAGCAGCAGGAGCGTCGCGTACACGACCAGCGTGTAGAGCCCCAGCCCCGACGCGAGCCCCAGGCCCGCGACGCACCAGATGGCGGCGGCGGTGGTCAGGCCGCGCACGGCGCCGCGGTGGTGGATGATCACGCCGGCGCCCAGGAAGCCGATGCCCGTCATGACGCCGTATGCGATGCGCCCCGGGTCGATGTTGACGTTGACGCCCGCGCGTGCCGGCGAAGGCCAGGGGTGCACCGCCAGGCGGTTGGAGACGATCATCACCAGCGCGCTGCCGACCGCGACGAGCAGGTTGGTGCGGAACCCCGCCTGGCGGCCGCGGATCTCGCGCTCCAGGCCCACCAGCCCCCCGGCAAGCGCCGCCATCAGCAGGTCGACGAACGCCTCCAGCGGCCAGCCGAGCCGGTGCATCGCGTCGGTGATCATCTGGTCGAAGCCGTTCATGCGCTTTTCCCGCGGAAGTGGTGGGGGGTTATACGGCCCGGCGGCGGGCCTGACAATCGCAATGGCCGTGCGCGGCGTCGGGCGGAGCTGGTGACTCGCCCGGCCGACATGCGTAGCAGTAGCACCCGTCGGCAGTACACTGAGCGACCCACCATGCCCCCGACGCTCCCGGCGTTCCGATACCACCCCGACCCTGTCGCTACCGGTAACGTCAAACCTGCCGACACCGCGTGTGCGTGTTGCGGCGAGGTGCGCGGCTACGTCTACACCTCGGCCGTTTATGGCCCGGACGGGTTGTGCGGTCGGTTGTGCCCTTGGTGCATCGCCAGCGGAGCCGCGGCCTCGAAGTTTGACTGCCTCTTCTCCGACGAGCGGCGGCTGCGGCGGGCGAAGCTGCCGCGGGCGGTGGTGTTGGAAGTGACGCGCAAGACCCCGGGGTTCACCGCCTGGCAAGGGTCGGCGTGGGAAGCTTGCTGCGGCGACGCATGCGAGTTCCACGGCGACGCGACGCGGGAGCAGGTGGCCGCGATCGCGGACGACGCACTGGACCGGCACCTGGCTCGGTGGGGGTGGGACCGGGAATACTGGTCGCGCTACCTGGAGCAATACCAGCCGGCGAACGGTCAGTCCCTGTTCCGCTTCGTATGCCGCCACTGTCGCCAGCCGACATTCGCGCTGGACTTGGCCTGATCCCGCACACGCAATCACCAGCGTTCTTGCGACAGTTGATAACCCCAACAGTTCTCGACAGGCCCTCCGCCCGGAGCGATACTGGGCTGCGTTCCCGCCCCACTTCCCGACACGACCTGTGATTTCATGACCGAATCGAGTTTGTCCCCCGACCCGCCGCGCCGCCTCGTCTCGCTCGACGCCTACCGCGGGCTGGCGATGCTGCTGATGGCGTCGGAGGGGCTGGGCATCGGCGCGGTCGCGCGGCGCGAGGCGTATCGCAACAGCCGGTTCTGGCAGTTCCTCGCATACCAGACCGACCACGTCCCCTGGGTCGGCTGCGCGCTGTGGGACCTGATCCAGCCGTCGTTCATGTTCATGGTCGGCGTGGCGATGCCGTTCTCCCTCGCCGCCCGGCGGGCCCGCGGGCAGACGTTTGGCCACATGTTCGGCCACGCGCTGTGGCGCTCGTTCCTGCTCGCGTTCCTGGGCATCTTCCTCCGCTCGGTCGGCAGGCCGATGCTCAACTTCACCTTCGAAGACGTCCTCACGCAGATCGGCCTGGGCTACCCGTTCCTGTTCCTGCTGGCGTTCACGAAGCCGCGCACGCAGCTCATCGCGGCGGTCCTGATCCTCGCCGGCTACTGGGCAGCCTTCGCCGCCTATCCGAAGCCGCCTGCGGATTTCGACTTCGCGTCGGTGGGCGTCCATTCCGACTTCGTCCACCCGCAGGGCTTCGCCGCCCACTGGGACAAGAACACCAACTTCGCCCACCACGCCGACGTCTGGTTCCTCAACCTCTTCCCGCGCGAGCCGGGAAAGCCCTTCGCCTACAACGGCGGCGGCTACCTCACGTTCAGCTTCGTCCCGTCGCTGGCGACCATGATCTTCGGCCTGCTCGCCGGGGGGGTGCTCAAGCGCGAGGACCTGCCCCCGCCGAAAAAGGTGGGCCTGCTCCTGATCGGCTCCGCCATCGGCTTCGTCTCCGGCCTGCTGCTCGACCGGCTCAACCTCTGCCCGATCGTCAAGCGCATCTGGACGCCGTCGTGGGCGCTGTTCGCCGCGGGGTGGACGTTCCTGCTATTGGCGGGATTCTACGAGCTGATCGACCGCGCCGGAAAGCGCCGCTGGGCGTTCCCGCTGGTCGTGGTCGGGATGAACTCGATCGCCATGTATGTCCTGGCCCACCTCTCCGCCGGGTTCATCGAATCCAGCCTCCGCACCGTCTTCGGCCCCGGCATCTTCCGCCCGTTCGGCACGAACTTCGAGCCGATGGTCGAGCCCGCGCTAGTGCTGGTGGTGCTGTGGTTGGTGCTGCTTTGGATGTACAGGCGGAAGATCTTTTTGCGGATCTAACAGCACGCACCGGCAGCGCCCTCCGACACGCCGGGGGCAAGCTTTGCGCCGCCCTGGATCCGGGCGGGGAACAGATTCTTCCGCGAAGGGCAAGCGGCGGTCGGAAGGTCCCTTTACTCAGGGACGACCCGCTGCGCAGAACGACGGGTTACGACGCTCCGTTCGTCTGCACCCTTACCCCCTCCGCGTCTTTTATCAGCGATCTCCGCACGCGCTCGATCAAATCCAGCACCTCCGCCTTGCGCCGGTCGCCCGTGGCGATGCGCACGGTGCCGCCGGAGGCGGCGAGCTGGGCGGCGTCGTCGCCGTTGCGGAGGAGGTAGATTTCCTCGTCAGTGCGGTCGTACGCCGACGACCACCCGTCCTTTTGCGCCAGTTCCAGGAATCGGTCGACGAAGTCGCCCAGCAGTCCCGGCGGCAGGCGCACTTCGAAGCCGCGCCCGGGGGATGACGAAGGCAGCCCGGGCCGACCGGGTTCGCGTGCGGGCGTTGCCTTTTGGTCCGACCGTCGCCCACTGCCGCCCCGCGCAAAGGCGGGGACGAGTAGCACCGGCGCGATCACGGTAGTGACGAGCGTCATCAGGATCGACACGCCGAAGACGACTTCGCCCACGATCTGCCGCGACAGGCCGATGCCGGCAACGATCAGCGCCACCTCGCCACGCGGCAGCATTCCCAAGCCGATGCGGTAGGCGCCGCGGGGGTTGAATCCCGTCGCCAGGGCGGCGCCGCCGCAGCCGACCAACTTGCCGATCACGGCGGCGGCGGTGACCGCCAGGCCGAAGACCACTACCTGCCAGCTCGAAAACATGATCCTCGGGTTCACCAGCATTCCCAGCGTGGCGAAGAAGACGGGGACTAAAAAATCCCCTACGCCTTGGAGCTTGTCCATCAGCTTGTGCGTCACGTGCGTCCGCGAAAGGCCCAGCCCAACGGAATAGGCGCCAATGATGAACGCCAGGCCGAAGCTCTCGGCCAGCGCGGAGCAGACGAAGGCGAGCGCGAGCCCCAGCCCGACCGTCGCGCCGCCGTAGTGGATGCGCGTCAGGGCGCGCTCCAGCGGCGCGGCGCAGGCGAGCACCAGCGCGGTGAGCCCGATCCAGAACCCGAACGCCTTGGCGGCGACGAGGGCGACGGAGCCGAACGAGACGCTGCCGGCCGACGCGATCCCGCCGACGACCGCCAGGGCGATGATCCCCAGCACGTCGTCGAGCACGGCCGCGCCGAGGATGGTGACGCCCTCGGGGGTGTCGAGCTTGCCGATGTCGCCCAGGACGCGGGCGGTGATGCCGATGCTGGTGGCGGCGAGGATCGCGCCGACGAAGAGCGCGGGGACGAGCGCCGACTCGCCGGGCCCGCCGCGGGCGAGGTCTGCGAACGGCGGGAGGAAGACCACGGCCGCCCCCAGCGCGAACGGCGCGACCAGCCCGACGACGGCGATCAGCGTCGCGGGGCCGATGTATTTCAGGAACTGCTTGAGGTCCGTGTGCAGCCCGGTGACGAACAGGAGCACGATGCTGGCGAACTGCGCCAGCGACCACACGACGTCGTTCACCGGCCACTGCCCCGGCGACGACGGGGCGGGAAACAGCGGCACCCAGTGGTCGGCCAGCGGCAAGGGCACGTGCGACCCCAGCAGGTACGGCCCGATCAGGACGCCGGCGAACAGCTCGCCGATGACGCCTGGCACTTTCACCCGTTCCGCCAGCCAGCCGAGGAGCTTGGCCGCCACGAGGATCGCCGCGAGCTGGAAGAGGACGAGGATGATCTTGGCCGTGCGCGCGTGCTCGCCCCAGCCGTCGATCTCGTGGAGGTCGGGCGAGACGGACGCGTCGGACGCCGCCCGCGCCACCGCCGGGGCGATCAGTAACGCAAAGAAGCAAAGGAGAGTAAGCCACCGATGGGGCACCGATGCGCACCGATTGGCGGCGGGGCGATTCAAATCTTCATCGGTGTTCATCGGTGTAATCGGTGGCCGGTCCTACGCCAAACTTCGGCAAAGGCTTAGCACAGAGGACACAGAGAGCACAGAGGACACGGAGAGAAAAATTCTGCTCTTCCCTCTGCGCTCTCTGTGTTCTCTGTGGCTGCCTTCCTAAGGCGCCGCGATGCGCGTGATCAGCCACCACCCGCCCACCGCTACGACGACGGCGGAGCAGGCGGGGACCCAGCGGCGGTCGAACTTCAGCGACGGGCGGTTGCGCAGGGCGAGGATGATCGGGAAGACGAAGGCGGCCACGGCGAGCTGGCCGGCCTCGACGCCGAGGTTGAACTGCACCAGGGGGCCGAGCAGGCCGCGCGGGGTCGATCCGAGGCCCGCCTCGCGTAGGGCGGACGCGAAGCCCAGGCCGTGGACCAGGCCGAAGCCGAAGGTGATGAGCATCCGCCGGCCGACGCGGTGGGGGTCGTCCGCGGAGTCGAAAGCGCCTCGGCTCTGCCACAGGTTCTCGGCCGCGACGTAGACGATCGACGCGGCGATCATCGGCTCGACGATGCGCGGCGACAGTCGGACCACGTCCAGCGCCGCCAGCGCCAAGGTGATCGAGTGGGCCGCGGTGAAGCACGTGATGATCTTCGCGGCCTCGCCGAAGCCGCGGCACACCAGCAGCAGGGCGGCCAGGAACAGCAGGTGGTCGTAGCCGGTGAGGATGTGCTCGACGCCGAGGTGGAAGAACGACAGCGCCGCCGGCGCCGGCGCAGGCGGCGGCGCGAGCATTTCCGACCGCGCGGTGGGCTGTGTCGCGGGGTTGGTCGAGGCGGTGCCCAGCGGCGGGATGTTGACGAACGCCGAAAACTGCCCCGCCGTCAGCGCGTGACGCGCGACCACCCGCCCGCCGTCGATCGATAGCGTCGCGTCAGGCGGAGTGCCCCGGCCGTCGTGTACCTCGACTAGTTGTCGGTGTCCCTCGCCGAGATTCGGCACCCGGTTCGAATACACCTGCAGCGCCGTCACCGGGCCGCCGTCGGGCGTGGTCGCCGGGAATTCCATGTCGAGGAAGAGGGTGCTCTCGTCCTCCACGCGCGCCCGGGCCGACGCCGGCGACACCGGGGCGTAGTTCAGGCGCAGTTCCAGGACGTCGGCGGCGTCCTTCTCCAGCCGCTCCGCAGCCCACGCCGCATAGTCGGCGTCCTTCATCCCCGCCGGCTGGGGGTAGAGCCGCGGCAGGGCGTGGGTGGGCAGGACCATCTCGGCGCGGACGCGCCGGTCTTCGACCTGGACCGTCAAAACGCTCAGGCCCGTGGGATGGGCCCACGCCGCCCGGGCGATGCCGAGCAATGCGCAGGCCGCCACCACGATGAACCGCCGCGCAGAAGTCCTTCGCACTCGAGCCACGTTCGTGCCCTTCGAAGTCTCTGTTCCCGAGCCGGGACTGTCACACTGCCGGCGGGTCGGTGCCCCCCGCCCCCCGGCCTGATAGCAGAATCCGCCGGCGTGGCAAGTTTGGTTCGCCGCCGTAGAATGCCCTGATGCGCGAACCGCACCAATTGCTCATGGCCCCCTAGGACTCTGGTAGTATCACGAAGCAACCATGCCTCCTTTCGCCAATACTGGGTCGTCCGTCGCGCGACGCGCTCGCACCGTGCCGTTCCTGCTCGGCGCCCTGTTCCTGGCGGGCGCGGCGACCGGGGTGCGGGGCGTGGAGGCGGAGCGGCCGTGCCGCGTCTTGATCGTGCACTCGTTCGGGAGCAGCGTGCCGCCGTTCACCAGGCATGCAACGGCGTTCGAGTCGGCGCTCAAGCGGGAGCTGGGCGAGGACGTCGACCTGGACCACGTGTCGCTGGAAAACGCCCGCTATGGCCAGCCGGACCTGGACGAGGCGTTCGCGGAATTCCTGGCCAGGCGGTTGGCGAAGTGGCAGCCGGACCTGGTCGTCCCGGCCGGGCCGCCGGCGGGGCAGTTCGTGGCGAAATACCGGGACCGCCTGTTCCCGGGGACGCCAGTGATCTACTCGTGGGTGCATAAACATACGTTGCCGGCCGATGCGACCAGGAACAACGCGACGTTCGTCGGGCAGAGCCTGAACCTGAGCGGTCTCGTTGAGGACATGCTCCGACTCGACCCGGAGACGAACAACGTCGTGGTGATCCTCGGGTCTACACGGCTGGAGCGAAACTGGTCGGCGCAATTCCAGAAGGCCGTCGAGCCGTTCGCCGGGCGGGTGAAGTTCACCTTCGTGAACGACCTGTCGTTCGAGCAGATGCTGGACCGGGTGTCGAAGCTGCCGCCGCACTCGTTCGTCCAGCTGGGGCTGTTGTTGCGCGACGCGTCGGGAGTCACGTTCAACCCGGACGAAGTGCTGAAGCGGCTGAACGCCGTGTCGCCCGTGCCGGTCAACGGGTTGTTTCAGTACCAGGTGGGGCGCGGCATCGTCGGGGGGCGGCTGTTTCAGGACGAACTGACGGGCGTGGAGACCGCGCGCATTGCGGCGCGCATCCTGCGGGGCGAGCCGGCGTCCAGTTTTCCCACGCTGATGATTCCCGCGAGCCCGCCCACGTACGACTGGCGCGAGCTGAGGCGCTGGGGGATCAGCGAAAGCCGGCTGCCGCCGGGGAGCGTCGTGCTGTTTCGCCAGCCTACGGCCTGGGAACGGCATTGGCGGTCCGTGGTGGTGGCGGCGTTGGTGATTGCAACGCAGGCGGTGCTCATCTTCGCTCTTCTGTTGCAGCGCCGGCTGCGGCGCGCCGCCGAGGCCGCACGCGCCCGCGCCGAAGCCGACTCGCAGCAGCGGCGGGCCGAGCTGGCGCACCTGTCCCGCGTGGCGTCACTGGGGGAGCTGACGGCCACACTGGCGCACGAACTGGGCCAGCCGCTGACCGCGATCCTGTCGAACGCCGGCGCCGGGCGGCGGTTCCTCGCCCGCCCGGATCCGGACGTCTCGGAAGTGCGCGACGCCCTGGCCGACATCACGTCGGAGACGCAGCGCGCCCGCGACATCATCTCGCGGCTGCGGGACATGCTCCGGCACGACCGGCCGGCCGAGTTCACGACGGTCGAGCTGAACGACGTGATCCGCACCGTCGAGCGGCTGCTGCGGGGCGAACGCCTCCGGCACGAGGTCGCGGTCGAGCTCGACCTGGCTGAAGACCTGGCGCCGACGACAGGGGACGCGGTCCAGCTGCAACAGGTCGTCATGAACCTGATGTTGAACGCCTTCGCCGCGATGGACCAGCCGGGGCGACGCGAGCGCCGGCTGTGCGTGCGGACGCGCATGGGGGCGGATGGGACGCGCGTGGAGGCGGAATTCGAGGACTGCGGGCTCGGCATCGCCGCCGACGTGGCGGACCGGCTCTTCGAGCCGTTCGTAACGACGAAGCCGGAAGGGCTGGGGATGGGCCTGTCGATCTGTCGCACGATCCTCGACAAGCACCGCGGCCAGATCATGGCGGCGAACAACCCCGCCGGCGGCGCCACCTTCACGCTGACGCTCCCGGCCACCCCCGCGTCCCGGCCGCGGTCCCTGGCGAGGGGCGCCGCTGCCGTCCGATAAGGGCGGTTTCCATGCCGTCGTCGCGGCGATTCCCGTCGCCAACAACAATGGCACCCGGGCATGCGTCCTCCGCCGACTCTGTACTGATGCAGTTATGGTCTCCGCGACATGCGGTTGCCTGTGGCTTGTGCGGCGCAGACACACCCTCCAAGCAGCCGAATGGATAGAATGCCCCGATGGCCGACCCGCAGCATTGGCTCATGTCCCGCTAGCGCTTGGGTATTATCACGGAAGCGATTATGCCTGCCTCCGCCAATACCGCTGCGTACTTCACGCGACGCCCCCGCGCCGTGCCCGTCCTGCTCTGCACTCTGTTTCTCGTGGGCGCGACGACAAGTGTGCGCGGCGCGGACGGCGAGCGGGCGTGCCGCGTGCTGATGGTCCACTCGTTCGGCAGCAGCGTGCCGCCGTTCACCACGCATTCGACGGCGTTCGAGACGGCGATCAAGCGGGATTTGGGCGCCGACGTCGACCTGGACCAGGTGTCGCTGGAGAACGCGCGGTACGGTCAGCCTGACGTGGAGGAGGCGTTCGCGGAGTTCCTGGCCAAACGGCTGGCGACGTGGCAACCGGACCTGGTCATCCCGGCCGGGGCGCCGGCGGGGCAGTTCGTCGCGAAATATCGGGACAAACTCTTCCCCGCGGCGCCGGTGATTTACTCCTGGGTGGACAAACGAACGCTGCCCGAAGAGGCGATCAGGAACAACGCGACATTCGTCGGGCAGAGCTTAAAACTGACCGGCCTCGTCGAGGACATGCTCCGGCTCGACCCGGACACGAACAACGTCGTAGTGATCCTCGGGGCCACTCAGTTGGAGCGATACTGGGCGGCTCAATTCCGGAAGGAATTCGAGACGTTTGCGCCGCGGGTGAGGTTCACATTCGTCAACGACCTGTCGTTCCAGCAGATCACGGAACTGGTGTCGAAGCTGCCGCCGCACTCGTTCGTCCAGCTCGGGCTGTTGGTGCGCGACGCGTCGGGCGTCACGTTCAACCAGGACGAAGTGCTGAAGCGGCTGAGCGAGGTGTCGCGCGCGCCGGTGAACGGGATGTTTCAGTACCAGGTCGGCCGTGGCATCGTGGGGGGGCGCCTGTTTCAGGACGAGTTGGCGGGCGTGGAGTCGGCGCGCGTCGCCGCGCGCATCCTGCGAGGCGAGTCGGCGTCGAGCTTCCCCCCGCTGGTGATTCCGGCAACCCCGCCCACGTACGACTGGCGCGAGCTGAGGCGCTGGGGAATCAGCGAGAGCCGGCTGCCGCCGGGGAGTGTCGTGAAGTTCCGTCAGCCCACTGCGTGGGAGCGGTACCGGCGTCACGTGGTCGTGGCGGTCGCGGTGATGGCGACGCAGGCGGTACTGATCTTCGCGCTGGTCCTCAACCTTCGGCGGCGGCGCCTCGCCGAGGCCGCCCGCGCGCGGGCCGAGGCCGCCCGCTCCCGGGCCGAAGCCGACGCGCAGCAGAGGCGGTCCGAGCTCGCGCACCTGTCCCGCGTGGCGTCGCTGGGCGAGCTGACGGCCACGCTGGCGCACGAGCTGGGCCAGCCCCTGACCGCTATCCTGTCGAATGCGGGCGCCGGGCGGCGGTTTCTCACGCGCTCGGATCCGGACGTTCCCGAGGCGCGCGACGCGCTCGACGACATCACTTCGGAGACGCAGCGGGCGCGCGACATTATCTCGCGGCTGCGGGACATGCTCAGGCGAGACGGGCCCGCCGAATTCGCGCCGGTCGAGCTGAATGACGAAATCCGCACGGTGGACCGGCTCCTGCGGGGGGAACGGCTCCGCTATCAGGCCACGGTCGAGTTCGACCTGGCCGAGGACCTTCCGGCGACCACCGGGGACGCGGTCCAGCTGCAACAGGTTGTCATGAACCTGATGCTGAACGCCTTCGCCGCAATGGACCAACCGGGGCGGAGCACGCGCCGCCTGCTCGTGCGGACGCGCGCGGCGGCGGACGGGGCGAGCGTGCAAGCCGAGTTCCATGACAGCGGGCCCGGGATCGCTCCGGAGGTGGTCGACCGACTCTTTGAGCCGTTCGTTACGACGAAATCGAACGGGCTGGGGATGGGCCTGTCGATCTGCCGCACGATCCTCGAAAAGCACCGCGGCGAGCTCATTGCCGCCAACAAC
>Ga0207691_10004476_pt1 | contig 13536 bp, 8 predicted proteins | sample KBSM13metaG_FD_184327 | JGI IMG/M metagenome (GOLD analysis project Ga0207691, IMG submission 184327) | Miscanthus rhizosphere microbial communities from Kellogg Biological Station, Michigan, USA - KBS M1-3 metaG (SPAdes) (version 2) | ecosystem: Host-associated > Plants > Roots > Rhizosphere >... | reverse complement strand
TGCGGCCGAACTCGGAGTCGACCGTCGACAGCGCGGCCTCGGCCGCTTCCTCGGCCTCTTCCTCGGTGGCGGTGGTGGTGCCGCCGCCGGCGATCAGCAGCGTCGCGGCGTCGGGCGCCTGCTCGTAGACCGCGATGCCCATGTCGTTGAGCATCGACACGATGGCTTCGAGGATCTCGTTGTCGACCAGCTTCTCGGGCAGGTGGTCGTTGATTTCCTGGTGGGTCAGGAAACCACGCGTCTTGCCCATCTTGATGAGCGTCTTGAGCTCCTGGCGACGCTTGGCGACTTCCTCTTCGGTCAGTGCCGTCTCGTCGAGCCCGAACTCGCGCATCAGCGCGCGCTCCTTCGCGCGCGACACCTTCATCCGCAGCGGCTTGGCCTTGACCTTCGCTTCGGTTTCGACTTCCGTTTCCGGCTCACCTTCCAGGTCCGCCTCGAGGTCCGACAGGTCGACGTCCGAGCCGTCGGCCTTCTTCGCCTTGTCGTCGGCCTTGCCCGGCTTGCGGCCCGCTTTGCCCTTCAAGGCCTCGACAGCGACCGCACCCGGCTTGACCGCCGGTTTCGCCGGCTTCTTCTGGACGTCGGCAGGCGACGTCTTCGCAGCCTTGACAGGCGTGCTGACAGAAGGTCCTTTGGCGGGGACGGTTTTCTTAGCGGTCATGCGGTTCCTCGATGATGTGGGCACGCGGTGCGTAGCGCCCTGGTCTTGAACTGCGCACGAGAACGCGGTTTTCAAGGTCAGCGCACGAGCGCTCCGGCGAGCGGATGCAGTCACTCCCGGCGATGCGATTCCGACCTGGAATCGACCGCGGGTCGACGCGCGAGGGCGAGTTCACGAGGGGAACTCTGGTTCAGCAGTCCTTGCGGATCGGGGGGCCGATTGATGAAACCCTCGTCGAAGGGTGGCCTGTGCCGGAGGTGCTGCTTGCCGCTTGCCGCGTCTGAAAAGCCCTAGATTATCGCCAATTGAAATAACTTCGTCAAAGCGCGGGGTCGCAAATCCGCATCATGCGCCGGGCACCGTCGAGCGCGCGAGACGCTCTTTCAACACCCGCTGTCGCTGCAGCAGGTCGCGCTGGCGCGCCTTCGCAGCGTCGGACAGGTCGGAAGCGCCGGCAAGGAACTCGAGCTCGCTCTGGGTCGCGCCGAGCCGGAGCCGATCAATGATAACTTCGAGCTCCTGCCGTGCCCCGTCGCCGGTGGGCATGTCGTGGAACTCGCGAATCCGGGCATGCAGCGGCGACAGCGTGCCGGTGCCGCCATCAGCCTCGAGCTCGGCGCCGATCGCCGACGGAGACAGCGTGCCGTGCTCGTGAACGATGCGGTCGAGCCACGAAAAGAAGTCGCCATGGGGGGCGGGCTGCTCAGTGAGCAGCTGCTGGACCTCGGGCTCGAGCAGTTCCCACAGATCGGAGCGCTGAACCACGAGCCAGACGGCCCGGTCGAGCGACGTCGCCATCGTCGCCAGCGAGCGCCGCGAGGCAATCGGCCGTGCCAGCGGCGAGCGGGTGGGCGAGGGCGCGGAGCCGGGTCCGCTTCGACGCACATTACCGGCCGCCGCCGTCGATCCGGTCCCAGCGGTCCGGCCTAGCGAGAGCGCTGCTCGCAGCTCTTCCGGGGCGATCCGCGCCTTCTCGGCCAGCGCATCGATGATCTGGCCCCGCAGAAGGCCAGTAGGCAACTGGCCGATCCAGGGGCGCGCCTGGGCGACGAGCTTCGCTCGGCCCTCGGCGCTGTCAAGGTCGCAACCAGCGGCGGCGCCCTCGAGCAGCTGCCGTGACAGCGGCACGGCCCCCGACACGCTGCGCTCGAACGCTTCGGCGCCCATCTCCCGCACGAAGGAGTCCGGGTCGTGCTCCGGCGGCAGAAAGAGGAACCGGATCGTCCGCGTGTCGGTCGCATGCGGCAGACTGGCCTCTAGGGCCCGGAGTGCAGCCCGGCGCCCAGCCGAATCGCCGTCGAAGCTGAAGACAACCGAGTCCGTGAACCGGAACAGCTTCTGCACGTGGTCGGCGGTGCAGGCCGTGCCGAGCGTCGCGACGCCATTCTCGAAACCCGCCTGCGCCAACGCCACCACGTCCATATAGCCCTCGACCACGAGGGCATAGCCGCGCTGGCGCAAGGCGGCGCGCGCTTCGAACAATCCGTAGAGCTCGCGGCCCTTGACGAAGACCGGCGTTTCCGGGGAGTTCAGGTACTTGGGTTCGCCGCGGTCGAGGACGCGACCGCCGAAGCCGATGATGTCGCCCTGGACCGACCGGATCGGAAACATGATGCGGTCGCGGAATCGGTCGTAGCGCTTGCGCTGTGCTTCGTCGGCGGCGTCCGCCTCCTGCACGATCACCATGCCGGTCTCTTCGAGCAGGGGGTCGTCGTACGACGGGAAGACACTCGCCAGGCCGCGCCAGCCGTCCGGCGCGTAGCCGAGACCGAATCGGGCCGCGATTTCTCCGCTCAGGCCGCGACCCTTCAGGTAATCGATCGCCCGGCCGCTTTCCTTGAGCTGGCGACGGTAGTGCGCGGCTGCTCGGGCCAGGACGTCGGTGAGCGTGACCCGTCGCTCCTTCTGGGCGGCGGCCAGTTCGCGATCCGCCACCGACCGGTCGTCGTCCGGCACGCTCAGGCCGACCTGTTGCGCCAGATCCTTGACCGCATCGATGAACGTCATGCCGTTCTGTTCGACGAGGAAGCGGATCGCGTCGCCGTTCGCCCCGCAGCCGAAGCAGTGATAGAACTGCTTCGTAGGGGTGACGGTGAAGCTCGGCGATTTCTCGGCGTGAAACGGGCACAGCCCGCTGAAGTTAATCCCGCTCTTCTTCAGCTGGACCTGGCGGCCAACAACGTCGACGATGTCGACGCGTGCCAGGAGCTCCTGGATGAAGGCGGGCGGGATCACCCGATCAGTCTACGGCGCGACCAGTGCACCGACGCTGACGAACCGAGCAGAAGGGCGATCAGGAAAGTCGGGACGCCCGTTCGTCCACCGCAGGAGGCAGTGCGATCAGACCGCGAAGTCAGAGAGCTTTCGGCCGGAGGCGAGCGCCGCCTTCAGCCATTTGGGCTGCAAGCCACGCCCGCTCCAAGAATCTCCGGTGGCGGGATTGCGATATTTGGCGGCGACTTTCTTGCCGGTACCGGCCTTTGGCTTGGCAGGTGAGCGCTGCGCGAGATCGGCTGGCGTCAGGCCATATTCGGACATCAGCGCGCGGATTTTCTCGACCGCGTCGCCTCTTTCCTTCTTCTTGGTGGCCTCGATTTGTTGATCGAGGGCTTCCTTTTGAGCGAGCAAATCCTGCAGTGAGGCCACGTCTTACTCCCTTGTTTGAATGCGGATCGTGCCGCAAATTCTAATCAAGGAAACCTGCGCCCGTCGACTCAATGGAAAAATGTGAGCTTCGTGGAGGAGAAAGGTATCTGGTATCTACTCAGGCGCTCGGAGGAACATACCCAGCCGGCTGCTCCGCACCCGTGCCGAAAAAGAAATTCTCCATCTGACGAGCCAGGTACTGGCGGGCCCGCTGATCAGCGAGATTGAGCCGGTTTTCGTTGACGAGCATCGTCTGGTGCTTCATCCAGAGCGCCCACGCCTCTTTGCTGATGGAACTGTAGATCCGCTTGCCGAGTTCGCCGGGGTAGGGCGCGAAGTCCATACCTTCCGCTTCCTTTTTCAGGTAAGCGCATTGAACAGTGCGGGCCATTCTTGATCTCCTCGAATTACGTATGGATTGCGGTTGAATCGCGATTCGACTCAAGCCAGCTTCTTGACCAGGACCTGCGAGCGCCGATCCCAGTTGTATTTGCGTTTTCGCGCATCGGGCAACCAGTCGGGCTCGACCTGCGCGAAACCTCGCTTGATGAACCAGTGCATCGTGCGGGTGGTGAGCACGAAGATACTGTCGAGGCCTGCCGCCTTCGCACGCTGCTCGACCCGCTTCAATATGCGCTCGCCGTCGCCTTGGCCTTGCACCATCGGCGAGACGGTCAAGGCTGCCAATTCACCCGTCTTCGCCTCGGGATACGGATACAGCGCAGCGCAGCCGAATATGACGCCGTCGTGTTCGATCACAGTGTAAAGGCCGATGTCGCGCTCGATCTCGGTCCGATCGCGCTTGACCAGCGTGCCGTCGCGCTCGAAGGGCTCGATCAGGTGCAGCACGCTGCCGACATCGTCCGGGCCGGCCTGGCGAAGGCTCTCGAGCTTCTCGTCAACGACCATCGTGCCGATGCCATCGTGTGTGAACACCTCCATCAGCAGCGCGCCTTCGACCGCGAACGGCAGGATGTGCGACCGCTCGACGCCGCCGCGGCAGGCTTTCACGCAGTACTCGAGGTACCAGGCCGGATCGGTCGGCAGCTGCGGCTTCGGCTGGCTCGCGAGCAGGCGCTCAGCATCGGCCAGCGCGAGCTCGGTGTCGATCGGACTCTCCGGATCGTCGACCGTTTCGCGGATGCCGGCGACCTCGGTGACAAACAGCAGCTTGTCGGCATGCAGCGCGATCGCGGTACTGGTCGCCACATCTTCCATCGTCAGGTTGAACGCCTCGCCGGTCGGCGAGAACCCGAACGGCGACAGCAGCACCATCGCGCCGATGTCGATTGCGCGCCGGATGGCGACGCTGTCGACCTTGCGCACGACGCCGCTGTGGATGAAGTCGACGCCCCCGCGGATGCCGACCGGCTGCGCCGTGAGAAAGTTGCCCGAGACGACGCGGACGATGGCGTTGGCCATCGGTGTGTTCGGCAAGCCCTGCGAGAAGGCCGCCTCGATCTCGAAGCGCAGCTGACCGGCGGCTTCCTGTGCGCTGTCGAGTGCAATCGCGTCGGTGATCCGCAACCCCTGGCTGTAGCGCGACTCGTGTCCCTTCGAGCGCAGCTGCTCGTTGACTTGCGGCCGAAAGCCGTGAACCAGCACGAGCTTGATGCCCATCGCGTGCAGGATCGCGAGGTCCTGCGCGAACGGGTTGAGCTTGCCGGCTGCGATCAGCTCACCGGCGATCGCGACGACGAAGGTCTTGCCGTGGTACGCGTGGATGTGCGGTGCCACGGTACGGAACCAGGGCACGAATGTGTGGGGGAAGACCAGATTCAATGGCGGACCGGCGAGAAAAAAGGTGGCCGCGATTCTGGCACGTTGCCGAACCGCGACGTGCGCGGTCCGGTCTTGAAGGCGGCTACTTGTAGAGCAGTTCTGGCAGCCAGAGGCCGATCTGCGGGAACGCGTACAGCAGCACGATCGCGACCACCTGAATGGCCATGAACGGCATCATCCCGCCGAATATCTGGTTCAGCGTCACATGGCGAGGCGACACCCCTTTCAGGTAGAACGCCGCCATCGCGACCGGTGGCGACAGGAACGCGGTCTGCAGGTTCAGCGCCACCAGCAGGCCGAAGAACAGCGGATCGACGCCGAACTTGGCCAGCAACGGGATGAAGATCGGCATGAAGATCACGATGATCTCGGTCCATTCGAGCGGCCAGCCGAGGATGAAGATGATGAACTGCGACAGCACCATGAACTGGAACGTCGTGAGCCCCAGCGACAGCACCCAGCGCTCGATCAGTTCCTGACCGCCGAGCAGCGCGAACGATGCGGAAAAGATCGACGAGCCGACGAAGAGCCAGCACACCATCGCGCTCGTCTTCGCAGTCAGGAACGACGACTCCTTGATGATCCCGCCGAGATCTTTCAGCGTCGTGCCGACCGGATTGGGGCGCTTCGCCTGGCGCGCGGCGATGTAGCGATAGGCCCCTGCGAGCACGACGCCGCCGAAACCGCCGACCGCCGCGGCTTCGGTCGGTGTGGCCAGCCCGAAGACGATCGACCCGAGCACCGCGAGGATCATCACGGCGAGCGGGAAGAACGAGGTCAACAGCATCTTGAAGATCTCGAGCCGCTGCCAGTTCATCAGCCAGCTGATCAGCGCGATGGCGGCGACACCGGCGGCGAAGGTGATCCAGTACCAGATCGGAATCGGCAGGCGCTCGGCAGGCGTGGCGTCAGAGGTCGTCGGCTTCTCCTGCGCGGCCGGCCTCTGCGGTGCAGCGGTCGATGCAGCTGGCGGCGCGGCAGCCGCAGCCGGTGCAGAAGCCGCACTCTCGGCAACGGGTTCCTTGAGCGTGTCGGCGTCGCCGAGGCCTTCGGCGGGGGGCTCCTCGAGGCCGGATGCCGGCGTCGGCGTCTCGTCGGCGACGATGCCGCCGCCTGCCTGCACCAGGCCGGTCGTATCGGCGGCGACGCGGGGTGCGGTGGCACTGCCGTACATCACCGCCAGCAGCACGGCGATGCTGATGGCGGGCAGCAGCGACACGAACAACTGCCCGGCCACCGTCCCTTTCGACGCTCCCGGCGCACGGAATCCGCTCCAGAGGCCGGCGAGGGCGTTGCGATGGCGCGAGCTGAGGGCTTGCGAAAGAGGCGGCAGTGGGACTCGCCGCTCGCTCTCGCTCAAAGGCGGGGCGAGGTGGGGCTTGACCTTCGCCACCACGATCACATAGAGGACGTAAAGCGCCGCCAGCATGATCCCGGGGAAGAACGCGCCGGCGTAGAGCTTGACGACGGAGACGCCCGCCGTCGCGCCGTAGACAATCAGCAGGACCGACGGCGGAATCAGGATGCCGAGGCAGCCGCCCGCTGTGATCGCACCGGCCGACAGCTGGACGCTATAGCCGGCACGCAGCATCGCCGGCAGCGCCAGCAGCCCCATCAAGGTCACAACAGCGCCGACGATGCCGGTCGCGGTCGCGAAGATCGCGCAGGTGACGATCGTGGCGACGGCGAGTGCGCCCGGCACGCGGGCCAGCGAAAGATGCAGGCTCTTGAAGAGCTTCTCGATCAAATTCGCGCGCTCGACCAGATAGCCCATGAAGACGAACAGCGGAATCGCGATCAGCACGTCGTTCGACATGACCGAATACGCCCGCTGAACCATCAGGTCGAGGATCTGCTGCGTGGCGATCTCGGGGTTGACGCTTCGGTATGCGAGCCAGCCGAAGAAGACACCCATTCCCATCAGCGTGAACGCGGTTGGGAAGCCCAGCATGATCGCCACGACGATCAGCGCCAGCATCAAGAGGCCGAGCGCGCCCTGGTCCTCGTGACTCAGGTGGCCGTCGGCGAAGTTCGCCCAGGGCGTGAAGATCACGACTGTGACGAGGATGATCGCCATCAGCGTGAAACCGAACCACAGCTCCTTGCGGATCTTCATTTCACGCCTTCCTTCGGCAGCACGAGCCGGTCGAGTCCCGCGATATCCTCGTCCTTCACGTGGACCATCTCCTTCAGCTTGTCGACGTCGACTTCCTGCACGTCCTCCTCGCGCGACGGCCAGTCGCCCTGCTGAATACAGATCACGCACCGGATGATTTCGACGATGCCTTGAGCCAGCAGGATCGCGCCGGCCAGCGGCAGGATCATCTTGAACGGATAGATCGGCGGACCTTCGGCCGTGATGTTCGACGTTTCGCGGATCGCCCACGACTCGGCGGCGAAGTAATAGCCGGCGTAGGTCAGCGCGAAGACGCCCGGCACAAAGAACAGGACGTAGAGGATCAGGTCGATGGTCGCCTGGGTACGCGGCCTGAAAAAGCCGTAAAGCACGTCACCCCGGACGTGCCCTGACTTGGCCAGCGTGTAGGCCCCGGCCATCATGAAAAGCGTGCCGTACATGATGATCATCACATCGAAGGCCCACGAGTGCGGATGATCCAGCACGTAGCGCGAGAAGACCTCCCAGGTGATCATGAAGGTGAGGGCGACGATCAACCAGGAGAATGCCTGGCCCACGAAGGTGCTGATCTTGTCTATCGTCAGGAGAAGTTTCTGCATGGGTGGCGATGCTCAAAAAAAATCAGCCACCCGGGCACAGCCCGGATGGCCGATGTGGCGGTCAATGGATGACTACGCCTTCTTGGGTTCGGGTGCCTTCGTCCCGAAGAAGTGACCGACTGCCATGCGACGGCTGACATAGGTGTCCTGGTCCCACTTCACGGCACGCTCGGCGAAGGCCTTCTGCGAGGCGACGATTTCCTTGAACAGCGGGTTCTCGGCCGACTTCTTTTCGAGGATTGCATCCCACAGCTTCAATTGAGCCTGGAGCACGCTGTCTGGGGTCTTGTAGAACTTGACCTTGTCCTTGGTCTGCAGCTCGATGTAGTCCTTTGAGTAGCGGTCGATCGCCTTCCACGACATGTCCGCCGAGGCGGCCTCGACGGCGTACGCGATGATCGATTTCATCTTGGCCGGCAGGGCTTCGTACTTCGGCTTGTTGAACGTGATCTCGAAGGTCTCGGCGCTCTGGTGGTAGCTCTGCAGCATGCAGACCTTCGAGACGTCGGGGAAGCCGAGGATGCGGTCCGACGTCGCGTTGTTGAATTCGGCGCCGTCGAGCAGACCGCGATCCATGGCCGGGACGATCTCGCCGCCCGGCAGGGCGTTGACCGCTGCACCCATCGCAGTGAAGAGGTCGATCGCAAGCCCGTTCGTGCGGAACTTCAGGCCCTTGAAGTCTTCGGTCTTGGTGATCGGCTTCTTGAACCAGCCGAGTGGCTGGGTGGCCATCGGACCATACAGGAACGACACCACGTTCCCACCGATCGAGGCGTACAGCTTGTCGAGCAGTTCCTTGCCACCGCCGTATTTGTGCCAGGACAGCAGCATGTTCGCGTCCATACCGAAAGCGGGGCCCGAGTTCCACAGTGCCAGCGCGTTCTGCTTGCCGTAGTTGTAGCCGAGGACGCCGTGGCCGCCGTCGAGCGTACCCTTCGAGACCGCGTCGAGCAGGCCGAAGGCCGGGACGACCGAGCCGGCCGGCAGCACTTCGATCTTCAGCTCGCCGCCGGTCATGTCGTTGACCTTCTTCGCGAAGTCTTGCGCGTACTCGTGGAAGATGTCCTTCGACGGCCATGTGCTCTGGAAGCGCATGCTCGTGGTCTGGGCTTGCACGAGCGCCGGTGCACTCAGGGCACCCGCGGTACCGACGGCCGTGGCAGCGCGTTTGAGGAAGCGGCGGCGCGGCGCGGCGGCGGCCGGGGTCGATTTTTTCGTGTTCACGAATGTCTCCTTGTCATGGATTCCGCGGGCCACTGTCGTGTCACCATCTTCAGGCCTTGCGGACCGCAGCCGAAGTTGGCACGGTGGCCGCTTCGTTCGATCGGTCGGCGAGCAAGTCGGCGCTTCCCTCGGGCGCCCAGTATGGACGCCACGGAAATGTTGCCCGACCCCGCTGGTTCGGCAAGTAGGGAAAAGCCTCGGCGCCCGAGGCTCGTTCGCGTCCGAACGCCTGTCAGTGTTGTGAAAGGAATAATCCGTAGCGATGCCTTCTCCGACACCGTTGACCGCGACGCCCTCTCTTGCGTCGCGGCCCGCACTTCCCCACATCGAGTTTCCACCGTCGCTGCCGGTCTCGGCGCGACGCGACGAGATTGCGGCGGCACTGAGCCAGAACCAGGTCGTGATCGTCAGCGGCGAAACGGGTTCCGGCAAGACCACGCAACTGCCGAAGATCGCGCTGGCGCTCGGCCGCGGCAAGGCGAATACCGGCCGGCTCATCGGCCACACCCAGCCGCGCCGGATCGCCGCGTCGAGTGTCGCCAAGCGCATCGCTCATGAGCTGGGCACCCCGCTCGGCGAGGTGGTCGGCTTCAAGGTGCGCTTCCAGGACCGCTTGTCGGCCGGCGCCAGCGTGAAGTTGATGACCGACGGCATCCTGCTGGCCGAGACCCAGTCGGACCCGCTGCTGCGCGCCTACGACACGTTGATCATCGACGAGGCGCATGAGCGCAGCCTCAACATCGACTTCCTGCTCGGCCATCTGCGTCATGTTCTGCCGCGCCGACCCGATCTGAAAGTCGTCGTCACATCGGCGACGATCGATGCGGACCGGTTCGCCGAACACTTCCGGTCGGCGAGCGGTCCGGCGCCGGTGATCCAGGTCTCGGGCAGGCTCTACCCGGTCGAGCAGCGTTGGCGGCCGTTCGAGGAGAGTCGCGACTACAGCCTCAACGATGCGATCGGCGATGCGGTCGACGAGCTCTGGCGCGGCAGCGCCGACGGCACGCTGGGGGCGGCCGGCAGCGGCGACGTGCTGGTCTTCCTCCCCGGCGAACGCGAGATCCGCGAAGCCGCCGAGCACTTGCGCCGGCACCATCCGCCCGGCGTCGAGGTCGTGCCGCTGTTCTCGCGCCTGAATCAGCAGGAGCAGGATCGCGTGTTCGAGCCGCACAGCGCGCGCCGCATCGTGCTGGCCACGAACGTCGCCGAGACCTCGTTGACCGTGCCGGGCATCGGCTATGTCATCGACGCTGGCACGGCGCGGGTCAAGCGCTACAGCTACCGCAACAAGGTCGAGCAACTGCTGGTCGAGCCGGTCAGCCAGGCGGCCGCGAACCAGCGGGCAGGGCGCTGCGGCCGGGTCAGCAACGGCGTCTGCATCCGGCTCTACGACGAGGCCGATTTCGCGAAGCGGCCGCGCTTCACCGATCCCGAAGTCCTGCGCTCGTCGCTGGCCGGCGTGATCCTGCGGATGAAGGCGCTCGGCCTCGGCTCAGTCGAGGACTTTCCGTTTCTCGATGCGCCGCCGCGCCGGGCGATTGCCGATGGCTACCAACTCTTGGCCGAGCTTGGCGCGGTCGACGACGCCAATGCGCTGACCGCGATCGGCCGCGAGCTCTCGAAGTTGCCGCTCGATCCGCGGGTCGGGCGGATGATTCTCGAAGCGCGCAATAGGGAGGCCCTGACTGAGGTGCTGGTGATCGCGAGTGCGCTCAGCGTGCAGGACGTGCGCGATCGGCCGCTCGAACAGGCCCAGGCCGCCGATCAGGCGCATCGGCAGTTCGACGACGAGAAGTCCGAGTTCGTCAGCGCCTTGAACCTGTGGAAGTGGCTCGAGGTCAGTCGCGGCGCGCAGGGTACGCACAAGCTCTCCAGTCGCAAGCATGAGCAACTGCTGCGCGACCACTTCATCTCGCCACGTCGGGTTCGCGAGTGGCGCGATATCCACTCGCAGCTTCACACCGTCGTGGCCGAGCACGGCTGGCGGATCAACGGCACGCCGGCGAGCTATGAGCAGATCCACCTGTCGATGCTGGCCGGGCTGCTCGGCAACGTCGGCCTGAAGAGCGACGACGACGAGTGGTACCTAGGCGCGCGCGGCATTCGCTTCTACCGGCATCCTGGCGCCAACCTGTCGAAGAAGCCCGGTCGCTGGATCGTCGCCGCCGAGTTGGTCGAGACCACGCGCCTCTACGGTCGCGGGATCGCCGCGATCGAGCCGCAGTGGTTGCCGGGCATCGCGGGCCATGTGATCAAGACGCAGCTGCTCGACCCGCATTGGGAGAAGAAGGCGGCCGAGGTCATTGCGCTAGAGCGGGCAACGCTCTACGGCATCCCGATCTACAGCAATCGGCGCGTCGCGTTCGCGAAGATCGACCCGCAGAGCGCACGAGAAATCTTCATCCGCGAGGCGCTCGTCGCTGGTGAGTGGGACACGCCATTGCCGTTCGCCGCGGCGAACCGAAAGGCGATCGCGCAGGTCCAGGAGCTCGAGCACAAATCGCGGCGCCAGGACGTTCTCGTCGACGACGAGCTGATCTACGACTTCTACGCAGCGCACGTGCCGGCGGACGTTCACAGCGGCCACACCTTCGAGCGTTGGTACCGCAGCGAGGTGAAGCGGCAGCCGCGTCTGCTGATGCTGTCGCGCGATGAGCTGATGCGCCACGAGGCGGCCGGCATCACCGGCACCGCGTTCCCAAAGCAGATTCGCCTCGGCGGCATCGACTGCGCCGCAACCTACCTGCACGAACCCGGCGACCCGAAGGACGGCGTCACGGTCACCGTGCCGATCTATGCGCTCAACCAGGCGAGCGAGGACCGCTGCGAGTGGCTCGTGCCCGGGATGCTGAAGGAAAAGGTGATTGCGCTGCTGAAGACGCTGCACCAGCGGCCGCGGTCGCGACTCCTGCCTTTGCCCGAGTTCGCCGATGGGTTCATTGCGGCGACGCCCTTTGCGAACGGCAGCCTGGTGGACACGCTGCTCGGCGCGGTCCGCGAGAAGACCGGCCTCGACGTGAAGCGGGCCGATTTCAAGCAGGAGCAGGTGCCTGCGCATCTCCTGATGAACATTCGAGTCGTCGACGAGAACGGCCGCCAGCTCGGCATCGGTCGCAACCTGGCCGCGCTGAAAGCCGAGCTCGGCGGCTTGGCGCGCTCGGCGTTTCAATCACTGGCGGCCTTGAAGGTCTCGGATCCGGTTGGAACGGTTCCGCAATCCCCAAGCGCCGAACGGTCGCCGGCCGGCCGTTCCAGCGACCGCCCGACTTCATCTTCGGCAGGGAAGGCACCTCCCACGGGGAACGACGCCGTCGCTGCTGAGCCGGTGCGCTACACCGCATGGACATTCGGCGAGCTGCCGGAGCTGATGGAGGTTCGCAAGGGCGGCCAGACGCTGGTCGGCTTTCCGGCGCTGATCGATCGGACGACCCATGTCGAGGTCGAGGTCTTCGATGAGCCGGCCGTCGCCACGGCAAAGCACCGGGCCGGGCTGCGCCGCCTGTTCGCCCTGCAGATCCGCGATGCGCTGAAGTACCTCGAGAAGAACCTGCCCGATGCGCGCCAGCTCGAGGTCGCCTACATGCCGCTCGGCACGCCGGCCGACCTGCGCGAGCAGATCATCGACGTCGCCATCGACCGCGCGTTTCTCCTTGAGCCGCTGCCGCACGATGCAGCGTCGTTCGGCAAGCGCCTCGAGGACGGCCGCGGCCGCCTGACGCTGATCGCCAACGAGGTGGCGCGCAGCGCCGCCGGCGTCTTGTCGGAATACGCGGCCGCCGTGCGCAAGCTGAAGGATGCCCGGCCGCCGAAGGACGTTGCCGAAGACATCGGTGAGCAGCTCGCCCACCTCGTCCCGAAGCGCTTTCTGGTCGAAACGCCCTGGCCGCAGTTAGCGCACCTGCCGAGGTATTTGAAGGCGGTCACCATGCGCCTCGACAAATTGCGTTCGGACCCGGCCCGTGATGCGCAGCGCCTCGCCGAGCTGCGCCCGATCGAGCAGCGCTTCTGGCGTCACTTGGCCGACCGGCGCGGCGTCCGGGATGCGCGTCTCGACGAGTTCCGCTGGCTGCTCGAGGAACTGCGCGTCAGCCTGTTCGCGCAGGAGCTGCGGACGCCTCAGCCAGTCAGCGTGAAGCGCCTCGAGAAGGCCTGGGCGCAGATCGCGGCTTGAGGGGCGTTGAGGCTGATTGGACGGTCGACGCCTGTCGCATCGGAGCGACCCTGCCGCCTGTGGCTGGGGGCACAGCTCGCCGATGGTCGCTGTCTGCCGTGACCCCCTGGGTACAATCGCGACGTGTTCGGGGCGTAGCGCAGCCTGGTAGCGCAACTGGTTTGGGACCAGTAGGTCGCGAGTTCGAATCCCGCCGCCCCGACCAGTCCGTACCGCACCAAGCGGTCCCTCGCTGCCCGTAGCTCAACTGGATAGAGCAGTTGCCTTCTAAGCAACAGGTCGGGGGTTCGAGTCCCTCCGGGCAGGCCACTCA
>Ga0207691_10004475_pt1 | contig 13537 bp, 9 predicted proteins | sample KBSM13metaG_FD_184327 | JGI IMG/M metagenome (GOLD analysis project Ga0207691, IMG submission 184327) | Miscanthus rhizosphere microbial communities from Kellogg Biological Station, Michigan, USA - KBS M1-3 metaG (SPAdes) (version 2) | ecosystem: Host-associated > Plants > Roots > Rhizosphere >... | reverse complement strand
TTCCGACCATCGTCTTCACGCGCGGCGGCGGCGGATGGCTCGCCGACATCGCGGCGATCGGTGCACAAGCCGTGGGCGTCGATTGGACGGTGGACATCGCGGCGGCGCGCGCGCAAGTGGGGGACCGCGTCGCGCTCCAGGGCAACCTCGACCCGGTGACGCTGCTCACGGATCCCGCGACGGTTGCACGCGAGAGCGCGCGCATCGTGCGTGCCGCGGGACCGGCGCCCGGCCACGTGTTCAACCTCGGCCACGGCATCCATCCGACCACGCCGCCGGAGAACGTCGCGGCCCTCGTCGAAGCCGTGCATCGCACCTCGCGCGAAATGCGCGCCGGTGCTTGAATTGCGGGGCGCGGGCCGTCGTCACTGGGTGAATGCCCTGCAGGCCGCGCCGGTGCTGGCACCGCGGGGCCTTGACAAACGTTCGGGATGCGTGTCGTCCGGCGAGTTATGCACACGAAGCCACATTCCGGCGCGATGGCGTCTCGCAGGCCCCGACGCATGGTCGCGCGTCGCCAAACCTTTGAAATGAAGGCGTATTTGAAGACTGGCGCGAACACGCTCTCGTGTGCAAACCTTGACTTCGTCATAGGCGCTCGAAAGGAGCGTCCACTTACGCACAAAGTTATACACAGCGTTTGTGTGTCGTTTGGCGGGACCGTTAAGAATGAAGGACTTAAGCGCCAATGCTACGGTGAGGCGTTAGAACTTCGAACACTACAAGTCTGTGACACCGCCTTGCGGGCATCGATCGCGAACGCCATCTCGCTGACATGCCGATCGCGCGCGTAGCACTGCCCGTCGCCGCGCCGACGACGTTCGATTACTGGATCCCGCAAGGCCTCGCGGTCGAGGCAGGCGCGATCGTGCGCGTGCAACTCGGCACGCGACGCCTCGCGGGCGTCGTGACCTCCATCGCGACGGAGTCCGACGTGGACCGCGCGAAGCTCGCGTCCGTCACGGACGTGATGGCAGGCGAGCGCGTGCCGGGCGACGTGCTCGATCTGTGCGCGTTCGTGTCCTCCTATTACCAGGAGGCGATGGGGCTCGCGTGCGCGCTCGCATTGCCGCCGCTGCAGGCGCGCGCCGCTTCGCGCGTGCCGCGCGGCGCTTACGCGCTCACCGACGAGGGCACGCGAGCGCTTGCATCGCTGTCTCCACGTTCCGCGACCGCGTGCGGCCTGCGCGATCGCTTCATCCGCGACGGAGCGCTCGACGCCGCGGCCATCGGCGCGCTCACGCAACACGAAAGAACGGTGCTTCGCGAATGGCGCCGGCTGGGATTTGCCGCGCTCGTCCCTGCACAAGGTTCCCGCCCTTCGTTCACACTCAATGCCGCGCAGCAGAGTGCGACCGCGGACATCGTGGGTGCGCTCGGCGGCTATGCCGCGTTCATGCTGAACGGCATCACCGGCAGCGGCAAGACGGACGTGTACCTCGCTGCCGCCGACGCCGTGCTCGCCCGAGGCGGACAGGTGCTGATGCTCGTGCCCGAGATCAACCTGACGCCGCAGCTCGTGGACCGGGTGCGCGGCGCGCGTCCGGGCTTGCGCGTGGCGCTCATGCACAGCGGCCTTGCTGCCGGCGAGCGAAGGCATGCGTGGGGTGCTGCCGCAAGCGGCGAAGCGCAGCTGGTGCTCGGCACGCGGCTCGCGGTGTTCGCGCCCATGCCCTCGCTCGGCCTCATCGTCGTCGACGAGGAGCACGACGCTTCGTACAAGCAGCAGGACAACGTGCGGTACCACGCGCGCGACGCGGCGATCTGGCGCGCGCATCGCCGCGGCGTGCCGGTCGTGCTGGGCAGCGCGACGCCGTCGCTCGAAACGTGGCTCGCTGCGCGCGAAGGCCGCTATCGCAGGCTCGACCTGCCCGAACGTGCCGACGTGCGCGCGCAGCTTCCGGCGGTGCACCTGTCGCCGCATCGGGCCGCCTCGGCGCACGACGGCATCGGCGACGCGCTGCGCGCGGCGATCGCCATCCGGCTCGATCGCGGCGAGCAGTCGCTCGTGTTCGTCAATCGCCGGGGCTACGCGCCGTCGCTCGTGTGCGCCGCGTGCAAGTGGGAATCGGAGTGCCGCCGGTGCAGCGCCCGTCTCACCGTGCACAGGACGCCGCCGTCGCTGCGCTGCCATCACTGCGGCCACGAGGAGCGCGTGCCGCGCGCCTGCCCTTCGTGCGGCAACGTGGACCTGCTTCCGCTCGGCCTCGGCACGCAGCGCCTCGAAGCTTCCCTCGCGACGGCGTTCCCCCGCGCGCGCATCGCTCGCGTCGATCGCGACAGCACGCGCGGCCGGCACGCGTTTGCCAGCGTGCGCGACAAGGTCGAGGCGAATGCGATCGACATCCTCGTCGGCACCCAGATGCTCGCGAAGGGCCACGACTTTCCGCGGCTCACGCTCGTCGGGATACTGGGCGGCGACAATGCGCTCTACAGCGCCGACTTTCGCGCCACCGAGCGTCTGGCGGCGCTCCTCGTGCAGGTGGCCGGGCGTGCCGGACGCGCGGGTTCGCCCGGTGAAGTCGTCGTGCAGACCGACTTCCCGGACCATCCGGTGTACCGGGCCTTGCTCTCGCACGACTACGCGCAACTCGCCGACGCGCTCGTGCTGGAGCGCAACGCGGCGGGACTGCCGCCGTGCACGCACGCCGCCCTGCTGTCCGCCGAAGCGCACGTGCGCGAGGACGTCGACGCCTTCATGCAATCGGCGCATGCGATCGGCGTCGAGTTGCGTGCGGCGCACGGCGACGTCGAGGTGTTCTCGCCGGTCGCGGCGCTGCTCGCGCGGCGCGCCGGCTACGAGCGCAGCCAGCTCGTCGTGCAAAGTCCGCGGCGCGCGGCGCTTCAGCGGTTTCTTCCCGCGTGGCGCGAGCGCATCGCCGCATTGCCCGGCCGCCGCACGCGGTGGGCGATCGACGTGGACCCGGCGGGCTTCGGATGATGCCCCGGTATAATTTATGGTTTACCCGCCCTCGATCGACGTGATCGATTCCAAAGCAGAAGTCGGCCAGGCATTGGCCGCGGCAATCGCCGCGGCGCTGCCCGCGCACGCCGGCGCGCAGGTCACGGTCGAGCGCCCCAAATCCGCCGCGCACGGCGACTATGCGACCAACGTGGCGCTGGCGCTTGCGAAGCACGCGAAGCGCAACCCGCGCGAGCTCGCCGCCGCGATCGTTGCGGCATTGCCCGCGTCGCCGTGGATCGAGCGCGCGGAAGTCGCGGGCGCGGGGTTCATCAACGACACGCTGACGGCAGCCGCGCGCCAGGCGATCGTCACGCGCGTGCTGACCGAGGGCGCGGCGTTCGGCACTTCACGCGCCCGTGCGGACGAAAAAGTGATGGTGGAGTTCGTGTCGGCGAATCCCACCGGACCGTTGCACGTCGGCCACGGCCGGCAGGCCGCACTTGGGGACGCGCTCGCCAACCTCCTCGCTTCGCAGGGCGCCACGGCGTCGCGCGAGTACTACTACAACGACGCCGGCCAGCAGATCGAGAATCTCGCGATTTCGGTGCGCGCCCGCGCCAAGGAGATCCTCGGCGAATCGGTGGCCTTTCCGGAGGACGGGTATCACGGCGAGTACATCCGCGAGATCGCCCAGCGTTATCTCGACGAGATGGGCCACGACCTCTCCGACATCGAGCGCATCCGCAAATTCGCGGTAGCGGAGCTGCGCAAGGAGCAGGACCTCGACCTCCTCGCCTTCGGCGTGCGCTTCGACTGCTATTACCTCGAAAGCTCGCTCTACACCGACGGCCGGGTGGAGTCGACCGTGCAGCGGCTCCTTGCTTCCGGCAAGACCTACGAGCACGAAGGCGCGCTCTGGCTTCGCTCGACGGACTACGGCGACGACAAGGACCGCGTGATGCGCAAGTCCGACGGCGGGTACACGTACTTCGTGCCCGACGTCGCGTACCACGTCACCAAGTGGGAGCGCGGCTTCCGCAAGGTGATCAACATCCAGGGCGGCGACCACCACGGGACGGTCGCGCGCGTTCGCGCGGGCTTGCAGGCGCTCGGGATGGGCGTGCCCGAAGGCTACCCCGACTACGTGATCCACAAGATGGTCCGCGTGATGCGCGGCGGCGAGGAGGTCAAGATCAGCAAGCGCTCGGGCGAGTACGTCACGCTGCGCGACCTCATCGACGAGGCGGGGCGGGACGCCGTGCGCTTCTTCCTCGTGTCGCGCAAGGCGGACACGGAATTCACGTTCGACATCGACCTCGCGCGCTCGAAGTCCGAGGACAACCCCGTCTACTACGTGCAGTACGCGCACGCGCGCGTGTGCTCGGTGCTGCGGCAGGCCGATCTTCCGGCGGCGGATGCGCCGATGCGCATGCGCGAGGCCGATCTTTCGGCGCTCGCAAGCCCGTACGAAGTCGCCCTGCTGCGCCGGCTCGCGGATTTTCCGGAGGAGCTCGCCAACGCCGCGCGCGACCTCGCGCCGCACCAGGTCACGTTCTACCTCAAGGATTTGGCCCAGGAATTCCACAGTTACTATAATGCCGAGCGGTTCCTCGTCGACGACGCGTCGGTACGCGCAAGCAGGCTCGCGCTCGTCGTGGCAACAGGGCAGGTGTTGAAGAACGGGCTCGCGGTGCTTGGCATCTCGGCGCCGGAGCAGATGTGACACAAGCGAATTACTCGGTATGACGACCAGCCAACGACGCGCGCAGTCGAACCTGCGCGCCTCCCGACGCGGTCATGGCGGCGGCACGCTCATCGGCGTCTTCATCGGCCTCGTGCTGGGGCTCGCGCTTGCCGCGGGCGTCGCGTACTACCTGATGCGGGCGAACGGTCCGTTCCCGTCGCAGAGCGGCAAGGAAGCGCGCGAGGCGACGCGCGACCCGTCGCGCGCCGCCAAGGCGGACCCTGCTGCAGTCGACAAGCCGCGCTTCGACTTCTACAAGATCCTGCCCGGCGTCGAAGAGCCCAGGGTCCAGGCCGAGGCGAAGAAGTCGCCCGACCGCGCGGTCGTGGAGCAGGCCAAGGTATCGCCGGACAAGGCGCCTCCCAAGACGCCGGAAAAGGTCGAGGAGAAGGCGCCGGAAAAAGTGGCCACGGCGCAGCCCACGACGGCTGCGAAGTTGCCCGAACGATTCTGGCTGCAGGCGGGCTCGTTCGCCACGGAATCCGACGCCGAGAATCTCAAGGCCCGCCTCGCGTTCGCGGGCTGGCAGGCGAGCATCCAGCAGGGCGCGGTGCCGGACAAGGGCACGCGCTACCGCGTGAGGCTCGGGCCGTACGACAACACCGACGAGTTGAATCGCATTCGCACGGACCTCGCCAAGAGCGGCTTCGACGTTGCCGTCATCAAGTTCTGACCGCGTGGCTCGACCCGCAGTTTCGACCATCTGTCCGCCGGAACGGAACCGGAGGGCAGGTACGACCGACCAACACAATCGCAAGGCGCTCGTCCTGCGCGCCTACAAGCAAGGAGCACGCATGCGCAACACCCTGATCGACGCAATCCGCAAGCTGGCCCCGGGCGCGGTCGCACTCGCCTTCGTCGCGATCGCCGCGAGCGCCGGTGCGCAGGCCCTGACGGAGGGCACGAACTACGTTCGCCTGAAGAACCAGATGCCCGTGGAATCAGGCAAGAACATCGAGGTGATCGAGTTCTTTTCCTACGGCTGCCCGCATTGCGGCGAGCTCGAGCCGGTCCTGCAGGGGTGGCTGAAGAACAAGCCGGCGGATGTCACCTTCCGTCGCATCCCCGTGATGTTCCAGCCGCGCTGGGAAAATCTCGCCAAGGGGTACTACACGCTCGAGGCGCTCAACGAGGAAAAGCTTTCCCCCGAGGTCTTCGTCGCCCTTCACTCGCGCAACATGCCGCTGTGGAACGAGAAGGATTTCCTCGACTGGGTGGCGACCAAGGGCGTGGACCGGAAGAAGGCGGAGGAACTCTTCAACTCGTTCGCCATCGTCGGCAAGGTGAATCGCGCGAAGCAGCTCGCGGCGTCCTACCAGATCCAGTCGGTGCCGACCATCATCGTCGACGGCAAGTACGCGACCGGTCCCGAGAAGCTGCCCGGCGGCCACGCCGGCGTGCCGCCTACGATCGACGCGCTGGTGCAGAAGGCTCGCGCCGAGCGACCGAAGTCCTGACGGCCTCGTTCGCGCCGTGCGCGTCTTCCTCACCGGTGCCTCCTCCGGGCTCGGTGAGGCGCTGGCGCGGCACTACGCGGCGCGCGGCGCGACGCTCGGGCTGGTGGCCCGGCGCGCCCCCGAGCTCCAGGCGCTGGCGGCGAGCCTGCGGGGGGCCGAGGTCGCGACGTATCGCGGCGACGTGCGCGAGCCTGCCGAACTTGCCGCCGCCGCCTCCGACTTCATCGCCCGCTTCGGCGTTCCCGATGTGGTCATCGCCAATGCGGGCATCTCGCGCGGCGTCCTGACGGAGGCGCCCGAGGACCTCGCGGTGTTCAAGACGATCTTCGAGACGAACGTGCTCGGCATCGTCCACACGTTCGCCCCGTTCGTCGTACCGATGCGCGAGGCGCGCAAGGGCGTGCTGGCCGGCGTCGCGAGCGTCGCCGGCTTTCGCGGCCTCCCCGGTTCTGGCGCGTATTGCGGGTCGAAATCCGCGGCCATCACTTACCTCGAATCGTTGCGGGTCGAACTGCGCGGGACGGGCGTATCGGTCGTGACCCTTTGCCCGGGCTTCGTCGTGACGCCGCTCACCGAGCGCAACCCGTATCGCATGCCGTTCCTCATCACGGCGGACAAGGCGGCGACGCTCATGGCGAACGCCATCGAGGACAAGCGCCGCTTCTATGTGCTGCCGTGGCAGATGGCGATGCTCGGCAAGCTGATGCGTTGCGTGCCGCGGCCGATCTACGACCGCGTAGTTGCGAACAGAGCGCGAAAGCCACGGTCCGTGTCGGATGGAGAATGAGACGCCGGGCGCTCCGCATCGGCGTCTCAAACGTCCGCTGCGAATTGCGTCGCTCGTACCCAGCCTCACCGAGCTCCTGTTCGCGCTCGGGCTCGGACCGCAAGTCGTCGCGCGCACCGGCTTCTGCATCCATCCGCGCGAGGCACGGGCGGTGCCGAAAGTCGGCGGCACCAAGGACCCGGACCTCGCGATGCTGCGCTCGCTCGCGCCGACGCATCTCGTGGTGAACATCGACGAGAACCGCCGCGAGGACGTCGAGGCCGCGCGCGAGTTCGTGTCCAACATCGTGGTGACCCATCCGCTGGCGCCTAGCGACAACGTCGGGCTCTTCGCGACGTTCGGTGAAGCGTTCGACTGTCGCGAGCGCGCGAATGCGCTCATTGCCGAGCTTCAATCGGCCATCGCCGGCGTCGAGGACGCGATGCGCGGCATTGCGCGCGAGCGCGTGCTGTATCTCATCTGGCGCAAGCCGTGGATGACGATATCGCGCGCAACCTACGTCAGCGCGTCGCTCGCGATGGTCGGCTGGGACAGCGTGCCGGCAACGCCGGGTGCGCGCTATCCCGCGATCGAGGACACGGACGCCGCATGGCATGACGCGCAACGCATCCTCCTGTCGTCGGAGCCCTACGCGTTTCGCGAGCGCGACGTGCGCGAAATGAGCGAGCGCCACGGTAAGCCCGTGGCGCTCGTCGACGGCGAGTGGACGTCGTGGTACGGCGTGAGAGCGATCGAAGGGCTGAAAGCCCTCGCGCGCTTTCGCCTTACAACGGCACCTTGATTCCGACCGTTACCGCCCAGTAGTTGCCGTCGCCCTTGCTGGCCGACCCGTTGCCGGAGAGGAAGCCCGTCACCCCGCCGAAGTCCTTGCTCACACCCGCGTCGATCAGCCACCAGTTGTCGTCCTGCGTGAAGCCGGGCACCACGTAGCTGCCGGCGATCGTGTTCGACCTTGCAGTGACCTGGCGCGTGTCCGCGTCGAAGTTGTACTCCCACGTCACGCGCGCAAACGGACGGAAGCCCTGGATGTTGCCGGCCACCTGCCAGCCCAGGCTCGAGAAAGTCGCGTCGTAATCCTGCTGGCCGTACGTGAGCGACGTGCTGTCGTTGCCGTTCTCGCTGAACTGGCGCACGACCACCTTCTCCCACGTGAGCTTGGCGAACGGCCCATGATTCCAGTCGCCGTACCTGAACCAGTAGCCGCCGAGCAGGCGGGCGACGTTGTGATAGCCCGTCGTGTCTCCGCTCTCCGTGCGCATCGCCGCGCCGAGCGCGATCGTGCGGTTGGCGCTGTAGTCGAGGCTGCCGACGCCGACGGTGCCGCCGAGGTACCAAGGCCCTTCGCCGTACCCCATGTACAAGGTCATCATCGGCTCGCGCAGCTTGAAGTCGCCGCCGCTGTTGCCGAAGTTGCCCTTGTATTCGCTGTAGCCGAACTGGATGCCGGCGAGGATCTTGTCGGTGACGAGCATGTCGCCGCCGACCGAGACCGTGTTGATGTCCCCGCTGCCGGACAGGCTCGTGCCCGTCAGGTCGGCACTCGAATAGTCGTACGCTGCCCACGCCTGAAACTTGCGCGACGTGCCCGGCGTGTCGATGCCGCTGCGCATGCGGCTGTCGAGCGCCCGCCAGTTCGCGCGCTCGACGTCGATCGGCGCCTGTCCGAGTGCTGCCATCTGCTGGGGACCGGTGATCATCGACACGATCGCCTGCGTGAGCATGAGGTCGGCGCCGGTCGTCGGATGCACGCCGTCGGCGAAGACGTAGTTCATGTTCGCGTTGGGCGCGACGAGCGTTCCCGGTGTGCAGTTGAGCGAGCTCGTCGTCGTGCACGCGCGGTTGGTCGCGTTGACGAAGCCGTACAGCGACGGATTGGCGACGATCTCGTTCAGGAGTGCCGCCGTATTGAACTGGATCACCTGCACGCCCGAGGCCGCAATGGCGGAATTGAGCGTGGCATTGAACACCGTTTGCGACAGCGCGGTGAAGAGTGCCTGCGCCTGCGGGCCGGCGGCGATCGCATCGGGCGTCTTGCCCATGTCGGGAAGCTGCTGCAGGACGATGTACTGCGCCCCTGCCGAGCGAAGCCGCACGACCTGCGCGGCGAGATCGAGCGCCGCCTGCGCGACGGCGGCCTGCATCTGCGCTTGCGTGATCTGACCCCCCAGGAATTGCTGCGAGAGGACGAGGATGTCGTTGGCGCCGCCCTGGATCTGGTAGAGCGCGTTCGGGTCAAGCTCCGGGGTCTTGGCGAGCTGCTGGCTCACCTGCTGGACGATCGACAGGTTGGGAGCGCTGGGCGGAATGAGCGGCGACGGCGAGTTCACGCGTGCGCCGCCTTGCGCGTAATCGAGACCGCCGGTGAACGACGGGCCGGTGGTGAGGCCGAAATACTGGCCGACGTACATCGGCGTGACCAGGCCGGGGTTCGTGGTGAACCGCGCGCCGTACTGCCCGGCGTCGCTCAGGCTGTCGCCGAATACGTAAGCGTTTGTAAATTGCGCCGATGCGCCGGCTGCTGAAAAGGCAAGCGCTAGCGCGGCGGCGATGCGCGCCGGACGGAAACTCCGCATGGATCTCTCCTCTGGTAATTGGGCATTTCGAGGGTTCTGGCGCGGCGCGCCGCCCGTTTGTATGAAAATTCTAAAGCAAAATGGGAGGCGCCGGACCCGAACCTGCCCGTCAACGAACGGCCGGGCGGGTACGTTGTCTCATGCATGCATAGGAGGAATCGATGATTTTGGCTGCCATGTCGGTCATAACGAGCCCGCTGCGAAGCTTTTCAGCGGCCTGCGCGCTGGTGGCGCTCGCCGTTGCAAGCCCGGTGGCATTCGCTCAGGAAGACCTGCCGGGCCGGGTTGGACGCGTCGCCAACCTGGCCGGCGAGCTCTTCATCGCACCGCAGGACCGTCCGGATGCCTGGGCGCCCGCGGCGCTCAACTATCCGGTCGCGAGCGGCGACAACCTGTGGGTCGGCAGCGACGGCCGCGCCGAGGTGGACGTCGGCGGCACGCAGTTGCGGCTCGCCGGTGACAGCAACATCCACGTATCCCGCCTCGACGAGCGCGAGTTCGCGATCTTCGTCGCGCAGGGCCGCGTGAGCATTCGCGTACGTGTCCTCGAAGGCGGCGAGATGGCGCGGATCGACACGCCCAACGCGCAGGTGACCATCACGCGGCCCGGCCTGTATCGCGTGGACGTGAGCCCCGATCGGGAGCACACGCGCCTCGTCGTGCGCGAAGGCGAAGTGAACGTGCAGACGGCCAGCGCGCTTCAGCAGGTGCTGCCGGGACAATCGGCCGAAATCGACGGGCCCAATCCGCAGTTCGCCACCGTGCAGAACGGCATCGGTCTCGACGGCTTCGACACGTGGGTTGCGGACCGCGATCGCTATTACCGCGTCTCGACCACGGCGAACTACGTGTCGCCGCAAATGGTCGGCGCGGCCGATCTCGCGCAGTACGGATCGTGGTCGCAGAACCAGGAGTACGGCAACGTGTGGTACCCGAACGACGTGCCGAGCGACTGGGCACCGTATCGCAACGGGTACTGGACCGAGGTCGGCGCATGGGGGCCGACGTGGGTCGACTACGCGCCCTGGGGCTACGCGCCGTTCCACTACGGACGCTGGGCGCACATCAACGGCCGTTGGGGCTGGACCCCGGGCGCATATGTCGCGCGTCCCATGTGGGCGCCCGCGCTCGTGGCATGGACCGGCGGCAACGGATGGGGCGTGTCCGCAGCCGTGGGCGGTGCCGTCTACGGCTGGGTGCCGCTGTCGTGGGGCGAGCCGTATCGGCCGTGGTGGGGCCGCTGCTCCAACGGCTGCTGGGATCGCTACAACCGGCCGTATGCGGTCAACGTCGCGGTGTGGCGTCCGAACAGCGCGCCGCCGCGGTCGTATCGCAACTGGAACGCACCGAACGGCGTGACGGCAGTGTCGGGCTCGGCGTTCTATGCGCGGCAGCCGGTGCAGCAGAACCTCGTGCGCGTGTCGCGCGACCAGGTCGCCTCGGCTCCGGTTCTGTCGAGCGCGCCGCCGGTGCGCGCGGACACGAGTCGCAACGCGTTCTCGCGTCCCGCGAGCGCTCCGCCGCCTGCGTCGACGTTCCAGCAGACGTACGCGCGGCCGGCGCCGCAGCCCGCCCCGGGCACCACCATGACGCGCGGCGCGCCGCCGCCGCAGCCTTCCGCCGCGCCTTCCAGCCCGGGCGCAACGTCGCGCGCGCCGACGCAGGCGACGCCGTCACAGCCGCAACAGGTCCAGCGCGACGACCGGCGCTCGCCGTCGTATGCGCAGCCCGTGCCGCCGCCGCAATCGCAACCGAATGCGCAGCCGCAATCCCGGGTCGCGCAGCCTCCGCAGCAAGCGCAACCGTATGCGCAACCGCCATCCCGGGTCGCGCAGCCGACGACGCCATCGCAGCCGTACGCGCAGCCGCCGTCGCGGGTCGCGCAACCGCAAGCGATCGAGCCGGTGCCGCAGCGCGACGCACGCCAATCGCCGGGGCAGATGGCGCGCCCTCCGCAACCGGTGCCCGTGCAACCGCAGATGCAAGCGCAGCCACCTGCGCGCACGCAGGCGCCGCCACCGCAGGTCAACCAGTCGCGTGCCGCTCCGCAGCCGGTTCCGCAGGCAGTGGCGCCACCGCCCGTGCCGCACGCGGCACCGCAAGCGCGGCCCGCACCCGAGCCGCCCGGTCAGGTGCCACGCGGTGGCGCCGAGCCCAAGCCGCGCGACGCGCCGGTTCAGGACGGCAACGGCAACATGCAGCGGCAGGGACGCTGACGCCGCGCGATAGCGGCGTCGCCGTGCTGCAGCGCCGGCGCTACTTCGCGTCGGCGCGAATGCGGGCGTAGGTGCCCGGCGCTGCCTCGATCACCTTGAGCTTGCCCTTGCCGGGCACGCGCGCCGGCACCTCGCGCCCGAGGTAAGGCGTGATCCACTCGCGCCAGTTCGGCCACCACGAGCCCTCGTGCTGCTTCGCGTTCGCGAACCACTCGTCGGGCTCGTCCGGCAGCTTGTCGTTGGTCCAATAGCCGTACTTGTTGGCGGCCGGCGGGTTCACCATCCCCGCGATGTGACCGGAGCCCGACAGCACGAAGCGGTTCCTGCCGCCGAGCAGCCGCGGTCCCGCGTACGTCGTCTTCCAGGGCGCGATGTGATCCTCGATCGCGGACACGAAGTACGCGGGAGTGGTCACCTTCGACAGGTCGATCTTCGTTCCCGCGAGCGTGAGCGCGCCGGGCTGCGCCAGCATGTTGTTCATGTACATGTTGCGCAGGTAGTAGCTGTGCATCGCCGCAGGCATGCGCGTGGAATCGCAGTTCCAGTGCAGGAGGTCGAACGGGAACGGGTCGCGGCCGAGCAGGTAGTTGTTGATCACGAACGACCAGATGAGGTCGTTGGCGCGCAGCATGTTGAACGTGCTCGCCATCTCGCTGCCTTCGAGGTACCCGCGCTCGTTCATCTTCTTCTCGAGCGAGGCGACCTGCGCCTCGTCGATGAAGACCTCGAGCTCGCCCGCCGCCGTGAAGTCGACGAGCGACGTCATGAACGTGGCGCTCGCGATCTTCTTGTCCTTCCTGGCCGCGAGGTGCCCGAGCACGGCCGCGAGCAGCGTGCCTCCGAGGCAATAGCCGATCACGTTCGCGTCCGGCTCGCCCGTCGCCTTCTCGACCGCATCGAGCGCTGCGAGGGTGCCCTCGGTCAGGTAATCCTCGAAGTTCTTGTGCGAGAGCTTCTCGTCGGGATTGACCCATGACACGACGAACGTCGTCATGCCTTCGCTCACCGCCCAGCGCATGAACGAGTTCTTCTCGCGCAGGTCGAGGATGTAGTACTTGTTGATCCAGGGCGGAATGATGAGCAGCGGGCGCTTCCACGTTTTCTTGGTGGTCGGCTCGTACTGGATCAGCTGGATGAGCTCGTTCTGGAAGACCACCTTGCCTGGCGTGGTGGCGATGTTCACGCCGAGCTCGAACGCCTTCGCATCGGTCATCGAGATGCGCAGCTGGCCGCCGCCGCGCTCGATGTCGTCGAGCAGGTTGTTGAGGCCCTTCACGAGGTTCTGGCCGCCGGAGGAGATGGTCTCGCGGAACACTTCCGGATTGGTGAGCGCGAAGTTCGACGGCGCGAGCGCGTCGATGTACTGGCGCGTGAAGAAGTCGACCTTCTTCTTGGTCTGGTCGTCGAGGCCTTCCACGCTCGCCACCTGGTCGTGCATCCACCGTGCGGTGATGAGATAGCTCTGCTTGATGTAGTCGAACAGGAAGTGCTCGTGCCAGTCCTCGTGCTTGAAGCGCTTGTCCCCTTGCGCGGGCACGACGACGGGCGTCACGTTGCCGCCCATGAGGCGCAGCATCGAGCCCTGCCACAGGTTCATGTAGTCCCACCACAGGTTCATCTGCGACTCGGCGAGCTTCGCCGGGTTGGTGAGCATCTGCGCCGCGAGCTCCATGAAGGCCTTGCCGAGGCCGAGCTCGTCGGAAGGCAGCGCCTTGTTGCGAGAGGCGAAGTCGCCCATCACCTTGGCGCTCTTCTCCGCCGCGGACGCGAGCGATTCGGCGAGCGCGACGGGGTCGAGCGCGGTCTTGCGGTTTTCGGTGGCGGGTGTGGACATCGCGGTTCCTTTGAGGTGCTG
>Ga0207691_10004474_pt1 | contig 13539 bp, 14 predicted proteins | sample KBSM13metaG_FD_184327 | JGI IMG/M metagenome (GOLD analysis project Ga0207691, IMG submission 184327) | Miscanthus rhizosphere microbial communities from Kellogg Biological Station, Michigan, USA - KBS M1-3 metaG (SPAdes) (version 2) | ecosystem: Host-associated > Plants > Roots > Rhizosphere >... | reverse complement strand
TTACCGCCTTTCTTGACGCCCAGGATGGTCGTTCCGTGCCAATTTTCCAAAGTGTTCTCCTTTGGAATTGAGGTGGGAGGCGGCCGTTCGGCTTGCAAGCAGCGTTAGTCGATGAGGCCCTCGAACCTCTTGTCCGGGATCAGCCACATGCACGCCACCGCGATATAGATGGCGACGGCGACATAGGGCCACAGGAAAGCCGTCGCGATCGCCAGCACATAGCCGAGGATCGTGATCTGGCCCTTATGCCCCCGCTTTCCCGCTTTGACGATCGGCGCATCTTCGTCATTGGCCTTCACCAAGGCCGACAGGAGCAGCGCGAAGGAGAGAGTGCAGAGCAACATGATCACGCCGAACGCCAGGACGGTGTCGCGCGTGACCCCCGCCTCTCCCACCCAGCGGACGACAAAGGGGATGAGGCTCAGCCAGAACAGGAAGAAGAGATTGGCCAGCAATACCGGTCCGTTCACCCGCTTCGACGCCTGCAGCACATTGTGGTGCTGCGACCAGTAGATTCCGACCTTCACGAAGGAGAGGGCGTAGACGACGAACAGGATCGTCAGCGGCTGGAGCGCGGCCATGCCCGGCGCCTTCGGCACCGGAAGCTCGAGAACCATCACCGTGATGATTACTGCGATCACACCGTCGGTGAAGGAAGTAAGGCGCGACGTTGTCATGCGCCGCTCCGCTCGACGAAGCGGCGATCGGGGATGATCCACAGGATCGAAACGCCGACAAAGATGGCGACCGAGATCAAGGGGGAAATGAAGGCGGCCGGGACCGAGGCGACGTAGAGCGAGAAGCTGATCAGCTCCTTGGCGCCTGCGCCCACCGCACGCTTGACCGCCGATTGCTCACCTTCGGCGCGGATCAATGCGCGTTCGAGAAGCTGGTAGCATATCGCCGCGCCAACCAGGACAAGCCCGAACGAGGCGACGGGCAGCGGCGTGATCCCCGCTTCGTCGATCCAGCGGATCATCAACGGGAATAGAGTAAGCCAGAACAGGAGGGCATGGTTTGCCCACAGAACGCCGCCGGTCACCCGTCGCGCCGACTGCATCATGTGGTGGTGGTTGTTCCAGTAGATGGCGACGTTGACGAAGGCGAGCAGGTAGGCGGCGAGGAGCGGAAGCACGGCAAGCACCGCCTGAAGCGTCGGTTCCGCCGGGAATTTCAACTCGAGCACCATGATCGTCATCACGATGGCGACCACGCCATCGGTCAATGCATTCAGTCGGCCTGGACTCATCGCGTTCCCCCGGCGCTTAGTCGCCTGGCGGACTCGCAACAGGCTTGGGGTTGTTGTCAACCGTTGCTTGGCGGCGGACCCATTTGATGAGCTCGTCGAGCTGGATCGCCTGCTCAGTCGCCGTCAGCGCGTCTTCGGGAGAAAATCGGTTTTGGCCGGCGGCTTGAGCAGGCCTTCCGGCGGCAGCGGGTACGCCGGGCACGTATGCGTTTCGGCCAGCACCGGGATCGGATGCGGCTTGGGTTGAGGCGCGCAGGCCCCAAGAATGAATATTGGCTGCGTCAGCGCGAGCAGCGGCAAGGCGCGCTTCGAAATCATGTTCGGTCCTTTCGTTAATGGTGCGCTGGTCGGCGGCGACGCGTTCGGCGTTGGCGCGGTCGGCGGCGCGGGCCTGATCCGCCGCGACGCGATAGTTGGCGACGGTCGTCGCGAAGGCGGCCTGGTCCTGGCGATAGAGTTGCTCGAAGCTCGCGCTCTGCTTCTTCCAGTGCCGCGTCTCGGCTTTTTGAAAAAGCAGCAGGATGCCGAGCGCGAGGCTGACAGCGATCCCCGCGATGCCCTGGACGTTGAGCAGCCGCTGCATCATTTGCTGTCCGCCTCGACCGATGCGCCGTCGCGGGAGGCGGTGAACTTGAACCTGCCGACCGGGCCGCCGGCGAGCAGGCCGATGATGACGACGATCATCGCGGCGATGAACCCGCCGAGCGACCAGCCGAAGATGGTGACGATGGTATGCTCTTCGGAACGGCTCCAGCCGCCCCACATCAAAAGCGCGACCATGAGCCCGGCGGCGGCGCCGCAGAACATGCCCGCGGCCGAGGCGAGCAGCCCGTAGATATAGCGCTGGCCTTCGGCAAAGCTGTTGGGCGGGGGAAGAGGTTTCATCAGGGTCTCCGGTTCGAATGTTCGCGAATGTTCGCAGTGACGACAGAAGTTCAGCGCTCACCGATCCGGTTCGCGAGCCAGCCGTAGAGGAACGCTTCATTGGCTGGCCGGCGCTCGGCGAGGCGGAGGTAGCGCTCGCCCTGGAGCGCCTCGAGCGCGCGCAGGAGCACGGTCTCGCCGCTGCTCCGGCCGCGGACGTTGAGGAAGGTATCGAGAGCATTGAGCGTCGCCGGGCCGATGCGGCCGTCGGGCGTCAAATCGGAATAATCCTTGCCGCCGCGGTTAAGGGCGGTGAGCGCGCGCTGGAGGAAGGTGATCGCAACCGCGGGGCCCATGTTGACCCCGGTGTCGAATAGCTCCGCAGCGAGCCGGCCGCTGCGCGCGGCAATCTGGTCGAGCCGCGGGCGAGCCCAATAGAGCCTGAGGTAGATAGCGAACGCCTCGCTGCGGGGCAGTTGGCGCATCGGCCCGGCATAGCCGTGCGCCCGCGCGACGGCCTGGGTAATTCCAAAGCAGGTTGGGCCGCCCTTGTCGGCCGGATGATCCACGAACCCGCCTTCCCGATCGATCAACGCGTCGATCAGCCCGTCGACATTCACTACATCGTCCATTCCACAACTCCTTCGAGTCGCAGAAATAACCAGATAGGTTATCTGTAGGAAAGCGTTTTAAACCAGGCGCCGGCGGACGTGCTTCCCGCGCATCACGCCACTTGTGTGTGCGTTTGGGGCGGGGCCTACGGCCCGGTAGTGCCGGAATCTTGAAACAACTACGCTCATCGGCGGTTGTGCGTTCTGGTTCCGGATACGGTTCGGACCGTGAAGGAGCTGCGGGGACTTGGCCGGCAATTTGAAGCTCGCGACTGAAAAAATCTCGGACGATCCGTTCCGCCTCCTCGTGCAGTCGATCATCGACTATGCGATCTACATGCTCGACCCCAATGGGTATGTGACGAGCTGGAACGCGGGCGCCGCGCGGATCAAGGGCTTCCAGACCGAGGAAATCGTCGGCAAGCACTTCTCGACCTTCTACACCGAAGAAGACCGTGAGGCAGGCCTTCCGAATCAGGTCCTCGAAACCGCTCGGCGAGAAGGCAAGTTCGAAGGCGAAGGCTGGCGCGTGCGCAAGGACGGCTCGCGCTTCTGGGCGAGCGTCGTGATCGATGCCATCAAGGATGAAGAGGGCGAGGTCATCGGCTTTGCCAAGATCACCCGCGACATGACCGACAAGCGCCAGGCCCAGCAAGCGCTGCTCGAGGCGGAGCGCCGCTTCCGCATCCTCGTCCAGGGAGTCACCGATTACGCCATCTACATGCTCGACCCGGAGGGCCGAGTGACCAACTGGAACGCCGGCGCGCAGCGCATCAAGGGCTATGCGCCGAACGAGATCATCGGTGAGCATTTCAGCCGCTTCTACACGCCCGAAGATTTCAATGCCGGCGTTCCCAAGAGAGCCTTGGAGACTGCGCGGGAGACCGGCCGCTACGAAGCCGAGGGCTGGCGCGTGCGCAAGGACGGCACGCGCTTCTGGGCGAGCGTCGTCATTGACGCGATCAAGGACGACGAGGGCAAGCTGATCGGCTTCGCCAAGATCACCCGCGACATGACGGAGAAGCGCGAGGCCCGGCTGCGCCTGGATGAATCGCGCGAGCAGCTGTTCCGCTCGCAGAAGATGGAGGCGCTCGGCCAACTGACCGGCGGCCTTGCGCACGACTTCAACAACCTGCTGACGGCGATCCTCGGCGCGTGCGAGCTGGCGATGCGCAACCTGGACGACCGCGAGAAGCTGAAGCGGATGCTCGACGGAGTGCGCGGCTCGGCGCAGCGCGGCGCCAGCCTCACCAAGCAGCTGCTCGCCTTCGCGCGCGCCCAGCCGCTCGAGATCAAGCAGATCGATCTCAAGCAATTCCTCGCCGAGGTGACAGCGCTGGTGCGGCCCTCGCTGCGCAGCAACATCGAGCTGGTGACCGAAATCGCCGACCAGTTGTGGCCGGCCGATGCCGATGCCGCCGCGCTCGAGCTGGCGATCCTCAACCTCGCGTTCAACGCGCGCGACGCAATGAAGGACGGGGGCCAGCTCAAGATCAGTGCCCACAATGCGGTGCTCGAGGGCGAGCCCGATGGCCTGAGGGGCGAGCATGTCGCACTGACGGTGACCGATACCGGCACGGGCATGCCGCCCGAAGTCATCGACCGCGTCTTCGAGCCGTTCTTCACCACCAAAGGCTTTGGCGAAGGCACCGGTCTCGGCCTCAGCCAGGTGTTCGGCTTCGCCAAGCAGATCGGCGGCGGCATTTCGGTGGAGTCGAAGCCGGGCAAGGGAGCGACCTTCACGCTCTACTTGCGGACAAGCCGCGGCGCGACCGCCGCGGAGACCGCGCGCGACGGCCATCACTCGCTCGGCCGGGTGCTGATCGTCGAGGACGATATGCTGCTCGCCGAGCTCGCCGCCGGGATGTTCGCCGAGCTCGGCTTCGAAGGCGTGATCGCGCACAGCGCCAAGGAGGCGCTCGAGCAGCTCGCGGGCGGCGACCGGCCCAAACTCATTTTCTCCGACGTCGTCATGCCGGGCGGGATCAGTGGGATCGAGCTGGCGCGCAAGGTCCGCGACCGCTTCCCCGAGCTGCCGATCCTGCTGACCACCGGCTACAGCGAGGAGGTCGGCGGCAGCCACGGCTTCCCGGTGCTCCAGAAGCCCTATGAGATGGATGGCCTGGCGAGCGCCTTGGGCAATTTGCTGAAGCAGGAAATCGCCGTCAGCTGAACGGCTTGCGCTACTGCTGTTGACACCCGCGCGGGTTAGGCGCCTGATCGGGGCAGCCGCGCGAGGCGGCCGTTGCAACGGAGGGGGATTTCCAATGGCAACCAGTGCGCAATCCCGCACACCAATACACATCTGGATCGTCGGCGGCCTGTCACTGCTGTGGAACTGCTTCGGCTGTTACGATTATCTCATGACCCGAATGCGGGACACCGACTATATCGCGTCCGCAATGCCAGGGGTGGATCCGAATGCGGTCCTCGCCTGGGTCGATGCATTTCCGCTTTATGCCCAGATCGGCTGGGGTCTCGGCGTGTGGATGGGACTCGCCGGGTCGGTCCTGCTGCTGATGCGGCATCGCTGGGCGGTATGGGCCTATGGCCTGTCGCTGGTCGGCGCGGTGCTTGGGCTAGGTTACCAGATCGCGCTCGCACCGCCGCTCGCCGGCGCGCACGAAACGGCGCTGATGAAGGCGGTGCCCTACATCGTCATCCTCGTCGCGATCGCGCTGTTCCTCTACGCGCGCGGGCAGGAAAAGAAGGGCGTGCTGCGCTGAGCTAGCCGCGGCGGCCGCCGAAGCGCGTCCGCTGCTGCTTGCCGAAGCGGCCCTTGCGGGTGCCGGGCTTGCCTTCGCTCGAATTGCCCAGCGGGCGCGGCGCGGCGCGCTGGTCGTGCGGAATGCCGAGGTCGTCCTCCTCGAGCCGGCGGATTTCGTCGCGGAGGCGCGCGGCTTCCTCAAACTCGAGGTCGGCGGCAGCTTTCCGCATCCGCTCCTCGAGGTCGCCGATATAGGCCTTGAGATTGTGCCCGACGAGGTGCGGCCGCTCCTCGTCGCCGGTGTCGACGACCACGCCGTCGCGGGTCGCGAGGTGGGCCATGACATCGTGGATCTGGCGCTTGATCGTCTCGGGCGTGATGCCGTGCTCGGCATTATATTCGAGCTGTTTCTCGCGCCGCCGGTTGGTCTCGGCGAGCGCGCGCTCAATCGAGCCGGTGATGGTGTCGGCATAGAGGATGACCCGGCCGTCGACGTTGCGCGCGGCGCGGCCGATGGTCTGGATCAGCGAGGTTTCCGAGCGGAGGAAGCCTTCCTTGTCGGCGTCGAGGATCGCGACCAGCCCGCATTCGGGGATGTCTAGCCCCTCGCGCAGCAGGTTGATGCCGACGAGGACGTCATAAACCCCCAAGCGCAGCTCGCGGATCAGCTCGATGCGCTCCAGAGTCTCGACGTCGGAGTGCATGTAGCGGACCCTCAGGCCCGCCTCGTGAAGATATTCGGTGAGGTCCTCGGCCATGCGCTTGGTCAGCGTGGTGACGAGGGTGCGGTACCCCTTCTTCGCCGTCAGCCGCGCCTCGTTGACGAGGTCGTCGACCTGGTCCTCGACGGGCTTGATCTCGACCGGCGGGTCAATGAGGCCGGTCGGGCGGATCACCTGCTCGGAGAAGACGCCGCCGGTCTCGTTCATCTCCCACGGCCCGGGAGTCGCCGAGACGAAGGTCGTCTGCGGGCGCATCGCGTCCCATTCGTTGAAGCGCAGCGGCCGGTTGTCGATGCAGCTCGGCAGGCGGAAGCCGTACTCCGCCAGCGTGATCTTCCGCCGGTGGTCGCCGCGCGCCATCGCGCCGATCTGCGGCACCGTCTGGTGGCTCTCGTCGACGAACAGCAAGGCGTTGTCGGGAAGATATTCGAACAGCGTCGGCGGCGGCTCGCCCGGAAGACGGCCGGTGAGGAAGCGCGAGTAATTCTCGATCCCCGCGCAGGAGCCGGTCGCGGCGATCATCTCGAGATCGAAGTTGGTGCGCTGCTCGAGCCGCTGCGCCTCCAGCAGCCGCCCTTCCGCGATCAGCTCCTTCAGCCGCTCGGCGAGCTCGTGCTTGATCGCCTCCATCGCCTGCTTGAGCGTCGGGCCTGGCGTCACATAGTGCGAGTTCGCATAGACCTTGATGCTGTCGAGGCTGGCGACGGTCTTGCCGGTCAGCGGATCGAACTCGCTGATCGCCTCGATCTCGTCGCCGAAGAAGCTGACCCGCCAGGCGGTATCCTCATAGTGCGACGGGAAGATTTCCAGGCTGTCGCCGCGCACCCGGAAATTGCCTCGCGCGAAGGCCTGGTCGTTGCGGCGGTACTGGAGCGCGACGAGCTTGCGGATGACCTCGCGCTGGTCCTCGACCCCGCCCTTCTTCAAGCCGAAGGTCATCGCCGAATAGGTTTCGACCGAGCCGATGCCGTAGAGGCAGGAGACCGACGCAACGATGATCACGTCGTCGCGCTCCAGAAGCGACCGGGTCGCCGAATGGCGCATGCGGTCGATCGCCTCGTTCACCGAGCTCTCTTTCTCGATGTAGGTGTCGGTGCGGGGGACATAGGCCTCGGGCTGATAGTAATCGTAGTAGCTGACGAAATATTCGACGGCGTTGTCGGGGAAGAAGCTCTTGAATTCGCCGTAGAGTTGGGCTGCGAGGATCTTGTTCGGAGCGATCACCAGCGCCGGCCGCTGAAGCGTCTCGATGACCTTCGCCATGGTGAAGGTCTTCCCCGAGCCCGTCACGCCGAGCAGGACCTGGCTCGTCTCGCCATTTTCACCGATCCCTTCGACCAGTTCGCGGATCGCGGTGGGCTGGTCGCCGGCGGGCTCATAGTCCGCGACCAGCTTGAAGAGCTTGCCGCCTTCGGCCTTGTCCGGCCGCGCCGGCCGATGCGGGACATAGGTCTCGCCCGTCTCGGGTTCGGCAAGGCTGGTGCGGATCTGAATCGCCATCCGCCCCATATAGGAGCCGCTAGCGCGAGAGTAACGGCAGTCTTATGGTGGCCGCTCAATCAAAGGGGGCTTTGATCATGAAACATGCCGTCTGCGTCGCCGCGTCCGTTCTCGTCCTCGCCTCCTGCAACAAGTCGCCCGAAGTGCACGAGAAGGACGCGTCGGTGGCCGAGGTCGCGCAGAAGGTGCGCGAGGCGGGCGCCGACCAGAGCTTCGTCCGCGCGGGACTTTGGGAGTCGAAGGTCACGATCGAGAAGCTCGACATGCCTGGCGTCCCGGCCGAGATGGCCGAGCGGATGAAGACGATGATGGCGCAGAACCAGCCGCACGATTTCCAGACCTGCCTGACCGCCGAGGACGTGAAGCGTCCGAAGGAGGACTTCTTCGCGGGCAAGAACAAGGAATGCCGCTACGACCACTTCACCATGGGCGGCGGCAAGATCGACGCTGCGATGCGCTGCGGCGGCAAGGAGGGCGCCCAGCTCATGCAAATGGCCGGGACCTATTCGCCCGACACGTACCAACTGCAGACGTCGATGAACGCGCAGGGCGATGGTCAGAAGCAAGGCGGAATGTCGATGCGCCTGCGGATCGAGGCGCAGCGAGTCGGCGAATGCCCGGCAAAGCAGGGATAGGCTGAGCGAGCGGCGCGTTAGCGCTGCCGATGGCGCGAGTTACCGTTCTTCTCAATCGCGGCGGCGGCGCCGTCGCCGCCGATGCGAAGATCGGGGAGAAGGTCGCGAGCGCGCTCAGCCAGGCCGGCGTCGATGCCGAGGTCGAGCTGGTCGAGGGCGGCGACTGCGCGGTGCGCTGCCGGTCAATCGCGGAACGCGGTGACGAGCTCCTGGTGGTCGGCGGCGGCGACGGCACGATCAGCGCGGCCGCATCGGCGCTGGTCGGCACGGAGACGGTGCTCGGGATCCTGCCGCTCGGAACGCTCAATCATTTTGCGCGCGACCTCGGGATCCCCACCAAACTCGAGGATGCGGCGAAGCTGATTGCCGAGCGACGCGACCGGAAGGTCGACGTCGCCGAGATGAACGGCCGGATCTTCATCAACAACAGCGCGATCGGACTCTATCCGTTGCTGGTCGTCGACCGTGATTCCCAGCGCAGGCGCCTCGGCAGGTCCAAAGCGGCGGCGATGCTGATCGCGTCGATCCGAACGTTGTTCCGCTTCGGGCACCAGCGCCTCGTCCTCACCGTCGACGACCGCAACGCCCAGGTCGACACACCGCTGCTGTTCGTCGGCAACAATGACTATCGCACCGACCTGGCGGCGGCCGGCCAGCGCGACAGCCTGGAGGGCGGACGCCTGTGCGTGCTCGTGATGCGCAAGAAGACCCGCCGCGGTTTCATTGCCGCCACGTTTCGGGCGCTTTTGGGGAGGAGCCGGACCGATGACATGGTGCGGCTCGACGACGCCGAGCGGCTTCGAGTGTCGAGCCGCAAGCGCATGATCGCCGTCTCGCTCGACGGCGAGGTGGCTCGCGTCGAACTGCCGCTCGAGTACAAGATTCGGCCAAAGGCGCTGCGGGTGACCGCACCCAACCGCTGACTCGATTGGAACCGAGTGACGGGTCGCAGGGTTCGCGGCAGAGCAGATATGAAGGTCGACGTGGCGACTCAGGCGCATCACCCATTGTCGGACCGGATGCGGGCGCGGGGCCTCCGGGTCGCGGCGATCGTCATCATCCTGCTCGGCGCCGGCGCGGCGCTGCTGCCCGCCGGAAAGACCATCTCCTCGGACATGATCGGCGGATTGCTGATCGCCGCCGGGCTGATCGAGACGGTCGCCGGATCGCTCCGCCGCGAGGTGCGCGGCTACGCCATGGCTGCCGGCATCGTGACCGCGCTCGCGGGACTCTTGTTCGTCCTTAATCCGGAGACGCATTTCTTTCCGACCGTGTGGCCGATCATCGGCTGGCTCGTCGTTCGGAGCGTGATCCTGGCCGCGGAGGCGGTGGAAACACGCGACTCGGTCCGCATCTGGACGGCGCTCTCGGCGGGGATGGACCTCCTGCTTGCCATGCTGCTGATGACCGGATTGTCGGTGTCGACCATCGTCGTCAGCGTGTTCGGCCCGACGCGCGAACTGGTTGCCGCGTTCGCCTGGATCCTTGCGGCGAGCTTCGTCGTCAACGGCCTGATGCTCCTCGAAGTCGCCAGTTGCGAAGACGAGGCAGCGGCCTAGAAGGCCGCAATGTTCGAGACCTCGCCGGACCTGTCGGTCAACACGGTCGCCGAGATCGTCCGGCTGGCGCTCGCGCCGGTGTTCCTGCTGAGCGGCGTCGGCGCGTTCCTGAACGTCCTCGCGGCGCGCCTGTCACGGATCGTCGACCGGTCGCGTGAGGTCGGCTCGATCGTCCTCGTCAGCCGCGGCGAGGAGCACGACCGCTCGGTCAACGACCTCAAGATTCTCGACCGGCGCATGTCGCTCATCAACTGGGCGACCGGGCTCGCGGTCACATCGGCGATCCTCACCTGCCTGGTCGTGGTGATGCTGTTCGCGGCCAATTTGATCCGGACGAGGCTCGGCACCGAGATCGCCTGGCTGTTCATCGCGTCGATGCTCACCATCGGCGCGGCGTTCGTCTTTTTCCTCGTCGAAACGACTGTCGCCGCCCGCGCCGTCCGGGTGCGCTCGGAGCTTTTGCAGCATACGGTGGACGAGGCCGACTAGGCCTTTTATCGGCGGGCCGATGCCCATCACTGTTGCCATGCTCACCGCAGGCGGCCTCGCGCCCTGCCTCTCCTCCGCCGTCGGAGGCCTGATCGAGCGGTACAGCGAGGTCGCCCCCGACGCGCGGATCATCGCCTATCTCAACGGCTACGCCGGTCTGCTGACCGGCAAATCCGTGGAGGTAACGGACGAGGTGCGGGCGAACGCCCATCGCCTGCACGCGTTCGGGGGGACCCCGATCGGCAACAGCCGGGTCAAGCTCACCAACGTCGACGATTGCGTCAAGCGCGGCCTCGTCAGGCCCGGGCAGGATCCGCTTCATGTCGCCGCCGAGCAGCTGAGCCGCGACGGCGTCAATGTATTGCACACGATCGGCGGCGACGACACCAACGGCACCGCTGCCGACCTCGCGGCCTATTTGCGCAGCACCGGCCATGAGCTGACGGTGGTCGGCCTTCCGAAGACGATCGACAATGACGTGGTGCCGATCAAGCAGTCGCTCGGCGCGTGGACCGCCGTCGAGCAGGGCGCGCTTTACGCCCGAAACATCATCGCCGAGCATTCGACCAACCCGCGGATGTTGATCGTCCACGAGGTGATGGGCCGCAATTGCGGATGGCTGACGGCGGCGACCGCGCTCGCCCACCACCAATGGGTCAAGGATGCGAAGTTCGCCGACTGGGTCGACAACACGGCCATCCGCTGGGACGTCCACGGCATATTCATCCCGGAGCGGCCGTTCGACATCGGGCAGGAGGCCAAGAGGCTTCGAGCGATCATGGACGAGCAGGATTGCGTGAACCTGTTCATTTCCGAAGGCGCCGGAGTCAGCGAGATCGTCGCCGCGATGGAAGCGGCGGGCGAGGATGTGCCCCGCGACCCGTTCGGCCATGTCCAGCTCGACAAGATCAACCCCGGCCAGTGGTTCGCCAGGCAGTTCGCCACGGAGCTCGGCGCCGACAAGGTGCTCGTCCAGAAGAGCGGTTACTTCTCGCGCTCCGCGGCCGCGAACGCCGCCGACCTCGCATTGATCCGCGACTGCACGAGGTACGCGGTGGACGCTGCATTGCGCGGCGAGTCGGGCGTGGTGGGCCAGGACGAGGAGCGCGGCGATGAGCTGCGCGCGATCGAGTTCGAGCGGATTTCCGGCGGCAAGAAGTTCGACCCGTCGGTGCCGTGGTTCGTCGATCTGCTGGGCGATCTAGGCCAGGCCTGACCGGCGCTATCCACAGAATAGCGCGACCTCGGGCAGAACGGCCCTAGACCCGCGAATCCGCGACTCTTACGTTACGGCCGTGGGAGCCCCGCTCAACATCGACGCGTCCGTGACCGGCCAGCCGTGGCGCTGGCGGCGGCCGCCCGACGACAGCCTGGCAATGGACGCGCTGGTCGACGAGCTGCTGCTCGCGCGCGGCGTCGAACGCGAGGACCTGGCGCGCCACCGCGAGCCCAAGCTCCGCGACTTCCTTCCCGACCCCTCCTGTTTTCAGGACATGGACAAGGGCGCCAAGCGCCTCGCCGATGCGGTCCAGGGCGGCGAGACAATCGCCATCTTCGGCGATTACGACGTCGACGGGGCGACCAGCGCGGCGCTGCTGGTGCTGCTTCTCCGGCGGCTCGGCGCCGAGCCGATCGTCTATATCCCCGACCGGCTGATGGAGGGCTATGGCCCGTCGGGGAAGGCGCTGGTCGAATTGAAGACGCGGGGCGCGAGCGTCGCGGTCTGCGTCGATTGCGGGGCGCAGGCCTTCGACGCGCTCGAGGAAGCCCGCGCGGCCGGGCTCGACGTGATTGTCGTCGACCATCACCAGTGCGCCAGCCTGCTTCCGGTCGCATTCGCGCTGATCAACCCCAACCGCCTCGACGAGAGCGCGGACGGGGCCGCGCACGGTCATCTCGCCGCGGTCGGAATGGCTTTCCTGCTTGGCGTCGCGCTGCTGCGCGAGCTGAGGGCGCGCGGCGCATTCGAGGCGCTGGCCGAGCCTAAGATCATCGACCTCATCGATCTCGTCGCGCTCGGCACCGTCGCCGACGTCGCGCGCTTGAAGAGCCTCAATCGCGCGTTCGTCGCACAGGGCCTCAAGGTGATGGCGGCGCGGCAGAACATCGGCCTCGAAGCGCTGGCTGAGGCGGCACGGCTGGTGAAGGCGCCGAGCTGCCGCGACCTCGGCTTCGCGCTCGGCCCCAGGATCAATGCCGGCGGCCGGGTCGGCAAGTCGGATCTCGGAGTTCGGTTGTTGACGTCGACCGATCCAGAGGAAGCGCGGACCATCGCCGCCGAGCTCGATCGGCTGAACGAGGAGCGCCGAGCGATCGAGATGCTGGTGTGCGAACAGGGCGAGGCGCAGGCGCAAAGCCAGGCCGACGCGCCGGTCATCATCGTGATGAGCGGCGGCTGGCATCAGGGCGTCATCGGGATCGTCGCCGGCCGCATCAAGGAAAGGTTCGGCCGCCCGGCGATCGTCATTGCCGAGACCGAGGACGGCACCGGCAAGGGCTCGGGGCGCTCGATCTCAGGGGTGGACCTCGGCGCTGCGGTCCTCGCTGCGAAGGAGAGCGGACTGCTAACAGCCGGCGGAGGCCATGCGATGGCGGCGGGACTGACACTCCCGCCCGGCGGCCTCGAGCCGTTCCGCGAATTCATCAACCAGCGGCTTGCTGCGGACGTGGAGAAAGCACGGAGCGACCGAGCGCTGCTGCTCGACGCGTTGCTCGCACCGGGTGGAGTGGCGGGAGCCCTGTGCGATGCGCTCGACGCGGCCGGCCCCTACGGCGCCGGATGGCCGAGCCCGCGCGTCGCCGCGGGGCCGGTGCGGCTGCTGAAGACGGGCATCGTCGGCGACGGCCATGTCCGCGGCCTCGGCTGCGGCGACGACGGCAAAAGCTTCAAGTGGATCGCTTTCCGAAGCGCCGGCAGTCCCCTAGGGCAGGCGCTACTCGCCTCCGCCGCCGACACCCGCTGGTGGCTCGCCGGAACGATCAGGCGCGACGAGTGGAACGGCGGGAATGCAGCCGAGATGCATCTCGAGGATGCCGCGCTTGCTTGACGGTCCAAACCCCCTCGCCTAACCGGCACCGGCTTTAACCGGCCCCATCGTCTAGCGGTCTAGGACGTCGCCCTTTCACGGCGAAAACACGGGTTCGAGTCCCGTTGGGGTCACCAGCTCTCGAGGTGAAGCGGCCCATGAAGCGCATCGCGATTG
>Ga0207691_10004473_pt1 | contig 13539 bp, 10 predicted proteins | sample KBSM13metaG_FD_184327 | JGI IMG/M metagenome (GOLD analysis project Ga0207691, IMG submission 184327) | Miscanthus rhizosphere microbial communities from Kellogg Biological Station, Michigan, USA - KBS M1-3 metaG (SPAdes) (version 2) | ecosystem: Host-associated > Plants > Roots > Rhizosphere >... | reverse complement strand
CCGCTCTCATGAAGCGCGTGCTACTCATGACCGCTGCAGGACTCGTGTTGGCGCACAGTGCGTTCGCCGGCATGGAGAACTGTCGTTTTGCATTGCATTGGAAACCCAAGTTCAGCGCGACCAAGACCATCAACTCGCTGTGCCCGAACGCGAGCAATGCGTTGTTAACTCCTAACTACAGCCCGAACTGGAACAGCGCCACGACCATCGCCAACCCGCTGCCTTGCACCAGCTACACCGTGACCAACGCCGCGCAGGCGGGCCAGGTGTACATCGTTGTCGGCCGTGCCGGGACTGAAGGCGTTGCCGCCGCGTCGTTCGGTATTGATTACACCGGAAGCGCGGGCACGGGTGCGTGCGGGTCCGCAAGCCACGGCGGTACTGATGCCTGCGCGGGCGCATCGACTGCGCGCTCCTTGATGGCACAGAACGTCACGACCGACTCCATCCGGGCGTGGCGGCTCGCCGGCGAGCACATGTACGGCATGCGCCGCTCGTCGGGCTCAGGTGACGCGAATCCTGCGGCTTCCGCGATCGCGAGAACTTCCTCGAGCGTATAGCGAAGCGCCGGGTCGGACTGCGCAAAGGCGAGCGAGCCCGTGTTGAGCCACCGGCCGCCCGGCTCCAGCAATGCGTTGATGCGCGGCGCGAAGCTCGCCAGGTCCTCGTCGAGGATATCGATGAGCCAGGGCGTGATCACGAGGTCGAAGCTGCCCGGCGCAAAGGGCGCGCGCGATGCATCGGCAAGCACGAACTCCACCGGGACGTCGAGCGGTCCGGGCGCGGCAAGCGTGCGCAGGATCGCATGGCTCTCCGCGTCGCGCGGGGCGATGGGAAACTCATACATAGGCACGTGTTCGCCGGCGAAGATCCGGCGCGCAACGAAAGCGTTGAGGGGGTTGATGTCGAGTGCGACGAGCAGGCCGTGCCGCAGTCGCCGCGCGAGGTCGTAAACGAGGCGGCCGCCGCCCGCTCCGAGGACGAGGACGCGGCGCGGCGCATGACCGCGCAGGACGTCGATGACGGCGGCGAGCGCCGCATCGTTCTCCTCCTCGCCCCACGCCCAGTCACGATGCAGATTGACGTAGTACGAGGCGAGGCCCTGCGCGCCCGGGATGCGTGTGCCGAGTGCGCGATGCAGCTCGGGCGTGGCAGCGCCCGCGGCGCCAAGCGGCGCGAGCAGAGCCGTGAGCCGTCGCGCGTGGTCCTCACGTGCCGTGGACTGCAGCTTCAGCCGGTTGCGCGCGCGCACAGTAAGGCCCGGGCGCTCGAGCGCCGAACGCAGCGCTGCGGCCTCGTGCGCGAGATCCGCCAGCAACGCCTGCAAGCGTTGGCGCCATTCCGCCAGCGCCTCGTCGGGAGCCGCAAATAGCCACGGGACACCGTCGAGCACGGGGTAGCACGCGTCGCAGGTTCGACACCGCCAGATAGTGTCTTCGCGCGCAAGTCGGCCGCCCGTGCAACCCGGACAGCGCAGCAGCTCGATAAGGTCGGAGCGGTCGTTCACGTCGCGGTCTCCGCCGCGCACGTTACCACGCGCCAGCGCGGCGCCAGTTGCCGTCGCCGTCGTTGCTCCGCGCGCGGCAGCAAGACCTAGGCGATCGTACCGCTGACGATCTGGTTGAATGCGATCAGGCTGTCCTGCAGCGCCGCCGAACCGAGACCGTTACCCGGGAAACGCGTCCCGAACTGGCCCTGCTCGCCGTGCAGCGCCATGTAGTTGAGCACCACGGTCTCGACCAGCAGGTTGACGTTGTTCGCCGCGGGGCTCGACGCAGTCTCGACTGAGGCGTCCGGCCGGAAGTAGCCGATCTGCTGATGCCGGGCTGCGCCCCCGGGACCCGTACTGAGCAGGGTCGCCCGCCCGTTCGGGTTGTACACCAGGAAGAACGAGGCCGCCGTCGACTGGTTGTCGCTGCTCCACATGAACTTGCCGCGGCCATCAGCGGTGTTGTCCACCTGCCCGTCCGCGGACAGCGAACCGTCGGAGAACACGTACAGCATCAGCGGCACACCGCGCCGCGCCGCGTATTCGAGACAGGCGCCCATGCAGCGCCCAGCGCGGAAGTCGCGCACTTCGCCGGTGGAGCGGCCCTGACCGTGATAGTCGTATCCGCCCATCTCGATGGTGCCGGCGCCGGCGTAGCCGGAAATCACCATCTTCATCACGGCCGCCGTCTTGCGGAACTCGTCATCTGAGTCGTATTCAGCCCGGGTGAAGATCCCAGCCGATCCGACGATGTCGGCGTCGAGCTCAGGGTCGAGACTGCTCGGATTGCCGAAACGATCGATGGTGTCCGCAGCCTTGACGTAGCCGCAGCTCACGAGCTCGCGTATGACCTCGTCGCGGGTCACGGGAGCCTGTTTCGGGTCCGGCCAGGGCTGTTTCGGATCAACACGCTGGATCTTCCGGGCGCTGATGCGCTGCACCGATTCCAGCACCGCGACCGTGTCATCCTCGCCCAGGAGTCCGACGAGCTGACCGGTATCAACGAGGCCACGCACATCACTTGCGCGGTCGATCTTGGTCGGGCGGACGGACAGGTCGATGAGCCCGGCTGGGGCCATCGAGTTGCCACCCGAGTCCGAAGCCTGCGAGCCGATCAGGTTCAGGAGCTCGCCTGCGGCGCCTGCACGATAGATCCCGTACATCGGGTTGTGCGGGTTGTTGCCGGTGTCGTTCTCGGAACGTGCGGCGATCACGGCACCGTTGATGCCGGCCGCCGTGGCCGGCGCGATGCGATCCACGATCCCGCGCAGAAAGGCGCTGTCCGAATGGAACGCGAGCCCGAGCGAGGTGTCGGTGAAGCTGGTGTTCGTCACCGGGTTTGTGAGTGATGGAATCATGTCGCCCGGCAGACCCATCTTGCCGTAGCCCGCGGTCGTCAGAAAATCGAGCTGCCCGCCCGGACCGCCGATCAGGACGTTCGAGCCGACCATGTTGGCGCCACCGGCGAGGTCTATGCAGATGAACGGGATCTTGCGCGCGCCGAGGACGTCGAGCCCGCACGAAGTCTTGAGCGCCTGCAGGTCGGGTGACAGGTCGGCCATCGCCCTGCCCGGATTCGCGAACAGGCTGAAGATCGTCGGTGCGGCTACCGTTGCGCTGCCGGCCAGGAAGCCCTGCGCGAGGAAGTCGCGGCGCGTCACCGGCCGCTTGTGCGCAGCGGCGTGCCGGATCGGCTCGCCGTGGCGAAGCTGTCGGGGTGTTGCCTTGCGGATGATCATGGCTTGGGCCTCCGGACCCGTCCTCGCTTTGCGGTCACTGCACCAGCGTGACCGCGCTGCCGAGCAGCGCGGCGCAGGTGGCCTTGACTATGGTCTGCGTGCGCGCGGCCGTGGCTTCGCCGGCCGACAGACGCGTGATAAGCGAGTTGAGCTCGCCACGGACGTCGCCCACGACCGGATCGGTCGCGAGCGCCGGGTCGACCATCCGGCCGACCAGCGCGTCGAGCACGATCGCGCGACCTGCGCTGCCTGAGGCACCCAGGGCGGTCGCCGGCGCGGCGTTGAAGTTGAAGCCCGGGAAGTACGTGGCGCGCTTGCCGACGTCCTCGACCAGCGCGTCGCAGTACTGGATCGCGAGCTGCGCCACGGCGACCGGATGCGCCGACACGAAGGTGTCGATGGTCTCGATCGTCGGCAGGCTCTGCTTGACCGTGTCGTAGGTCGCAACGACACCTGGGCTCTGCGTGCTGATGCCGGTGAGCTCGGACATCGTCGCGTTGAGCTCGTCGAACACGCGCATGCCGATATCCGCGGAACGCTGCACATCGGGCGGCGGCGCAGGTTCGAGCGGAATCGGGTCGGTACGCACGTTGGTGCGGTCGCCGAGCACGTCGAAGGTGAGGAAAAACTCGTCGGACTCCGGACCCTTCTCGAGCGCGATGACGGTTCCGATCGCGGACAGGCGCTGCCCGCCCGGTCCGTAGTTGGAATCGTCGACGACCGTATCGAGCGTGCGATACGCCTGCCCAACCGCCGCCTCCGCGCCATTGACACCGATGCGGATGCCGGCCACCGGGATGCTGCCCGGCCGGGCAGCGGCATCGAGGCTGATGAAAGTGGGCTTGTTGAAGAGGTAGCCATAGCTGTCGAGCTGGCTCACCTCGAACATGACATACGCCTGCGGCATGTCGACCAGGTGGCTGACCGAGAACAGCAGGTAGAACTTCTCGCCGACACCAGCCTGGAAGTTCTGTGTGATCTGCGCCGGCGTGATCGCGCGGTTGAAGATCGCGACCATGCGGAACACGCCCTGGAACTGGCGATCGCCCGATACCTCGTTGCCGAGCACCAACGCGAACGTATCGTCCCAGTCACCGAGCGTGCCTCCCGCAACCGGGTCGGCGTCCTCGGTGAACTCGCCGTTGACGTAGATCCGCCGGCCGTTCACCGGGTCGTAGGTCGCGACGACGTGCTGCAGGGTCGCCTGAAGATCCTCGTCGTCGGCCGAGGTCATGAGCTTCGGGTCGCCGTTCTGGTCGGAGCTCGACGAGCGGTTGTTGAAGTCGTAGCTGTAGAGCGTCTGTCCCAGCATGAAGTTGCGCGCCATGACGCCGCCCGAGTACGACACGATCCGCGACTCTTCCTGTGCAACGTTGCCCGGGGCAACCCAGGCCTCGATTGTGTACTCGCCCGTGGCCTTGATCAGGTCGTGGAGCTTCTTGCTGGTCGTGGTCGAACCCTGCGCCTTGCCGCTGCGGACGTTTATGCCCCAACCGCCCACCCAGGTGACGTCACCCGAGAGCGCGAGGTCGATCGCGGGCTCGACGCCGCTGGTGTCGTACGCAACCGTGCCGGAGCCCGTCTTGAACTCCCACATGCCGATGACGTTGCCGTTGTAGCGATTGCCGCCGCTCGCGACCGTGCCTTCGTAGAGACTGAGGGCCTTCGACAGGACCAACGACGCATCGACCTCAGTCAATTCAACCTGGTTGGCGAAGGCCTGGATCGCCGCCTGCATCGTGTTGGCGTTGGCCGCGCAATCGCTCCAGCAGTTGTGGAACTCGTTGCGCAGCCGCACGACCAGGCGCGACATCGCGGGCTGGTCGAGATTCATCTTGGTCTTGGCGGCTCCGTACGCCTCGGGGATGTCCTCCGAGGCGAAGTACGGCGACTGCGCAGTGGCCGCCGAGGGGGAGTGGCACCTCTGGCAGTACTCCTCGACGATCGGATAGACGGTGCTCGCGTAGAGCGCTGAACCCTCCGCACCTGTCGGGAAGCTCTTGCTCGCGCCCGGGTCGCGCAGCGGCGGCGCCTCGAGCACTACGCCGCCGCCGCCGGCGGCGATGTCGCCTGCCCAGTTCGAGATCCAGGTCGTGAGGATGTCGGCGCAGGCCTCGTTGCTGGCGAGCCAGCAGTTGTGCCCACCGCCGACCTTCAGGACCATCTGCGAGTCCTGCGGCGAGGAGAGCGTGACCACGGTATTGGCCGCTTCGTAGGCGAGGTTGACATCGTCCTGCCGGACGAATTGCGGCGTCTGCCCGCCGCCGACGTGACACTGTCCGCAGCGGTTCGTCGCCTTGAGGTTGTCCCAGACGTTGATCTTGAACGCCTGGACGTCGGCCGTCGCCGGCGGCGGACCGGTATAGGTGGCGGGCGCGCCGCCTGGACCGGCGGGATTCTGGACGGTATCGGCGCCGCCACCGCAGGCACCAAGCACTATCAGCAGGCCGCTCGCGAGGACGCGGCTCAGAGCCGAAGTTCGGGATCGATCCATGACTCGGCTCCTAGTCACCCATGCAGTAGGCAGCGGCTTCGGCGAACACTCGCTTGAGCCGATACTGATTCGCCTTGAATGACACCGTCATCGCGGTCACCTTCGCCCGGTCTTCCTCATCGCTCGGCGGCCGGAAGCAGACGTTGCGGAACACCTTCTCGACCTGGCAGCGCGCAAAGGCCTCGCTGCCCGCGAGCTCCCGGCCGAGCGACTTCGCACCCTGGCCGCTGCCAGGCTGGGTCGTATCCCAGCCGAGCAGCCTGTTGGCGCCGTGACGCCAGTAGTTGTCCCACTGGTCGTCGGGTGTAGCAAAGCCCGGCGCGAAGGTCGTGTCGTTGTTGAAGTACTTCGGTCGCACTACGCCAGGCGTATAGACGATGCGCCCGGCCGTCTCGTCCCAGTCGTAGTAGGCGAAGGCCTGCGCCATCGGATCCATGCCGCTGTGACAGCCGATGCAGTTGTTGAGGAATACGCGGCTGTCACCACCCGGGCTGCGGCTTACATCCTGGCGGATGCGATCGGGCGGACGCGTCGTGTCCAGCACCTGCTCCATGTCGCGGCACATGTGATTCACGAGCGTGAAACGGAACATCGCCCGGTTGGTACCGGCGATGAAGAACGCCTCCGCGGCGGCGCGCGTCGTCATGACGCCGGCAGTGGCATTCGCGGGCAACCCGCTCGCGCCGGACTGCGTGGTGCGCGTCAGCACCTGCTTGAGGTTGAATCCCCGCTCGAGCGCCGCGTAATGATCGTTGTTCGCCGGTGAGTATGGCGGCAGGCCACCGCCGCTGCCGACGTACAGGATGTCCTCGTAGAGCACCTGGTTGAACGGCACGTCGTCACGGACCATACCGATCACCGTGGCGACGTAGTCGTTCAGGGGCGCGAATACGGTCTGGTCGCGGTTGGTCCAGGGCATCGCGAAATTCTTGAGCGTGACGTCGTAGAACGAGCGGTGCTCCATCGCCCTGTTCGCAGCGGCAATCGGGTCGCCGCCGGTCACGTCCGCTGTCATCAGATCCAGTACCGCGTCGGTCGGCGGCACGCCCGCCAGCCGGTCGTGGATGCGTCGCGCCTGCTCGCGATCACCCGCGTGGACGGCGGATGCGCCGAGCAGCGTCGCGACGGCAGCAAACGCGAGCGCGCCGCGTGCACGGACGGGTCCGGACGGCGCAGGTGCGCGCCGCACGTCCCTTCGGCCAAGTCCATTGAGCCACTGCATGAGCATGGAGCGATCTCCAGTCGCGAAGTCCGTCGTCCGCGCGCCAGCGCAGCTCGACTCGGTCCGCACCGCCGGGCCGTCCCCGCCACGGCTAGGTTTAACGCCACGCAGGGTGTAGGGGCGCGAGGGCTTCGCCAAGCTCCATCGTCCGATCTGGGAGCGCGCTCACACAACGCGCGTCATCGACGTGCCGCCCTGGGTTTGAGAGCCGCCTCACACATCGCGACGCGACACGTGGTCCGCGCTGTCCGTATGGGGGACAGTGCAGAGTGCGGCGCATTGCGCACCGCGCACGGATTCTTCCGAGGAACGCCGGATGGACACATATGCTCGCGACCGCCATGGACGGCTTCCGTTCAGCGGCGCGCTCGCCTCGACGCTGCTTGCGCTGGCGGCCTGCACGAGCGGCGATGGCGGTGGAACCCCGGGCGGCAGCCAGGACCCCGACCCGGTCGTCCTCGATTTCGCGATTGCTTACGTCAAGCGCCCGGTTCCGGAAATGGGCATGCAGTCCGACGCGCGCCAGTTGCTCGAATTCAACGAGGGCAGCGATCTCTTCGTCCGCGACCGCGCCTCGCCTTCATCCGCTGAGATCAATGTCACTGGAGAAATCACCGGCGGTCTCGGCGACGTCCGCGACGTCGAGCCCTCGTACGACGGCACCAAGTTCGTCTTCGCGATGCGCGAGCCGCTGATCGAGGGCGCCGACGAGGAGGATCAGCCGACCTGGAACATCTGGGAGTACGACGTTGCGGGGCGTGCGCTGCGCCGGGTCATCCCCTCCGACATCATCGCCGAGGAAGGTCACGACGTCGCGCCACACTATCTTCCGGACGGTCGCATCGTGTTCGCGTCGACGCGGCAACGGCAGGCGCGCGCCATCCTTCTCGACGAGGGCAAGCCTCAGTTCGAGGCCCAGGACGAAGACCGGCGCGAGCCCGCCTTCGTGCTGCACGTGATGGATGACGACGGCAGCGATATCCACCAGATCTCCTTCAACCAGAGTCACGATCTCGATCCTGCGGTGCTCGACGACGGGCGCATCGTATTCAGCCGCTGGGACAATGCCGGCCCGCAGAGCGAGATCAATCTATACGCCGTGCGGCCCGACGGCAGCGGTCTCGAGCTCCTGTACGGGGCACAGAGCCACATGACGGGCACGGACGGCTCGGAGGTTCATTTCCTCGACCCGCGCCCCATCGCGAACGGCGAGTTACTGGTGCGTGCTCAACCGTTCAGCGCAGAGGACTTCGGCGGGCAGCTGCTCGCGATCGACACCGTCAACTATGTCGAGGACACGCAGACGAACGTCGCGAACAGCGGCGTGCTTTTGGGCCCCGCGCAGAAGCTCGCGACCCCGAACCAGGTCCTGACGATTCCCGGACCCTCGCCTGGCGGCCGCTACAGCTCGGCGTTCCCGCTGCGCGACGGCACCGGTCGCCTGCTCGTCAGCTGGAACCAGTGCCGTCTTCTCGACGGCGAACAGATTGTCCCTTGCACCGAAGAGCTGCTCGAGGCGGGCACGCTTCCGGCCGCGCCGCCGCTGTACGGCGTCTGGATGTACGACCCGCGCGACGAGACTCAGCTCCCGGTCGTGACCCCCACCGAAGGTTGGATCTACACCGATGCCGTGGCGCTGCAGGCGCTCACGCCGCCGCCGGTGCTGCAGGATCGCATCGCTGGTCTCGATTTCGAAGCCGAGCTCGCGACCGAGGGCGTCGGCATCCTCGACATACGCAGCGTCTACGACTTCGACGGTACCGACGTTGCGCCCGCCGGCATTGCGGCGCTCGCCGATCCGGCCTTGACCACGGCCGCAGAGCGCCCCGCGCGATTCCTGCGCATCGAGAAGGCCGTCAGCCTGCCGGACGAGGACGTTCGTGACTTTACCGGTACCGCCTTCGGCGTCACCGCCGCTTTCGGGATGCGCGAGATCCTGGGCTACGTCATGGTCGAGCCCGACGGCTCTGTTCGCACCAAGGTCCCGGCCAACGTGCCGTTCGCGGTCACGGTGCTGGACGCCAACGGTCGCCGCATCGGGCCGCGCCACAACAACTGGTTGCAGGTGCGTCCGGGCGAGGAGCTGCGCTGCAACGGCTGTCACGACCCGGGCAGCGGTCTGTCGCATGGTCGCTCGGATCTCTTCGACGCGGTCAACGACGGCGCGACGACCACCGGCCAGCCATTTCCGCACAGCAACCCGGCGTTCCTCGCCGACGTCGGCGAGACCATGGCGCAGGTGCGGATGCGGATCAGCTGCCAGACGGATTGCGCAGCGCTCACGCCCCGGCTCGACATTCAGTTCGACGACGTATGGACCGACCCGGTCGCCGCGAACCGCGCCCCTGACCCGAGCTTTGCGTACCGGTATGCCGATCTCCAGACACCGGCGCCGACCGGCGCTGACTGCACGACAGGCTGGCGGGCGGGCTGCCGGGCGACGATCCACTACGAAAGCCACATCCATCCGCTTTGGAGCAAGCCGCGAGCCACCCTCGCAGCCGACGGCGTCACGATGGTCGACCAAACCTGCACGACCTGCCACACGGGTGCCACGCCGCCGGCAGGCTTGGATCTGGCCGACGGTGCGTCCGCTGCCGAACCCGAGCAGTTCAATGCATATCGCGAGCTGCTTGCGACCGATGACGGACAGTCGGAGCCCGTGATGTTCGCGGGCCGGGCGGCCGACTCTGTGCGCTTCTTCACGCTTTTCGCCCCTGGCGGCACCCACGCGGGCCTCCTTATGTCCAGCGAGTTGAAGCTCGTCTCAGAATGGCTCGACCTTGGTGCGCAATATTTCAATGACCCCTTTGCCGCACCGCTTGATTGACCGATGCTCCGATGCCTGCTGTCCGCGATGCTTCTGTTCGCAGCCCTGGCGCCGGTCGCGGCGACGGCGGCTGCCGACGCGGAACAGGTTGTCGTCCAGGACCCGTACCTCGAGTTCCACACGGGACCGGGACGCGGCTATCCGATCTTCTACGTGGTCGATCGCGGCGAAGCGGTCAGCCTGCTGCGACGGCGCACCGACTGGATCAAGGTGCGCTCGGATCGCGGTCGCGAAGGATGGGTGCACCGCTCGCAGCTCGAACGCACACTCACACCGCAGGGCGAACAGGTAAAGCTCGCGGGCCCGGCGCCCGAATCGCGCCTCGAGCATCGCTGGGAAACCGGTCTCGTCACCGGCGACTTCGGCGGGGCGAACATCGTATCGGCCACCGGCTCCTACGCGCTCACTCAGTCGTTGCACGCTCGTCTCGATGTGACGCACCTCCTCGGCAGCTACTCGAACGGCTGGATGGGAACCGCGGGCCTGCTGCACGCCTTCATGCCGCAGCGGCGCGTCTCGCCGTTCGTTTCTCTGGGCGGTGGCATCGTGCACATCTCCCCCAAGGCGACGATCGTGCAGTCCGGGGACCGCACCGACCCGGCGGCGTACTCGGGGCTCGGTGTGCGCGGCTATCTGACGAACCGCTTCCTGCTGCAGGCGGAGTACCGGAAGTTCGTGGTCCTCACCAGCCGCGACGATAACGAGGAGATCGACGAATGGACCATGGGCTTCACCTACTTCTTCTGAGCGCCGCTGTGCTTGCCTGCGGACTCTGTCCGCCTGACGCGCTGGCGCAGGCACCGGTCGGCGAAGGCAGCGAGACCCCGCAGGTTGTCGTGCCGCAGATCGACCGGCGCGACGTCAAGCCGCCGCGAATCGATGCGGAAAACTTCGAGGTTGGCGCCTTTGTCGGCACGATCGCGATCGAGGACTTCGGCAGCAGCATGACCTACGGGGCGCGTGCCGCGTATCACTTCACCGAGGATCTCTTCGCCGAGGCGACCTTCGGCACCGCCAAGGCCGGCCGCACGAGTTACGAGGACCTCAGCGGCTCGCTCGAGCTGCTGACCGACAGCGAGCGCCAGTTCACCTACTACGACCTCTCGGTCGGCTGGAACGTGTTGCCGGGCGAAGTATTCCTGGGTGGGCGACGTGCCATGCCGAGCTCCGTCTATGTGTCGCTCGGCGCCGGCAGCACGCGCTTCGCCGGGGACGACAACTTCACGCTGATCGCCGGCGCGGGGCTCAGGCTGCTGGTGACCGACTCGATCGCCGCGCACCTCGGCGTACGCGACCAGATGTTCGAGAGCGATCTGCTTGGCTCGAAGAAGCTCACGCAGAACCTCCAGTTCAGCGTCGGGCTGACCGCATTCTTCTGACGACTCGGAGCACCCACATGCGATCCGCACGTATTCTGATCCCGGCCCTGCTGCTGGCGCTGCTCGGCGGCACCGCAACTGCGACCGGACCGGCCCCGCCGGCCCCGGACTTTACGCTGCCCGCGCGCGACGGCGGCGAGGTGCGCCTGAGCGAGCTCAAAGGCCAGGTCGTCATGATCAACTTCTGGGCGACCTGGTGCGGTCCCTGCCGGCAGGAGATGCCGCTCCTGCAGCAGATTCATGCCAAGTACGAGCCCCTTGGATTCACGATGCTCGGCGTCAACGTCGAGCCCGACAGCGCCGCGGCCCAGAACTGGCTCAAGGACATGCCGGTCAGTTTTCCGATCGTCTTCGATCGCAAGAGCGAGGTCAGCTCGAGTTTCGGTGTGGAAGCCATGCCGAGCTCTGTGCTCATCGATCGTGAAGGCCGTGTGCGTCACGTGCACCGGGGCTACAAGCCGGGCGACGAGGCGGTGTATGCGGACCTAGTGCGCGGACTGGTGAAGGAGTGAGCATGAAGACCTTTGCACGGATCCTCTGCGTCGCCTCGCTGTTCCTCGCCGCCGCCTGCGGCAGCGTCGAGCCCTGGGTGAAGCCCTACGAGCGGCAGAACTTCGCCGATCCGATCATGGCACTCGACCGCGATCCGGTCTCTTCGGCGTACATCAATCACGTATTCGAGGCCCGCGAAGGCGCCCGTGGCGCCGTCGGCAGCCACGGCGGCGGCTGCGGCTGCAACTGAGCCGGAGCTCCTTGCGGATGATTCGCGCGCGCATAGCACTCCCGCTGGTTCTGCTGGCCGCGGCCGTTCCCGCCGGCGCCGGCGTGCTGCCCGACGACCGCGCGGACGTGCTCTACCATCGCTACGACGGCGGCGGCGTGACGATCGACGGGCCGTCGCTGCTGGTGCGGAAGAAGTTCGCCGAGAAATACGGCGTGACCGCCAATTACTACATCGACATGGTATCGAGCGCTTCGATCGACGTCGTGACGACCGCGAGCCCATACAAGGAGGAACGCACTCAGGGAAGCCTCGCTTTCGACATGCTGAACGGCAAGTCGCAGTACAGCCTGAGTTTCACCAACAGCGATGAGAACGACTACACGGCGAACTCGCTTTCCTTCGACGTGAGCCAGGACATGTTCGGCGACCTGACGACGGTGTCCTTCGGATTCAGCCGCGGCTGGGACGAGGTGCGCAAGCGCGGCGACGACACCTTCGTCGAGCCGGTGGACCGCCGCACCTACCGGGTCGGCGTATCGCAGATCGTGACACCCTCGCTGATGATGGGTCTCTCGTACGAGCTCGTCAGCGACGAGGGCTTTCTCAACAACCCCTATCGCTCGGTCCGCTATCTCGACCCGGAAAGCCCCGCGGGCTATACCTACCAGCCGGAGGCCTATCCGCATACGCGCACCAGCAGCGCCGCCTCGGTGCGCGCGCGCTACTTCCTGCCCTACCGCGCCGCCGTGAGCGGCGAGTATCGCTACTTCACCGATACCTGGGGCATCGGTGCGCACACCGCAGAAATCACCTACACGCACCCATGGACGGAGCGTTGGATATTCGAGCTGGGACTGCGCTTCTACACCCAGGACGCGGCCAACTTCTACTCGGACCTGTTCCCCTACGCGGATGCGCAGAACTTCCTCGCGCGCGACAAGGAACTCAGCACCTTCTCGAACCAGATGCTGAGCCTGGGCGCGACCTACGAGCTGTCGCTCGACTGGAAGTTCCTCAAGCGCTCGACTCTCAGCTTCTTCTACGACCGCATGCAGTTCCAGTACGACGACTTCCGTGATCTCACGACCGCCGGCGCGCCCGGTGCCGAAGCGCTCTACGAGTTCGACTCGAACGTGTTTCGTTTCTTCTTCTCCGGCTGGTTCTAAGGACCAGGCCGAAGCGCGCCCGGACGAACCTTCAACCGGCCCTGGCGGACCGGCGACGCGCGCCGCGTCCGAGCGGCACCTGCTGGGTTATGCAGTGGATGTTTCCCCCGCCGAGCAGAATCTCGCGCGCGGGCACGCCCACGGCTTCGCGCCGCGGAAACAGCGACTTGATCTTCCGCAACGCAGCGTCATCGCGCCTCGGGTCGAGCAGCGGCACGACCACGCACCGGTTGCCGATGTAGAAATTGACGTACGAGCCGGCGAGCCGCATGCCGGCGCGACGCGTGACGAACTCCCCGCTAGGGTCGATGGCTGCGGCTTCCCGTTGCGTCATCTTGAGCGGACCCGGCTGCTCGAGCTTGTGCACACGGAGACGCCGACCGCGGGCGTCGCGCGCCGCGTGCAGCCGCTCCCACGCGTCACGCGACACCTCGTATTGCGGATCTCGCCGGTTGCTGGTCCATGTCAACGCGACCTCGCCGGGGCGCACGAAGCA
>Ga0207691_10004472_pt1 | contig 13539 bp, 8 predicted proteins | sample KBSM13metaG_FD_184327 | JGI IMG/M metagenome (GOLD analysis project Ga0207691, IMG submission 184327) | Miscanthus rhizosphere microbial communities from Kellogg Biological Station, Michigan, USA - KBS M1-3 metaG (SPAdes) (version 2) | ecosystem: Host-associated > Plants > Roots > Rhizosphere >... | reverse complement strand
ACTCGCCTCACTTGCTGGTGGGTCAACGCCTCTTCGAAAAAGAAACATTTGGTGGGAACGGGCGTACCTGTGACACGTGCCATGGCCGTGAAACCGGCACGGTGTCGCCCGAAGATGCCCAGCGACGAATGGCGCGCGACCCGCATGATCCGCTCTTTGCGGGCGATGGCAGCGACGACGGCGCGGGCAATGGCGCGGAGCGGATGCTGACGCATGCAACCGTGCTGGTCACAGTGCCGCTCGCCGACAATGTCCGGCTTGCTGCCGACCCAATTGCCACAACTGCTGTCTTCAGGCGCGGGATTCCTACCACGCTGAACACGCCGGCGCTCGATCCCGTGTTGATGTGGGACGGGCGGCAGCCCAGCCTTGATGCGCAGGCGCAATCCGCGATTCTCGGTCACGCCGCGGCAACGCGAATGCCGACGGGCAAGGAACTCGAGCGGATCGCCGAGTTCGAACGAAGCCGACCGTTTTTCAGCTCGCACACGCTCTGGAGCTTTGCCGTCAACGGCCGCCCCCCTGTGCTTCCTCCAGGGCGCACGGAATCAGAAAAACGTGGCCGCGAGTTCTTCGAGGATGTTCCTCTGGGCAAGGGCAACTCAAAGCGCGGAACGTGTGCGGTGTGCCATAGCGGGCCGATGTTGAACGAGACGAACGAGTTCATTCCCGTGGCGCCGCGTCGCCGAGGCGGACGCTTTCAGTCGATTTTTGTGTCGGAGCTGAATGCCATCGGCAATCCAGTACAGGAATTCATTTTTCGTGCGTCCGATGGAACGACGAAGAGAGTCCTCACTCCCGATCCCGGTCGTGCCGCGGTCACGGGCAGTATGGACTTCGAGCACCTGAATGCGTTCAAGATTCCGCCGTTGTGGGGAGTGGCGAACACGGCGCCCTATTTCCACGACAACTCGGCGAAGACGCTCGAGGACGTCATGCTGCACTACAAGAAGTTCTTCGCGATAGTGACGGATCCCATGATCGATGGCGATCCCGCGATCGACCTGACGGAGCAGGATCAGCAGGACATCATCGCGTTCATGAAGCTTCTGCGCTGAGTAGCGGGATCGAGGCGGGTCTAAAGCCCGCCTCTACTTATGTACTACGCCGCTTTCGCGATTTCCATCGGCTCCAGTGCCACGGCCAGCACTTGCTCGACCGAGCTGACGATGTGGAACCGCATGCGGTCGCGGACGTCGGAGGGGACGTCGTCGAGGTCGTGCCGGTTGCGTTCGGGCACGATGACTTCGGTGAGCCCCGCAGCATGCGCAGCCAGGACTTTCTGTTTCAAGCCGCCGATGGGCAGGACGCGCCCTTGAAGCGTCACTTCGCCCGTCATGCCGATCGTGCTCTTCACCGGCCGGCCAGTCAGCAGCGACGCAATCGCCGTCACCATCGTGATGCCGGCGCTCGGTCCGTCTTTCGGGATGGCACCTGCCGGCACATGGACGTGCACTTCACGGCCCTCGAGCGCATGGTCATCGATGTTCAGGTCGTGCGCGTGACTCTTCACATACGTCAGCGCGATGCGAGCCGACTCCTTCATGACGGCTCCGAGCTGTCCGGTCAGCACCAGTCCACTCTTGCCCGGCATCGAGGCGGCTTCGACGAACAAGACATCACCGCCAACGCCGGTCACGGCAAGGCCGGTGGCCACGCCAGGCACCGCCGTCCTTTCGACAGCTTCGTGGAAGACTTTCGGACGCCCGAGCGCGTCGCGGACCGCGGTGATGTCGATCGTCACTGACTCCGGGCGATCGGCAGACGCAATCCGTGTGGCCGTCCGGCGAAGCAGCGAACCGAGCTCGCGCTCCAATTGACGGACGCCAGCCTCGCGCGTGTAGTCGGTCACGATCGCGCGCAAGATCGCATCGGTGACGTCGACTTCCTCGGCGCGAAGGCCATTCCGCTCGATCTGACGAGGCCAGAGATGCCGTCGCGCGATCGCCACTTTCTCCTCGGTGGTGTAGCCGTCGAAGCGGATCACTTCCATGCGATCGAACAACGCCACCGGAATCGTGTCGGCAACGTTCGCCGTCGCGACGAACAGGACCTGCGAGAGATCGAGCTCGACATCGAGGTAGTGATCCCGGAACGCGTGGTTCTGCGCCGGATCGAGCACTTCCAGGAGCGCGGCTGATGGATCGCCGCGCCAGTCGGCCCCGAGCTTGTCGACTTCGTCCAGCATGATCACCGGATTCATCGTGCCCGCGTCGCGCAACGCTCGCACCAGTCGACCCGGCAGCGCGCCAATATAGGTGCGCCGATGCCCACGGATCTCGGCCTCGTCACGCACGCCGCCGAGCGACATGCGCACGAACTTCCGGCCCGTGGCCCGCGCGATTGATTCACCAATCGAGGTCTTGCCCGTTCCGGGAGGGCCGATCAGCGTGAGGATCACTCCGGATCGGCGTGTCTCGGTCATGCCTCGTTCGCTGCGCAGCTTCCGAACGGCGAGGTACTCCGTGATGCGCTTCTTCACGTCGTCGAGGCCCTCGTGGTCGGCGTCGAGGACCTCGCGCGCGAACGATGGATCGAGACGTTCCTCGGAGCGTGCGGACCACGGCACGGCGAGAAGCCAATCGAGATACGTCCGGATCACTCCGGATTCGGCGTTCGACTCGCCCATGCGCTCGAGACGGCCCAGCTCACGCTCGGCCTGCTCGCGCACGGTGTCAGGCATGCCGGCCTCGGCGACCTTCTTGCGGTACTCCTCGACGACCGAGCCGTCCTCCTCACCGAGCTCTTTCCGGATCGCTTCCATTTGGCGACGGAGGAAGTATTCGCGCTGTTGCTTCTGCGCGCCATCTTCCACATCGTCGTGGATGCGTTTGCGCACCTGGAGCTCGGCGAGCCGTTCCCGCTGGAGCTGCAACGCGAGCTTGAGCCGTTCGACCACATCGAGCGTCTCGAGCAGCTGACGCTTCTGTGTGAAGTTCAGATCCGGGGAATAACCGGCCGTGTCAGCGAGGGCACCTGCCTCGGTAATCGACCGCACGAACGCGCGGATCCGACCGTCGTCACCTCGCAGTTCGAGGATCTCGTCGACGACGGCCCGATATTCACGCTCCAGCTCGTGCGTCAGAGTGCCCGGGGGCGCCTGGTCGGGGCGCGCTTCGACGTCGACGCGCAGCACGCCGTCGGAATCGGTCGATGCCGCGCCCGGAACTCCGCGGTGAAGCGCGGTCAGCGTCGCCGCAACCCCACGGCCGGCCAGACGTACGCGATCCGATACTTCAGCCACCACACCGACGCTCGCGTAGGTATTGGCGTGTCGCGGTACCAGCAAGACCCGGTCGTCCCGCCCCACGTCGACGGGCAACGTAATGGGCATGCCGGGAAACACGACAGTGTCGTCCAGGGAAACGATTCGTAATCTAGTCATGGTTACCGTGTAGGACGCCGGAACAGGTAGGGAAGATCCGAGTGAGATTGCTCACTCCTCAGGTGGCGGCGGCTATGAGCGCTTTCATCCTGACTAAGAGCGCTCGCACGTTCGCCCGCTCCACCTGCCAGTCGGAAAGGGAGCATTCGTCGAGGCGGCTGATGTCGTCCTGAATGGCAGCGAGTGTCGTCGGAATATCCGACGGCAGTTCCCAGCGCGCATCCAGTTGTCGCAGTGCGCCCAATCGATGCAGCTCGATGGCCGAGACGATGGCGTTCTGGCTGGCGATGTAGCGCTCGACGAAATCCTCGTCCGGGGCTCGGAGCGTGGCACCGCCCTGATTGGAGATCCAATGATCTCTAAGGTCGACCCTTCCGCTACCTTTCGGTGCCATTACGATTGAAAGCAGGGGACGGTAGTTCATGAAGAGCAAGTCGCCCTTCGGTGCCGAGTGGGTACCAATCGCTGCCGCGGCACGGTCAACAAGTGGTTCGATCTCCGATTGCACACGTGCGATGACTTTGGCTGCATCGCCAGCAGGAAGCTGAGCGACGGCCGAGGCGACGAGGACACGAATCTTGTTCATCTCTGTGAACAGCCGATTCAGAGTCTGTACTCGCTGGATAGAAAGGATCCGGGCCTCTGCCACCGTTCTAATGGTTGCCATCGTGGCCAAGTGGGGTGCGAGGTAGCCGTGCAGAGCTTCAGACGGATTAGCAGACCCTCGCCGAATCTGAACAGTCAGGTGTTCCTCCGCATCGCTGCCGGCGAGCGACGCTGACGCGACGAGCTGCCAGTGCTCGCGATCGCCGGACAACAGATTGAACAACTCACCCGGCATCAGCGTTTTGTCAGCGACGTTCCCCAGAATTCCGAAACGCTCGAGCCCCATGCGGGCGTAGACCTGCTGCACGAGGAAGGAGCAAAAGCTCCGGCCGGGCAAGATGGCGGCGCGACCTCGGAGTTGTGCCAGGTAGATCGGCAGGAACGAATATGGTTGCGCGAGCCAGTAGGTCGTCGCTTCTTGAAGTCGGGGTTCGAACGACGCGTCAGACGCGGCGGACTGCAATCGCATCACGGTAAAGGTGGCGTTGCTGACGAACTCACGTTCGAGAAGTTCGAGATGCGCGCCGCCTTCACCGGCGCCGCGATTCGATCGGGCCCCGGCCGCAGGTGCGTCGGTCATAGCCAGCCACATGCGACGGAGTGACGGAAGGTCCTTGTGGCGGGGCGTGGCGTGGATCACAAGCGGGCCGCTGACGCACAGCGCCACATGGCTCCATTGTGACAGCCGCCGCGTGAGCATCGATTGACCGAGAACATTCAACCAGCTGATAGGGCCAGCCGGCTTGAAGAAGATGATGTCACCGGGCTGCACATGCGCCATGGAATACTCGCGCGCACGGACCTGACGTTCACCACCGTCAAGCACTGAGGCGCCGCGGCAGTGACTACGTCGAAGGCGAGAGGCGTGAAAAACGCCATTCGTCGATGTAGGTCCACTCTCCGCTTGCCACGCGTTCCTCGTTGACGAACTTGAATGCGTCCAGACTCATCGTTATCCACGTCATCCGCCACTCGCGCTCGAGCCCAATCATCATCATCGGGCCGGAAAACGAGATCCCCGCATCGGTCCAGCCGCCGCTTGACCGCAGCAACCCGAAGGACGTGCCAGTCAACACGTAGAACCACCGTCCGCTCAGAGGGTCGAACGTAATCCACCGGGTGCGCGTGCCTCCGTCCGCCACGGTGCAGACCCAGCCACCATCGAGTGCAAAGCGCAGCGTACCGCTGTCCCGATACGCGGGGCTGACTCGCGTTGACGGGACGATGTTCTCGTAGCTCCACGTTCCGGCAATCCAGTTGAACCGTTCGAGCTCCGTCGCGCGCCGGTCGGCAAATCCGGCGAGCACCGATGGTGCCAGAACGCCGACCTCTCGACTCGGGTCGGAACGCGAGGGCCCCATGATCATCGTTCCGTTCATGAACAGCTCTTCGATCAACATGTCACTCCGACTCCTTTCGTCTTTGTCCGGCCGCCAGTTATTATACACAACCATGGTTGTGCATAAGGCGCGCGCGCGCGCGGACAAGTTAGACCAGCCCAGCGTGGCCCCCGCCAATCTCGACCTGCCGTATCTGGGCTTCTTTCTCGGCTTGCGAGTGAACGAGCTGGTCGCTGAAGACCTCGTTGCCGCCGGCTTCAAGGACGTGCGGCAGAGCCACGGATACGTGGTGCAGCACCTGATCGCGCAGGACCGAACGATCACCGAGCTGGCGGGGCGAATGGAGGTTTCACAACAGGCGGCCTCAAAAGTCGTCACCGAGATGAAAGCGCTAGGAATACTGGAATCGGCCCCAGGTGACGATCGGAGGGCCAAACTGATTCGCCTCTCCGCGCGCGGGCGCGACGCCGTTACTCAAACACGGGAGGCACGGCGTCGAATAGAAACACGCTTGATCAAGGCGATTGGCGCGCGCAAGTACGCCGATGGCAAACGAGTACTGATCGCCTGTCTCGACGCGCTCGGTGGTCTTGGACGCATCTCCTCGCGCCGCATCCGGGCGCCGCGATGACACGTTGGTTCGAGCGCTTGCCACAGACCTGTTCCGTGTTCGATGAGAGAATTGACGCCGGCCTGGACGTGCAATGAGCAAGACCGGGACACTCACGCCGGGTCAGACGCTGGGGCGCTACGAGATCGCAGCGTTCCTGGCCGCCGGCGGCATGGGCGAGGTGTACAAGGCTTTCGACGCTCGCCTTAATCGCGTCGTGGCAATCAAGCGTCTCACCGGCCCGCGCGCAGGCCGAAGGACGCGCAGTCGACGCGCGGCCGAACAGGCACACACGTTGGCACCGTGGATTCCAGCAGCACCGGCATCCTCGCAGCTCTGGTGTTCACGCTTCTTGCGACCGGAAAGGTCTGGCGCGCGGCGGCACGCTGGCCGGAGCTGGCGCGGACGATGAACCTTCCACACACAGTCTGAGGTTAGGGCCCAATGTGCCGCCTCAGACGAGACTCGCCGGGCGAGAACGTCTAAACGCCTGTCACGAGAGCGATCGAACCGGCGCGCCCGCGACCACCTGCGGTGCCGGCCGAAGCGGCCGCACGATCAGTGTCAGCAGGAACCCAATCGCCAGGAGTCCCGCGAGCACCTGCAACGGCGTGTCGTAGATGTGAATCCGGTCAGCGCCGGGGGGGAGCGCTGCCTTGGCGCGATTGGAGAGCTCCGTGATGATCACCGGTCCGGCGACGGCCGCCGCGCTCCACGCCGTGAGCAGCGCGCCATGGATCGCGCCGACATTTTCGGGTCCGAAGATGTCCGCCAGAAACGCGGGAATGGTCGCGAAGCCGCCGCCGTACATCGTGAAGACGATGAAGAGAGCGATCTGGAAGAGGACCCAGTTGGACGACGAGGCGAGGCCGGGAATCAGGAGGAACAGGACGAACTGCGTGACGAAGAAGACGAGATACGTGTTGCGGCGGCCGATGTAGTCGGAGCCAGACGCCCACAGAAAACGTCCGCCCGCGTTGAACAGGCTGATGATCGAGACGACGAGCGCGGCTTGTGCCGGCGTGCGATGAAACATGTCCTGCATCATCGGCGAGGCCTGGGCGAGGATGCCGATGCCGGCGGTCACGTTGATGAAGAGGATCCCCCAGAGCAGGTAGAACTGGCGCGTCTGGATCGCGTGATTCCGGCTGACGCTGACGTCGGTGATCATCGCGTTGGTCTTGGCCGGCGCGGTCCATCCTTCGGGGCGCCAGCCGTCGGGAGGACGGCGCAGCAGGCGCGAGCCCAGGAGCATGATCACCAGGTAGGTGGCGCCCAGTGCCATGACCGTGCGGGCGACGCCGATGCGATCCATGAAGTAGACATTGAGATAGCCGGCGAGGAAGGCGCCGCCGCCGAATCCCATGATCGCCATGCCGGTGGCCATCCCGCGGCGATCGGGAAACCACTTCACCAGCGTGCTGACTGGCGAGATGTAGCCGAGACCGCAGCCAATGCCGCCAATGATGCCCATGCCGAGAAAGACGAGCACCGATTGCGACTGGGCGAGGCCGATGCCTCCGATGAGGAGTCCGGTGCCAAAGAAGATCGCGGCGGCGGTAGCGGCAACACGCGGTCCGCGCCGCTCGACCCAGGGGCCGCCGAAGGCGGCGCTCAGGCCGAGAAGTACCAGCGCGGTGGTGAATGTCGTGTACGGCGGACTGAACCACCACGGGGAACCGGGGAAGATCTCCTGGATCGGCCGGTTGAACGTGCTCCACGCGTAGACCGAGCCGATGCAGATGTGGACGAGAACCGCCCCGACGGGGATGCGCCAGCGCTCCGACATGCGGCAGATCTTCTGCGAATGAGCGAACGCGCGCAACCTCGACGTCGCGCCACACTGCGGTGGCGCTCGCCGAACGCCGCTCGGCATTTCACGTGACCGGATGGGGCGACTGTGAGCGCGCGAAATCCCTCTCGAGCGCATGTGACTCAAAGAGGTGTGGTTTGCAGGCGACCACTTGGCTCCGACGGGCATCGCGATTGGGCGATCTCAGCCGTGGTAAGGTGCGTCTCAATCACGTTCGATCAAGCGCGCACGATCAGATCGGAGTCGCGACGCGATAAGCCGGGAGTCCACATGTCGCCATCTGTTTTCATCTCACATCGGTCGACGAAACGAGGTCAGGACGTCGCTGGCCGCCTGTATGAGATGTTGTCGGCTCGCGGTATCGATTCGTTCTTGGATATAAAGAAGCTCAAAGCCGGCGACATCTACGGCTCCGAGATTCAGGAAAGCATTCGGCAGGCGCGCGTCGTCGTCGTGTTTTTCGACGACGAGCTGACCAGTTGGCTCCACTTCGAGGCGGCGTGCGCGTTCTTCGACCGCAAGCTCGTGCCAGTTTCAATCCAGGGGGCCGCCGTGCCGCCACCCTACGATCAGGTTCAACTCGAGCTTGGTGGAGGCGATGAAGCGCTCGAGCGGGTCGTCGAGCAGATTGAAAGACGCCTCGGTGACAGGAAGAGCGTCTGGACACGTTCGGTAAGCTGGCTCAATGGTGTCTTTGCGTGGGGCGCTTGGATTGCAATCGTGATCCTCGCTGCCCTCTTGATTGCAATCGGCCAGTGGGAGGCAGGGCGGGGAGCGCTCTTTCTGGCCGGCCTCTTCGGAGGGCTCGTGTTGGGAGGTCAGTTTTTCCTCTCGCTGGCGTTCTCCAGTATGACCTTGTCTTCGAGCTTTCGGGAACGCGACTTCGCGTTCAAGGCCATCCGCCGTCTGACGTTGGTTTGGACGCCCATGGTTTTTGTTCCGGCGTCAATCGGTGTGCTTTGGGTTCTCGGTTCTTCTGGTTCGGACAATCGCTCTGACCCGTGGCTGTTCTTAGCGTTCGCCGCTTATTCGTCAGCTGTCTTCATTTTCGGACTGGGCTACTTCGTCGTAAAAGCGTCGGCCGAACTCGACGCGACTGGCAAAAACCCGGACCGAGTGGAGGGGCTTCGATTTCTGGCGAATATCCTGTTCATCATTGCCTTCTTTTGTCTTGCCTGGGCCGCGAGTTTGGTCGTTCTTCGCAACATCCCGACGTGGATCACGCGATTCAGCCTGTAGAACGGCTTGCGAATGGGGGCGGACGAGCATCTGTTCGCGGCGCACTATAACTGCGGCCGGGTTGCCGGCAGCGCCGCTGGTGGTGGATCGATTCCGAAGCGCTGGCGCTTCAGGTAGAGGCCCTTGCGTGACAGGCCGAGCATTGTGGCCGCTTCCTCGACGCGCCCACCGCATTTCTTCATCGCGTAGTTCACCATGCGTTCCTCGAGATACCGAACCGCGGCAGGCACGGGTTGATCGAGGCGGACGACCACCTCGGTCGGGTCGAGGACGCGTTCCGATGCGGGGACGGTACGACGTGATTTCGTGATCTCGGGGTATAGATGCTCCGGCATCATGATGGCCCCCGACTCGGCGAGCACGGCGAGGCGCCGCATCTCGTTGGCGAGTTCGCGCGTGTTGCCCGGCCAGCGGTAGAGCACCAGGTACTCCATGGTGTCTTCGGCGAGTCGCAGGTCACCTTTGCCGTATTCGAGCGCGTATTTCTGGAGGTAGTGGTTGGCGAGGGTGGGAATCTCGACGCGCCGCTCGCGCAGCGGCGGCAGGTGCAGCGGCACGATGTTGAGCCGGTAGAAGAGGTCGGCGCGGAACCGGCCCTGGCTGACCAGCGTGTCGAGGTCGGCGTTGGTGGCCACGATGAGGCGAACGTCGACCTGAGTCGGCTGCGGCTCGCCGATCGGGTGAATCTCATTCGACTCGATGAAGCGCAGCAGCTTCGGCTGCACCTCGAGGCTGGTGTCGCCGATCTCATCGAGGAACAGCGTGCCGCCGGCGGCGGCGCGCACCACGCCCTGAAAGTTGTCGATGGCGCCGGTGAAGGCACCGCGGCGATGGCCGAACAACTGCGAGTCGAGCATGTCCTTGGGCGCCGACGTGCAGTTGAAGGGCAGGAAGGTCGCCTGGGCGCGCCGGGACAGGGCGTGAATGGTCCTGGCGAGGACTTCCTTGCCGGTGCCGGTTTCGCCGGTGATGAGGACCGGGACATCGGTCGGGGCGATGCGGCGCGCGACGTTGAGGATGGTCTGCATCTGCTCCGCCTGGAAGATCGCGCCGCCTGTACTCTCGATGGGATCGGCCGGCCAGAGCGCGGCGCGATTGCGTTCTTCTTCGCGCGCGCGTTCGAGCGCCAGTGCCGCACGACCGAGGCGAAGGATGCTGCTTAGTAGGATTGCTTTACTCGGATCGTCGGGAATTCGGCACGATAGCGTTAGTGCCTCGCCCTTGTGCTGTCCCAAAGGAATAGCACATGACTCACTTGAACTCATGGCATTGCGCGATTTTGTGATTTGCACTTCAGGTGAACATTCTGTCGCTTGAATCGCTTCTGAAAGTTCAGTGCCTAAGAGGAAGGCATCGTGGGAAAGATCGAAAACGCTAGCCAATGACGTGACTAGCCGCGATCCTAGTTGCACTTTAGAGTGACCGGTCCGGTCTGTTCCTTGTGGTGGATTTTGCTTTGCGGATAGGGCGGCTTCACTTTCGGCACATGTATTTCCCTGCAGGCGCCAGATTCGATGCGCCCTGTCGCTAGACTGGCGTTGAACATCTTGGGGTTGTTGCATCTGAGAGCAAATCTGCCAGAAGGTCCCGAGATGGTCGCGAAGGGTCCACGCTCCCAGCTGGCTCGCCTCGGCTATCGACTGGGATGCGTCGACAGGTCGCCCTGCCCGAACCAATGCTTGCGCCCGAAGCATAAGCGCAGCGCAAAGCATGTTCCGGTCTGCGATTTTTCGAGACTCATCAATAGCGATATCGGCGATTTGTGACGCAGCGAGCCATTTACCTTGACTCAGAAAAAGACGAGTTCGCGTGATTAAGCTGGAGCGAGCCGGAAACGGCATTTCGGCTTGAACCAGACTCTGAAGACCTGAGAGCGTCTCAATCACATGTTCGCAGTCGCTCAATCTGCCAGTTGCGATGTAGAGTTTAGCCAATCCATCGAGAGCGCTCTGGCGCACTTCATCGACCTCGCACTTGGCCAAGCCATTCAATATGCGCTCTGCCTTCACAAATTTCCCGGTCTCCAGATACAAATGACCGAGATTGTTTAGAACAGTTGATCCGTACGTTCCAGAAATCGTGCCCAACTTCTTGGCACGGTCCAAGTGATCCTCTGCTAGCTCTAGGTCAGAGTTACAGAACTCGATGCAGAAAGCGTTAATCTCACAGAGCTGTTGTAACCACGCGTTCGGATGCGATGCAAGTAAGGAAGTCGCAATTCGCAAGTGCCGTCGCGCTTGTTGCAAGTTCCCGACTTGTGCTTCTTGGCGCGCTACTGATTCATGTAGCCATGCTGTGATGTGCGGATCCGCGGCGCGCGTCGTCAAACGACGTACCTCAGCGAGGAATGGACTGATCACATCTGGCGGTTGACGTTCTGAAGCAATTCTGAATATTGCGAGCGCCGATCGCGCGGCTTGGGCAATGTCACCGATCTCCCGCGCAAGATGCAATGAGTGCTGAAGAGTTTGTATCGCTTCATCAATGCGACCCAGATCGCGAGCGACAGTCCCAAGAACCATCTCGCATCGAGCGTGTCCACGTACATAGTCCGCACGACTGAGCAACTGCCGAGCGATATGACGCGCCGACTCCAACTTTCCTGTCCGAAGCAACGATTCGGCAACTAATAGTTGGTGGTCACAGGATGGGAGTTTTTGAATCTCTCGTATCGAGGTCGAGTCATCCGATGCTATTTCCTCGAATCGACCAAGACGGAACAGTGACTCGACTTCGGAGTAGCTGAGGGGCATCGCCTTTCTCCGTATCAGTGAGCCGATTGCAGCATCTGCTGCTTATCTAACCGTGGCGCTGCTGAAATGCTACAAGATTGCTGAGCTTTATGCGACTCTTGGATAGGTGGTCGCCGAGGGAACTCGCTAATTGTTCGAATGCGTACACATGTCTATGAGTGAAGACGTCGGCGACGGGCGAGTAGCCAGTCAGCACACCAAAAAATTCACCCTGGGGGCTCAAGACAGGCGTACTAACTGCGCAACGCGGGTGGGGTTCGACCACTAGCGCCGCTTGCCCAAGATCCAAAGTGGCGTCAGAGTTACTAATCGTCTGCTTGTTCGCAGCGACCCAGCCAGTAACACGCTCCCCAGGACGAATTCGGAGTCCAACGAGGGCGTTGAACTTCTCGTTGCTAACATACTCGCACAAGAGGTCATCTGAGTCGGAGGAGTAGCGGAAATAAGCGCATGCACTTGATGGAGTCAACTGCCTCGCGGCTTGGCCGAGACCAGACATGACCTCTCCGAGGTTTCGCGCGTCAGCCATGTTCTGTCTCGTGGCGGCTAGAACCGCGCCATCGGCGGCAGCGGCCCGAATTTCGTCCAACGCGTTTGATCCCGGAGTAAAGTCGCTAGCCCTATGAGTCACCATCAAGGTTCGCGCTTGTTCTCCGGCATCGTTCGCCGCCGTAACCATTTCGGGGTAGGCCGCAAAAAACTGGTCGACAACGAGCGGATCGTACATCGTCCCTCGCCGCTCCTGCAGGATCGAGAATGCCTCTGCGACGCTTAACCGAGGGCGATAGGGGCGGTCGGAGTTCAATGCGTCAAAACAATCAACAACGGCGAGAATCCGAGCACCTAACGGGATATCCGTTCCCGAGATACCGTTTGGATAACCTTTACCATTCCACTGCTCGTGGTGGTGCCGCACGATAGGCACTACGGGGTACGGAAACCGAATCGACGACAAGAGGTCTGCTCCGATATCCGCGTGTCGCTTCATCGTTTCGAATTCTGCTGGCGTTAGCTTTCCTGGCTTGTTCAAGATGTGCTCAGGGATCGCTAACTTGCCCATGTCGTGAAGCAAAGCGGCGGCCTCGATTGCGCGGAGTTGTGAAGGCTCCGTCACGCCAAGCCGTTTCGCAAGTTCCACGGCATAGACTTGCACTCGTCTGATGTGGCCGTGAGTAATTTGATCCTTTGCATCAACGGCCATGGCCAATGTCTCTATCGTTGAGAGGTAGAGATCATTGACTTGTGTGATATGGCGGTTTGCATCGGCCAACCGGCCAAGTGCCGTTCGAAACGTTAGATATGTGATGGCAAGAATAGGCAGGATGACACTTAACGCTGTGAAGTCGATGCTTTGGCGATAGGTAACCAGCAACATCGCTACGGATGCACCGGCGAGGTAGTTCAGTCCGACCCAAGCAAAATTCTGTTTCCAAATCTCGATGGGCGAACTCGACTTTTCATAGCTGACGGCGATCGCAATGAAGAAGCTATTGATTGCGAAATACGACGCGGAGAGAACCGCGACCGGAAGGATGATCTCTTCCAGCCTTGGTGCGGCGGGTGTCTCACGTAGAAGCATCCGAAACAAGTGGGCCGCTACCCATATTGCCGTCGCTGCTGCACAAATGTTGAATGCTGCCCGTACCGTCGAGCGGCGTCGAACATCGACCCAAGTGCTCAGAATGACTGCATCGATGGTGACGATGATCGTGGCGGCGGAGGGGCCGAACATCAGGACCGCCGCGAACACGAACGCCTCCGACACCGAGATTCGAGCGTTTATCGAAGGCAGT
>Ga0207691_10004470_pt1 | contig 13543 bp, 14 predicted proteins | sample KBSM13metaG_FD_184327 | JGI IMG/M metagenome (GOLD analysis project Ga0207691, IMG submission 184327) | Miscanthus rhizosphere microbial communities from Kellogg Biological Station, Michigan, USA - KBS M1-3 metaG (SPAdes) (version 2) | ecosystem: Host-associated > Plants > Roots > Rhizosphere >... | reverse complement strand
CAATCTCCCCGGGGCAGACCGCGGGGCGGCACGAGTGGCCATCCTATTGAATTTGCGGCATCCCGGCGCAATGTAGGGACCGCACCGGAGTCCTTCCCGAGCGGACGCCGAGTTGAAACCGGGGAGGGTTCTGTTAGTCTAATGTCCCATTCGCGCCCGTCCGGGCGCTGTCGGAGGAAAGATGGAACCGAAGCTGCAACCCGTCTACGAGAATTCGGCGCGACCGTTCGCCCGCACCGGCGAGACCATCGCCGTTCCGGATCAGAGTCGCGTCCTGCGCAACACCTACTGGCTGCTCGCGCTGTCGATGCTGCCAACCATTGCCGGCGCCTGGGCCGGCATGCAATTCAACTTCATCCGGCTGTTCGCGGCGTCGCCGATCATGACACCGCTCCTGATGTTCGGCGTGATGCTGGGCAGCCTTTTCGTGGTCACGCGGCTTCGCAACAGTGCATGGGGCGTGCCGGCGCTCTTCGCCTTCACCTTCATCGCGGGCGCGATGCTGACGCCGATCCTGACGGTGGCCGGGCAATTCCGCAACGGCGGGCAGCTGGTCGCGCTGGCCGGCGGCATGACCGCGGCAATCTTCTTCGCGATGGCGGGTATTGCCACTGTAACCAAGCGGGATTTTTCTTTCCTTGGAAAGTTTCTTTTCATCGGCCTGATCCTGCTGATCGTGGCATCGCTTGCGAACCTGTTCTTCGCGGTGCCGGCGTTGTCGGTGACGATTTCGGCGATTGCCGTGTTCATTTTCTCGCTTTATATCCTGTATGACGTAAGCAACATCATCCGCGGCGGCGAAACAAACTACATCACCGCCACGCTGAGCCTGTTCCTGGACGTGTACAATATCTTCGTCAGCCTGCTGAACATCCTGTTGGCGTTCACCGGACAGCGCGACTGACTAGAGAATCAACAGCACTTCGACGGGGCTCACGCGAGCCCCGTTTTTTTTGGGGGGCGCGACGCCAATCAGGGGCCGAACACCGCCATCGATTCGACGTGCGCCGTATGCGGGAACATGTTGACGATGCCCGCGGCCGTCAGCCGGTAGCCGCGCTCGTGCACCAGCACCCCCGCATCGCGCGCCAGCGTGGCCGGATTGCACGAAACATAGACGATGCGCCTGAGAGCGCGCTCGTCGTCGCGATGCGGCAGGGCTTTCGCCAGCTCCACGGCGCCCTCGCGGGGCGGGTCGATCAGCACGCGATCGAGCGGGCCGAGCGCCTCGATCGAGGAAACAGTGGCGGTGAAGAGATTCTGCACCGTGTAGGTCGCGAGCGCGCCGAGGCCGTTACGGCGCGCGTTGTCGTTGGCCTGGCGCACCAGCGCTGCGCTGCCCTCGACGCCGACGACATGCGCGCCGCGTCGCGCGATCGGCAGCGTGAAGTTGCCGATCCCGCAAAAGAAATCCGCGACCCTCTCGCCCGGACAAGGCTCGAGGCAGGCCAGCGCCCGGCGGACCAATGCCCGGTTGACCGCGGCGTTGACCTGCGTGAAATCCGTCGGTGCGAACGGCATCGCTAGGTCGAATTCGGGCAGCGTGTAGGCGAGGCTCGAATGGCGCGGATAGAAGGGCGCGACGGTTCCGGGGCCGCCCGGCTGCAGCCAGAAATCGACGCCATGCTGGTCGGCGAAAGCGACGAGCTTCGCCTCGTCGGTGGGCGAGGGCAGGTCCAGCACCCGCAGCACGAGAACATGAACCAGTGGCGGCGGACTGCCCTGCGGCCCATTGAGACGCTCGCCAATCGCGATCTCGATCTGTGGCAGCCGGTCGCGAATCGTCAGCGATCCGACCAGCGTCCGGAGCGGTGACAGCAAGGCCGAGATTCGAGGCGGCAGCACGTGGCACTCGCGCATGTCGGCGACGAAGCTCGATTTCCGCTCGTGAAAGCCGACGAGGACGCCGCCTTTCTTGGGCACGTGCCGGACGGACAGCCGGGCGCGGTAGCGATAGCCCCACGCCGGCCCGTCGATCGCCGGCAGCACCGTGTCGGCGCCGACGCGGCCGATCCGCGCGAGCGCTTCCTCCAGCGCTCGCTGCTTGGCGGCGAGTTGAAGCGCCGGGTCGGCGTGTTGAAGCGTGCAACCGCCGCATACACCGAAATGCGGGCACCGCGGCGTGACGCGCGACGCGCTCGCCTTGGCGATGCCGGTGATGCGGGCGATTTCGTAACTGGGCTTGCGCTTGATCACCTCCATGCTCACGCGCTCGCCCGGCAGGCCGCCTTCCACGAAGACAGCCTTGCCGTCGATGTGCGCGACCCCGCGGCCTTCCTGGTCAAGCGATTCGATGGTGGTGAAGGTGCTCATGGGCGCTTCGTTCGGTCGCGGGAATTCTACGCGGACCACGCCGGCGAGCCCGCCGATTCACCGGTAAAATCGCAGCGATGCGAATGCTCGCGTTCGATACTTCGACCGATTGGCTCTCCGTCGCTGCGCTCGACGGGCGTGCGGTGCACATGCACACCGAACGTGCGGCCCACGCTAACTCCGAGCGCATCCTTCCGGCCATCGACGCCGTGCTGGCGGAGGCCGGCTGGCGCCTCGCCGATCTCGACGGTATCGCCTTCGGCGCAGGTCCGGGCACGTTCACCGGCGTGCGCATCGCATGCGGTGTCGCGCAGGGGCTCTCGCTCGGGACCGATCTGCCGGTGGTGCCGGTCCCGACGCTAATGGCGCTGGCGCAGGACGCATGGCGCGAGCGGCAGGCGAAGCGCGTGTTCGCGTGCCTCGATGCGCGCATGCGCGAGGTCTACGTCGCGTTCCATGTCCGCGAAGCGGATGCGTGGAGGGAGATGGGCGAGGCGCGCGTGCTGCCACCTGCCGACGTGGTGCCTCCCGCAGGCGAGTGGCAGGGCGCGGGCGACGGCTTCGCCGCTTATGCTGCGCTGGGACGGCTGCCGTCGGTGACGGACGTCGACGAACTCGCTTTCCCAACTGCGCGCGGCGTGGGCGAAATCGCGTTGCCATGGCTCGCGCAAGGCAGGGGTGTGCCTGCCGATCGCGTGCAGCCGATCTACGTTCGCCATCGCGTCGCGCTCACCACGGCCGAGCGCGCGGCCGGACTGGCGCTCTAACCCTTATGGCCACGCTGCCCTCGACCTTTCCGCGCATGTCCGTCGCATGGCGTCCGTTGACCGACGCCGATCTGCCAGGCGTTGCGGTCCTCGAAGCACGTATCCATGCCGCGCCTTGGACGATCGGCAACTTTCACGACGCGCTCGCGTCAGGCTACCCGGCGCGCGTCGCCATCTGCGATGGACACATCGTTGCATACGGGGTGCTCATGCTGGCGCCCGGCGAAGCGCAGATCCTCAACATTTCGGTGGTGCCCGAGGCTCGGCGCGTGGGGCTCGGCCGTTGGCTGGTGGTTCACTTCCTGGACGAGGCGCAGCAGCATGGCGCCGAGCAGTGCTTTCTCGAAGTCCGGGTGTCGAATTCGGCGGCGATCGCGCTGTACGAGAGCACGGGGTTTGCGCGCATTGCGCGGCGTACGAGCTACTACCCCGCCGCGACCGAGGAGGCGCCACGGGAAGATGCGCTGGTGATGCGTCACGGCCTCGCCTCGGCCCGGCCTGCGCTGACTTTGATTCCTCCTGCGCAGCCATGACGACGCGCACGGATATCCTGGCCGAGCTCAACCTGTTGCCGCAATGGCGTCGCAGGTCATCGACATCCGGTGCGGCGCCCGCGGCGCCCGCAATCACACCTGGCGCCGGCTTCACCGATACTGTCGTGGTCTCGGATGGCGCGAGCGTACGCATCGAACGCATCGCGGCCCTGTCGTGGGACGCATTCGCGGCCGACGTGGACGCGTGCACGGCGTGCGGCTTGTGTCGCACGCGTCATCGCACCGTCCCGGGTGTCGGCGACCTCGACGCCGACTGGCTGTTCGTCGGCGAAGCGCCCGGCGCGGAAGAGGACGCACGCGGCGAACCCTTCGTCGGGCAGGCGGGCCGTCTTCTCGACAACATGCTGGCCGCACTCCAGCTTTCGCGCCAGAAGAACGTGTACATCGCGAACGTCCTCAAGTGCCGGCCGCCGAACAACCGCACGCCCGAGCCCGGCGAGTCGGAGCAATGCCGGCCCTATCTAGACCGGCAGATCGCCCTCCTGCGTCCGCGGCTCATCGTCGCGCTCGGTCGGAGCGCCGCGTCCACGCTTCTCAACGTCGACGCGACCATCGCGAGCCTTCGCGGTCGCGTGCATCGCTATCGCAACGTCCCGCTGATCGTCACTTATCATCCTGCGTATCTGCTGCGCAATCTTCCGGACAAGGCGAAGGCCTGGGACGATCTCCTGCTCGCGAGGCGCTCGCTGGCGCCGCCGCACGCGTAACTGCCGCGCCGGATCGCCGACGTGATGCGCAAATGGTAGGCTTGCGTACGTCTCGTCCTCTTGCGCACTTCGCAGGGCGATAGCATATTGCATGAACGAAGGTGCCGATCCGGCGTTCCGGGAGGGGATTACCGTTATGAAAACACTGGCTGCTCTTTGCGTTGCCGTCGTTGCGCTGTCGCTTTCCGGTTGCGGCTACAACGATCTGCAGCGGCAGGACGAAGGCATCAAGGCATCGTGGTCCGAGGTTCTGAACCAGTACCAGCGGCGAGCGGACCTCGTGCCGAATCTCGTCAATACGGTGAAGGGTTATGCCGCGCAGGAGCAGCAGGTGCTCACCGAAGTGACGAACGCGCGCGCGAACGTCGGCGCAATCAAGGCAACGCCCGAGCTCATCAACGATCCCGTGGCGTTCCAGAAATTCATCCAGGCGCAGAATCAGCTGCAGGGTGCGCTGTCGCGCCTGCTGGTCGTGTCGGAGAACTATCCGAATCTCAAGTCCGACGCGTTGTTTCGCGACTTGCAATCCCAGCTCGAAGGCACCGAGAACCGGATTACCGTCGCCAGGAACCGCTACATCAAGACGGTGCAGGAATTCAACACGACGGTGCGGCAGTTCCCCACGAACCTGACCGCGATGATCTTCAAGATGGACGTCAAGCCCAACTTTGCCGTGGCGGACGAAGCGGCCGTGAGCGCACCGCCGAAGGTCGATTTCGGCAAGCAGCCGGCTGCGCCCGCCGCCCCTGTTGTTCCGCCACCGCCGCCACCGCCGAAGACCGGCGCGCTGGAAGGCAGCCGGCCCATCTTCGCCATCACCGCGATGCCGATCAACGTCTAAGGCGCCGTCGCCGCCGGGCCGCACGCGCAGCGCGTCTCGGCGTCGCGCGCGGCCCGTTCACGCGCGTGCCGTAACCCGGTTCATTCTCCGCTCGATGCGCATGAAGGGCTCTCCGCTCCGGACGTGCGCCGCGCTGTTCGCGGTGGTGCTGGCGTTCGCCGCATCGGCGGCGCTCGCGCAGTGGGAAACGGGTTCCGATGGCCTCGCGCCCATTCCCCCGCTCACCGCGCGTGTCACCGATCTCACCAACACGCTCTCGGCGGCCGAGAAGCGCGCCGACGAGGACAAGCTCGCTCAATGGGAGCGCGATACCGGCAATCAGATGGTGGTCCTGATCGTGCCGTCGACCAAACCCGAACCGATCGAGACGTACTCGATTCGCGTGGCCGAGGCGTGGAAGATCGGCCGCAAGGGCCAGGATAACGGTGTGCTGTTCCTGATCGCCAAAGACGATCGGAAGCTCCGATTCGAGGTGGGCTACGGTCTGGAAGGCGTGCTGACCGACGTCACGGCGCGGCGCATCATCGCCGAGAACGTCGCGCCGTTCTTTCGCCAGAATCAGTTCGCTGCCGGGATCAATGCGGGCATCGAGCGTGTCATCGGCGTCGTCGGCAAGGGCGAGCCGCTCGCGGCCAAGCCCGCGCAGACGCAGCGTCAGGCCCCGGGCGGCTTCGATTTCGGCACGATGCTGATCGTCCTCCTCGTCGTGGTCCCCGTCATCGGCGGCATCCTGGCGCGCATCTTCGGCAAGCTGCTGGGCTCGACCGTCGGCGCCGGCATCGTGGGCACCGCAGCCTGGGTGATCGGCGGCTCGCTCCTTATCGGGATCGTCGCAGGGATCATCGGCTTCGTGGTGATGCTCCTCTTCGGTGGTGCGGGCGGCATCGGGCGCCGCGGTGGCGCGTGGATTCCGATCGGGGGCGGCGGTCTCGGTGGCGGCGGCTATGGCGGCGGAGGATTCGGCGGCGGTGGTGGCGGCGGTGGCGGATTCAGCGGCGGCGGCGGCAGCTTCGGCGGCGGCGGCGCCTCGGGGGGATGGTGATGCCGTGGCGCAGGCCCCATCGCTTCTGGCGGCACGCCGCCACCGATCACATGAGCGTGCGGCGCGCGTTTCCGCCGCCGGCGATCACCGCGATCGAGGCCGCGATCGGCGCGGGCGAGAAAACGCATCGCGGACAAGTCTGCGTGGCGATCGAGGCCTCGCTGCCCGCCTTGCGGGTGATGCGAAAGCTGTCGCCGCGGGAGCGCGCGCTCGAAGTGTTCGGACTGCTGCGCGTATGGGACACCGAGGAAAACTGCGGCGTGCTCGTCTATCTCCTCCTCGCGGATCGCGACGTCGAGATCATCGCCGACCGCGGCATCCATCGCGCCGTCGGTGACGAACGCTGGCAGGCAATCTGCCAGCGGATGGAAGCCGAATTCCACAACGGCAAGTTCGCCGAAGGCGTCGTGCGCGGCGTGCAGGAGATCGCGGCATCGCTCGCCGCGCATTTTCCGCGCACCGGCGCGGGCACGAACGAGATTCCGGACAAGCCCGTCATCCTCTGACGCCGGGCCGGCCGGAGCCGGGAGTTCAGCGCAGCCCGGGTGGCTTGTCCGCGCCGGCGATGTGATAGACGTCGCCGCGCGCCTGGTTATGGCGATGCCGCCACATGACGAGCAGCATGGCGCTCGACACGAACATGCCGAAGATCACGATCGCCGCATTGACCGACACACCCGAGCGCACCATCAGCGCGTAGAGCCCGACCATCACGAGAATGCCGATGTTCTCGTTGAAATTCTGCACCGCGATCGAATGTCCCGCACCCATCAGGACGTGGCCGCGGTGCTGCAGCATCGCGTTCATGGGCACGACGAAGAAGCCCGCGCATGCGCCGATGGCGATCATCAGCACCATCGCGAGCGGCAAGTGATGGACGAAGATCATCACCATCACGACGGCGCCCATCGTGGCTCCGATCGGCAGCACCTTCACCGCGCCGCGAAGCGTGACGAACTTCGCGGCGAGGACCGCGCCAATGGCGATCCCGACGGCGACCACGCCCTGCAGCATCGACGCCTGCGACAAATTGAGGCCGAGGGCGCGCGACGCCCAGTCGATGACGATGAACTGCAGCGTCGCGCCCGCGCCCCAGAACAGCGTGGTCGTCGCGAGCGATATCTGCCCGAGGCGGTCCTTCCACAGGAGCGCGACGCAGTGCGAGAACTCGCGGATGAGATAGAACGGGTTCTTGCTCGGCACGCGATGGTCGACGCCCGTGTCGGGAATGAACCAGTTGAAGAATGCCGCGACGAAGTAGAACGTCATGATCACCGCGATGGCGGCCTCCGGGCCGGTGTCGATCGGGGTGTCGATCAGCGGCATGTCGAACGACAGCAGCATCAAGGTCATCTTGGGACTGATCAGCGCACCGCCGAGGAGAACGCCCAGGATGATCGACCCGACGGTCGTGCCTTCGATCCATCCGTTGGCGACGACGAGCTGATGCGGAGGGAGGAGCTCGGTCAGGATGCCGTACTTGGCCGGCGAATATGCAGCCGCGCCGAGTCCGACAACCGCATAGGCGGCCAGCGGATGGATCTCGAAGAGCATCAGCGTGCAGCCGACAATCTTGATCGCGTTGGTGAACAGCATCACGCGACCCTTGGCCATCGAATCGGCGAACGCGCCGACCAGCGGAGCCAGCACGACGTACGACACGACGAAGCTCTGCTTCAGCGCAGGCGTCATCCAGGCCGGCTCGTGCAGATCGCGGAGAAGCGCGATCGCGGCGATCAGGAGCGCATTATCGGCGAGCGACGAGAAGAACTGCGCCGCCATGATCGTGTAGAAACCGGGCTTCATAAGTGAGCAACGGCGCGTCGCCGGCTCCTTCCTCCAGGGAACGGAACGAGAGGCCGTTTCGGCGACGGGTTGTTATAATGTTCCGTGTGTCGCGCGGCCCGCGCTTTATACCATGATTGCGGGACGGTCCCAACCGAGCGCCCGCCTGCGGCGAGCGTCGACGCCGGCTGTAGCGCACATCGACACGTCGTGTTTTCGCTTGCTTTCACGTTGCGCATGGCCCGTCCCCTCGTAGCGCAGATCAATCTCGCCGCCCTTTCCGCCAACCTGGCGCGCGCCCGCGACCTAGCGCCGAACACGCAGCTGCTGGCGGTCGTGAAGGCCGATGCGTATGGGCATGGGCTTCAGCGTGTTCTTCCTGCGCTCGAGCAGGCCGACGGTCTCGCGTTGCTCGAGCTCAACGCCGCGATCCAGCTCCGCGAGCGGCACTACATGCGGCGGATACTGTTGATCGAAGGCTTTTTCGAGGAGCGCGAGCTGCCGGAGATCGCGCAGCGCCGATTGGCCGTCGCCATTCATCATCACGACCAGGTCGCAATGCTGGAGCGGGCGGCGCTTGCCCGTCCGCTCGAGGTCTTCGTCAAGATCAACACCGGCATGAATCGCCTGGGCTTTCGCGGGTCCGAAGTCGCCGACGTCTGCATGCGCCTCTCGCAATCGCCGAGTGTCGCCGCTTTGCGCCTGATGACGCACCTCGCGCGTGCGGAGGAGGACGACGGTCTCAAGTCGCCGCTCGAGGCGTTCGAGGCCGCGTGCAAGGGTCTTCCATACCCGCGCTCCATTGCGAACTCCGCCGGGGTTATCCGCTACGCGGAAGTCGGCGGTGACATCGTGCGTCCCGGCATCATGCTCTACGGCGCGACGCCGTCCGCCCGCGAACCTGCGCAGGCGCTCGGATTGAAGCCGGTGATGACCTTGCGCTCGCAGGTGATCGGCATCCAGAACCTGCAGGCGAACGAGAGCGTGGGCTATGGCGCCTCGTACACCGCATCGCGGGCACATCGCGTGGGCGTCGTCGCTTGCGGCTATGCCGATGGCTATCCCCGTATCGCCCCCAACGGAACACCCGTGCTCGTATGCGGACGCAAGGTTCGCATGGCGGGCCGCGTATCGATGGACATGATCACGGTCGATCTGGACGACGTGCCCGAGGCGCGCGTCGGAAGTCCGGTGGTATTGTGGGGCGAGGGCCTGCCGGTGGACGAGGTCGCAGCTGCCGCGTCCACCGTCGGCTACGAGCTGCTGTGCGCCGTCGCACCCCGCGTGCCCTTCGTGACGACACGCGTCGGCGCATTGGACCTGGAGCTTTGATGCGTCGGAACGCACGCCGGACACCGTCGCCGATGGACCTGCCGGCGCGGCGGCCATAACACACGGGCGGAGCAAACCGCATGCATATCGTCGTCACCGGCGCTGCCGGCTTCATCGGATCCAACCTGGTCCGCGCACTCAATGCGCGCGGGCAGACGAACATCATCGCCGTCGACAACCTCGAGAAGTCGGACAAGTTCGTCAACCTGGCCGATGCCGAAATCGTCGACTATCTCGATCAGGACGAATTCATGGTTCGCCTCGGCAACGGCGAGCTCGACGATGAGCTGACGGCGGTGCTGCACCAGGGCGCCTGCTCGGACACGATGGAGACCGATGGCCGGTTCATGCTGCGCAACAATTACCGCTACTCGGTCGACCTGCTGACGCATTGCCAGGACAACGACGTGCCCTTTCTCTACGCGTCGAGCGCGTCGGTCTATGGCGGCGGGCGCGAGTTCCGCGAGGAGCGCGAGTGCGAAGCGCCGCTCAACATCTACGGCTACTCAAAGTTCCTGTTCGACCAGTACGTGCGCCGCATGCTCCCCGACCGCAATGCCCAGATCGCCGGATTCCGCTATTTCAACGTCTACGGCCCGCGTGAGAAGCACAAGGGGCGCATGGCGTCGGTGGCGCTGCATTTCTTCGAGCAGTACCGGGCGGGAACGAGCGTCCAGGTCTTCGAAGGCTCCGATGGTTTCGGCGCGGGCGAGCAGCAGCGCGACTTCGTTGCGGTCGAGGATGTCGTGAAGGTGAACCTCGACTTTCTCGACCACCCCCAGCGCTCGGGCATTTTCAACGTCGGCACAGGCGTCGGAGCGACATTCAATGCGGTCGCCGTCGCGGCGATCAATGCGTGTCGCAAGGCCGACGGGCAACCGCCCGCCACGCTGCGGGACCTCATGCGAAGCGGCGAGATCGTCTACACGCCGTTTCCGCCCCAGCTCGTCGGACGCTATCAGAGCTTCACGCAGGCCGATCTCACGAAGCTTCGCGCAGCGGGGTACGCGCACACGTTCACGCCGGTGGAAGACGGCGTCGCACGCTACGTCGAAAGTCTGATATCGGGCGCCAATCCTTCTCCGTAACGTGATGGAACGCCGGCCATGCGAAGGCATCGCGCCTTCGCCGGTCGGCGCACCTTCCCATCACCAAAGGAGATCCACCATGGTTCGCAGTCTGCTGGCGCTCGCGCTCGTCTTGCTGTCGCAGTGGGCGGTTGCCGCCGTCAATCTCAACACGGCCACCAAGGAAGAACTGATCGCGCTCCCCGGCATCGGGCCGGTCAAGGCACAGACGATCCTGGACTACCGCAAGGCCAACGGCGGGTTCAAATCGGTCGAGGAGCTGAAGGACGTCAAGGGTATCGGGGCCAAGCGCTTTGAGAAGCTGAAGGCCGATCTCACTGTTGCTCCCGGCGTCAAGACAGCGTCCGCACCCGCGAAGCCCACTACGGGCGCCGTCACGGTCGCGAAGGGCGATATCCGCGGCGCAAGCGAGCCGGCGACCAAGAAATAGCCGCCTTGACCCGCCGCCGGGCCCTGTCCCAGGGGTCCGCGGCGGCCTGTCCGTGCATCCGGCGCGCATTTCGAGCCGAGCGGGTCAACCCCCGCCGCAAGCCCGGCGTTACAGCCATCGACGGCGCGATTCCGCATCACGCCGACGCCTGTGCGGGTTGCGCACGTTACTCGAGGGGAAAGATCATGAAACGCCTGCTGCTCGGGCTTGCGCTGGCCCTGTTCTCGGCTTTCGCGCTTGCCGCAGTCAATATCAACACCGCAACGAAGGAAGAGCTCGACGTGCTCCCGGGAATCGGCCCGGTCAAGGCGCAAGCGATCATCGACTATCGCAATGCCAACGGCCCGTTCAAGTCGCCGGCGGACATCATGAAGGTCAAGGGGATCAAGGAAGGCGAGTTCAGCAAGATCCAGGACCAGATCTCGATTTCTGGGCGCACCACCGGCGTTCCTGCGGCTGCCGCGACACCCGCGCCCGCCAAGGCCGCGGAGCCTGCCAAAGCCGCCGCCGCGCCGGTCCCCGCAACGCCGCCCGCGGCAGCACCGGCCATGACCAAGGCGCCGGAGCCCGCGAAGGCCGCGGCGAGCGAGCCCGCGAAGGCCATGCCGGCCAAGGCGGCGGAGCCCGCGAAGACGGCGACGCCGGCTGCATCGACGACGCCCATGACCAAGGCGCCCGAGCCCGCCAAGGCGGCGGCAGCTGAACCCGCGAAGGCCGCTCCGTCCAAGGCCCCCGAGGCCGCAAAGGCCGCGGCCCCCGTTGCGGGTGCTGCGGCGGGAGCCACCGCGGCGGCGCCGGCCAAGGCCGAGACCAAGATGAGCAAGTCCGACGAAGCCAAGATGGAAAAGGAAAAGGCGAAGGCGGACAAGGCGGCGAAGGCGCAAGCCGACAAGGACGCGAAGGCGGCAAAGGCCAAGGAAGCGAAAGAAGCCAAGGAAGCCAAGGCCAAGGCGCCGGCAGACGCCGCCGCAAAGGACGCGAAAGTCTCCACCGCGAAGACGACCAAGACTTCGATGGACAAGGCCACCGTCGACGCCGCGAAGGACAAGAGCACCGCTACGAAGGACAAGAGCACCGCCACAAGCACCGTCGCGAAGTAACCGCACTGTGCTGCGTCACCCGCTTGGCGACAATCGCAGAGATGGCTGGGTGCGCATTGTCGTGAGGTGAGCGGTCGCGTTCGCGGATGAAGCGAAGACCCTGCCCAGGCGGCAGGGTTTTCGTTTTGAGGCCACGCCCTGCAATCGGCTGGCGCATTCCGTCGGCGGTTGCGATCGCATGTACATGTGGCGATGGTTTCGTAGAGCCGAGTGCCATCCACGCGGTCGCGACGGGGCCGTTACAGCCCGCTAGTACAATGGGTCTCGAATCCGATCGAAATCTTCCACGGACTTTCCCATGTACCGGACGCTCGACGACACCGTCGGCCAAACGCCTCTCGTGCGCCTGCAGCGATTGCCCGGCGCCTCGACGAACGTCATCCTCGGAAAGCTCGAAGGGAACAACCCCGCAGGTTCGGTGAAGGATCGACCGGCGCTCTCGATGATCGTCGAGGCCGAGAAGCGGGGCACGATCAAGCCCGGCGACACGCTGATCGAGGCGACGTCCGGCAACACTGGCATTGCGCTCGCAATGGTGGCGGCGATGCGCGGATATCGCCTCATCCTCGTCATGCCGGAAAGTCAATCGGCCGAACGCGTCCAGACCATGCGCGCGTATGGGGCCGAGCTCCTGCTGACACCGAAGGACGGCGGCATGGAGGCGGCGCGCGACATTGCGGTTCGCATGCGGGAGGAAGGCAAGGGAACGATCCTCGACCAGTTTGCGAATCCCGACAATCCGCTTGCGCACTATCGAACGACGGGCCCCGAGATCTGGCGCGACACCGAGGGCCGGATCACGCACTTCGTTTCCGCGATGGGCACCACCGGCACCATCATGGGCGTGTCGAAATTCCTCAAGGAAAAGAATCGCGCCATCACCATCATCGGCGCGCAGCCTGCGGAAGGCGCATCGATTCCGGGCATCCGCAAATGGCCGCCCGCGTATCTGCCGAAGATCTTCGACGCGTCGCGGGTTGACCGCGTGGAGGAAGTGTCCCAGGGCGACGCCGAGGACATGGCTCGCCGGCTTGCCCGGGAGGAGGGCATCTTTGGCGGCATTTCGGCCGGCGGCGCCTGTGCGGTCGCGTTGCGCATTTCGCGGCAGGTCGAGAACGCCGTGATCGTGTTCATCGTCTGCGATCGCGGCGATCGCTATCTCTCGACCGGCGTGTTTCCGGCATGAGGCGGTCGTGGAGGAGTTTGCCGGGACTTGCTTCATGCCAGGCATCTTGTCTCCGCGGGTTGCTGCAACGAAGCGTGGCTGCCGCGTAGCGGATTGGCGGACATCAGCGATATCGTCTGCACCTCGCGCGTTGCGGACCGGCCCTCTGGCCTTGCGGCCCCCCGCAGTAACGAAGCCCGACAGACAATTCGTGACCCTGGACGAGTCTCGCAATCATGCCGCCCATACTTGCATTCGACATCGAGACCGTGCCCGACATCGCCGGCATCCGGCGTGTTCACGACGTGCCGGAAGCGATGACCGATCGCGATGTCCTTGCCTGGTACTCGAACCTGCGTCGCGCCGCCACCGGCGGAACGTTTGCGCCGCATTACCTGCAGCGCGTGGTCGCCATAGGG
>Ga0207691_10004468_pt1 | contig 13549 bp, 10 predicted proteins | sample KBSM13metaG_FD_184327 | JGI IMG/M metagenome (GOLD analysis project Ga0207691, IMG submission 184327) | Miscanthus rhizosphere microbial communities from Kellogg Biological Station, Michigan, USA - KBS M1-3 metaG (SPAdes) (version 2) | ecosystem: Host-associated > Plants > Roots > Rhizosphere >... | reverse complement strand
GCGCGGTGCGGATGATGGCGTCGAGGTCTTCGCGGAGCGCCTCGCGCGCGACCGCCTTGCTCGTGACGCCTTCGCGCGCCGAACCGCGGCCTGACAGATGATCCGCGGCGTGAGTGTTCAGGCCTTGAATCGTCGCCGCGATCTCGGCGAACGCCTGCCCTGCGATCGTAGACGGCGGAAACACACCCGCCTGAGTGTTGCCGAACTCGCGCACACGCACGAGCATTTCGTATCGACGCATGTCGAAGCTATTCATGTTCATCGTCTCCTTTCGCTGGAGGAGACGAGGTCGACGAAACCGCGGTTTCGTGCGGTTCCACGATCTACGGCATACGTGGGTGTCGCTGCTCATTCAAACGGGCGCGCATGCCAAGTACATCCAGGAGCAGGCCGGCCATAGTTCCATCCAAGTCACGATGGATACCTATGGGCATCTGTTCCCGAATGAGAATCGGGGATGGGTGAACCGGCTCGATGAATCTGGGTCAAAGGCGGAATCCGCAACCCAGCCGCAACCTCAAGGGGGCGCAGCCGAGCAGGGGAGTGATAAGTCACGGGATTTATTGGTGGCGGTGACCCGGATCGAACGGGTGACCCGCGGCTTATGAGTCCGCTGCTCTGCCAACTGAGCTACACCGCCACGGCGAAAGAGGGTGCTGCGAAGGTCACAATTTTACCCGAGGAGGGATCTCAGTGTCTACGGAGAGGCGCGTGCCTGAATTTCAATGCTCGGCGCTTGGATCCGGCGACGACGGCGGCACGGGCTTCGGTTGCCGTCCAGGAATTTGTTTTTGGCGAAGGAGCTTCGTAAAGTATGTCCGCTGCAGCCCCAACGCTTCGGCCGCCCTGGTCTGGTTCCAGTCGTTTTTCTTCAACGCGTCCTCGAGCACCCAACGACTGTATGCCTCCATCATCGCGTGATAACCGGTTGCGTCGCCTGGCCGCTGCTGAATCCCTTCTGCCTGACCGGGAGCAGTGCCACCGACACCAGACGCAAGACCGGCGCCGGCTGCATCCGAGAGACATAAATGCTCGGGTTCGATCGTTTTCCCCGGGGTCAAAATGTAGGCACGCGTCAGCACATTCTCCAATTCCCGAATATTTCCCGGCCATCGGTACTGCGAAAGCGTGCGCCCTGCGGCTTCGCTCAGGGTACAGTGTTTGCTGAGGCCGAACTTTCCCGCTCGACCGAGGACATACTCGGCAAGGGCCGGGATATCGTCAATGCGGTCACGCAGCGGCGGCAGGGTCACGGAGATGACGGCCAGGCGATAGAACAGATCCTCTCGGAAGGAGCCCTGGTGAATGGCCTGCTTCAGATCCTTATTGGTGGCGGCGAGGAACCGGACGTCCGTGTGGACCGACTGGGTGCCGCCAACTCGATAAAACGTTTGATCCTGCAGAACCCGCAGCAAGTGGCTTTGCAGCGATAAGGACATGTCGCCGATCTCATCAAGAAACACCGTCCCGCCTTCAGCAATCTCGATCTTTCCCGCTTCGCGTTTCACGGCCCCGGTAAAGGCTCCCTTTTCATGGCCGAACAGTTCGTTCTCGAGGAGGTCCTTCGGAATCGCTGCGCAATTGACGGCCACAAACGGTTTGTCCCTCCGCGGACTCCAACCGTGGATGGCGCGTGCGACGACCTCTTTGCCTGTGCCGGTCTCTCCCAGGATCAGCACAGTGACGTTCGAGACGGCGGCCTGCTTGGCCAAGGCCAGCTGAGCCGTGAATTTCGCGTTGGTGCCCACCATGCCGCCATAGCGCGCATCCAATTCTTGCTTGAGGACGCCGACTTGCCGGCGAAGGGCGATGGCCTCCAGCGCCTTATTGATGACGACGGAGATGTGGTCGCCGGTGAACGGTTTGGTAATGAAATCGATGGCGCCGAGCTGCATGGCCTTGACGGCGAGTTCGATCGTACCGAAGGCGGTCAGCATCACGATCGGCGGCATCAACGCCCCGCCAGCGTCCGGGGCCGCATGTTTCCCAATCGAATCATGGATCTGCTGAAGGATCTCAAGGCCGGAAAAAACCGGAAGCTGAATGTCCAGAAGGACGAGGTCGGGCTGTTCGGTTTGTATGATACGCAGGGCCGCCTTGCCATCGCTGGCCGTCACTGGCTCGTGCCCCATCCACGTCACGCGGTTTTCGAGCGCGAGGACGATATCCGGATCGTCGTCGACAATGAGTATACGTGCACGCATGGGAGAGCCTCCTAATCGGCGTCTGTGGTCGTACCGGGAGAGACGATTTGAGGCGACGCCTGTCCTGGGACGCTGTCAGGCGCCGTGCAGGGCAAGGTGAAATAGAAGCGCGAACCCGACCCCAGCGCACTTTCGACCCAGATATGTCCCTTATGCATCGTGATAAAGCTCTTCGTGATGAAGAGTCCCAGTTGGGCGCCCTGCGATGTGGGCATCGTGGAAGGGACTTTCGAGAATTCGTCGAAGACTCGGTGAAGTTGATCGGGGGGAATCCCGCAGCCCGTGTCCCTCACACAGGTTTGCATCATGCCATCGGGGAGCGCCTCGAGCTCGAGCGTAATCTGTCCTCCGGATGGCGTGAACTTCACGGCATTGCCGATAAGATTCCAGAGGATCTGCTCCAGCTTGTCGCGGTCTGCATAAATCATCGGAGGGTGCTCGGGCGATTCAATGCGAATGTCCACGTTCTTCTCCGCGGCCACGGTGCGCAGGCTTTCGACGACCCGCGTCGCGCTTTGATTGAGACAGAGAGGCTCCAGTCGAAGAATTTCCTTCTTGAGGTCCAATCGCGACCAATCCAACAGTTGGTTGATGATTCTTGTGAGCCGATTCAAGTTGTACCCGATGCGGTCGAGATAGGTCTTCTGACGGTCGGACAGGACGCCGGCAACGCCGTCAGCCATGTTGTCCGCGAAGCTGCGGATGGCGGTCATCGGGGTGCGCAATTCATGCGAGGCGACGGAGACGAACATCGTGCGACGCCGGTCATGCTCCTGAAGCTGTTGATTGGCCTGGGACAATTCCAGCGTTCGCTCTTGGATGCGCTGCTCCAGATGCTGTGTGAGTTGCGCCAAATTGGCATAAGTGCGGGCGTTGTCGATCGCCGTGGCCACGTGGCTCGCGATGGTCATCAAGATATGGAGGTCCTCTTCGGAGCAGGGCAGCACACCGCGGTCGCCAGCAATAAAGCCGAGCGTCTGGCTATGGCTCTGCAACGGCACACACACGAAGGATTGGACGTCCACGCGGCGCATCAGCTCGAGAGTCGTCGGATTGATCCGATGGGCGACCATATTCACATCGCGAGCCAGAACTGGTTTCGCATGGATGAAGAGGTCGGCCAGAATCGTGTCATCGGCCTTGATGGGGATACTTAAAAAGCGGGCGGCCTCGGCGATCTCATCCGAGACCCCTGCCACCTGTGCGATGTAGCCGACGTCCCGATCCTCATCACGGAGCATGAGGAGCATCCGTGAGAATCCCAAGTTCGATCTCAGCAACTGCAGGACGGTATCCATCAGTTCATGGAGATCCAGGGTGCTCGTAATGGCCGCGCTGGTCTGATGGACGGCGGTCAATTGGGTGATCTGCTTGCGGATGGTCTCCAGATTGGAGGAAATGGCCGCGCCGCGTTCACGCAACGCGGCCGTCATGGCATTAAAGGTTTGCGTCAACTGGCCGACTTCATCGGTCGTCGTTGCGGGAATGGGCGCCGGCGATTCGCCTTCCGTAAGCTGCCGGGCGACCGCGGCCAGCCGTCGCAACGGGGTGGTAATGCGCAACGTCAGGAAGTGCGCGCCCAGGATGCCGGCGCTGATCAGCAGGGTCGTCAGAATCAGCACGTTGCGGATCATCTCGAAGAGCGCGTGCTTGACGCTGGCATCCGTGAGACCGATCTGCACGACACCCTGCACCAGGTACGGCGCCGCGCTTTTCCTCGATTGGATTCGTTCTTCCATTTCGAGCAGCAGCGGGGACAGTGACGGATCGGTTGCCGGTTTTCGGAGGACTGGCATGGCAAAATCGTACAGCTTGTCGGTCAGCGACGAGAGGATCCAAATCGGATTTGGGATGCCTCCATCCGGAACCAGAATTTTGTTTTGCGACAGGGCCACGGGCGTGATGCGCGGCGTGGACGTCGGCTCGCGGTACAGTTCTTCAGCGATCGCCTCATCGGGATAAAACCGGCGCTCCTGCGTGAAGGTCACGCTTCCCAACGACTCGTGAACGATCTTGTTCTGCTGTGCGAGGATGATGTGGTCCGCGCCGCGGACCACTACATACACCACGTCATCGATGGCCATCAGGCTCTCCACGAATTGCTGCAGCGTCGCCCGGTCTTCCGCGATCAACCCTCCATAGCGGAATTGGCCGTTATTCACCACGCTGGTGAGGAGAATCGTGCCCAATTGATTGAGGTTCTCGGTCATCGAAACGCGTCGTACCTCGATGAAGTACCAACTGAGCGCTGAAGAGGTCAGAATGAGGATCAAGCTGAAGAAGACGACGAACTTCGTGCGAATACTCGCAAGCTTCCCCAGGCCCGACAGTTGCAGAGTCGATTGTGGACTGGTCATAGGCATCAATAGGTCTCGTCGATCAGGTGATTGACGTCTTTGGGAAACTCGATGCCGAGAAACCGCGCCGTCTTCAGATTCACAGTGATCTTCAGCCGTTCAATGGGGATCGGCTTGGCCGGAAGCTTCCGGTCGCCGTCTAGGATACGCTTCGCCAACTGTCCTGTCTCGCGTCCCACTTCCCCGTAGGACAGGGAAAGACTTAACAGCGCGCCCAGCCTGGTAAATTCCGGTGAAAATCCAATGACCGGGACCCGTTTCGCCAAGGCGGACTCGAGGATAAAGCCGATGGACTCATTGGTCAGGACGGTGGAATCCGGGACCAGCAAGAGGGCGTCCGTGGAGGCCAACAGCGAACGCAGTTGTTGCGGCACGTCTTTGTCGCTCTCCACGGCATACGCTTGCAGCTGAAACGATTGAGTGGCAGCCTGTGCGATTGTATCCTTGAGTTTGGCTTGGTTGCCGGAGTTCGACAACAGGCCCATGCGGCGCAAATCGGGGAGAAAGGCGCGCAAGATTTTGAATTGGCGCTCCGCCGGTATTTCCAGCAGCGTCCCAGTCATATTCGGAGCAGTGAGGTTATGCTTGGACGGGTCCAAGATCATCATATACACAATGGGGATGTCGACGATCTCCAGCTTCGCTGCCAGGGCCGCTTTCAAGCCCACAGCCACCACCAGCGACGCTTCAGACGCCCGAATTTTCCTCGCGAGTTTCCGACCCTGGTCGAGGTCGCCTTGCACATCGTATTCGGAATAAATCATTCCTGATGGCGCCGTCGATTTAAAGCCCGTGATCGCTTGATCGTAGGCGCTGATGCTGGAGGATTTGAGAATGGCGATTTCCGCTGCCAGGCATTCCGTCTCGGCCGAGGCGTAGTAGCCCCACCCGCACATCATCGCGAGCATGACCCGGCCGACGGCTCGAGAAGAGTCGTTGGAGAAACGCGCGATGAACGTACGGACAATCATAGGCAGCGGCCGGCCTCTTTCGGTCGTGTCAAGGTGCGCACGTGGTGTCCTCTTGAGCAGTGCCCCCGTGCCAGGCAGGGATCGCACGGACGCTTCCAAGTACATGAATCGCGCGGCCGGCGTGATCACGGATGAGATGGCCCGTCCAGATGCACGACAGGATCAGGCCGTCCGACCTCTTCACACGATGCTGGAAGGTGATCGTCGCGCGGGACGGTTCCAACACCTGTCGGGAGGCCTGCGCCATGTCATCACGATCATCGGGATGCACGAAGGCGAGCAATCCCCGATGCGTCTTATGGCCTGGGACGGACGGCATGCCGAGAAATTCGTCCACTTGCGGCGACCAGAACATGCAATCGGTTTCGAGGTCCCAGTTCCATAGGCCAATTTGTGTGGAGCTCAGCGCCAGACGCAGCTGCTGTTCGTGGCTACGAAGCAGGTTCTCGGCCTGCTTGCGTTCGCTGATGTCGGTGGAAATCCCGCAGAGGGCGTAGGGGATGCCGGCCTGATCGCGGAGGGGAAACTTGATGGAGATATAGGTATGGGGTCCGTCGACGTGAGGAGCCGTCTCTTCATATTCCACCGTGGAATTCCGCTCCAACACCTCCACGTCATTCGTCCGGAAGGCGTCGGCGAAATGCCGCGGAAAAATCTGATGATCGGTAAACCCGATGATGTGGTCGGCTCGCAGACCGAAGATTTGTTCAAAGCGTCGATTGACGAAGATATACCGTCCGCTGGCCTCCTTGACGTAGATGACGGCCGTCGTATTGTCGGCCATGTCTTGAAGAAATTGCTGACTTCGGCGCAGCGCATCCTCAGCGCCCTTCCGCTCCATGATCGATTGCAGGGACCCCGTCATCCGGATCACCCGGCCCTCGGCATCCCAGATCGCCTGGCCCCGCGCCCGCACCCAGTGATAGTCACCTGACTTCGTGAGCAGCCGGTATTCTGCGTCGTACGGGACACGGCGATCAAAATGGGCGTTGAGTGCGTCGAAGACGCGTTCGCGGTCGTCGGGATGCAACCGCGACGTCCAGCTCTCCAAGACGTCGGGAAATTCCTCATCCGTATAGCCGAGGATGGTTTTAACGCGGGGCGACCACCAAATCGGTGTGTTGGGGGAGCTCCAGTGTTCGTTCGGAAGCACACGGCCGTCCCAAAAGCCGTCGTTCGAACCTCGGATCACCATCTCCAAGCGTTCTTCGCTGGCCTTCAGCGCCGACTCGGCTTGCTTGCGGGCGGTGATGTCGCGAAAGACAATGACCGCGCCGACGACCCGCTCGGCCTCCCTGATGGGAGTGCAGACATACTCGACGGGAAATGCGCTGCCATCCTTGCGCCAGAAGACTTCGTCGATCACGCGATGGACCAGTCCATCTTTGATGGCGGCGTGTATGGGACAAGCCTCCACGGGATACGGCGTGCCATCGGGCCTCGTATGGTGGAGGACGTCATGCATGTGGCGGCCCAACAGTTCCTCCACGGGGTAGCCCAGCATGTTGGCTGCGCTGGGGTTCACGAAGGTCGTATTCCCCTGATCATTGAGGCCGTAAATGCCTTCGCCCGCCTGTGTCAGAATGAGGGTGTGCTGATGCTGGAGGTTCTCGAGTGTCTGAGCCGCTTTCTTGCGCTCGGAGATATCGCGGATGATGCCGCTGTAGTAGCTGCCTTGCGCCGTTTTCCACGTCGCGAGGGACAATTCGATGGGAAACTCTTCCCCGCTGTTGCGAAGACCGTGCAGCTCCACCACCGAGCCGATCAGGCGGCCGGTGCCGGTGGCTTCCATCCGTGCGAGTCCCCGCTCATGGGGCTGCCGGTAGCGTTCCGGCATCAGGAGGGTGAGGGGCTGTCCAAGGATCTCTTCCACGGAGTACCCGAACAGGCGAGAGGCCGCTCGATTCCAGGACACGATGATCCCGCGTCCATTGGCGACCACAATGGCGTCGGTGGCCGATTCGACGAGCGACTGAAAGCGGTGCTCGCTTTCCGTCAGCGATTGCTCCGCCCGCTCGACTTTGACCGCGAGCTCTTTCACGCCGATCGCGCGCCGGAGCGTTTGTCTGAGTTCTTCTCTGTTGTACGGCTTGGTGAGGTAGGCGAACGCGCCTTTGCCGAGGGATCCGACGGTGCGCTCTTGCGCGATATGCGCCGTCACGATGACCACCGGTAGCGAAGGGTCTCGGCGCTGCACGTCGTTCAGAACTTCCAACCCATCGCCGTCAGGAAGTCCCAGATCGAGGAGAATGGCATTGAACCGCTGTTGCGTCGTGAGCGCGATGGCGGCGGCGCAGGTTCCTGCCACCGTCACCTCATAACCGTCGTGCTGCAACAAGTCCTGCAACCCGATGATGATATCGGGGTTGTCTTCCACGATCAGGACGGAGTAGCGGCCGCCGGGAGTGACCATCGTTTCCTTACGGGACGTGGAGTCCTCGGTTCCGACGAGTAAGTGCTGAGTTCAATGCATCATGGTGTCTGCGTGCTGGTGTGTCCTGGGGTTCACCATTACGGTGTTCTTTGAAGGTGGTTGGACGAACCCACATTCTCGCGGGTCCGTTCGAGCCGGTCAATAGCCTGGTGAGTTCTCCAGTGCCCTCAGACTGAGTATTCCTCATCACCTGTAACACTCCTGTAACAATGGACTTAGAACCTCACGGTCAGCCACCCCATAAAGCGGCGACCAATTTCCTCTCCAAGCGGGTATTCTTTCGCTTTGTCGTCGAGAGCATTGAACACCGAGAGGGCGACTTCCGCGCTCCGGAGGTATCCGCCTGCCGCCTTCTGTTGCCAGAACCGATACGCGCCCCGTAGATTGAGAAGATTGTAACTGCCGACTGTCGGGTTCGGAGGGGTGACCAGTCCAACATCAGCGAGCGATTGAGTGGCCCTTCCTATCGGATAGGTAACTGAGCCGTAGTAATGGTAAATCGCCTCGGCGCTCAGGCCATTGTCCCATTCACCCCGCAGGCCGACATTGAACTTGTTATGAGGGCCAGCCCGTTTGACGCCGCCCGTGAAACTCTGGCGAATATCCTGATACGAATAATTCCCAAACATCGTCAGCCATTTCGTCGCCAGGAACTCCGCGCCGATTTCCGTGCCATAGATGTCTGCGGATCCCGTGTCATTGGTGATGACGACGGAGGTGGGAGAGATGACTTCTCCTGTAAACAGATCCGAGATGTGGTTAAAGAAGACAGCTCCACGCGCTCTCAATCGATGTTTGAGGTACCAGCCTTGGTACTCAGCTTCATAGGAAATAATCTCCTCTGGACTAATACTCTGTGCACCGGTAATCCTCGACTGGAAGGGCGGTAGCGGTGGATTCGTGGTGACCAAAATATTCGCGTTTCTCTCGAAGAGAGTCGGAGGCCTGTAGGCAACCGATGCCGACAGCCGGAACGTGTGCTCTTGCGATGGCGAATAGATCAGTGCGGCTCGTGGGCTGTATGTGGGATTGATGAACGTATCCATATCGTAACGTATGCCAGCCACAAGAGAGAGAGACTCAGCGAGCTTTACATCGTCTTGAAGGAAGAAGCCGAGCCGATTTTCGTGGCTGTCCTGAGTGACGAGGTTGCTGGAAAGCGTATTGTGGCGATAGTTCATTCCATACGTCAGCCGATTGATGGACCAAAATCGAAAACCGTGCTGAATGTCGATATTGTACGTATCGGCAAGGGTTGTCGTCGCCGAGCTTCCAGTCACAGTCGTAAAGTTTTGGAACGGTGCGATCAGCGGATTGAATTGGTTGACGCCAGGAGCGTCAAATCGTTGCCAATAGCCCCTAATGATCAAATCGGAAAGCTGATAGGTGACGTGGGCATATCCCTGGGAAGGCTTAAGAGCCACGACGGTATCTTGCTGCAGGGGACCATCCCAGGCGTTGCTATCAACGAGTCCTCCCGATACTGTCAGTTTGGAGCTGTTCGAAAACGCGTAGTCGGTTTGGACATTGAACAGATAATCTCGAAATGACAGCGCACTCTTGTTCGTCCAATCCGCGTTCTGATTGGTGCCAATCGAGAGGCGATACCCGAACTTCTCTACTGTGCCAGCGTGTATGGCTGAGGCTGTGATCGTGCCAAAGTTTCCTCCTCCGAACTGTAACGTAGTCCCTCTCATCTCTTCAGGACTCTTCGTAATGATATTGATGATACCGTCAAAGGCATTAAACCCATAAATGGCAGAGGCAGGACCTTTCAAGACTTCGATCCGCTTGATTTCCGGCAGGGTGACGGGAAGCAATTTCCAAAACACAACGCCTTGTGCGTCAATGTATATTGAGCGACCGTCGACCATGACAAGCAGTTTATTGGCCGCTGGTTGATTATCCCCGCGGACACTCACATTAAAGTCAGTCCCGTTCATCTGCATCACTTCCATACCGGGAATACGGCGAAGTAAGGTGGGGATATCGATGGCACCGGACTGTCGAATATCTTCATCGGTAATCACATAGACATTGGACGCTGCCTGTGAGATCGGCTGGTCATACCGGCTCGCAATGCTCACGCTTTCTTCTTCTTTGATCAATTCCAGTTCCTCGGCGAGCGGGGCCTCTTGTGCCGTTTGTGGCGCCTCCGGAGGCGTTTCTGCCTGGACCGGCGCGCTCAGCCCCACCGTCAGCAACGCAGCCAACATCGGATGACCGAGCTTTGCCAATTCAGCAGCCATGCCCGCCGCCTGCTCGACAGAGTTCAGTGTTGTTCCGTATGACCCTTCACCGGAGCTGAAGCCGCCAAGGCACGAGCGTTCCGGTCGGAGATTGTATTTAGGCCAATGCTATGACAGGTGAGCCAAAGCAAGAGGCATGCTTGAGAGCGAGGAGTCCCAATAAGGGCAAACGCACAGCGAACGCTCTTTCCAGCGATGGCTGTGCGAGAAACAGCCGATGGGAACGAACCTATTGAAGGTGTTCTAAGATGGCTGATGGCGAAGGAATTGGCGCAGGTCGGGTTTTCGTGCGCGGACGGCCTCGTTTGAGCGGAGCCAGCCGCTGTGGAAACGTTTGTCCGTTGGCGGCTTCCATCTGGGTGACGGCGTCGTCGAGCGCGTCGCAGATGAGGCTCGCGAGCGGACCGTGGCCGGTCCAATACACCGCGTTCCGAAGCCGCTCGAGCAGCGAGAGAGGCAACGTGATGGTGACCCGCTGTTTCCGAGTTCGTGAGGGGCGGGAAGTGGCATCCGCGGAGCTGTTCACTGTCTGGGGCAAGGACGTTTCCAGCGTCGAAAGCATTGTGGCCTCGTAATAAGGGCGATGCAGTAGGTGATTATTTACGCGGTCATCGTCTGGTGTTTCAGTGCACCTTCCCCATGGTGAATGTCTTCGCTGTTGCCCGAGGGTTCTGACTTATGACCTTGCCCTGATGCAGGCTTGCTTTCCTCGGCGGCAAGCCTCATCACCCAGATGAGGCCAATTAATCCGCTAAGAAGAGCGACGAGGATGAGTTCTTGTGTCATCGGAAACCTCCTGGTGCCTGGGTCAGAACGTCGATCTGAATCTCTATAATGGTTATTCAGCAATCCTTATGCCTGATGGGGTGGGTGAAGTCTGTCGATCTTGGGGGGTAAGAAGGGTATAAAACACGCAGTGGAATGCCAGTTTAGATGCATTCCTTCGAGACGAAAGATCCGAAGTATGGTGGCGAGAAACGTGTTGATCCACCGCGGTGAATCATTATCGATCCGCTGGTGAATCCTTTTGGATCAGAAGGAAAGATACAGGAAGACGAACAACGAAGTGGCAACGATCAACGAGTGGACGTCTGAAGCGAGCGCAGATCCCATTCGGCGACGCCGTTGAGTCCTACGTCCTTGAGCAGGCGAGCACGGAGGCGTCTGAGCTTATCGTTCTTGGAATCTGCATCGATAAGATTGCAGAGGCATCCCATGGCGTCGTACCACAACCCGGCACGAGCATTTTCCATCACATCGTCTTCGCTGGCACAGGTGAGCACCGGCTTAAACTCGATCATGCAGGCGTTGAACTCGCACCGTTCGATGATGCCGCCTGCCACGGGGTTGTTGGAGTGTTGGTTGGCATCGCGGATGACCGAGACAAACCATCGGTATTGCACGTTGGGTTCAAGTGTAAAGCCCAGCTCTTTGAAGTTAATGGTATAGATCCCCGGTTGTTTCGGGGAGGGAATGGGCTTTTCTTGAAACGCCCGAGGAGACCGGTCATCTCTCAAGGTGACGATGACTTGATACTGAGTGGACTTGGATACGAACCAATTCACCGTGGGCGTCTCTTTGATCGTCAATCCCACATGGTCCGGCACCAGCGCCTTGACCTCTGGATCGGAGCCATCGGTGCCCCGCACGTCGCCACCCACGCGGGCTCGCGGGGTGATCTTCTTGGGCGGTGTATAGATGGGCTGTTCCTCGGACGACTTGGGGGGGCCGGCCGCGAGCAGCATCGATTGCGCCAGGCCGACGACGCAGAGCGCGAGCAGTCCGGTCAGCCACCGTGAGATGTGAGAGCGCTTCACGTGCATGGGGTGGAACTGTAGCATAACGTCCGTAGTGATTACAGCCAGTTATTGAGCAATAAAAACGGCGACCAATAGGCCGGGTGATCATAGACGCGGTCATTCAGTAACTTGATTTGGGCTCGCTGAATGGCCACCGCCTTTGACACCGAGGGGTCGCGAAGCTGCCGGTAAAATTCCGCAACCAATGCCGCAGACGCTTCGTCGTTGATGAACCACAGCGTAGCCAAGGCGCTGCGCGCTCCTGCTTTGATGGCCACGCCGGCAAGGCCTAACGCCGCTCTGTCGTCGCCAACGGCGGTTTGGCAGGCGCTGAGCGTCAGCAGTTCAAGCGGGTCTTGCCGGTACCGGAAGAGGCCGATCAATTGATCGAGTTTGTCCATCGTCATTTTCCCGTCAAAGGTCAACAAAAACGAATCATAGGCATCGGTAGAAAACTTGCCATGGGTCGCAATGTGAAGAATGCCATACCGGCTCTCACGCAATTCCTGTTCCAGCATACCCGTACGGAATTCCTCATTGATCAACTGGTCAGCCTGAAACAGCGTCGTAACAGATTCGACCTCGTCCTTGACATAGGGAAGTGACGGGTAGCCCTGCACGGAGCTGATCAGCCCTCCGGCGAGCGTACGAATCTTTGCCAGGTTCAGCGGACGCGGGTCGGTCAGATACAGGCCAGGCGTCATCGCAACGGCATACTGCTGAATCAAAAATGATTTACCATCATGCAAGGCAGAGAAGGGGATGGTGCGGAGCGCGCCATCCGGTACAAATACCAGCGTCTGGATCTTGTGGCGTATCAATTCCGATTCAAGCGGGCGGATCAGCCAATCATAGAGCTGTTGTGAATGATCGAGATATTCCAGCGTGGTTCGCTTCTCGACGGTCTGTCGAAATAATCGGACTTCTTTCGTCATATCCGCGGAGGTAATCGGCACAGAGTAGCGCCTGATACCGGAGCTGAAGCTGGCCAAGACTTCGATGCGATCCGGAAAGGCGATGGGGTAAATCACCGCCGTCGTCGGATCGATGGTGTCGAGCTTGGCAATTTTCGCTTGCAGCGCGTCCACGCATTGATCGCGAAAGTAATCTCTCAGCTCTGCCGCCTTATACGTTTCGATGGCATCGCGTGCGTAGCGAAGATACTCCTCGGCAGCCTTGTCGTCCGCCGTCAAGGTTGCCCGTTGGAAGAGGAGATCGGCCTGTTCGAAAAACAGAGGTTTGACGGGTTCTTCTGCTGAAACCGATCCGAACGACTGCGCGGAAGCGACTTCCATGCGGATGGGTTTCAGCGCATCAGCGGCACGATAGTAGGCGGTAATGGCGTCATCCAATTTTCCGGTATCGGCCAACAGTCGTCCCAATTGCCATTCCCAACGATAGAGCGATTCGGGCGCGTTGGCGGCTTGAGCGGAGAAAATGGCCTGTCTCGTCAATCGCAGTCCTTCATCATACCGGCGTTCGGTTTCATAGAGATGGCCGAGATATCCGTCGGCATAGGACCTGGTGCGGACGTC
>Ga0207691_10004466_pt1 | contig 13551 bp, 12 predicted proteins | sample KBSM13metaG_FD_184327 | JGI IMG/M metagenome (GOLD analysis project Ga0207691, IMG submission 184327) | Miscanthus rhizosphere microbial communities from Kellogg Biological Station, Michigan, USA - KBS M1-3 metaG (SPAdes) (version 2) | ecosystem: Host-associated > Plants > Roots > Rhizosphere >... | reverse complement strand
GAGGACGACCGCCGTTCCCGACCCCGCCGCCTCCGTCGTACGACGCAGCGCCGCCGTGACGCGGTCGCCGAAGGCGTCGAACGTCTCCTCGTAGCCCGTGTCGTGCTCGCCACCGGTCCAGCGGTCGGTGGCCGTCTCGAACCAGGCCTGGAACTCTTCGCGGGTCGGTGAACTGCCCTCGACGGGCGACGGCACGGCGCCGAGCATCTCGAGGTGGTCGAACTCGTCCCAGCCGGCGTCCACCGTGGCCAGCTCGGCGAGCCCGGCAGCCTCGGCGGTCTCGCGGTGCCGGCGCATCGAGCCGTGGACGACGAGGGTGGCCTCGACCCCGCGCCCGGCGAGCGCCCGGCCGAGCAGGCGCGACTGCTCCCACCCGGTCTCCGAGAGCGCGTCGTAGTCGTCGGCCCCCCACGACGCCTGGCCGTGGCGGACCAGGAGCACCTGACCCATCAGCTGCCGATGATCTGGTTGCAGCGGATTTCGAGGTACTCGGCCGCCGGGCCGAACCGCGCGTAGGCCTCGTTGTGGGTCTGCCCGTGGAAGTAGCGGTAGTGGATCTGCTGTGCGATCACACCGAGCCGGAACAGCCCGTAGACCTCGTAGAACCGCCACTGCTCCGCGGTGACCTCGTAGCCCATCGCGTCGCAGTAGTGTCGCACCACCTCCTCGCGCGAGAGCATGCCGGGCAGGTGCGTCGGCTGCCGCCGGAACTGTCGGAAGAACTCGTCGTCGTCGTCCTGCACCCAGTAGGCCAGCGTGCCGCCGAGGTCCATCAGTGGGTCACCGAGCGTCGCCATCTCCCAGTCGAGGACCCCGACCACGCGGGTCGGGTCCTCCCGGTCGAGCACCAGGTTGTCGAAGCGGAAGTCGTTGTGGATCACGCAGTTCGCGACGTCGTCGGGCTGGTGCGCATCCAGCCAGGCCATCACCGTCTCGCTCCGTTCTATTCTCTGGCGACCGACATCCTCGGTGCGCGCGTTGCGGAAGCGCGTCGACCAGCCCTCGACCTGCCGCCGCACGTAGCCGGTGCCCTTCCCGAGCGCGCTGAGGTCGGCCGAGGAGCCGGGGTCGATCCGGTGCAGCCGGATCAGCACGTCGAGGGCGCCCGTGCACAGCCGACGTACGGCGGCCTCGTCGAGGTCGACCGCGGGCGGGAGCTCGCGTCGCGGGATCAGCCCGTCGACTCGCTGCATCACGTAGAACTCCGAGCCGATCACGGCGTCGTCCTGGCACAGGGCCACCATGTCGGCGACCAGCCCGAACGGCTCCTTGAGCGCCGCCTGGATCCGGTACTCGCGGCCCATGTCGTGGGCGCCCCTGGCCTTCTTGCCCGTGGGCGGCCGGCGCAGGATCAGGTCGTGGGTGGGGGTGCGCACCGAGTAGGTCAGGTTGGACGCACCGCCGCCGAACTGGCGAACGTCGACCGGACCGCCGATGTCGGTGCCCCGCTCGCGCAGCCAGGCCGCCACGGCGGCGACGTCGAACGCGTCCTCGTCGCGGACCTCACCGGCCCCCTCGATGTCACTCCCAGGGTCACTCCCGGGGTCACTCACGGGCGGCCGCCTGGTCAAGCTTTGCCGCCTGGTCGCGCATCACGGCGTCGTACGTCGCGCGGTCGTGCTGCTTGAGTCCCCACGCCTGCCGGGCGGCGTCGTCCGGGAGGATCACCTCGTCGCCGCGCTCGATCCCGGCCAGCACCGCCGACGCGATCTCGTCGGCGGTCACCCGGGAGTGCTCCACGAGACCGGCAACGACGTCGACCAGCGCCGTGTCGGCGCCGCGGGCTGTGGCCATCAGGTTGGTCCGGAAGTACGACGGGCAGACCACGTGGGCGTGCACGCCGTAGGCCGCGAGCTCGTGTCCGATCGTCTCGGTGAACGCCACCACGCCGGCCTTGACCGCGTTGTACGAGCCCATGCCCGCCGGATGCACCAGACCGGCGAGCGAGGCGACGTTGACGATCCGGCCGGACCGCTGCGCCTTGAACATGGGCACGAACGTCCGGGTGCCGCGCACCACCCCGAACAGGTTGATCTCCGTGATCCACTGCCACTCGTCCATCGTCGCCACGTCGACCCGGCCGCCACCGGCCACGCCGGCGTTGTTGACCAGCAGGTCGAGCGATCCCCAGTGCTCCTCGACCCAGCGCAGCGCCGCGGCCCAGTCGTCGTCGGAGCGCACGTCGAGCCGGAGGAACTGGGTCTCGACAGGCTCGACCGCCGGGGTGGGCTCGTTGACGTCGCACACCAGCACGTCGTCACCGCGGGCCTCGAACGCCTCCACCAGCGCCGCCCCGAGCCCGGACGCGCCGCCGGTGACCAGCACCCTTCTAGACGCACGCTGCGCTCGCTCCTCGGGGACCGCCCTCATGCGTGCTTGCCCAGCTCGATCCGGGCCACCACCCCGCGGTGCACCTCGTCGGGGCCGTCGGCGAGCCGCAGCGAGCGAGCCGAGGTCCACGCCGCCGAGAGCGGGAAGTCGTCGGACAGACCGCCGCCACCGTGGATCTGCATCGCGAAGTCGATCACCTGCTGCGCCATGCTCGGCACCGCCACCTTTATCTGGCTGACCTCCGAACGCGCGTTCGCGGCCCCGCCGACGTCGAGCTTCCAGGCCGCGTTGAGCACGAGCAGCCGGGCCTGGTCGATCGCGATCCGGGCGTCGGCGATCCGCTCGCGGTTGCCGCCGAGGTTGACCAGCGGCTTGCCGAAGGCGGTGCGCGACCTCCCGCGGCGGATCGCGTGCTCGAGCGCCATCTCGGCCAGCCCGACCAGCCGCATGCAGTGGTGAACGCGGCCCGGACCGAGCCGGCCCTGGGCGATCTCGAACGCGCGGCCCGGACCGAGGAGCACGTTGCCCGCCGGCACCCGCACGTCGGTGAAGCTGACCTCACCGTGGCCGAACGGCTCGTCCTGGATGCCCATGGTCGAGAGCAGCCGCTCCACCTTCACGCCGGGTGCGTCCCGCGGCACCAGCACCATCGTGTGCCGGCGGTGCCGGTCGGCGTCGGGATCGGCCCCAGGAGGTGTGCTGAGCCCCATGAACACGAGGAGCCGGCAGTCGGGGTGGCCGACTCCGGTCGACCACCACTTGCGGCCGTTGATCACGACTTCTGCCGCTTGTCCTGGGCCTGTCGAAGGGTCGACGACCGCGGTGGCCTCCATGTTCGTGGCGTCGGAGGAGGCGACCTCGGGCTCGGTCATCGTGAACGCCGAGCGGATCCGTCCGTCCAGCAACGGCTCCAGCCACTCCCGGCGCTGGGCGTCGTCGCCGTACTTGAGCAGGACCTCCATGTTTCCGGTGTCGGGTGCGTTGCAGTTGAAGACATGCGGCGCGATGAAGGAGCGGCCGGTCGCCTCGGCGATCGGCGCGTAGTCGACGTTGGTCAGCCCCTCACCGCCGTCCGTGCCGAAGCGGGCGGCGTACTCTCCCGCGTGCTCCTTGGGCAGGAAGAGGTTCCAGAGCCCCTCCGCCCGCGCCTTCGCCTGGAGGTCGGCCAGCAGCGGCAGCGGCTGCCAGGGGTCGCCGTGGGCCCTCAGGTCGGCAAGGTCGCGGTGGTACTGCGGCTCGGCCGGCTCCACCTCCCGGGCCATGAAGTCCCGGACCCGGGCGGTCAGGTCGGCGGCGCGGGCAGAGGGTGCGAAGTCCATGGCCCCGAGCGTAGGACCTCACCCTTTTCGGGGAACCGAAGACCGGTCCCCCTAGGTTCCTCTCAGGGAGATGAGGCAGGCTGGTGGACGTCCGGGACGGCCTCCGCGCCTCCCACCCCACGTGAACGAGGTCTGTAGTCCCATGAAGCGCACACTCCTGCTGATCGGCGTCGTCGCCGCTCTGCTCCTCAGCACCACGGCCTGCGGCGGCACCAGCGAGGAGGAGCAGAACGCCTCGGACAACATCGCCAAAAGCTTCGCCGGGTCACAGCCCTCGAAGGCCCGCAAGGCGGTCGCCGCCTGCTTCGGTGACGAGCTGGTCACGAGTGCCGGCGTCGACCAGCTGAAGAAGGACAAGGTCATCGACGCGAAGCTGAAGGCCGCGTCCCAGCTGCCCACCAAGCTGTCGAAGAAGACCGCCGAGGCGTACGGCGACGCGATCGTGACCTGCTACAAGTTCTCCAAGCTCAAGGCCGACATCAAGAAGCAGTCGAGGGCCAGTGACGACCAGGTCGACGCCTACGTGAAGTGCATGGACGCGATCGACGACGGTGACCTGAAGACCACGATCGTCGACGGCTACACCAAGTCCACGCCGTCCGCGACCGTCAAGAAGGTCAACAAGGCGACCACGGAGTGCGGCAAGAAGCTCGGCCAGGGCCAGTAGCCGGGGCGGACGACCCCGGCGTCGGGTCGGGTCAGGCGGGGAGCCGCTCGCCCTTCTCGGCCAGCTCGGACAGGTACGACGGGGGGCGGAAGCGCTCGCCGTAGGTGTCGGCGAGCTCGTGCGCGCGCGCCACGAAGCCGGTGAGACCGCGGCCGGAGGCTCCCTCGTAGCCCTGCATGAACTGGGCGGCACCACCGGTCAGCGCGGGGAAGCCGATCCCCATGATCGAGCCGATGTTCGCGGCCGCGGACGACTCGATGACGCCCTCGTCGAAGCAGCGCGCCGTCTCCACCGCCTCGATGAACAGCAGCCGGTCCTTGAGCTCGGCGATGTCGGCCTGCCCGTCGGCCGGCGGGAACAGCTCCGCGAGACCTGGCCACAGCCGGGTGCGCCTGCCGTCGGCGTACTCGTAGAAGCCGGCACCCTTGAGCTTCGAGGGGCGCCCCGCCTCGATCATCGCGTCGATGACCCGCTCGGCCGGGTGCGGCGTGTAGGTGCTGCCGTCGCGCTCGACCGCGGCCCGGGTGGCGTTGCGGATCTTGACCATCAGCTCCATGTTGAGCTCGTCGGAGAGCTGCAGGGTGCCGACCGGGTAGCCGGCCTGGGTCGCGGCCCGCTCGAGCGACATCGGGCGCACGCCCTCGCCGAGCATGGCCAGACCCTCGTTGACCATGGTGCCGATCACGCGCGAGGTGTAGAAGCCGCGGCTGTCGTTGACCACGATCGGGGTCTTCTTGAGCTGCATCACCACGTCGAGCGCCTTCGCCACCGACGCCTCGGAGGTCTTGCCGCCCTTGATGATCTCGACCAGCGGCATCTTGTCGACCGGCGAGAAGAAGTGCAGCCCGATGAAGTCGTCGGGGCGGTCGACGCCCGCGGCGAGCTCGGTGATCGGCAGTGTCGAGGTGTTGGAGCACAGGAGCGCGTCGGGGTTGACCACGTCCTTGATCTCCGCGAACACCTTGTTCTTCAGGGCCGGGTCCTCGAAGACCGCCTCGATCACCGTGTCGACGCCGGCGCAGTCGGCCGGGTCGGCGGTCGGGTGGATGCGGGCCAGGATCTCGCGCTTGGTCTTCTCGGTCATCTTGCCGCGGCTGATCGCCTTGTCCAGCAGCGCGACCGAGTGCTGCTTGCCCTTGTCGGCCGCCTCCTGCGAGACGTCCTTGAGCACGACGTCCAAGCCCGAGCGGGCGGCGGCGTAGGCGATGCCGGCGCCCATCATCCCGGCGCCGAGCACGGCCACCCTGCGGGCGACGTATGGCGGCACGCCGTCGGGCCGCAGCGACCCGGAGTTGATCGCCTGGAGGTCGAAGAAGAACGCCTGGATCATGTTCTTCGAGTTCTGGTGCGTGATCAGGTGGGTCAGGTAGCGCGACTCGATCCGGGTCGCGGTCTCGAAGTCCACCTGGGCACCCTCGACGGCAGCCGCGAGGATCGCTTTCGGCGCCGGCATGTCGGCACCCTTGAGCTGCGTGCGCAGTAGCGCCGGGAAGGCGGGGAGGAACGCGGCCAGCTTCGGGTTCGAGGGGGTGCCGCCCGGCATCCGGTAGCCGTCGCGGTCCCACGGCTGCGTCGCGGCCTCGGCGTCGTCGGCGTGCGCCTCGACCCAGGCCTTCGCGGCCGGCACCAGCTCCTCGCGGGTGGCGACCAGCTCGTCGACCAGGCCCAGCCCCTGCGCCTCGGCCGGCTTGAAGCGGGTGCCCTGGAGCAGCACGCCCATCAGCGCGTCGGCGATGCCGAGCATCCGCACCGTGCGGGTCACGCCACCGCCGCCCGGCAGCAGGCCGAGGGTCACCTCGGGCAGACCGAGCTGCACCTTCGGGTCGTCAAGCACCACCCGGTGGTGGCAGGCGAGCGCGATCTCCAGCCCGCCGCCCAGCGCGGCACCGTTGACCGCCGCCACGACCGGCTTGCCGAGCGTCTCCAGCCGGCGGAGTCCGGCCTTCACGTCCTGCGCCATCGCGAATATGTCGCCGGCGTCGTCGGGACCGGCCTGCACCATGGCGTTCAGGTTGCCTCCGGCGAAGAAGGTCTTCTTGGCGCTGGTGACCACCACGCCGCGGAGGTCGTCCTTCTCGGCGTAGAGCCGGTCGACGGCGGCGGCCATCGAGTCGCGGTACAGGTCGTTCATCGTGTTCGCGCTGGCCGTGGGGTCGTCCAGGGTGAGCACGACGATGCCGTCCTCACCCTTGTCGTAGCGGACGGCGCTCTGGGTCTCGGTCATGACTGCTTCCTTCATTGCTCTCCGTGGTCTCGACAAGCTCGACCGTCGGTGGTCGAGCTTGTCGAGACCGTCGTTGTCAGACGCGTTCGATGACAGTGGCGATGCCCATGCCGCCGCCGACGCACAGCGTGGCCAGGCCCCGGCGGAGGTCGCGGCGCTCCAGCTCGTCGATCAGGGTGCCGAGGATCATCGCGCCGGTGGCGCCCAGCGGGTGGCCCATCGCGATCGAGCCACCGTTGACGTTCGTGATCTCGTCGCTGATGCCGAGGTCGCGCATGAACCGCATCGCGACCGCCGCGAACGCCTCGTTGATCTCGAAGAGGTCGATGTCGCCGACCTCGAGGCCGGCCTTCGCCAGCGCCTTGCGCGAGGCGGGCGCCGGGCCGGTCAGCATGATCGTCGGGTCGGCACCGGAGACCGCGGCGGCGATGATTCGTGCGCGCGGGGTGAGACCGAGGTCGGTGCCGACCTGCTCGTTGCCGATCGCGACGATCGCGGCCCCGTCGACGATCCCCGAGGAGTTGCCCGCGTGGTGGACGTGGTCGATCTTCTCGATCCAGTGGTACTTCTCCAGCGCCACGTTGCCGAAGCCGCCCTGCTCGGCGACCTGCGCGAAGCTCGGGCGGAGCCTGCCGAGGCCCTCGACCGTCGACTCGGGCTTGATGAACTCGTCGTGGTCGAGCACCACCAGGCCGTTGGTGTCGACGACCGGGACCACCGACCTGGAGAAGTAGCCGTTGGCCCAGGCCTTCGCGGCGCGCGCGTTGGACTCGACCGCGAAGGTGTCGCAGTCCTCGCGGCTGAAGCCCTCGATGGTGGCGATCAGGTCGGCGCCGATGCCCTGCGGGACGAAACCGGTGGCGATCGCGGTGGCCGGGTCCATCGCCCACGGGCCGCCGTCGGATCCCATCGCGACCCGGCTCATCGACTCGACGCCCCCGGCCAGGATCAGGTCCTCGAACCCGCCGCGTACCCGGCTCGCGGCCTGGTTGACGGCCTCGAGCCCCGACGCGCAGAAGCGGTTGAGCTGGACGCCGGCCACGGTCTCCGGGTAGCCGGCCACGAGCGCGGCCGTCTTGGCGATGTCGCCGCCCTGGTCGCCGACGGGCGAGACGACGCCGAGCACGACGTCGTCCACCCGGTCGGGGTCGAAGCCGTCGTTGCGCTTGCGCACCTCGTCGAGCAGGCCCACGACCAGGTCGACGGGCTTGACCTCGTGGAGGCTGCCGTCCTTCTTGCCCTTGCCTCGCGGCGTGCGGATCGCGTCGTACACGAAAGCTTCTGCAGACATCGTCGTCCCAACTTCTCAGGTCTCGGGTCCTGCCGATTCTGACAGTAATGCTGTCAACGTCCAAGGGTGCGGCACATGTGACGCCGGTCTCCTGACTACGGTGTGCGCCATGCCCGCGGACGTCTTCTTCCTCCTTGCCGGCGTCTGCCTCCTGCTGGCCGTCCTGCTGCCCGCGGCCCTGCGCTCCTACGCCCTCTCCCCGCCGCTGGTGCTGCTGCTCGTCGGGGTCACCCTCGGCTGGACCCCGTTCGCCGAAGACCTGCAGGTCGACCTGGTCGCCGACCGCGCGCTGGTCGAGCACGTCACCGAGCTCACCGTCCTGATCGCACTCATGGGCGTCGGTCTGGCGCTGGACCGGCCGCTCGACCTGCTCAGGCCGGCGTCCTGGCGGGCCTGGTCACCGACCTGGCGGCTGCTCGGGATCGCGATGCCGCTCTGCATCCTCGGCGTCGCGCTGCTCGGGTGGGCCCTGGGGCTTCCGGTCGCGGCTGCCCTGGTCCTGGGTGCCGTGCTTGCCCCCACGGACCCCGTTCTCGCCTCCGACGTCCAGGTCGGCGGGCCTGGCTCGTCGATCCCGGACGAGGCCGCCGAGGACCTTCCCTACGCCGAGGACCCGACGGTGAGCAGCGAGTCCGGCGAGGTGAGGTTCGCGCTCACGTCCGAGGCCGGGCTCAACGACGGCCTCACCTTCCCCTTCGTCCACGCCGCGGTCCTGGTGGCCGCCGGCGGATCGGTGCTCGGCGAGGTCGGCGCGTGGCTCGCCTGGTACGTCGTGGGCAAGATCGCGATCGGCGTCCTAGCCGGTGTGCTGGTCGGCCGCCTGCTCGCCCGCGTCGCGTTCCGTTCGTCCAAGGAGCCGTTGCGGCTGGCGGAGCAGGGCGAGCCTCTGCTGGCGCTGGCTGCGCTCCTGACCGCGTACGGCGTGGCCCAGGTGGCGCAGGGCTACGGCTTCCTGGCGGTGTTCGCCTGCGCGATGGCGATGCGGTCCGCGGAGCGGAAGCACGACTACCACCGCGCGATGCACGAGGTCATCGAGCGCCTGGAGCGGCTCTTCACGCTGCTCGTGCTGCTGCTCCTCGGCATCGAGATCTCGGGCGGCGTGCTCGACCACCTGGACTGGCGCGGTGTGCTGGTCGCGGCCCTGTTGCTGTTCGTGATCCGCCCGCTGTCCGGGATCCTCGCGCTCGGGGTGCGGCCGCGACGCACCCCGGAGGCAGGTGGGCTCTCGCCCCGTGGCCGCGCCGCGGTCGCGTTCTTCGGCGTGCGGGGCGTCGGGTCGATCTACTACCTTGCCTGGGCCACGGGGGAGATCGAGCTGGACGCGGCGCCGTGGCTGTGGTCCACGACTGCGTTCGCGATCGCGCTGTCGGTGGTGGTGCACGGCGTCGCCGCTACGCCAGTGATGAAGCGGCTCAACGAGGAGCCCGTCACCTGACCCGCCAGTACGGCGGGCGCGCGAGTCGGTCGGGCAACCGCGTGGCGGCGTCACCGCGGGCGGCGTTCACCTGGAACTGCGTGAGGAACAGCGCGTCCGAGAGGTCCGCGCCCGCCACGTCGGCCGCCCGCAGGTCCGCGCCCAGCAGGTCGGCCGGGCCGAGGTCGTGGTCGCGCAGGTCGGCGCCGATCAGCACCGCGCCGCGCAGCGAGGCCCCGGTCAGCTCGCGTCCGCGCAGGTCCTGCCCGGACAGGTCCCGGCCTCGCAGGTCGGGGCCGTCACTGCCCGCACGAACCAGGCGGCTCGCGTCGCCGAGCAGGCCGTCGGCCCGGAGCTGGAACGGCGCCACGTCACCGGGCACCGGTGCGCGGCAGGCCGCGTCGACGCCGTCGCACAAGCCTTCGAGCTCGTCGCGGAGCGTTGCGACAGCCGGCCGTGCGAGGGCGTCCTGCAGATACCAGAGCAGCTCGTGCAGCCGCTCGACCACCTCGAACGCAGCGAACATCTCCTGCCTGACCTCCGGCGCCGAGAGCCAGTCGCGCCCGTCGTACAGCTCCTGAACCACGCGCTGCCCGGCGCCGAAGCACTCGTAGACGGTGCAGCCCGGGAAGCCCCGCCCGCGCAGGTCGGCATGGATCGAGCAGCCGAAGTCGTCGGCGAGGTTCGGGCACGGCGTGTGGCTCGGCTTGTCGATCGCGAAGTCCGACGAGGCCGTGAACGCGGGCACGGCGCAGCAGAGCCCGGCACATCGGGAGCAGTCCGCGCGGAGCTCGGTCACATCAGGCCTGCACCGCGACGCCCAGCTCGATGAGGGTGTCGACGTCGTCGATCCCCCACGCTGCAAGGGCTTCGCGGGTCGAGCCCCCCGGGGACGACGGCCCGGTTGTGAGCGACGGAGCGGTGCGCGAGAAGCGAGGGGCCGGTGCGGGCTGCACGAGACCGTCGCGGTCGACGTACACCTCGCGGGCCTTGTTGTGCGGGTGCTCGAACGCCTCCGGCAGCGGGATGATCCCGGCCACGCAGGCGTCGGTGCCCTCGAGCTTCGCGACCCACTCCGCCTGTGTGCGCTCCCTGATCCGCGCCGTGATGGCGTCGCGCAGGTCGCCGAGCGCGGCGAAGTCGTTGCGGTCCGGCACCGCGCCGGCGAGCCCGAGCAGGTCAAGGAAATCCTCGTAGAACCGGCCCTCGAGTGGTGCCACCGAGAGGTGTCGGCCGTCGGAGGTCTCGTAGACGTCGTAGTACGGCACGCCGCCGTCGAGCAGCCCGGACGCCCGTTGCGCGTCGGGGATGCTCGCCGCCGTCGAGCAGCCCGGACGCCCGTTGCGCGTCGGGGATGCCGGTGGCGTGGAAGACGGCGCCGATCGCGTTGAGGTGCGCGGTGCCGTCGACGATCGCGGCGTCGACCACCTGTCCCGTGCCGGAGACGCGCGCCTCGAGCAGCGCCGCGAGCACGCCGATCACGAGGTACGTCGACCCGCCGCCGAAGTCGCCGAGCAGGTTCGAGGGGAAGTGCGGACGCCCTCGGTCCTGGCCGAGGCCGAACAGCGCGCCGGCGACCGAGATGTAGTTCATGTCGTGGCCCGCGGAGTGCGCCAGCGGGCCGGACTGGCCCCACCCGGTCATCCGCGCGAACACCAGCCGCGGGTTGCGGGCGTGGCACACGTCGGGTCCGACGCCGAGCCGCTCGGCGGCGCCCGGGCGCATCCCCTCGACCAGCACGTCGGCCCGCTCCACCAGCCGCAGCACGGTCTCCACCGCCTCCGGCCGCTTGAGGTCCAGCGCCACGCTGGGGCGGCCACGGGTGAGGATGTCGTGCGGGCCGCCGCCCAGCAGCCCGCCGCCCGGGCGGTCGACGCGCACCACGTCGGCGCCGAGGTCGGCCAGGATCATGCACGCGTGGGGACCGGGGCCGATCCCGGCGAGCTCGACCACCTTGACCCCGGCGAGCGGTCCGGTGCCCTGTCCGAGCGCGTAGGTCATGGGGCGGAGTCTTGCAGGGGTCTCACGCGTGGCGGTCCTGGCCGAGGTCTTCGTGGTCGCGGTGCGACTGCGGCTCGACCTGGAACGTCGCGTGCTCGATCCCGAAGTCCTGCCGGGCGCAGAGCGCCAGCTCGTCGAGCACCGCACCGACGCCGCGTTGCTGGAGGCAGGCATCGGTGACGGTCACGTGCGCGGACAGCGAGGGCATGCCGCTCGTGATCGTCCACGCGTGCAGGTCGTGCACGTCGGTGACCCCGTCCATCGCCATCAGGTGCTCGCGCATCCGCGCGACGTCGACGTCCTTCGGCGCGGACTCGAACAGCACGGCGCCCGTGTCGCGGAGCAGGCTCACGGCCCGCGGGACGATCAGGACCGCGATCAGCAACGAGGCAACGGGATCCGCGCGCAGCCACCCGGTGGCCAGGATCACCACAGCGGCCACGATCGCGGCCAGCGACCCGACCGTGTCGCTGAGCACCTCGAGGAAGGCGCCGCGCATGTTCAGCGAGGCGTCGCGCCGGGCGGAGAGCACGACCAGCGAGATCGCGTTGGCCAGCAGTCCGACCGCGGCGAAGGCCAGCATCTGGCCGGCCGCGACGTCCGGCGGGTCGACCATTCGCCGGATCCCGGCGTACGCGAGGTAGCCGCAGACGCCCGCCAGCACCACCGCGTTGACGAGTGCGGCCAGGATCTCCGCCCGGTGGTAGCCGAACGTCCGCCGCTCGTTGGCCGGGCGCGTCGCGACGTACGACGCCCCGAGCGCGAGCAGCACCGCCGCGACGTCGGTCAGCATGTGGCCGGCGTCGGCGAACAGGGCGAGCGAGCCCGAGAGCACGGCACCCACGACCTCGACCACGACCACGGTCGCGGTTACCGCCACGACCAGCCAGAGCCGGCGCCGGTCCGCCGCCCGGCCGGCTGCGTGGCCGTGCCCTGCTCCCATGCAGGCCAGCGTAGGCGCGGCGTCCGTCCACTAGCGTGACCCGCATGCCTCCCGTGGCGCTGCACCACCGCGTGACCGGTCCCTCCTCCGGCGCGTTCGTGCTGCTCGGGGGCTCGCTGGGCTCCACGCACCGGCTCTGGGACGAGCTGGTCGCCGACCTCTCCACCGACCACCAGGTGGTGGCGATCGACCTCCGCGGCCACGGAGACTCCCCGACCGCGGTCGGGCCGCTCTCGATGGCCGACCTCGCCTCCGACGTGCTGGCGCTGGCCGGCCTGGTCGGTGCCGAGCGGTTCCACTACGTCGGGCTGTCGCTGGGCGGCGCGGTCGGACAGCAGGTGGCGCTGGACGCACCCCACCGGCTGCTGTCACTCACGCTGGCCTGCACGGCCGCGCGCTTCGGCGACCCGGCCACGTGGCACGAGCGCGCGGCCGCCGTCCGGTCCGACGGCATGGAGCAGCTGCGCGGCGCGACCGCGGACCGGTGGTTCACCGACGAGGTGCGCCTCGAGCAGCCGGTCCGGGTCTCCGAGATCCTCGACCAGCTCGTGGCCTGTGACCCGGAGAGCTACGCCCTCGCCTGCGAGGCGGTGGCGGCGTTCGACAGCCGCGACCGGCTGGCCTCGATCACGGCGCCCACGCTCGTGGTCACCGGTGAGGCCGACCCGACCTGCCCGCCCGAGGTCACCGCGGTGCTGCGCGAGGGCATCCCGGGGGCCGGCCACGTGCTGCTGGAACGCAGTGCGCACCTCGCGAACATCTGCCGTCCCGACGCCTTCGCGGCAGCGGTGCGCGCCCACGTCGAGGCCCGGTCGTGAGCCACACCGTCGTGCAGATCCCGGTCCGCGAGGCCGAGACGATCGTCCGGCGCCGGGCCCTCGCCTCCGGGTCGCCGTTCCAGCCGCAGGACGGGGGCGTGCTCGCGCACATCACACTGCTCGGCCCGTTCATCCCGGAGCCCGACATCGACGACGGCGTGCTCGGCGACCTGGAGCGCTACTTCGCCGACGTCACCAGCTTCGGCTTCACGCTCTCCGGCGTCTCGGAGTTCCCCGGCGGGCCGACCTACCTGGTGCCGGAGCCCGGGGGCATGTGGCGCATCGCACGGCCGCAAATCGCGCAGCATCATCGCCTTAACGCGGGCGTCATCGTTGAGCAGCCGCTACTTACGGTCCGTTTCCGCAACGGCCGCAAGCTCGGCACGATCGAGGAAGGCTATGCCTCGACGCTCAGCCCGGGCGATCATTTCTATTTTTCGGGCCTGAGCCTCGAGGTCGAGCAGTTCAAGGATGCCGACATCATCGTCCGCGCGTCGTCGAAGACGGCCCGGATCGTCACCTACGGCGGACAGCGGATGTCGA
>Ga0207691_10004465_pt1 | contig 13553 bp, 12 predicted proteins | sample KBSM13metaG_FD_184327 | JGI IMG/M metagenome (GOLD analysis project Ga0207691, IMG submission 184327) | Miscanthus rhizosphere microbial communities from Kellogg Biological Station, Michigan, USA - KBS M1-3 metaG (SPAdes) (version 2) | ecosystem: Host-associated > Plants > Roots > Rhizosphere >... | reverse complement strand
ATGAAGTGCGCCAGGTGCCCCTCGGGCAGCCAGTCCTGGATCGCCTCGGGCAGCAGCAGCATCTGCTGCGGCTCGTAAGGAAGGTAGTTCGCGGCCATGACCGCCAAACGTACCTCATCCTTCAGTCGCAGTCAGGGACTTCCCTTCTGCCGCCCAGACTCCTAGGCCTGATCGCCCCCGCGGACCGCAGCGTCAGCGGGTCGCGCTCGACGCAGCCGACGCGCTCGATGCCAGCGGCGGAATGTGCGCAATCTTCGGATTGCGCACCGCCGCCGGGATCACGCCACTGGTGCGAACCAGGTTGGCGCAGTTGGCGTCGTTGTCTGCTGCGTCCTTCTTGGCCCCCGGGTCGATGAAGGGAATGATCGCCGCGAGCGGATTGAGGAGGGCGAGCAATCCTGCGGCCCCGGCCTTGCCGGCGAGCTTGCCGAGCTCGAGCGACACCGCGGGCTGGCCGAAGGTCCCCTTGACGTGCACGGGGGTGCGCAGCGTCAGCGGGCTGAAGTCCTTGGGCGACACGACCGCGCGCAGGTCGAGGCTCTCGTCGCGCAGCGACACCGTGCCGTCGATCCAGATCGTCGAGTCACGCGTGTTGACGACGATCACCTTCGGACGCGCGACGCCCTTGGCCACGTCGAGGTCGGCGACGTTGCACAGGATCGGTAGCGCCTCGTCGCCCTTGATCACCATGCCCAGCGCCTGGGCGACATCGAGACCGCCGACCTCGACCGCGACATGCGAGATCGCGCCGTCGCGAACGTGCATGCGGATGTCGCCGTCTAGCGTCGAGAGGATCTCCGCCGCCGAGCGGCCGCTGCCTTTGACCTTGACCAGCGCGTCGAGCTTGCCCGATACGTAGGGCGGCGCATCGTCCTTGCGCTTCAGCCGCAGCCACTGCGCGAGATTGAGGCCGAGCATGCGCAGGTCGGCGGTCCAGAGGGCGCGCTCGCCTCGCCCGTCGAGTTGCAGATAGCCGGCGAGCTTGCCCTGCGCGGTGACGCCTTCGAAGTCGGCGATCGTCAGCACGCCATCGGCCAGGAGCAGGTGCGCGCGTCCCGGTCGAAGCGGCTCGATCAGGTCGGTGCCCGGGTCGAACATGGCGATGTCGATCAACACGTTGGCATCCATCGCGCGCAGCGCGGGCAGGTCGAATTTCTTGTCGGGAATGACCCGGCCCGACGCCGCCGCCTTGTTGGTGACCGGATCGCCACCGTTCGGCGCCGGCGCGCCGATCGTCGGCCCCAGGTCGGCGAGGAGCACGCGCGAGCCGCCGAGCTTGCCGGCGAGCAGCGGCACCTTGCGTCGCGTGTCGTACGTGAATGCGCCGTTGAGATGGCTCGAGCCGATGTCGGCGGTGTCGAACACCGCCTTCCAGAGGCCGGCGTCCTCGACCAGCGAGCCCCGGGTCTCGAACGCCGGCGTCGTCGGCAAGGTGATGCCGAGGGCGTCGCCGACCGCCGACAGCGACGAGCCCGCGAGGTTGAAGCGGCCTTTCAGGGCGGCGAAATGGAGCGGATCGGTCGTGCTGCCGTCGAAGCTGAGGCGCGCCCGGCCGATCGCCGCGCGCAGCGAGAGCGGCTGCGCCTGCGCGGCCCTGCCCTCCGCCAGGAAGCCCAGGACGCCTGCGGTGCGCAAGTCGATGAACAAGGGCAGCTTCTTGTACTGCCCGGTGGCCTCGAGACGCAAGCCGGTCTCGCCGGGCGCCAAGCGCACGTTCGCGGCGGCGGCCGACGCTCCCGACGCGGCGCCGCCGGCGCGAACGAAGATGCCGCTGCTCGCCGCGCCGCTAGCGGGCGCCGTGACCGGCGCCGGCACGGGAGCACTGCCTGATCCAGCCACCGCACTCGTGCTGCTGCCGTCGCTGAGAGCGAAACGCGCGTCGATGCCGGCCGGCAGCGCTTCGTCGGCGTACAACAGGTGGCCGTCGCTTACGCGGAGCACGCCGAAAGTCGGCAGCGCGGCAGGGCGTTCGCTGGTGTCGGCGTCCTTGTTCTTCTCGCCGAACTGCCACGACGCGCGGCCGTCAGCCATCCGCTCGAGGTTGCCGTCGAGCTCGCGCGCCTCGAGCGAGCGCACGTGTAGCCGGTCGCCACGCCAGGCGCGCCAAAGGTCGAGGTAGCCGAGCGTCAGGCGCGCTTCGCGCGCAAGCAACGTGTGCGGTTTCGTGCTCCAGGCGGGAGAGCCGACCTCGATCGAGTCGGCCGCGATGCGAACGCTGCCGATGAGGCCGATGCGCACCGCCGTCGACGCGTCGGCAGTGCCGCCGATGACGACCGGCCGATCGAGTGTCCGGGCGAGCTGACGCTGCACCGGGCCCGTCAGGAACGGCCAGCCGATCGCCTCGCAGATGACGATGGCCGCGAGGAGCGCGGCAAGGATGCCGACCAGCACGAGCGGCGCGCGAGCGCCAGCGCGCCACGCGTCAAGCGGACTTTTCATGGGCCGATTGTCCGGGGCGCCCTGCGCTGGCCGTATCGGTGCCGACCGGCGCAGGCTGTGGGTCCGCTCCTACAGTCGGCGCAGGCGCAGTTCGGTCAGTCGAGGAAACGGGTGAAGCTCGCGACCGGCTCGCGCTCGGTGACGAGCGTGTTCTCGATCGCATCGGGGTCGGCGTGACCGAGCGACATGCCGCACACGAGCTGTTCCTCGGCAGGCGCGCCGAGCATCGGCATGATCAGGCGATGGAACGGCGTCCACGCCGCCTGCGGGCAGGTGTCGAGGCCGACGCCGCGCGCGGCGACCATCACGCTCTGGAGGAACATGCCGAAGTCGAGCCAGCTGCCCTGGCGCATGACGCGGTCGATCGTGAACATCAGGCCGACCGGCGCGCCGAAGAACTCGTAGTTGCGCCGATGCTGGGCGTGCATCCGCTCCTTGTCGGTCTTGGCGATGCCGAGCAGGCCGTACAGGTCCCAGCCGACCTTTCTCCGCCGCTCGATGAAGGGCGAGCGCCATTCGGTCGGGTAGTACGGGTACTCCTCGCTGTGCGCCGCCCGCTCGACCGGGTCGTCGTACGCGGCGGCAACGCGCGCGGAGAGCGCGTCGCGCGCCGCGCCGTTGAGCACGTAGACATGCCAGGGCTGGGTGTTGGTTCCGGAGGGCGCGCGCGCCGCGACGGCGAGGATGGCCTCGATGGTCGCTCTCGGCACCGTTGTCGAAAGGTATGAGCGGATCGAGTGGCGCGAGGTGATCGCGTCCTCCGCGCTACGGCTCGCGGAACGGTCGAGGGTCACTGCAACTCCTTGGCGAACGCGAGCAATCGATCCGGCAGGGGCACCGGCCGGCGCGACTGCCTGTCGACGTAGACGTGGACGAAATGGCCGCGCGCCGCGGTCTCGGCGCCGCCCGCGGCGAAGATGCCGATGTCGAAGCACAGGCTCGATCTGCCGACGCGCGCGATTGCCAGCCCGGCCTCGACCGGCTGGGGAAAGGCGAGCGAGGCGAAGTAGTTGCAGTGCGTCTCGGCGACGACACCGATGACCTCACCCTGGCCGATATCGAGCACGCCGCCCTCGATCAGCGCCGAGTTGACGGCGCTGTCGAACAGGCTCAGGTAGACGACGTTGTTGAGATGGCCGTAGGCGTCGTTGTCCATCCAGCGCGTCGTCAGGGGAACGAAGCGCCGGTAGTGGGAGCGCGGCGCCGGGGTCGGCCGGGCGGCGGGGTTGCTCGCGGCCGCCGCCGGAGAGTGGGGCGAGGTCATCGGCGCGGATTGTCAGCCGAGCGCGGCGACGGCGCTGTCGCCGACGCGCCGCGGCGCCGCCTCGACCGCGTTCCACTCACGCCAGGCATGGATCGCCGCTGCAATCGTCGCCGCCTGGATCGAGACCGTGACGTCGAGGTCGTGGCCGTAGCCGCCGGCCATCGCCAGCGCGACCGGAATGCGCTGTTCGCCGAGCACCGCGAGGACGCGGCGATCGCGCTCGAGCAGCCCGTCCGCGCTGACCTTGAGCCGCCCGAGCCGGTCGCCCTCGTGCGGATCGGCGCCGGCGAGATAGAACGTCAGGCCGAAGGGTCGCACCGCGTGCTCGCGCGCCAGCGCGGCAAGCGCGCCGTCGAGCGCGCTGAGGTAGTCGGCGTCGCCACAGCCATCGGCGAGGGCGAGATCGAGATCGCTCGTTGCCTTGCGAAAGGGAAAGTTCTTCGCGCCGTGAAGCGAGATCGTGAAGACGCTCGGGTCGCCGGCGAAGATCGCCGCAGTGCCGTCGCCCTGGTGCACGTCGAGGTCGACGACGGCGACGCGCAGCGCCGCTTCGGCCTGGAGCACGTGGGTGGCGACGGCGACGTCGTTGAAGACGCAGTAGCCACTGCCGCGGCCGGCTGCAGCATGGTGCGTGCCGCCGGCGAGATTGGCGGCGACGCCCTCGGCGAGAGCGGCACGCGCGGCGGCGATCGTCGCGCCGACCGAGCGGCGCGAGCGCTCGACCATCTCCTCGCTCCAGGGAAAGCCGATCGCCCGCTGCTCGGCCGCGGTGAGCGTGCCGTTGACGACCGCGCGCACGTAATCGGCATCGTGGACGAGCGTCAGCTGCGCGTCGCTTGCCGCCGCGGCCTCGTTGGCGACCAGGTCGGCGAATCCTGCGACCCGCTCGCGCAACAGCCGGTACTTGCTGCGCGGAAAGCGGTGGCCGGGTGGGAGCGGCAGGAGGTAACGGTCGGAGTGGAACGCCTGCATCGGGCGATTGTCGGACCGCCCTGCGGGCCTGCCGAAACCGGGTGTCGCTAGGGCTCGCCCCCTAGACTGTTGCGCCGCAGCATTTAAAGCTTGCAATCCTTGTCCATGCCTCTATACTTCTGTCATGTTGCAGTGCAGCATATCTGATTCCACAGAGTAGCTTTCACCACTTACCTCCAGGAGACCCTGATGATGACCGTCGAACAAATCGTGAACGTCCAGAAGAGCAACGTCGAAACCCTCTTCGGCCTGACCGGCACCGCCTTCGAAGGCATCGAGAAGCTGGTCGAGCTCAACCTGCAAGTCGCCAAGTCGGCGATCGCCGACGCTGCCGCGAACACCAAGGCCGCCCTGTCGGTCAAGGACGCGCAAGAGCTGCTGGCCCTGCAATCGAGCCTGCTCCAGCCGGCCGCCGAGAAGGCCGCCGCGTACAGCCGCTATGTCTACGAGATCGCCGCCTCGACCGGCGCCGAGGTGACGCGCGTCGCCGAAGCGACGACGTCGGAAGCGCAAGCCAAGTTCATGTCGATCGTCGACACGGCCGTCAAGAACGCGCCGGCCGGCACCGAGAACGCCGTCGCGCTGGTCAAGTCGGCCGTCGCCGCCGCGAACAACGCGTTCGAGAGCGTGCAGAAGGCCACCAAGCAAGCGGCCGAAGTCGCCGACGCGAACTTCCAGGCGATGTCCTCGACGGCCGTTCGCGCCACCAAGGCCAAGCGCGCTGCCTGAGCGCAGAGCTGAAGAGAGCATGCGCTGCGCGAGCGGCGCAGCGAGAAAAGCCCGGATCCGTCCGGGCTTTTTTTTCGGCGCAAACGGCCGGGCTACGGCTGGGTGGCGGCCCTCGCACGTGCCGCGAGGCGCTCACGCAACTCGCCGAGGTGGGCGACCGTGACATCGCGCCCGGCCTTGATCGACTGGCGGCGGGTCGTGAAGTCGGCCCCCGAGACCCCGGCCAGCGCCGGCTGCAGAACGACGTCGGCGTCCTTCAGCTCGTAGTTCTTGAGCGTCTTGCCCATGATCGCGAAGGTCTGCATCAGCATGCGCGCGGCGTCGCCAGTCGGCGCGCCCTCCGGGATCGCCGAGATGTCGACCGCGATCACGAACTCCGCGCCCATCTGGCGCGCGTGGTGGACCGGGATCGGTGCCGAGAGCCCGCCGTCGACGTACTCGCGCTTGCCGATCCTGACCGGCTGGAACACCGCCGGGACGGCGCTCGACGCGCGCACCGCGGTGCCAGTGTCGCCGCTGCGGAACAGGATGCCCTCACCGCTGTCGAGGTCGGTCGCGGCGATGCCGAGCGGTATACGCATCTTCTCGATGTCGCGCCGGTTGGTCTTGTCGCGGACGAACCGGGCGAGCGCCTCGCCACGGATCAGACCGCGCCCGGGGTAGGCCCAGTCGGCGAACGCGGTCTCGTCCATCGCGTCCGCGATCGCGGCGAGCTCGCGTCCGTTCCTGCCCGACGCGAAAAGTGCGGCGACAAGGCTGCCGGCCGACGTGCCGACGACCAGATCGGGCGCGAATCCGTTCTCCTCGAGCGCCTGGATGACGCCAATGTGGGCGAAGCCACGCGCCGCGCCGCCGCCGAGCGCCAGGCCGATGCGCGGCCGGCGCAGCGGGGTCGCGACCACAACCGGCGGCGGCGCTGGTGACCCCATCGCCGGCCCCGACGCAGTCGGGGACGCAGGCGTCGCCGACGGCAACGGAGGTGTCGCGCCGGCGACACTCGGCTTGGGCGTGCTCGCACAGCCTGCCAGCGCGAGCGCGCCGAGGCCGCCGCCGGCCGCCAGCAGCCCGCGCAGCAACGCTCGCCGCTCGGCCGCCAAGGGCGCATCTCCGCGCTCGGCCGGCGCTATTTCGTTATGCCGCATCCGAATACGCACCTGACGAATATGTGGTTCGCGGGCTGATCGAGGCCCGATACAGTCGCCGCTTTCCGTCGCGGAGCGGCCGCTGCCTGCCCGAGCCCATTCTGGGCCTTGCCCGATCACCGCCGAGCCGAACAGCGCCGAACTCATGTACCGATACGACGAATTCGACACACGCTTCGTGCATCAGCGCGCGGCTCAGTTCCGCGACCAGCTCGAGCGCCACCTTGCCGGACAGCTGCCCGACGACGACTTCCGCGCGTTGCGGCTGCAGAACGGCTGGTACGTGCAGCGCCATGCACCCATGGCGCGCATCGCCGTGCCGTACGGCGAGCTGAGCTCGAAGCAGCTGCGCGCCCTGGCCCGCGTCGCGCGCGAGTTCGACGGCCGCGCCGACGGCCCCTATCCCGGCAAGGGCGGTTTCGGCCACTTCACGACGCGCCAGAACTGCCAATTCAACTGGATCGCCCTCGCCGACGCCGCTGACGTCATGGACGTGCTTGCCGCCGCGGGCATGCACGGCATTCAGACCAGCGGCAACTGCATCAGGAACATCACCAGCGACTGCTTCGCCGGCGTTGCCGCCGACGAGATGATCGACCCGCGCCCGTACTGCGAGATCCTGCGCCAGTGGAGCACGCTGCACCCGGAGTTCGCGTTCCTGCCGCGCAAGTTCAAGATCGCGGTCAGCGGCGCGAGCGAGGACCGCGCCGCGACCGCGTGGCACGACATCGGCCTCGTCCTGCGCAAGAACGACGACGGCGAGATCGGCTTTCAGGTCCGCGTCGGCGGCGGCATGGGCCGCACGCCGGTGATCGGCACGGTGCTGCGCGAGTTCCTGCCGTGGCGGGAGATCCTGGTCTACATCGAGGCGATCGTCCGCGTCTACAACCGCTACGGCCGGCGCGACAACCTCTACAAGGCGCGGATCAAGATCCTGGTCAAGGCCGAGGGCCAGAAGTTCATCGACGCGGTCGAAGACGACTTCCAGAACATCCTCGAGCGCGACGTCGACGGCTCGGCGCATCTGCTGAGCGACGCCGAGTTCGAGCGCGTCGCAGCGTTCTTCACGCTGCCCGCCGGGGTCGCGCCGATGGAAGAGAACCCGGCCCAGCACGCGCCGGCCTCGTCGAAGCCGGTCGCCTACACACGCTGGCTCGAGCGCAACGTCCACGCCCATCGCCTGTCTGGCTACCGCGCCGTGACGCTGTCGCTGAAGCGCTCCGGCCAGCCGCCCGGCGATGCGTCGGCGCACCAGATGGAACTCGCCGCCGAGCTCGCCGACCGCTTCAGTGCCGGCGAGCTGCGCGTCTCGCACGACCAGAACCTGGTGCTGCCGTGGGTCCGCTCCGGCGACCTGCCGGCGCTCTGGCAGGCAGCGCGGGAAGCGGCGTTCGCAACGCCCAACATCGGCTACCTCACCGACATGATCGCCTGCCCCGGCGGTGACCTGTGCGCGCTCGCCAACGCGCGCTCGATCCCGATCGCCGCGGCGATCACCGAGCGCTTCGACGATCTCGACGAGCTGCACGACATCGGGGACATCGACCTGCACATCAGCGGCTGCATCAACTCGTGCGGCCACCACCATAGCGGCCACATCGGCGTCCTCGGCGTCGACAAGGACGGCCAGGAGTGGTACCAGATCTCGCTCGGCGGCGCCGACGGCTCGACCCTGAGCGGCCCCTCGACTACGGGCAAGGTGATCGGCCCGTCGTTTGCCGCCGACGAAGTGCCCGACGTGATCGAGGCCGTGATCGACACCTATCGCGCCGAGCGCAGCGGCGCCGCCGAGCGCTTCATCGCGACCGTTCGGCGCGTCGGCCTCGAGCCGTTCAAGATCGCCGCCAATGGCGTGCGCAGGACGACGGCGGTGCACGCATGAGCGCGCTTGGGGCAGCGCGCGATCAGATGCGAACGGTTCCGCTCGCGGGCTGCGCGGCGCGGCCGATCCGCTTCGTCGTCGCCGACGCGCCGGTCGACTTCGTGCTCGCCAACGACATCGACGTCGAATCGATCGTCGCCGACCTCGCCAGCTACAGGAGCATCGCCCTGGTCTTTCCGAAGTGGGCCGACGGCCGCGCCTACAGCCAGGCGCGCCTTCTGCGCTCGCGCTTCGGCTTCAAGGGCGAGATCCGCGCCACCGGCGAAGTGCTCGCCGACATGATGCCGCTGCTCGTTCGCACCGGCTTCGACGCGGTGGCGATGCGCGCTGACCAGTCGCAGGAAGTCGCCGAGCGCGCCCTCTCCTTCTTCCCCGAAGGCCACTACCAGGGCGACGCGATCGAGCACCAGCCTCGATTTCGGCGCCCGAGCGGGACGAGCGGATGAAGGCCGGCAGCGTCGTCTTCGTCGGCGCCGGCCCGGGCCAGGCCGACCTGATCACCGTGCGCGGCGCCGATCGCCTGCGCGGCGCCGACGTCGTCCTGTTCGATTCGCTCGCCGACCCGGCATTGCGCGCGCTGGCGCCCCAGGCACGCTGGATCGATGTCGGCAAGCGCGGCTTCACCGGCGTCGCGCATGCCGCAAGCGGCGTGCCCGAGAACGCCGGCCAGGACAAGATCAACGCCCTGCTCGTCAAGCATGCGGGCAGCGGCCGGCGCGTCGTTCGCCTCAAGGGCGGCGATCCGAGCATCTTCGGCCGGCTCGAGGAAGAGCTCCAAGCGCTCGCGGCCGCGCGCATCGACTGCGAGGTCGTTCCCGGCGTCTCCGCCGCGCAGGCAGCCGCGGCATCGACCCAGCGCCCTCTCACCCGCCGCGGCAGTGGCCGCAGCGTCGCCTTCACGACGGCGATGACGCACGACGGCGGCCTCGGCGCCGGCCGCCACGCCGACACCGAATCGTTCTACATGGCGGGCAAGCAGCTCGCCGCCCTGTCGCGCCGCCTGATCGAAGCGGGCTGGCCGCCGGGAACGCCGGCGCTCGTCGTGTCGCGCGCCGGCTGGCCCGATCAGCTCGCCAGCGACCATTGCATCGCCACGCTTGGCGACGCGACAGTGCTTCACTCCGGCCGGCCGACGATCGTCACCGTCGGCGTCGGCGCGACGCGCATCGCTAGCGAGGCAAATCCTGCCGCGCGCCAGGCGTCCCTGCCCGCCGCCGAGGCGAGCGCGATCGACACCGTAAAATTCGAGGCATGACCCACGTCGTCCTCGAATCGTGCATCCGCTGCAAGTACACCGACTGCGTCGACGTCTGTCCGGTCGACTGCTTCCGTGAAGGCCCGAACTTCCTGACCATCGATCCCGACGAGTGCATCGACTGCGCCGTCTGCATCCCGGAGTGCCCGGTCAACGCGATCGTTCCCGAGGAGGACGTCCCCGGCGACCAGCAGCACATGATCAAGCTCAACGCCGAGCTGGCGACGGGCTGGCCGGCGATCACGCGGCGAAAGCCGGCGCTGCCCGACGCCGACGAGTGGAAAGACAAGACGGGCAAGCTCCCGGAGCTGGTTCGCTGAGACCGTGACCGCCGAGGTCATCGCCACCGACGCGCTAATCGTGGGCGCCGGCCCGGTCGGCTTGTTCCAGGTGTTCGAGCTCGGCCTGCAGGAAGTTCGCGCCGAAGTCGTCGACTCGCTGCCGCATGCGGGGGGCCAGTGCTTCGAGCTCTATGCCGACAAGCCGATCTACGACATCCCCGCGATGCCGTACGGCACCGGGCGCGAGCTGACCGAGCGGCTGCTGAAGCAGATCGAGCCGTTCGGTGCCGGATTTCATCTCGACCAGCAGGTGAACGCGCTGGCGCGACGCGGCGACGGCCGCTTCGACGTCGCCACCTCGGCCGGCAAGCGCTTCGTGGCCAAGGCGGTGATCGTCGCCGGCGGCGTCGGCTCGTTCCAGCCGCGCCGCCTGAAGATCGACGGCCTCGACCGGCATCGCGGCACGCAACTGTTCGAGCACGCCGCAGCGTTGCACCAGCATGCCGGTCAGCGCGTCGTGATCGTCGGTGGCACGGCGGCGGCGGTGGCGGCGGCGATCGCCGCGGGCGAGGACGGCGTCGCGGCCGCGGCTAGCGTCACCCTCGTTCATCGCCGGGACGACATGGATGCCGACGAGGAAACGCGCGCGCGCCTCAACACGTTGCGCTCTGCGGGCAAGATCGAGTTCGTCGCCGGCCAGCCGGAAAGCATCGTCGAGAGCGACGGCCGTCTTGTTGCCCTGACCGTACTCGGCAGCGACGGCGAATCGCGCGAGCTGCCGCTCGACGTGCTGTTTGTGATGCTCGGCTGGAGCCCCAAGCTCGGGCCGATCGCCGACTGGGGCCTCGCGCTCGAGAAGAAGCAGATCGTCGTCAACACGGCGAGCTTCGAGACCTCGACGCCGGGGATTTTCGCGGTCGGCGACGTCAACACGTATCGGGGCAAGCAGAAGCTCATCGTCTGCGGTTTCCACGAGGCGACGCTCGCCGCGTTCGCCATCGGCGAGCGGGTCTACCCGGAGCGCGCCCAGCCGCTGCAGTACACGACGACGAGCGCAAAGCTGCACAAGCTGCTCGGCGTGGCACCCGGTTTGCCATAGACTTCGGTCCGCGCTTCGATTTCGGTCGAGCGCATTCGCTAGGGGTGTTGGAGCATGGCGTCATCGTGCTTCGACTGAGAAAAGACCCTTTGAACCTGACTGAGGTAATCCTCGCGCAGGGAAGCAAGCCGAACCGGCTGAGCCGGTGCCTCGCGGCCCAGAGCCTTGCCATCGGAACGACGATGGCCGACACGACATCGAAGCCGCGCCGCACGGCGCTCGCCCTCGCGCTAGCCTCGGCGGGCGCCGTCGCGCTCGACGCGCGCGCGCAGACGACCACGCTCGAGCCGGTCGCGGTGATCGGCAAGGCGCCGATTCCGGCGACCGTCGCCGGCTGGGGCAACACACCGCTCGAGGCCGCGCCGCTGCAGGCAACGACGATCGACCAGACGCAGATGCGCGACGCCGGCGCGCGCCGCCTCTCGGACCTGACGCAGTTCGACGCCGCGGTGACGACGGCCTACGACACCGAGGGCTACATCGACTACCTCACGATCCGCGGCTTCGTCGTCGACAACCGCTTCAACTACCGCCGCGACGGCCTGCCGATCAACGCCGAGACCTCGATCCCGCTCGAGAACAAGGCGCGCGTCGACATCTTGAAGGGTCTTTCGGGCGTGCAGGTAGGAACGAGCGCGCCGGGCGGGCTGGTCGACCTCATCGTCAAGCGCCCGCTCGATGCGCCGCTGCGCTCGGCGTTCATCGAGTGGCGCGAGCGCGGCAGCGTGCTCGGCTCGGTCGACATCAGCCAGCGCTTCGGCGCCGGCGACGCGTTCGGCGTTCGCCTCAACGCCGCCGCCGGGCACATCGACCCGATCGTTCGCGACGCGCGCGGCAACCGCAACCTCCTCGCACTTGCCGGCGACTGGCGCGCGGGCGCGGCGACGCTGATCGAGGCCGAGGTCGAGACCAGTCACAAGTCGCAGCCGAGCGTTCCGGGCTTCAGCCTGCTCGGCGACACCGTTCCCGGTGTGCCCGACCCGAAGCTCAACCTCAACAACCAGCCGTGGTCGCAGCCGACGGTGTTCGACGCGACGACCGGCTCACTGCGCGTCACGCAGAAGCTCGGCGACGGCTGGCGCGTCGTCGTTCACGGCCTGATGCAGCGCCTGCGCACCGACGACCGGATCGCCTTCCCGTTCGGCTGCAGCGACCCGAACCCGCCACCCGACGGCACCTACTACCCTGACCGCTTCTGCCCGAACGGCAACTTCGACCTCTACGATTTCCGGAGCGAGGACGAGTCGCGCAGGAGCGGTACGATCGACGTCACGCTGTACGGCGCGGCCACCACCGGCGAGCTCGCGCACCAGTTCAGCCTCGACGTGCAGCGGACGACCATCAGGAACCGCTTCCAAGCCGATGCGTTTAATTTTGCGGGCACCGGCAATGTCGATGGCACGCCGGTCGTGCCGCCCGCGCCCGACATGGTCCTGCCGCAGACCAACCGCGACGAGCGCTCCACCGAGATCGCGGTGCGCGATGCCATCGCCTTCGGCCAGAGCGGAGCGACAGTGTGGCTCGGCGCGCGCCACACGCAGCTCGCGCGCACCGCGACGCCGACCGACGGGTCGCCTGGCACGTCGTTCAGCCAGTCGTTCACGACGCCTTTCGTGGCGCTCAGCCAGGCGTTCGGACGCGGCCAGATGGTCTACGCGAGCTGGAGCAAGGGCGTCGAGAGCGACGTGGCGTCGAACGAGCCACTCGACCCCGCGACGCCGACAGTGCCGCGTTACACGAACGCCGGCCAGGCGCTCCCGGCGGCCGACAGTCGGCAACTTGAGATCGGCCTCAAGGGCGGCTCCGGGAGCGCCGAATGGCACGCCGCGGCGTTCGACATCCGCCGCCCGCTCTTCGGCGACATCGCCACCGCGGCCGGACCGTGCGGCCTCGTCCAGTGCACGCGCGGCCTCGTCGGCGACCAGCGCCATCAGGGCGTCGAGGGTAGCCTGGCCTGGCGCGCCGGGGCCTGGGTCGTGAGCGCCGGCGCGCAATGGCTGCACGCGCGCATCGAGAACCCGACCGATCTCGCACTCGACGGCAAGCGCCCGACCAACGTGCCCGCCGTCACGGCGCGCCTGCAGGCCGACTGGCAAGCGCCGGAGATCCCCGGACTGCGGTTGCTCGCCGCGGGCACCTACGAGAGCTCGCGCGAGGTGCTGCCCGACAACAGCGTCCAGATTCCGAGCGTGACCAAGTTCGACCTCGGCGCTCGCTACGCGATCAAGTCGAGCGCCGCCACCACTTGGACACTGCGCGCCGGCATCGATAACGTCTTCGACCGTCGCGCCTGGCGCGAGAGCCCCTACCAGTTCAGCCATGCCTACTTGTTCCCCCTGGAGCCCCGGACGCTGCGCATCTCGCTGCAGGTCGACCTCTGAGGGTGCCGGTCCGCGAGGGCCGCCGGCTATAATTTGAGGCTGTTCCTCGATAGCTCAGTTGGTAGAGCGCCGGACTGTTAATCCGTAGGTCCCTGGTTCGAGCCCAGGT
>Ga0207691_10004464_pt1 | contig 13555 bp, 9 predicted proteins | sample KBSM13metaG_FD_184327 | JGI IMG/M metagenome (GOLD analysis project Ga0207691, IMG submission 184327) | Miscanthus rhizosphere microbial communities from Kellogg Biological Station, Michigan, USA - KBS M1-3 metaG (SPAdes) (version 2) | ecosystem: Host-associated > Plants > Roots > Rhizosphere >... | reverse complement strand
GAATCCCGAATCCCGAATCCCGAATCCCGAATCCCGAATCCCGAATCCCGAGTCGAGAATGGATCCCATCCGATACACGCTGAGTTTCATCGCGCCCCACACGCACTACGCCGAGGTGCGCGCAGAAGTCCCCACCTCTGGACGACGCGAGGTGGAGCTGATGATGGCAGTGTGGACACCAGGGTCGTACCTCATTCGCGAATACGAACGGCACGTGGAGAGCGTGGCCGCGACTGGAGCGGATGGCGCCCTGCTGACCGTCAGCAAGACCGCAAAGAATCGCTGGGCGATTAAGACCGGCGGCGCCGCGACGGTCGTCTTGACATACCGCGTGTATGGCCGTGAGATGTCCGTGCGGACGAACTGGATTGAGTCGGAGTTCGCGCTGATCAACGGCGCGCCGACTTTCCTCACGCTCGCGGACTCGCACGACCGCCCGCACGAAGTCACCCTGAGACTCCCCTCGGCGTGGGCTCGCTCGATGACTGCGCTGCCGCCGATCGCAGGCGAAGCCCACGGCTTCCGCGCGACGAGTTACGACATGCTGGTCGACTCACCCATCCTGCTCGGAAGTCCGGCGGTGTACGACTTCGAGCTCGACGGTCGGCTGCATCGCCTGATCAACGAGGGCGAAGCCGGGGTGTTCGACGGCGCACGCGCGGTGCGCGACTTCGAGTCGATTGCCCGCGAGCAGCATCGCTTCTGGGGAACCGTTCCGTACAGCAGCTACGTCTGCCTGAATCTGATCGCGGAATCAGGTGGCGGTCTCGAGCACTGCGATTCCGCCGTACTCATGACGAGCAGATGGGCGACTCGCACGCGAAAGGCGTACCTCGGGTGGCTCGAGCTCGCGAGTCATGAGCTGTTTCACGTCTGGAACGGCAAGCGCTTGCGCCCCGTCGCCCTCGGTCCATTCGACTACGAGCGCGAAGCGCACACGCGAAGTCTGTGGGTCGTCGAAGGGATCACCGACTACTACGGCGATCTGCTTCTGCATCGAGCGGGGCTGTCGACGCGCGACGAGTTCCTCGCGTCGCTCTCCGACAAGATCGAGACGCTGCAGACAACGCCAGGACGCGCGGTGCATTCGATCGTGACGGCTTCGTTCGATGCGTGGATAAAGTTCTATCGGCCGGACGAGAACTCACCAAACACGTCGATCAGTTACTACATCAAGGGATCGGTCGTGGCCTTCCTGCTCGACGCCAGGATCCGGCGTGTCTCGAGCGATAAGCGAAGTCTCGACGATGTGATGAGAGCGGCATACGCGAAATACTCAGGCGAACGTGGGTATTTGGAGCAGGAGTTTCGAGCGCTCGTGGAAGATGTCGCCGGAGCGAGCCTCGAATCGTTCTGGTCATCGGCACTCGAGGGCACCGCCGAGCTCGATTACGCCGACGCGCTCGATGCACTCGGACTTCGATTCAAGATCGCCGAACCAGATGACGGAAAGACGCCGCGAAAAGCCACGCTCGGTGCGATCACGAAGATCGATGGCGGCAGGATTGTCGTGTCGCAGGTCAGACGTGGAACGCCTTCGCACGAAGCGGGCGTCAACGTGGACGATGAGATTCTCGCGATCGATGATTTCAGAGTTCGATCCGATCAACTCGATGCGCGAATGGAGCAGTATCTCGCCGGGGATCGCGTGTCGGTCCTTGTTGCGCGACGCGATCGATTGATTCGTCTCGACGTGACTCTCGGAGCCGAGCCCTCCAAGTCATGGCAGCTCGAGGTCGACCCATCGGCCACAGCGGGACGACGGGCCGGGCTGGACTTATGGTTGGCCCAGAGCGGAAATCCCGTGCGCACAGGCTGACCACCAGGCTCTTTTTGGCCCCTGTCTCGCGGTATCGCTCTTGCACTGAACCCCACCCTGGAGACGAGACGTGGGGATGTCAGCAGGCACCGCAGTCATTGATTTCGAGATAACCAGAAAACCGAGTGAGTTAGCGGTACCCGACGCGTTGTCTGCCCTTGTCCTCTTCCGGCTGCACGGACGTCCGCTCGGCTGGGGTGTCGGGCGGGTAGCGGATGGCCGTCTCGACGGCGGCTCGCTGGTTGGCCAGTTTGTGGGCCAGCATGCCTGGACTTGCGCACTGCCCCTCGCGGAGCGCGCGATTCGGAGCGGCCGTCCGCTACGGATACCGGACGCCACTGCGCTCATGCAGACGCCGGCATCGTCATCTGTGTCCGGACCGCTCGTGACGGTCGCTGTTCGGAGTCGAACCGATGCGAGCCGTCTGCAACCGTGCCTCGACTCATTGTTGCGTCTCGATTACCCATCGCTCGATCTCGTCCTCGTCGATGCATCTGAGGATCGCAAACACGTTGAAGCGCTCGTTCGTGAGCGCTATCCGCAAATCAGATACACGAGCGCACCCGGTCCTGGAATGACCTCGCGTCGCGCGATTGCCGAATGCCGCGGAGACATCCTTGCTGTTACCGATGGTGACGCCGTTGTCGATCGGCACTGGGTGACTGCGCTGGTCCACGTGTTTCTTTCAGATCCAGAAGTCATGACGGTGAGCGGGCTCACGATCCCGCAGCAGCTCCGTCGTCCCTTCAGGCCGACGCTGCCGGCCGGTGCACCGTTCTGCCGTCACTGGTGGCGAGTGCGGGAAGACTACGAATCGGTCGACGGGGCCACGCAGCGTGCGTTGGAGCGAGCCAGCTCCAATGTGGCGTATTGGCGGCCGGGCGGGCCTACCCCATTGAGGTACACCCGTGTGTGGGAGCCGGCGGCGCTCGTTCGAACGATGACGGTGACTCCGACCTCGCGTCCCTCGAACCGTGGAGCGGTGCGCACACTTGATTGCGCTGTCGATCTGCGGGAAGGGGTCGTCCCAATTTCGGACGCGTCGACGTACGATCGTGTGCGCCTCTGCGTCAGTTGGTCAGGGGAGCCGCTGGGCACCGTCGGAATCGCGCATCACGGCGCCGTCATCAGCCGACTGTGGATTGAGGACGCAATTGCGCAGCAATTAACCGCGTCTGTCCTCGATGCCGGCCTGCATCTTGGCCCGCAGGTATTGCAAGCTCTGCTGACGGCAGACTTCGTGCGCTACGTCGTTTCCAGGTGGGAACCGTCTGTGCATGGGACAGCTGCCCCGGCGACGATGCGAACGGCTGCAGCGTAGATCCAGATCCGGGTTTCTTCAGTCCGCCGGTCAACCAGGCGTCGTTCAACTGCGTCTTATGCTGCTGTGGAGAGGCGTGTCCCCTAGGCTCGTACTCCCAGTCGTCGTAGTGGCGGTAATGGGCGTGTGGACGGCGGCCTTTGCGCAAGGGCCGCTCGCGCAGATGTCCGCCATCCGTATCCACGAAGGGACTGTCGCCATCGTTCTCGATGGAGACCTGAGCGATCCCGCCTGGTCGCAGGCGACCCCCATCACCGCATTCGTTCAACGCGAGCCGCTCGAGGGCGCGCCGGGGACGATGCGTACGGAGGCGCGTGTGGCATTTGATGCTACGGCAATCTACGTAGCGGTGCATGCGTTTGATTCCGAACCCGATCGCATCATGGGCTTCCTCACCCGGCGCGATGCGGAGTCGTCGTCGGACTGGGTCCACGTGCTGATCGACTCGTATCACGATCGTCGGACGGCGTATCAGTTCGGGGTGAACCCGGTTGGCGTCAAGCAGGATACGTACTGGTTCAACGATTCGAACAACGACGACAGCTGGGACGCCGTCTGGGACGTGGTATCACGACGCGACAAGGACGGCTGGTGCGCGGAGTTCCGCATTCCGTTTTCGCAGCTTCGTTTCAGCCGCGGCGGCGACGGCGTACTGGGCTTCGCGGTGATGCGAAGCGTCGCCCGCTTGAACGAGACCACCACGTGGCCGCTCCTGTCAAAGAACGCGAGCGGATTCGTCTCGTCGTTCGGCGACTTGAGTGGCGTGACGATCGGGCGCGCGTCGAAGCGGCTCGAGCTCGTTCCGTACGTCGTCGGCGAAATCGGCACGACGCCACTGGACGCAGGAAACCCACTGCAAAACAGTCCGGACCACGATATGTCGGTTGGTGTGGACATCAAGTACGCGGTTACGCCCGCGCTGAACCTGACCAGCACCATCAACCCGGACTTTGGTCAGGTCGAGGCCGATCCGGCTGTCGTCAACCTCAGCGCGTTCGAAACCTTTTTTTCCGAGAAACGGCCGTTCTTCATCGAAGGATCCGGCACGTATCAGTTCGAGTGCCGCGACTGCAGTCTGTTCTACTCGCGTCGAATCGGCCGTGCTCCTCGTGGTGCCCCAACGATCGGCTCAGACGAGTTCATGGTCCACCCGGTGCAGACGACGATTCTGGGTGCGTCCAAGTTGACTGGACGCGTGCGCGACTTCTCCGTCGGCGTGCTCGCGGCGGCGACGCAGGAGGAAAACGCCGACATCGCATTCGGATCTCTGCGCCGGAGTGAGGTCATCGAGCCGGCCACGCTCTACTCCGTCTCACGGGTACGGCGCGAGTTCTCCGATCAGTCGTCGCTCGGCTTCATCTTCACGACGACACACCGCAATCTGAAGGAGAGCGTGGCGTTTCTGCCGGAGAGCGCAGTCACTGGTGGTATCGACTACGACTGGCGAATCGGAAAGCGCTGGGGCCTCAACGGTTATTGGGCCGGCAGCAGCGTCAACGGCTCTGCGTTGGCGATCGACGCCCTCCAGCGGAACAACGTGCACAGCTTCCAGCGGCCCGACGCGGATCACGTCGAAGTGGATCCGTTCGCCGAGACGCTGCAAGGTCACTCCGGGATGGCGTCGTTCGGCAAAATCGCCGGCGAGCACACGCGGATGAACGTCAACGTCGTGTACAAGTCGCCCGGCTTCGACGTCAACGACCTGGGCTTCCAGCAGCGCGCCGACATCATCACGCAGAACGGCTGGTTCCAGTTCCGGCGGCAGACGCCCGGGAGGTACACGAGGAACAGGTTTCTCAACTTCAACCAGTGGTCGGCGTTCAACTATGCCGGTGACCGGTTGGAGACCGGCGGGAACGTCAACGCGAACTGGGAGTTCCAGAACCTGTGGCGCGCTGGCGGCGGCATCAACATGAACGCGCGCACCTTCGATGATCGCCTGACGCGTGGCGGCCCCGGTGGCTACAACGAACCCGGCTACACCAGTTGGCAATGGGTCAACACGAACGACCGGCGTGCCCTGAGTCTCAAGTGGAATTCGGCTTTTGGAGGCACTGGACCCGGGCGTTTCTACGAGTTGGAACCAATGGTCGTGATCCGCCCGGTCCCCTCGTTCTCGACGGAGGTTGGCTTTCGCTACAGCAACAACATCAACGACGCACAATGGGTTGCTGAAGCATTCGACGGAGGGGGAAAACACTACGTCTTCGGTCGACTCGAGCAGGAGACGCACTCACTCACGCTGCGCGTCAACTATACGGTGACGCCGACCGTGTCGCTCCAGATCTACGGTCAACCGTTCGTGAGCGCGGGACACTACGTGAACTACAAGGAACTCGTCGACGGCCGCGCCGAGCGTTACGAGGACCGCTACGCCCCGTACGCGTACGCCAGCAATGCCGACTTCAACGTCCTGTCCTTCCGCACGACAAATGTGCTGCGCTGGGAGTACCGGCCCGGCTCTGCGATGTTCGTCGTCTGGCAGCAGGGGCGCGAAGGGCAGGGAGAGCCCGGACGTTTCGAGGTCGGCCGCGACTACTCGTCGCTCTTCTCCACGCCCGCGAGCAACACACTCCTCATCAAGTTCGCCTACTGGATGAACCCCTAGCCACCAACCACCAACCGTCCAGATATACTCGGCGCATGCGGTTCGATCCGGAGTACGTCTCTCAAGTCCTCAACGAGAACTTCGAGGACGCGAAGGCGCTCTTCCTGTCACCGCTCATCTCCATCCATTACGCCCACCTCGCCATGCTCGCCAGCCGCGGCATCGTCGAGACAGCACACGCGCGCGCGATTCGTGAGGCGCTCGATTCGATCTCCGTCACCGCCATCCGCGAGACGCCGTACGACGAGAGCTGCGAGGATCTCTTTTCACATGTCGAGCGCATTCTCGTCGAGGCGTGTGGCGAGGACGTCGCCGGCCGACTTCACACCGCGCGCAGCCGCAACGACATCGACATGACGATGTACCGGATGAGGCAGCGGGAGTTCATCCTCCGTGTGATCGATGCAGGCCTAGACCTTCGAGCAGTGCTCGTCGCGCACGCCGGGAAGCACCGCGAGACGCTGTTCGCCGCGCACACGCACACCCAGCCCGCGCAACCGACGACGCTCGCGCACTATCTGCTCGGCGTCATCGAGCAACTCGAGCGCGATGTGGTCCGTCTTCGCGCGGCGTATGCGTCGACGAATCGCTGTCCGCTCGGCTCGTGCGCCATCACAGGGACTGGTTTTCCCATCGATCGGGAACTGACAAGTGATCTGCTCGGATTCGACGGGCCGACCGGCAATACCTACGGCAGCATCGCAACCGTGGACTATCTGCTCGAGAGCGCCTCGGCGACAGCGGTGCTGACGACGGGCCTTGGCCGATTCGTCCAGGACCTGCTTCTGTGGTGCACGGTGGAGTTTGGCTATCTGCGACTCGGCGAGGGCTTCGTGCAGTCGAGCACGATCATGCCGCAGAAGCGCAACCCGGTGGCGCTCGAGCACGCGCGCGCCATTGGAAGTAAAGCGCTCGGTCAGGTGTCGGCGATCATGATGAGCGTGCACAACACGCCATTCGGCGACATCGTCGATACCGAAGACGATCTGCAGCCGCTCGTGGCTGGAATGTTCCGCGATGCTGCGCGTGCGGTGACGCTTGTGGCCGCGGCGATTCGTGGCGCGGAGTTCGATGTCGCCCGCATGGAAGCGCGCGCGGCAGATGGCGGCACCACGTTGACCGAGCTGGCAGATTCTCTCGTCCGCAAGCACGGCGTGCCGTTCAGGACTGCACACGCGATCGCGGGGCGGCTGAGTGGTTCGTGCCGGCTCAACGATCCTGCAGCGGTCGCGGCGATGCTACGGGACATCACACGAGACGCCCTCGGTGCACCGCTGGAGCTCACCGCAGCGGAACTGTCACAGATCATGAGTCCGCGGCACTTCGTGGACGTGCGCCGGACACTGGGTGGGCCCTCACCGATCGAGACCTCGCGCGCTGTGGAACAGGCTGGCGCTGCTCTCGACGCTGACCGTGCCTGGCTGACACGGGCACGCGCCGCGGCGACAGCAGCCGAGGAACGCCTGCGCACGAGGAGCCTCAGTCTGTGACCCACATCCAACGCCAATACGTCCGAGTCCTCATTGTCTGGGTGGGTGTGCTCGCGGCGCTCTACATCTTCCAGGAACTGTTCTCGTGACGTCTGTCGACTGGGCGATCGTCGCCCTCTATCTGATCTGGATCGTGTGGGACGGCCTTCGATTGACCAAGCGAAGCCATGAGCTCGAGGGTTATTTCCTCGGCGGCCGCAGCCTGCCTTGGTGGGCGGTCGGCTTGTCGGTGATGGCGACGCAGCTCAGCGCCATCACGATGGTGGGAACGACAGGGCAGGGATACGCGGACGGCATGCGCTTCCTGCAGTTCTACTTCGCGCTGCCGCTCGCGATGATCATCCTCTCGGTCACGCTCGTACCGTTCTTCCACAACGCCAAGGTCTACACGGCCTACGAGTACCTCGAGCGCCGGTTCGATGCGAAGACGCGAGCGTTCACGAGCCTGCTGTTCCTGCTGTCGCGCAGCATGTCGCTCGGCGTGGTGATCTCGGCGCCGGCTGTCGTGTTGTCTGTCGTTCTGGGTACTAACCTGACCACGACGGTGCTCCTCATCGGAGTGCCGACGGCGATCTACACGATGTTCGGCGGTGTCCAGGCGGTCACCTGGACCGACGTGAAGCAGATGGTGCTCATCGTCTTCGGTCTCGTCGCGGCTGTCGTCGTGCTCGTCGCAGGGTTGCCGGATGACGTCGGGCTGCTGCCGGCGTTGCGCATCGCCGGGGCCGCAGGGCGACTACAAACGTTCGACTTCTCGTTCGACATCACGAACCAGTACACGTTCTGGTCCGGCACGATTGCCTCACTGTTTCTCTTCTGCTCGTACTTCGGAACGGATCAAAGCCAGGTGCAGCGATACCTGACGACGCCCTCGGTGGATGCGGCGCGTGGATCGCTGCTCATGAGCGCGTACTGGAAGATTCCGCTGCAGGCGCTCGTGCTGCTCGTCGGCGTGCTGATGTTTCTCTTCTTCCTCTATACGCCATCGCCGATGCTGTTCAATCGCGTGCACGACCGGGAGATGCGGGATGGACCGCAGGCGACAGAGTATCGCGCGCTCGAGTCACGTTTCGAGGGAGCCACCGCATCGAGGTCCGCGGCGGCGCGCGTGATGACTCGAGCGGAGGCAGCCGGCGACACACGCAGCGTAGAGGCGGCGACGGCGGAATTCCGGCGTCAGGATGCTGAGACGCGAACTGTTCGCAACGAGGCGATCGCGCTCGTGCGCAAGTCGACCGGCGATGCGGCGTACAGCGATGTGAATTACGTGTTCCCGACGTTCATCACCGAACACATGCCGATCGGCCTGCCTGGCCTGCTTGTCGCGGCGATTCTGGCGGCGGCGATGTCCACAATCGCTGGCGAGCTCTCGGCGCTGTCGACGGCTACCGTGATCGATTTCTATCGCCGCTTCGTGCGCGCGGAGGCAAGCGATGCGCACTTCCTGCGTGTGTCACGGGTGGCCACAGGCTTCTGGGGCCTGTTCGCGTGCGTCGTCGCCGTGTGGGCCGCCGAGCTCGGCTCTCTCATCGAGGTCGTCAATCGCTTCGGCTCGTTCTTCTACGGCTCGATCCTTGGAGTCTTCATCCTCGCCGTCGGGTTCCCGCGCGCGACGGCCAACGGCGCGTTCATCGGCCTTCTCGCTGGCATGGCGGCCGTGGGCTGGGCAGCGAGCGCAACCAGCGTCGCGTTTCTCTGGCACAACGTGATCGGTGCCGTCGTTGTCGTCATCATCGGGATGGCCATCAGCCTGGTCACCAAGCGGTCGTAACCGATGATCCGCGTGTTCGTCACCGGCGGCACCTTCGACAAGACGTACGACGAGATCCGCGGCCGGCTGTCATTTGGTGACAGCCACGTGCCGGAGATGCTTCGGCTCGGGCGCTCACGCGTGGAGTTGACGGTCGAGAAGCTGATGATGATCGACAGCCTCGACATGACCGATGACGATCGCGCACGGATCGTGACGCGGTGTGCCGAGTGCATGGAGCGGGCGATCGTGGTCACGCACGGAACGGACACGATGGTGGAAACCGCCCGTGCGCTCGCAGACGGCGTCGCGGACAAGACGGTCGTGCTGACTGGCGCGATGATTCCCTATGCCTTCGGCAGCTCGGATGGGCTCTTCAATCTTGGCAGCGCGTTGTCATTCGCGCAGGTGCTGCCGGCGGGCATCTACATCGCGATGAACGGGCAGTGGTTTCCGTGGGACCACGTGCGGAAGAACACCGCGACCGGCATCTTCGAGTCGCGGTAATTGGAAGTTGGGAGTTGGAAAGTTGGGAGTTGACAAGTATCGTGGCTAAGCGATCGCGCCACCGCAGCTCGAGCCCCCTCCTGCGGTGCAGCCGAAACAATGACGGCCGATCACAATCTTCCGAGACGCGAGCGCCGCGGGCGTTGCCTCGAAGATCGTCTGCGGCGCATCAGCAACCGCGCCGAGATCAATCATCTGGTTGAAATCGCAGTCGTACAACCGGCCGTCCCATCCCACCGACAACGTCGTTCGACACATCAGCCCGTCGATCGTTGACGGATTGAATGCCGCGACCAGGCGGTCCATGTAGCCCTGCAAGTTTCCGGAGTCGATCAAGTACTGCAGGTAGCGACTGATCGGCATGTTTGTGATCGTGTAGAGGCGATTGAAGACGATGCCGTGCTTGCGATGCAATTCGCGCTTCCAGTCGGCTTCGAGCGACGGTTGCGATGCCGGCAGGAAGGCGCCGACCGGGTTCGTAACGAGATTCAGCCGCAGTCCGGAACCTTCGGCGCCGTAGCCGAGTTCGTTGAACCGGCGCAGTGCGGCAATCGAGTCGTCGAACACGCCGGCACCTCGCTGCGCATCCGTCTGACGCGGCGCGAACGAGGGTAGCGACGCCACCACCTCCACGTTGTGCCTGGCGAGAAACTCGGGCAGGTCCTCGTATTTCGGCAGACGGGTGATCGTCAGGTTGCAGCGATCCATGACATGCCGTCCCATCGCCCGCGCTCGTCGCACGATGTCACGAAAGGCCGGATGCAGTTCAGGAGCGCCGCCCGTGATGTCGACCGTTGGGATATCGCTCGCGTCGAGAAATCGCAGACACGCCTCGACGACGTCCGGCGGCATCACCTCGGTGCGATCGGGACCTGCATCGACGTGACAGTGGCGACAGGTCTGGTTGCAGCGCTTGCCGACGTTGATCTGCAGAACTGAAATGTCGGCGGCGCGAAGCGGTGCGCGCCCGACACTTGCGAGCGCCTCACCGAACTCGCGCGCCAGGGGCAAGGCGTCGAGTGTCTCGCGCTGCGCCGCCGCGTCAGCGAGCGGGTTGTGCGTGTTCAGCAGGGTCGGAAGAGACACTGGTCAACTCCCAAGAGGCCAACTCCCAACTCCCAAGACGCCAACCCCCAACTCCCAAAGATGTCCACCAACCACCAACCACCAACCGGATTTACATCGACAGCTTGTCGACGTGATTCCGCATCTGGACGCCGTGGACGAGCGAGGCGCCACCGCGAATCGCCGCCGCAACGTGCACGGCCTCCGTCATTTGTTCCGGCGTCGATCCTTTCTCGAGCGATGCCGTCGTGTAGGCATCGATGCAGTACGGGCATTGCACGGCGTGTGCGACGGCGAGCGCGATCAGCGCCTTCTCGCGCTCGGTCAGCGCGCCGTCCTGAAACACCGCGTTGTACCACTCGAGGAACTTCTTCCACAGCTCCGGCGCTTCCTTGCCCATGTCGCCGAACTTGGCAAGATCGTGCGGGTGATAGTAGGTCTCCATGGGTCAGTCCATCGCCTCGGTTTCGGGAGCGTAGAAGAAGTCGTGCTCACCGGGAGGCTCGTGACCGGCGAGGCGGGCGGCGCAGGCGATCTGGGCGAGATGACGAATCTCGTGCAGCAGGATGTGCGACGCAAGTTTGCGCCGCGTCATCGTGAACGTGCCGCTCTGGACGGAGAACGTCATCCACTGACCTGCCGTCTGCTCGGTGAGCCCGCCGAGATAGGTGCGGAGATCCGCGCGAGCGTGATCGGCGTACGACAACAAACCCTGCCAGTCTCCCTGTGGAACGCCGGTTTTGTCGGGCACCTCGCCGCCCTGCATTCGCGCGAGGTGACGCCGCTCGACGAGGCACATGTGGTCGAGCAGGGCGCCGACGGTTGGAAAACGGCCGCCGCGTTGAAATGGGATCGATAGCCGTGAGGGATCCGCCTCGATCCACGTGCGCCATTTCCTGCGTTCCTGCTCCGAGTAGGCCATCAAGGCCGCCAGCTCCAACGCCACACTCATTCGCCCAACGCCTCCTGCACAGACATCGTGCGTACCATTCCGAGGTTCAGCGCACGGATGCCGGGTTCGATCGCTTTGCGGTCGCCAACCACGACCACGAGAAATCGCTGCGGCTGGATATACGTCGCGGCCGCCTTGGCCACCGCTTCCGCTGTGACCGCCTGAATGTTCTTCACGTAGTCCGCGTAATAGGAATCCGGAAGGCCGTACACGACCTGCTGTTCGATCTGGGCTGAGAAGTCGCTGATCGTTTCGAAGTTGCTCGGGAAGCTAAAGGCGACGTAGTTCTTGGCCTTCGCGAGCTCGTCGGCCGGGATCGGCTTACCGATCGCAGTGAGCTCGTTGAAGAACTCGCGGAGCGCCTCCGCGGTCTTGTCGGTCTGCACGCCGGCGCCGGCAAAGAAGGGACCGGCGGACAGACGCATATCGAAACGCGAGCTCGCGCCGTACGAGTAGCCGTGTGCCTCCCGCAGGTTCTGATTGAGGCGCGAGGTGAACGAGCCGCCGAGGATCGTGTTGAGCACCTGCAGCGGGAAGTAGTCGGGCGCCGATCGCGGCACGCCGACCCAGCCGATGCGGACCTGCGACTGCTCTGCGCCCGGCATATCCACGAGCACGATCTGACGTTGTGCGGGCTGCGGAGCCATTGGCACCGTCGTGTGGCCTGGCGCGGTTGACCCGGCTCGCCACGATCCGAACTGCTTCTCGAGCTGCGGCATGACGCTGTCCGCCGTCAGATCGCCAACCACGATCAGCGTCGCGTTTGCAGGTTGGTAAGCCGCGGCGTGGAAGGACTTCAGATCCGATGTTGTGAAGTCCTTGATCGTCGTGGCTGTGCCGACTGCTCCTGTTCCGTATCGATGCGACGGCCCGAACAGCTGCCGTGCGAACGCCATCGGTGCCACCGTTGCCGCATCGTCCCGCGCCTGCAGCAGATCGGTGAGCCGCTCCTGACGCACTCGTTCAAGTTCGGCATCCGGGAAGGTTGGTCTCAACGTGACGTCGGCCATGACGCTCAAGGCCTGGCTCAAACGAGCAACCGGCACGCCGAGTCTCACGGCGGAGGCATCGAAGGAACTGTTCGTTGCTAGATCGGCGGCAAGGAAGTCGATCTCGTCCGCGATCTCGAGCGCCGACCGCGAGCCCGCGCCCTCGTCCAGCATGGCAGCGGTCAAGCTTGCCAGCCCGTACTTGCCCGCCGCATCGTCGCTGCTGCCCGACTTCAGCAGCAGCGTCACCTGAACGAGTGGCACTTCGTGCGCCTCGACCAACCACACCGGCACGCCGTTCGATAACGCGCGCTTCTGAATCGTCGGCAGCTTCAGTTGAGGGACCGGACCAAGCGAAGGTGGTTTCGATCGGTCTGGCTGGCCCTGCGCTGATAGTGCCGCTACCAGCGCGAGCGCCAGCAAACTGCCAACTCCCAACTTCACAATTCCCAACCGCGATTGGGAGTTGGACCGTTTGGGAGTTGGGAATTGACGAAGGGACGGAGCCGTCATCGTTTTTCCTCCGGCTCCACGACGACTTCGACGCGCCGGTCGGCCGGCAGCCACTGCACCGACGCAGATTGAATGTCTGACGAGCTGAGCGAGGTGTATCGCGCAAGGTCTTCCGCGAAGTAATCGGGTCCGCCACCCGCGAATGCATATGCGTTCAGCTGATCGGCTTTTCCGCCGAAGCTTCCGACGCGCTCCATCCGCTGATAGAACGACGCCTCCGTCTGGTTGATCGCGCGCTGTACCTCGCGCGGCTGCGGTCCGTCGCGACGCAGACGATCGAGCTCCTCGTCGATGACTTTCAGCAGCTCCGCGGCTGTATGGCCGGTGCGAGCGGTGGCGACGATCTGGAACTGGCTGCCGAGTGCGCCCGACTGCTGATACGCAGACACATCCTGCGCAATCTGCATGTCGTAGACGAGCCGCTTGTAGAGACGCGAGTTCTTGCCGCCCGCGAGCACCGACGACGTGACGTCGAGCGCCGCGTCGCCGGGAGCGTAGAACCGCGGCGTGAGCCAGGCCACGTAGAGACGCGGCAGCGTGA
>Ga0207691_10004462_pt1 | contig 13557 bp, 10 predicted proteins | sample KBSM13metaG_FD_184327 | JGI IMG/M metagenome (GOLD analysis project Ga0207691, IMG submission 184327) | Miscanthus rhizosphere microbial communities from Kellogg Biological Station, Michigan, USA - KBS M1-3 metaG (SPAdes) (version 2) | ecosystem: Host-associated > Plants > Roots > Rhizosphere >... | reverse complement strand
GGGGCGCCCGTGCCGACGCGCGCTGACGCGCGCAGCGTGTATTCCCCTTCGGGAACAGCCGGAAACACGAAGCGCCCGAAGTCGTCCGTCACCGCCGACAGCGCCGCATCGTCAACCGCGAGCATCTCGAATCCCGCAGGCAGCAGTTCCACCGTCGTCGTCGCCGCGGCACCGAGCGGTCCGATCAGCGTGCCGGCCAGGCGCACCGTGCTCGCAGGCTGAAGCTGCAGGTCGACGCCGGCCCGCTCGGCTCCGGACCGCGCGAGGACGATCGCGGCATCCACAGGGGATGGCGACGATGGATAGAACGTCGGCGGATACATCCGCACGCGGTCCGCGCGCGGCGGAGGCGGCGTGACCGCGCCGCGGCCCAGGCCGTAGAGGACGCCGCCTATCTGCAGCGCCTTCGCCGGGTCCGGGATCGCCGCCGTGACCACGTTTCCGCCGCGCGGCTCGGTGGCAATGGTTCGATAGACGGACCGCGTCATGGCCGGCCGCGGCGCGATCGTGGCGACGAGATACTCGCCCGGCGGCAGGTCGCTGAACCGGTACACGCCCCGATCGTCGGTGAACGCGGGCGCGCCGGCGGCCGTGAAACGCGACTGCCCGGCGACCGTCCTGCGTTCCAGCGCGCGCAGTTGCGCGCCGACGATCGGATCGCCGGTTTCGTCGGTGACCACGCCGGTAATCACGGCGGTCTTCCAGATGCGCACGACGACGTCCGCAGAACGATCGTCGGCAGTCAGCGTCACCGGCTGTGACGTGCCTCCTGGACGGCGGCGGCCCGAGGCTCCTTCGACGTAGCCTCGCCTGGTCGCGACGATCGTGTAGGGCCCGGGCGGAAGATCCGTGAACACGAACCGGCCGTCGGCCGCGGTCAGGACGCGCTGCGGCTGGGGCCGCAGCGCCACCAGTACGCCGCTCACCGGCTTTCCCGTCGCCGCGTCGACGATCTGGCCGGTGATGACGCCGTCGCGCATCGGCGGTGCCGGCCTCTGCGCCAGCGCCAGCGCCGCCATCGCGGCCAGGACGGTGAGTGCGGCGCGCATCTTATTTGATTCTCACCGCGGTCTCGAAGCGGCGGTAGTTGTCGTAGGTGGCGCGCCCTTCGACGCGCTGCCAGCCGCCGTTCCCGCGCGACTCGAACGTCTCGGCCATGGCGCCCGGCAGCCACATGTCGAACCCGTCAACATGATGAAAGGTGACATCGACGGTCCCGGCGCCGCTGCGGTTGCGATCGCCGCTGCGTGGCGGAATCTCGACCTTCAGCCGGGTGCGGACGATTACGCCGTCGGCCGGCGAGACCCAGATCGTGCCTTCGGAATAGATCGATCGTCCTTCCGGGGTGCGGATGAATGTCGGACGCTCGGTCTCGCGGCACTCGATCTGCCAGCTGCCGTCGGGCTCGACCGTCCTCGCCGAGAACCTGAAACGGCCGCGGTTCTCGGAACCGAAGAAAAAGAGCGCCGCGGTCGGGACGTTGAAGTTGCGCTGGATCGATCCGATGTTGTAGCGCGCGCTCTCGTCGGACAGCCGCCGCGCTTCGTCGAGCCGCCCCTCGGACGCCATGAGCACCGCCGACAGCCGGTCGTCGCGATCGGTGACGCGCACGCCGTCCACCTCGATGACGTCGCGGAATCCCTGCCAGGTACGTAGCGCCGCAATCTTCACGATGGCGAGGTCGGACACGATCTCGCGCTGCTCGCGCGCGTCCTTCGCCGCGCCGTGCGCCTCCTGGTTGTAGCGCTCCGTCGCGACGATGATCGACGCCTTCTCGCCGTAGCCGTCCACGTAGGCGCTGACGCGGCGCATCACCTCGTCGAGCGACACCCGCCCGCCCGCCGCGCCGGGCGGCGGCACGAGCGCCCAGACCGCGAGCGCGGCAATCAGCAGGCGACCGTCGTGGCGGCCGGACACCACGCGCGCATTGTACCGATCTGCAGTGAGGTGCGGCAGATTACGGCCGGCGATAGATGAGTCCCTGGCGCGGTTTTTCGCCGTGCACGATCAGCGAACCGACGAGCGTGATCGGCAGGCCGGCGATCCAGGCGGGCCCCGGACCAGCTTCGGCGGGACGGGTGGTCGCGTTGGCGACCATCAGGCCAAGCCCGGCAATGACGAGCCCCACGCCCGTCTTCCAGGTCCTGGTTTTCGCGGCGGAGACTTCGACGATCCGGTCGCGCGCGATCTTTTCCGCGGCCCCACCGGTCGAGATCGTCAGGTCCCCGGGCGTCATGGTGACCAGGCGGCCCGACACCTTCAGGCCCGCCGGCGCTTCGACGGTGATCGTCTGCCCGGGGCTCAGCGCGCGGACGCGCTCCCAATCACAGGTTGACTGGGCGCGGGAATGGGCCGGTGACAGCAGGATGAGACACGCGACCAGCACGGTCGAGTTCGCGAGGATGCGCGGATGCGCCATGCGGACCTCCGCCTGGAGAAGGCGTCAGGCGCCGCCGATCCGGCTCACATGGAGAGCGCGAGCCTAGTCCGTCGAGTTCCCCGACAGGAACGGCTCCATCGGCACGAGGCGCGCGCCTTTGTCGTCGCACACGGCATACACCGCGTCCTTGCCGCCGTACATCGTGACGCCGGCGTGCTCGCCGCGGTTGTTCATGATGTAGAACTTGATGTCGAAGTTGGGATCGCCGTTCGAGCGGCGCAGGCGCTTCTCGATCGTATTGGCCTTGATCCGCTTGAGCGCCTCGATGCCTGCGTCCTTCGGCGACAGCCCGCGCCGCATGTGTTCCACGATCAGGAACGACGTCAGATTGTAGAGATTGGCCTCGCCGCGGCCGGTCGATCCCGCGGCGCCCACTTCGTTGTCGACGTAGAGCCCGGCGCCGAGAATCGGCGAGTCTCCCACGCGACCGGGGATCTTCCACGCGCGGCCGCTCGTCGTGGTGACCCCCGCGACCTCTCCCTTGGCGTTGACGCCGTTGCAGTTGATCGTGCCGTAGAAGTGATTGGGATCGATCCAGCCCTCGGCGATCATCTCCAGCTCGATGCGGCGCTCGGCCGCTTCGCGCTTGATCGGATCGAGGTAGCTCGCGGCGTCGCTGCGCCGCTTCCATTCGAGCCACGTCTTGCGCGAGCGCTCGGTGTTGAGATCGTCCTCGATCTTGAAGCCCATGCCGCGCGCGAACTCCTGCGCCCCCTTGCCGGCGATCAGGTGATTGTCGGTCTCCTGCATCACCTTGTAGGCGACCTGCGCCGGCGTCCGCACGCCTTCGATCGCCGCCACGCCGCCGGCGCGGCGCAGCGGGCCGTGCATGCAGCACGCGTCGAGCTGCACGACGCCGTCCGCGTTGGGCAGGCCGCCGTAGCCGACGCTCGTCTCTTCCGGATCGAGCTCGACGATGGTGACGCCGGCGATGAGCGACTCGAGCACGTCCTTGCCCGACGTCATCATCGCGAACGCCTGCTCGACGGCGGTCTTGGAGCCGCCGTTCTTGAACTGGTGGCCGTTGGCCGATGCCACCACCACGGGCTGCACGCGGGCTTGCGTCATGATCGCTGGCGCCTCGGTATGGGTGCCCGCCGTCGCGGCGACGACACCGGCCGCCGTGGTCACGACGAACTCGCGGCGGGAGATCTTGTCGGTCATCATGCTGGCCATGGCCATGGCAGGGCTCCTACGGTTCAGGTTTGCGGACGGGCTCGGAGATTGTAGACTACGATCTTCTGTACGCGACCAAATTCCCGATGAATCGACGCATTTCGATTGACACGATCCGCGACGCGGCGCGGTCGGTATACGAAGCCGCCGTACGCACGCCGCTCGTGCCGCTCGGCCAGCTCGTCCCCGGCGGTCCCGAGGTCTTCCTCAAGCTGGAAACGCTGCAGCCGATCGGCTCGTTCAAGATCCGCGGCGCCTACAACGCGGTGCGCCGGCTCCCGGCCGAGCAGACGGCCGGCGGCGTCTGGACCGTCAGCGCCGGCAACGCCGCGCAGGGGGTCGCGCTGGCCGCGCGCAAGGCCGGCGTCCCGTGCAGCGTGATGGTGATGGACACGGCGCCGGACGCGAAGATCAACGCCATCAACCGCCTCGGCGCCGAAATCGTGCGCGCCACCTACGACGAGTGCTGGCGCACCGTCGAGTCGCACGGCTCGCCGCGCATGAAGGGGCACTTCGTCCATCCCTTCGACGACGACGACTTCATCAGCGGCAACGGCACGGCGGGGCTCGAGATCGTCGAGGACCTGCCCGACGTCGACGCGGTCGTCGCGTCGGTCGGCGGCGGCGGCCTGCTCTCGGGCATCGGCGTCGCCATGCGGGCGCTGCGCCCGGGGGCGAAGGTCTACGCGTCGGAACCGGAGACCGCCGCGCCGCTGAAGCGGTCGATGGAGAAGGGACGGGCGAGCCGCTTCGAAGAGTGGCAGCCGTCCTTCGTCGACGGCGCCGGCGGCAAGTCGGTGCTCGAGACGATGTGGCCGCTGCTGCGCGAATACGTGGACGACTCGATCGTCGTCCCGCTCGACGACACGGCGCGGGCGATGAAGCTCGTGGCCGAACGCGTGCGCGTGATCGCCGAAGGGGCCGGCGCGTGCGCCGTCGCCGCGGCGATCTCTCCCGACATGGCCCGCCGCGGCCACAAGAAGATCGTCGCCGTCGTCTCGGGCGGCAACGTCGACCTGGCCCGGTTCGCGCAGCTCGTCGGCGCGTGCCCTTCTTCCAACGCCTCATGACACACATCCCCGAACGCATCACGCGGCTTCCCGAACTGGCCACCGATCTGTGGTGGACGTGGAACCAGCAGGCACGCGAAGTGTTCCGCCGCCTCGATTACCTGCTGTGGCGGCAGACCGCGCACAACCCGGTGCTGATGCTGCGGCTGGTCTCGCAGGAGCAGCTCGAGCAGGCGGCGCAGGACGAGAACTTCCTCGCCGTCTACGACGCGGCGCTCGACGCGCTCGATCGGGCGCGCACGGCGCGCGACACGTGGTGGCAGCACCGCTTCAGCGACAACCCCGGGCCGATCGCCTACTTCTCGGCGGAGTTCGCGCTGCACCAGTCGCTGCCGATCTACGCCGGCGGCCTGGGCGTGCTCGCGGGCGACCACTGCAAGGAGTCGAGCGATCTCGGCCTGCCGCTGATCGGGGTCGGCTTCATGTACCCGCAGGGCTACTTCCACCAGAGCGTGTCGCCGGAAGGGTGGCAGAAGGAATCGTACGAGCGGCTGAACTGGAACGACGCGCCGATCGAGCCGGCGATCACCGCCGCGGGCGACCCGTGCATCGTCCCGGTCCCGCTCGGCAACCGCAGCGTGCTGGTCAAGGTGTGGCGCGTCCGCCTCGGCCGCGTGAAGCTGTACCTGCTCGATACCGACCTGGAAGAGAACGCGCCGTGGGATCGCGAGCTGACGGCGCGCCTCTACGGCGGCGACCGCGAAACGCGCGTGCAGCAGGAAATCGTGCTCGGCATCGGCGGCGTCCGCGCGCTGAAGGCGCTCGGATCGGAGCCCGCGGTCTGGCACTTGAACGAAGGACACGCCGCCTTCGTCGTGCTGCAGCGCATCCGCGATCTGATCGAGCACGGGATGAGCTTCGACGCGGCGGTCGAGGACGTGCGCGAGACGACCGTGTTCACCACGCACACGCCGGTGCCGGCCGGGCACGACGCCTTCCCGTTCAACCTGGTCGAGACGCACCTCGCCGGCTGCTGGGGCACGCTCGGCGAGTACCGCGACCGCTTCATGCAGCTCGGCGCCTACGACAACGGCAACGGGCCGCAGTTCAACATGACCGCGCTCGCGCTGCGGACGGCGAAAGGGGTGAACGCGGTCAGCAAGCTGCACGGCGTGGTGACGCGCGAGATGTGGGGCCCGATGTGGCCCGGCGTCGCCGAGGACGAGCGCCCGGTCACCTCGATCACCAACGGCATCCACATGCCGTCGTGGGTGTCGAACGAGCTGGGGCGCCTGTTCGACGACTACCTGCCGGCCGACTGGCGCGATCGCCACGACGATCCCGAGCTGTGGTCGCGCATCTTCGACATCCCCGACGAAGCGCTGTGGACGGCGCGCAACGCGCTGCGCGAATACCTCTTCACCTTCATCCGCGAGCGGGCGCGGCAGCGCTGGCGCGACGAGCAGGCGAGCACCGCCCGCGTCGTCGCCGCCGGCACGCTGCTCGATCCCAACGCGCTCACCATCGGGTTCGCCCGCCGCTTCACCGGCTACAAGCGGCCGGAGCTGATCTTCCACGACCCGGAGCGGCTGCAGAAGATCCTGAACGCGTCGCGCCGGCCGGTGCAGATCGTCTTCGCCGGCAAGGCGCACCCGGCCGACGAAACCGGCAAGCATCATCTCCAGCAGGTCTACCGCCGCGCCATCGACCCGCGCTTCGGCGGGCGCGTGGCGTTCGTCGACGACTACGACCTCCACGTCGCGCACTTCCTCGTCCAGGGCTGCGACATCTGGCTGAACAACCCGCGCAAGCCGCTCGAGGCCAGCGGCACCAGCGGCATGAAGGCGTCGCTGAACGGCGTGCCCCACTTCTCGATCGGCGACGGCTGGTGGGCGGAAGGCTACACCGGCGACAACGGCTGGCTGATCGACGCCGGCGACACGGGAGACTCCGACGCGCAGGACGCGGCCGACGCGGCGCGCATCTACGACCTGCTCGAGCAGGAAGTCGTGCCGACCTTCTTCGATCGCGACAAGGGCATCCCGCGGCGGTGGCTCTCCTACGTGCGCCAGGCCATCGTCACGGTGGCGCCGCGCTTCAGCGCGCGGCGGATGGTCAAGGATTACGTGGAGACGATGTACGCGCCGGCGCTCCGCCGCCGCGCCGGAGTGGAACGGTAAAAGAGTTACAATCAGGCAATGCCCCGTAAATCCGTCGCGCAGGCGCGCTGCGCGCTCTGCAACGCGAAGGACGTCTCCGAGCCCCGCGGCGAAGAGAAGTACTGCCGCGACTGCTGGGACAAGAAGATCGCCGTCGAGGAAATCGTCGCGCGCGAGTTCGCGCTGAAACGCTACATCCGCGCCCACAGCGCGGAGAAATACCTGATCTACCACTCCACGCTGAAGCGCCCGTGCGGACAGCTGATCGTCGTCGACGACGGCTACGACCTGTTCCTCACGATGATGCTGTATCCGAGCTTTGCCTGGGACGAGCCCGCGTATCATCTCGAGGGGGATCCCGAGGGGCGCACCTTCGCCGAGATCCTCGTCGACGTCGTCGCCGCCGAGGTCATCGAGCCGTGGGGCGGCGGCAAATGGCACCTCGAAGTGTTTCGCTCCACCAACCCGGAGCCGGAGGACTGGAACGGCGAAATGTAGCGCGCTATACTTTGCGCGCTCCGTTCCCCCAGGGAGGTCACCATGAAGCGCGTCGCGTTCATCTCGGTCGTCATCATCGGCCTGGCGTGCGCCCCGGGCGCCTTCGCTCAGGCCGGCAAACCGACCCCGGCAACCGCCGCCCCCGCCGCTCCGCCGCCGGCGGTCGCCAAGGCCCGCATGGCCGTCCCGGTCAAGGGCACGGCGTACATCGAAGTCATCGCGGAACAGGCCAAGCAGGTCAGCGGCGACATCGTCCAGAAACTGAAGGTCAAGAACGTTTCCAACGCGCCGATCGCCGGCCTGCGCGTCGATCAGTACTGGTTTTCGAAGACCGGCCAGCAGGTGACCGGCGACACGGAGCGCGTTCGCGCCCCGATCGCGCCCGGCGAAATCGTCGACGTCGAATTGAAATCTCCGACCAAGCCGGACGTCTTCAACAACCGCACGATGTTCTCGCACGCCAACGGCAAGGTCGACGCCAAGGGCGTGAAGAAGTTCACCGAAGACAAGAAGTAGACCCCGCCGCCGCGGCCACGCCGCGATGGCGGGCAGCACGGCCAACCTGGCGTTGGCCTTCTCAGGGGGTCATGTGGGCAGTAAGATGCCCGCATGACCCCGCTGAGAAACGATCCCCGCTTCCCCACCGGCAAGTTCCAGTTCGATCCCGAGGTCACCCCGGCGGCACGGCAGGCGTCGATCGCCGCGATCCGCGAGGCGCCGGCCGGCCTGCGCGCGGCGGTCCGTGGCCTCAGCGAGGCGCAGCTGAACACGCCCTACCGCGACGGCGGCTGGACGGTGCGGCAGGTCGTGCATCACGTCCCCGAGAGCCACATGAACGCGTTCACGCGCTTCAAGCTGGCGCTGACGGAGGACAACCCGACGATCAAGCCGTACGACGAGAACGCGTGGGCGAACCTGGCCGACGTGCCCCGCGTGCCGGTCGACACGTCGCTGACGCTGCTCGAGGCGCTGCACACGCGCTGGGTGGCGCTGCTCGAGACGATGCAGGCGGAAGACTTCGCGCGGCCGCTGGTGCATCCCGACATGGGGCCGCTGACGCTGGATTTCCTGCTGCAGCTGTACGCGTGGCACGGCCGTCACCACACGGCCCACATCACGAGTCTTCGCACCAGTCAGGGATGGTGATGGTCAGCCCATAAAGGGCTGACCCACGGGACAGCGAATGATGGTCAGCCCATGAAGGGCTGGCCACTCAACAGGCATCGGTGGGTCCGGGCTTTATGCCCTGACCGGTAAGCGCCGGCCGCATGCAACAGGCCTCGGTGGGTCAGGGCTTTATGCCCTGACCGGCTAAGCGCTCCGCATAATCCCCGGCGATCGGCAGTTTCCAGCGCTCGCCCGACAGCGCCTTCCACAGGCACAGCGCCCAGACGATCAGCAGCACGCCCCAGAGGACGGTCGTCAGGATCACCATCACCCACACCGCCGCCGCCGACACGAACACCGACAGGAACACCAGCGCGGAGCTCACGATCACGAGGAGCCCGAGCGTGCCGAGGCCGACGATCGACTGCCACGCATGGAACCGGACGTCGGGATGCCTCGACTCGGCGAAAAGGATCATCGCTCCGGAGAACGGGCCCGCGAGATAGGCCAGGGCCGACGCGTTGCGCGGCTCCATGCCCGTCGCCGTGGCTGGCGCGGCTGGTCCGACCTTCGGTCTGCGACCTCCAACCTCCGCACCCCGACCCCCAACCTCCGGCCCCCGACCTCCGACCTCCTCCCATCGCACGTCCCCGGCGTCGCGAGAGACCGCGACGATGTGGAACGGCGAGGTGATCATCGCGGCGGCGACCGTGCCGGGCCCCGGGGCGCGCTCGCTGACGGCGAGATGGACGACGCCGTTGGTCGAGGGCGCGGCGCTGATCTCGATCGAGTGGCCGGCGGAGGGCTTCTCGCCGGCGAACGCGGCGGCGGCAATCACCTGCGCGAAATCGATGGCCGGCGACGCCGCGTCGGGGCCGGCGTGCAGCGCCCACAGCGTCTGCCACTCGGCCTCGCTGCGCGCGATCATGCGGCGCGGCTCCGACACGCCGCTGGCGTCTCCCCGGGCGATGGTCAGCAGCGGCGTCATCGAACGCGGAATTCGACCTCGCGCGTCGCGGCGTCGCTCTTGCCGAGCAGGGACTTCGCGGCGATGCGCAGGACGTAGCGGCCGGGCGCGAAGCCGGCGAGCGGTATCTTCGTGGTGTAGCCGTAGCCGCCGGCCGCACCCTGCAGCTCTTCGCTCTTCCGCTCGTCGGACGTCGTATGGACCACCTTCCCGTCGTCGGACAGCACCGTCGCCGTGATCTCGACGCGGTGCGGCGTCTTGCCGACGTTGTCGTAGACCTCGGCGAAGACCGCCAGCGTGTCGTTGCGCGGGAAGTCGCGCGACGCGCTCGGCGGCGACGGCAGCAGGTCGCTGAACTCCTTCACGGTCGGATCGGGGCTCGCGGTCGGGATGCGGCTGCCCGACGCGGACGCCAGCGCGATGCCGCTCATCGCGACGGTCCCCTTCGAGAAGTCGGGCGCCTCGAGATCGTAGATGACGGTGCCGACCCTGCCGCCGGACTCGCGCGCGCCGACACGCAGCTGGTACTTGCCGGGCGGGATCTGCAGGCGGCGGACGATGCGGAAGGGGCCGCGCATTTCGGTGGAGCCCTTCTTCAGCGCGACGCTGATGACGTCGCGCGCGCCGTCCTTGATCTTCCCCTTGTCGGCGTCGACGGCGAAGGCGGTGAGCTCGAGATCGTTGTTGTAGAGCCCGTCGGGGCGGGGCTTGAAGACGAAGCCCGTCGTATCCACTTCCACCGAGATCGCGACGGCGACGTTGCCGTTGGTGCCCTTGAACGGCGCGGCGAACGCGCTGAGCGGCAGGCCGCTGACGGCCACGGGGCTGTCGAGCGCTTCGCGCAGATCCGGCGACGTGCGCTCGGCCTTGGTCCCCTTCGCCGAGTCCTCTTTCTTCCCGCCGGGAACGGGCGCGACGTAGCCCTTGCGCGTGCGCACGCGCAGGCCGGGCTTGAGCACCTTGACCTGGACGTTGCGGAATCGCCCGTCGCGCTTCTCGTTGGTCGGGTAGTAGCCGAGCACGTAGTAGCTGCTGTTGTCTTCGAGAATGCGCGAGAACGCGGTGCGGAAGTCGTTCTGGTTGAGCACGGCGAAGCCGCCGGTCTCGTCGGCGACGGTGCGCAGGCTGTCGTGCTCGTAGCGCATCTCGTCCATCAGGTTGGTGGTGCTGACCGAGCCGTCGACGGGAAACGCCCCCATCTCGATCGCGTCCTCGGTGCCGGTGGTGAGGCCCCGCGGATCGACGCTGTAGATGCTGACGTTCGACCGCGTCGCCGCCGCCACCAGGTCGCGCAGCTCGTGCTGCACGTCGGTGGCGTGGGGGTTGTTGATCGGATCGAAGAGGTTGTAGTTGATGCCCTCGCTGAAGTAGACCACCGCCTTGCGCCGTCCGCGCATCCCGGCCATGAAGTCCGAGACGTTCTTGAGCGTGCGCAGCGAGTTGCGCGCGTTGTTGTAGCGCATCAGCTCGTTGAAGCTGGCGTTGGCGTTCGACGCCCCGCCCGGCGTGTCGCGGTTCTGGTAGTAGTCCTGCAGCGCCGCCGAGGTCGACGACTCCGCCTTGTTGCCCATCGCGCCGTCGACCGCCTTCAGCGCGAGCTGCCGGTTGCCGGTGAAGTCCTGCATCCCGGAGCCGTAGCCGGAGGTGTTGACGACGGCGACGATGTCGTTGGCGCCGACGTAGCGCTCGACGAACTGCCGCGCCGCCGCCCGCGTGCGCGCCGTCCGCGAGAACTTCGTGTTGAGATCGTCGAGGACGAGCACGAACACGCGCCCCTCGAACGGCTCCTTGTTGGAGACCACGTCCGGCGGGATCGCCACCTTGGAGAAGAGCGGCGGATCGACGCGCTCGATCGGGATGTTGACCATCGAGAAGACCGTCAGCGTCTGCGGCGCGCCTTCCTCGAGCACCTGGAAATCGTCCTTGGTCAGATTGCGGACGAAGTTTCCCTGCTCGTCGGTGACGTTGGCGTCAATCTCGACGTAATTGACCTCGACCTTGAAGGTCACCGGCGGTTGAGCGGCCGGGGGCTGCGCGCCACCTCGAGCGGCACCAGCCGGCGGCTGCGGCGATTGGGCGAAAAGGACGATGAGACTGAGCAAGAGGATGTTGCGCATAAAGGGTCAAGCCTCGGGCAGCGCTCTTTCTCGATTATACGCAGAGCTCCTTCGTCTCCTTCGCTCTCCTTCGTATCCTTCCACTTATCCTTTGATGACGCCGATCGGGCGTAAGCGGGCGACGCGCGTCGCCAGGCCGGCGCCGTGGACGACGTCCACCACGTTGGCGACGTCCTTGTACGCCTCCGGCATCTCTTCCGCAACCGTGGCCATGCCGGTGGCCATCACCTCGACGCCGCGGTCGCGCATCTCCTTGATTAACGACCGGCCGCGCACCGAGCGCTTCGCTTCCGACCGGCTCATCAGGCGGCCGGCGCCGTGGCACGCGGAGCCGAACGTGTCCTTGATGGCGGTCTCGGTGCCGGCCATGACGTACGAATACCGCCCCATGTCGCCCGGGATCAGCACCGGCTGCCCGACCCGGCGGTAGGCGGCCGGGGTGCCCGGATGGTCCGCCGGGTAGGCGCGCGTCGCCCCCTTACGGTGCACGCAGAGCCGCCGCCGGCGGCCGTCCACCTCGAAGGTCTCGAACTTGGCGATGTTGTGGCACACGTCGTAGACGACGGTCATGCCGGCGCGATCGGGGGCGATGCCGAGCGCGGCGCCGACGCTCTCGCGGATCCAGTGGGCCATGACCTGGCGGTTCGCGAACGCGAAGTTGGCCGCGGCCGCCATCGCCGCCAGGTAGTTGCGTCCTTCCGGCGAATCGATCGGCGCGCACGCCAGCTGGCGATCCGGCAGCGTGATGCCGTACTTGCGCGTGGCCTCCCCCATCACGCGCAGGTGATCGGTGCAGACCTGGTGGCCGAGGCCGCGCGAGCCGCTGTGGATCATCACGGTGATCTGGTTCTCGAACAGCCCGAACGCCTCGGCGATCGTCTGGTCGAAGATCTCGGCGACGTATTGCAGCTCGGCGAAGTGGTTGCCGGAGCCGAGCGTGCCGAGCTGCGTCTGGCCGCGCTCCTCGGCGCGATCGGAGACGAGGTCGGGATCGGCGCCGGCGATGCAGCCGCGCTCCTCGAGCGTGTCGAGATCCTCGGCGCGGCCGAGCCCCTTCGACACGGCCCACGCCGCGCCTCGCTCGAGCACGTGCTTCAGATCCTTGCCGCTGACCCGCAGGTCCTTGCGATGCGCGCCGACGCCGGTCGGCACGTTGTTGTACATCTGCGTCACGACCTCGCGCACCCGCGGCCCGACCTCGTCGCGCGTCAGCGACGAGCGCAGCAGCCGCACGCCGCAGTTGATGTCGTAGCCGACCCCGCCGGGCGAGACGACGCCGCCGGCCTCGGCGTCGGTAGCGGCGACCCCGCCGATCGGAAAGCCGTAGCCCCAGTGGATGTCGGGCATGGCGATCGACGCGCCGACGATCCCCGGCAGGTGCGCGACGTTGCGCACCTGCTGCAGGCTCTCGTCCTTCTGGATGTCGCGCATGATCCGTTCGTCGGCGTAGACAATCCCGTCTACTCGCATGCCGCCAGTCTTCGGGAGGCGGACGCGGAAAGCGTCGAGTCGCTGAATCGCGTTCGCTGTCACGGCCGCCTCCCCGTCGGTGCTAGGGTGCTAAAGGTGCGGGGAGGTGCTAAGGGTGCTGGTGCTAGGCGCGCTGCGCGCGCGGTGCTAGGGGTGCTACGGGTGCGGCGGGGTGCTAACACCTGCACCTTTAGCACCTTTAGCACCAGCACCTTTAGCACCCTCTTGCACCTTTAGCACCAGCAGCGAAGCGAGCTAGCACCGGCTCAGATGTCGAAAACGATGCGCGCCGAGTAGCCGTGCGCGCTCTTCGACACTGACAGCCCGTGATACGTCGCACTCTTTACGAGGACGCGCGAGGGATGGCGGGCCGGATTGAACATCTCCCCGGCGATGGTCGCGCCGAGCTGCCAGCGCCCGCTCGCCTCTTCGATGGTCACCGTCGCGTCGAACACGAGCACGTTCTGTACCTCGAAGCGATAGAGCAGCTCGTTGAGCCAGTCCACCAGCAGGTCCTCGGGCGTGGGCGCCTCGAGTGTGACGGATTGTGTGATGACCGTGTGGACCTGCGAGCGGTCCGTCAGGGTGTCCGTAAGTGCCTGCGCGGCAGAGG
>Ga0207691_10004461_pt1 | contig 13567 bp, 6 predicted proteins | sample KBSM13metaG_FD_184327 | JGI IMG/M metagenome (GOLD analysis project Ga0207691, IMG submission 184327) | Miscanthus rhizosphere microbial communities from Kellogg Biological Station, Michigan, USA - KBS M1-3 metaG (SPAdes) (version 2) | ecosystem: Host-associated > Plants > Roots > Rhizosphere >... | reverse complement strand
TCGCCACTGCTTTGAACAACGGTGACACGTCTCACGAGCTTGTCCATGCTGTCCTTCCTAGCGAGGGAGTGAAGTTGGGGTGAACTGTTCGGCGCATGCTTCCGCCCGGCTGACGTCCAGGGGGCAGCCATCGCTTCGACTGGCCGTCGGTCGCTGGCCGCGTCGAGCCTCAACGACAATAGCGACGTAAACCATCTTGTTCCCTGCAGTTGCCTCGGGCGTTCAGGGACAGACAATTCCGACCCTTGCCGGCCGACCGTAAGCTGCGGTTCAAGCTAACTTTATAGCAGCAGGGTCGGATTCGGCAACCGACCAATCGTAGAAAATGCCGGCTTCCGCGTTTTCAACTGACGAGAACCTTGGAGGATGAAGCCGGGGTCAGCCGTGCGGTCGAAGGCCTTGCCTTACATCGTGAAAGATATGAGGCTGGCGCTACACGCGAGGGCGCAATTGCAGTCCACAACCTGATTGGAAACTTTGTGACGAAGCGGTTGAACGCGTTCGCGATCCTGATGGCGGTCGGCATGATTTGCGGGGAGGCACAGGCGCGATCTCTGCAGGTCACTGGCACCGCCGGTTACCTCTCGGAATGGGAGCTCAATGGCTCCGTCACTGAAAAAGGTCCGCCCGGCAGCAATGAGTTCTCCGGAGCATTGGTCTGGAAACATGTCGGGCTGTGCAGTGCAAACGGTCCGGAAGAAAAATCCGGCGAAATCAAATTTCAGATCGCCAAATCAAGCTCATCGTCCCGGATTCAGGCGGCGATGACGCTCAATGGTGCCCAGTGTACCTACAGCGGCGAGTTCTCCAGCGGCTCGAGCGGACACATGGATTGCACGGATGCCAAAGGCGTTCCGCTTTCGATTTCAATCAAATGAAAAGGCGGCGATAGCGGCAGGCTATCGCTCGGGACCGAGCCTGGTGTCGGGCATGTTCAGCCGGATCACAATTCTGCGGATGAGGATCAGCAGCACCGCAATCAATGCTAGTTGCACCCATCCAAACGACGTCGCGGAGTCCAGCATCGAGGCCCAGTCGATCTGGCGGCCAAACCACCGCCGTGAAATGGCGTCGGCGATCAGACCGATACCGACGGCGGCAGCCACCATATAGCCCAGCTTCATCACCAGGGATGCGATGTAGGCAATCTTTCCGACAATATTCCGGAAGTGGATGATCGGATTCTCGATGTTTCGTTGTACCTGGAAAAAGAACTGGGTGACCACATCTCCGAACTCCTCCATCTGAAGGTAGTCCATATCCGTTGGTCCCCGGCGCCGCGCCTGCATGCTTTTTTGCACGCGTTGGCGCGCCTCCCTGCCGGCTTGCCGCTTGTAGACTTCCCATTCCCTGGCGATGTCGATGTCCTTGTTCAGCCGCGTAACGATGGCGTCGTAGGCAAATGAGGTCCGGAAATACTGAATCGTCTCGAAACTGGCGGGCAAGGAGAACTTCTGCGAGACCTCCAGAAAACGAAGCCACGCCTGCGCCGAGGTCTTTTCCCACCATTCCGCGTCCTTGCTTTTCATGGCGTAGACCGTGTCGGCGTAGATTTTCTCCATCTCGACCCGAACCGTCTCGACATCCATGGGGGGAAGCGGCCCGGCGAGCGTGAGCGCGCAGTTGACCATCCGGCCAATGTCGCCTCTGAGCATGTGATGTTGCAGCTCGCGGAAAATCTTTCGTGTTTGCGTCGAGAAGCGCCCGATCGCCCCGAAGTCGATGTAGCAAATCCCGTTATTTGGCATGATGATGAGATTCGAGGGATGCGGATCGGCGTGGAAGAAAAGCTCTTCCTGCACCTCATGTTGCATCACCAGGACGAGCTTGCGTGCCAGCGACTTTGGCTCGATGCCGATACGACGGACCTTCGCCAGGAACTCCTGATCGTTGCTGTCGACGGCCGCCATGAGCTCCCACATCCACACGCCGGAGACGAGCTCGCTCACCATCACTTCTTCGCTGCAGTACTGGAAATAGACGCGTGGTGCCGTGACGCCCTTCTTCTGTTTGGCTGCGCGCCGGCGAAATATGTCCGTGTAACGCGCTTCGGCGCGGAAGTTGAGCTCATTGAACAGAATCGTCTCGAAGTCCTGCCGGAAGCGCCGGGTGACCCCCGGTGGAATAATCGTGAGCGTTTCCCCCAGGATCAGGATCCAGTCCAGCGCGCGCAGGTCGGCGGCAATCAGCGGGCCGATGCCGGGCCGCCGCACCTTGACTGCCACTTTCTCGCCGGTCTTCAGCTGGGCTTGGTACACACACGCCAGCGACGCGGAGCCGATCGGCTCCGGGTCGAAAACCGCGAACACGTCACTGAGCGGCCTCCCGAGATTGCGCTCGATGATCTCGATGGCTTGCTGCGTCGGGAAGGCGGGCGCCTGGTCCAGCATCTTGCCCAACTCGGCGCAATAGGCGTACGGCAACATGTCGGCGCGCATTGACAGCTGCTGGCCGAGCTTTGCGAATGTCGCACCGGCATCTTCAAACACACGACGCAGCCGCACTGCGCGGCGTTGGTCGCTGGACTGGCGCAGTAAGGCGTCGTAAGCGTTCCCGAAGTAGAACCGCAAAAAGCCCCAGAGCCAGACAAACAGCCTGCCGATCGGCCGGATGACCCCCGCCTTGAAGACGACCCGACGGGCCCGGGGAAGGTCGACCAACGCTCTGTCCATCGAATGCGACAGCCTGCGGCGCGTCATCGGACGGATGACGTCAAGACCGGATGTCGTTGGCACCTCGAGTGCCGGCGTCGTTTCGGGCTGGCTCGCGCCACGGGGCCACAATGCGCGGCGGAGTTTCATTTGCAGCTCATGCTTGAGGCTCCGTCGCCGGTGAACGCCGCGACCATTGCCCGGAGGGCGGCATCCGCTGAGCCCTTGATCGCGCACGCTCTAGCACGGGCCCGGCCCTCCGGCTGGACTCGCATTCATCCATGCTTTTGCAGCAAATTCAAATCCGGTCTCAGGCACGAGCGGCGGGCAGAAGCGAAATGCCTCACGATCGAGCGAACCTGAGCTCGCCGTAGTATAGCTCCGGCGTATTTGCCCGCAGGACGATGCTGCGACACAATTGAGCGGTGATCAGGGTTAAGATGCGGCTCCGTGGCTTTGCGGCCGGGAGAGATCCGATGATAATGACGCTGCACGACGGCGGGCCGTCCAGTTTGTTTTATTGACGGTTCCGTTCAAGCGGGAGGACGCTGATGGCGATCAACATTTCGGCGTGGTCGATACGACATCCGCTCCCGCCTCTCGTCATGGCGGCGGCAATCGTGGCGCTCGGCTTCATCAGCTTCAACAAGCTGCCGGTCACGCGGATGCCGAACGTCGATGTTCCCGTTGTTTCGGTCACGGTCACGCAATTCGGGGCAGCACCGGCGGAACTGGAGTCGCGGGTCACGAAGGCGGTCGAGGACGCGGTCTCGGGCGTCGCCGGCGCCCACCATATCAACTCCACCATCACCGATGGGATATCCAACACCACCATCACGTTCCGCCTGGAGACGGACACCGATCGCGCCCTCAATGACGTCAAAGACGCGGTGACAAGCATCCGCGCCAATCTTCCGCGCGGCATCGACGAGCCGATGATCCAGCGGGTCGACATCGCCGGTTTGCCGATTCTCACCTACGCCGCGATAGCGCCGGGCAAGACGCCGGAGCAGCTCTCCTGGTTCGTGGACGACGTGGTCATCCGCGCGTTGCAAGGGGTTCGCGGGGTCGCCCGGGTCGACCGCATCGGTAGCGTCGAGCGCGAAATCAGGGTCGGGCTCGACCCAGTACGGCTTCAATCGGTCGGCTTGACCCCGCTCGATGTCAGCCGTCAGCTGCGCGGAAGCAACGTGGATCTCGCCGGTGGTCGGGCCGAAATCGGCGGCCGCGACCAGGCCATCCGCACCCTCGCCGGAGCCAAGACGGTCGCCGATCTCGCGGCGGTGAGAATCGCCCTGCCGGCGGGCGGCGAAGTGCGGCTGGACGATCTCGGGCTCATCACCGATACGATTGCAGAGCCACGGACCTTTGCGCGCTTCGACGGTGCTCCTGTCGTCGGGTTCAACATTCTGCGCGCAAAGGGCGCAAGCGATGTCGTCCTCGCAGATGCAATTGCCGCGCGCATCGACGCCATCAAGGCGGCCAACCCGACTGTCGACCTCAAGCTGATCGACACATCGGTCGTGCACACGCTGGGAAACTACGAATCCGCGATGCACACGCTGTACGAGGGCGCAATCCTCGCGGTGATCGTGGTGTTCCTGTTTTTGCGCGACTGGAGGGCCACGATCATCGCGGCACTCACCTTGCCGCTGTCGATCTTTCCGGCCTTCTGGGTCATGGAACTGCTCGGCTTCTCGTTGAACATGGTGACTTTGCTGGCAATCACGCTGAGCACCGGAATTCTCGTCGATGATGCGATCGTCGAGATCGAGAACATCGTGCGGCACATCCGGATGGGCAAATCGCCCTACCAGGCTGCGCTCGAGGCGGCCGACGAGATCGGCCTTGCCGTCATCGCCATCAGCCTTGCCATCGTTGCGGTGTTCATCCCCGCGAGCTTTATGCCTTCGGTTCCGGGCCAGTTCTTCAAACAATTCGGAATAACAGTCTCTGTACAGGTGCTGTTCTCCCTGCTCTGCGCGCGGATGATAACGCCGATGCTCGCGGCCTATTTCCTGCGGCCGCATCAGCACGAAGAGAAAGGCGATGGACCGACCATGCGTCTTTACACCCGGCTGGTCACCGGGGCGGTGCGATATCGTTTCATTACGGTGGTCCTCGGCTTGCTCTTCTTCGCTGCGTCCTTGGCCGGCGCAACCTTGCTGCCGAGCGGCTTTCTGCCCGTCACGGATACGGCCCGCTCGATGCTCGGCATCGAGCTGCCTCCCGGTTCGCAGCTTTCGGACACGGAGTCGGTGACCGATACCATCGTCAATCGGGTGCGCAAGCGGCCCGAGGTGGCGAGCGTCTTCGTCGACGGCGGACGAATTCCAAACGGCGCCGTCGATGTCGGCCGGGCCGGATTGACCATCAACTACGTGCCGAAATCGAAGCGGTCGCTCTCCCAGCAGCAACTCGAGCAGGCGATCGGCCGAGACCTCGCTGACATTCCGGACATCCGTTATTGGTTCGTCGACGACAATGGACAGCGAAACGTCAAGTTCATCGTCACCGGCCAGGATAACGCGACAGTGGCGAATGTCGCGTCCGAGCTCGCCGCTCAAATGCGCCGGCTCCCGATTGTGGCGAACGTCGTCTCCGGGGCGACGCTCAATCGCCCGGAACTGAGGATTTACCCACGCCGGGACTTGGCGGTACGTCTGGGTGTCTCAACCGAGAGTCTGTCGGAAACCATCCGGGTAGCCACCATCGGCGATGTCGGCCCGGCGCTCGCAAAGTTCGATGCCGGCGATCGGACCATCCCCATTCGCGTCCTGCTTGAGGAAAATGCGCGCGCCGACCGGCAGGTCCTCGAGCAGATACGCATTCCGTCACAACGCGGAGGGGGCGTGCCGCTCGTCGCCCTCGCCGACATAAGCTTCGGCGAAGGGGCCACCAATATCGTTCGCTACGATCGTCAGCGACAGGCCAGCGTCGAAGCAGATTTGACCGGTGGGGCCGCGCTCAGTGATGCGCGGGAAGCCATCAAGGCGCTGTCGGTGATGAAGAATCTCCCGCCCGGCATCATGGTCAGCGAGGGCGGCGATGCCGAGCTGCAGGCAGAACTGTTTGAAGGATTCGGCGGGGCCATGCGCAGCGGCCTGATGATGGTTTACGTGGTGCTGGCGGTGCTGTTCACCAGCCTGCTGCAGCCGATCACCATCCTGTTTTCCCTGCCACTGTCGATCGCAGGCGCGATCCTGGCGCTGCTCATCACCAACCTGCCCATCACCACTCCCGTGGTCATTGGTATTCTCATGCTGATGGGTATCGTCACCAAGAACGCGATCATGCTGGTGGACTTTGCGGTTGAGGCAATGCACGGAGGCGCGGACCGCACGACCGCGATCATCGAAGCGGGTCAAAAGCGCGCACGACCGATCACGATGACAACGATCGCGATGGTGGCTGGCATGGCGCCCAGCGCCTTGGCGTTCGGCGCCGGCGGCGAGTTCCGATCGCCGATGGCGATCGCAATCATCGGCGGACTCCTCGTCTCGACCTTGCTGTCGCTGCTTTTCGTGCCGGCGTTCTTCACCATCATGGACGACGTGGGGCGCCTGTTCTCGCGCGTGTTCGGCCGGCTCGTGGGAGGGTCTGATGATCCGCCCACGAAGCACGTCACCACGCCGCCACCAGCGGCCTCCATGTCGCAAGAGGCGGAGAAACCCGCGCATTAAAGCGCTTCGATCACCCGCCCTCGGGAGTCATGATGCGCGGGCTTGACCCGCGCATCCATCTCTTTGGATCAGGATTCTCGCGAAGAATCTAAGGAAGCACGGGTCAAGCCAGGGTCGCCCGTGTCCCGGAAGTGCCGAATCAATCCGCTGGCAGGCGCCAGGCCAAATCCGCAACCAGCGAATCACGCCGCCAGAGGGCGTCAGTGGGATTGTGGCGTCGACCTGCGGCGCAACAGCCCGGACGCACGTGCGCCTTCTTACCCGCCAGGCCTTCTTACCCGCCAGGCCTTCGTCCGGTCCGGGTCACGATGACTTTGATCGGCTTCGACATGACAGGAGGGTTATGCGGGACATGGTTTTCGTCGCCGAGCAAGAGCTGAAGTGTGTGTACCCCCAATGGCAGGTTCACGGTTGCTTCCGTTTGCCCCGCCCCGAAATGCAGATGGTTGAAGTCATTCGGGATGGGCTCGTCGAGCGGAGGCAGCTTGGCATCGATCAAGAGGTGATGATGGCCGGTATTGGGCTTCTCAATGCCCGCTGGCGCCACGCCCATGTTGACCAGACCAAAGCGCAGGGTTGCCTTTTGCGCCACCACCGACCGGTCCTGCAAGCCGACGAAATACACGCGCGCGTCGGCCGGAGCAGGCTTGCGCAGCGACGGATCGACCACGCGCACCTTGAGGCGCTTGGAAAAGACAGGAGGGGTGTGCGGAATATGATCTTTGTCTCCCATCAGCAGCTGGAGCGTGTGCTCGCCATGCTTGAGCGTAACCTCGGCCTCGGTCTGGCCGCCGCCGAAGTGAAGGTGATTGAAGTCATTGGGGATCGGCTGGTCGAGCGGGGGCAGCTCGGTGTCGATCAGCAGGTGGTGATGGCCTGAATTTTCGCGATCCGAGCCGGCCGGCGCGACGCCCATGTTCTTCAGGCCGAAATAGATCGTCGTCTTCGGTGGAAGGACCTGTCCCTCCTTCAGATCATTGAAGTAAACCTCGGCTCCAGCAGGAGAGGGCGAAGGCCCGCCGGTAAGTGCGGCGGCCGCACCCGGCGCACCTTCCGCGACCCGGACGCGAATGCGCTGCGACATCACCGGCGGTGTGTGCGGAACGTGGTCCTTGTCTCCCATGAGCAACTGCAATGTGTGCTGCCCAGGCTTCAAGGTGATTTCTGCCTCGGTCTGCCCGGCACCGAAATGCAAATGATTGAAATCATTGGGAATGGGTTTATCGAGTGGGGGCAGCTCGGTGTCGACCAAGAGGTGATGGTGACCTGAATTCTCGCGATCCGAGCCTGCGGGGGCTACACCCATATTCCGCAGACCAAAGAACAGCTTCAGCTTCGCAGGAACGTTCGCACCGTCCTTGAGATCGATGAAATAGACCTCGGCCCCCTGCCCCGATGGGGTAGGCCCGCCGGCTCGTTGAGCTTGAGCCAGGGCGATGCCGCCACCTCCCAACAGCGCGACGACGAGCAATGTTGCAAAGGCGCGCGCACGCTGACCGGTTTTGCCTGCGACTTGCTTCAACTCATGCATCGCTGGGTCCTTCCGTGGCTTCGGCGTCATCACTCTCTCACGAAAAGATCAACCTTCCGCGCCATCCGAGCGATAATCTAGGGGAACTCGATCCCCCTGGGAAGGCGCACGCGCTTACCTCACCCGCGACCATAGCGGCAACCTATTCGGTCGCGCGCGCGGCGTCGGATCGGCCCCATCCGCAGTTGTGCGGCAGAACATGCCGCGCGTGGCAATGTCGCAACGCGGTACGGCGTGCCGTCCCTGTTGTCCGCAACCCCGGACACGTCTAGAATGTTATGATCGCTTGCAAAAAAGCTCCCGACCGAGGGATGGCAGCGAGGTCTTTCGAGGTCCCAGCGTGAGGGCCGGGATGGGAGAACCGATTGATATGCAGCAGAGCGGCTGCTTATATCGCACGCCAACGCGTGGGTTGCGACGGCCATGACGTTGGTGAAGTTGGTTCCTATCGGAACGAAAGGCACGCAATGAACATGCGGCTGGTCTTTTGCTTGTGCGTCGCGGTCGCTTCCGCAGTCCTCGCGCATTCGGCGCTGTCGCAGCAGCCCGCACGCGTGGCGCTCCTGATTGGAAACGCAAACTATCCGGATGCCAGCACGCCGCTTTCCACCACGATCCGCGATGCCCGCACGCTTGCCGACGAGTTCCGTCGAACCGAATTCGATGTCGACCTCAAAGAGAATGTCGGCCGAGAAGATATGCAGCGCGCGATCGATGCCTTCATCGGCAAGATCCGCCCCGGCATGGTGGCCCTGTTCTATTTCAGCGGATATGGCATCCAGGTCGCGCGGCAGACCTATCTGATTCCCGTCAACGCCCAGGTCTGGACCGAGGCGGAGGTCCGGCGGGACGGCATCAGCCTCGATACGCTGCTGGCGGAGATGCAGCGCAAAGGCGCCAAAGTAAAGATCGTCATTATCGATGCGTCCCGACGCAACCCGTTCGAGCGTCGCTTTCGGGCGTCGGCAGCGGGGCTCGCCGCGCTCGATGCGCCTGACGGCACGCTCGCGATGTACTCCGCTGCGCCGGGCAAGGTGATCAATGAGGGCAGCGGACCAAACAGCCTGTTTGTCGGCGAGCTCATCAAGGAGCTCCGCGTCCCGAATCTGACCGCCGAGGAGGTTTTCAACCGCGCCCGCATCGGGGTGTCTCGTGCATCCAACAACGAGCAGGTGCCTTGGGTGGCATCGTCGCTGGTCGACGAGTTCTATTTCGGGAGTCCGCGGCCCGTAGCAACCGCGCCTTCCGCGGCGCCCACGCCTGCGCCAGCCCCGACACCGCAACGAACGCCGGCACCCCAACCCCCGCCGGCGGCTGCACCGACCCCAGCTCCAGCTCCGGCCGTTACGGCCACCGCACCCTCAGCCAGCACGTCCGCGCCGTCGGCGAGCGGAGCCAAGGCGGGCGACGTTTTCCGCGATTGTCAGGGTTGCGTCGAGATGCTGGTGGTGCCGGCCGGCACGTTCGACATGGGCTCCACAACCGAATACGAGAACCCGCCGCACCGGGTCACGATCGCAAAACCGTTTGCCATAGGCAAACACGAGGTGACGTTCGACCAGTGGGACGCCTGCGTCGCCGATGGCGGTTGCAAGCATCGGCCCGACGACCGGGAGTGGGGGCGCGGCGACCGTCCGGTTATCAATGTCAGCTGGCTTGACGCGAAGGCGTTCGTAGCCTGGCTCTCGCAGAAGACGGGGCAGACTTATCGACTGCCGAGCGAGGCCGAGTGGGAATATGCCGCGCGCGGTGGCACGAACAGCCCGTATTGGTGGGGCCGTGACGTGGGCTCCCGCCAGGCAAACTGCCGGGAGTGCAATACGGGCTCTTCCCAACAGACCGCCGCAATCGGTTCATACAAGGCCAACCCTTTCGGCCTGCACGACACCGCGGGCAATGCGGCGGAGTGGGTGGAGGATTGCTGGAACGATAATTATCGTGGCGCTCCGCAGAACGGCTCGCCGTGGCTCACCGGTCAGTGCCGCCTTCGCGTGCTGCGTGGCGGCGCGTTCGACAGTGCCGCGAAATATCTACGTTCGACGGCCCGCTTCCGGTATGATTCCGACGTACGATATTCCGCGAATGGATTTCGTGTCCTTCGTGAGTTGCAGTGATGCAGTCGAGAGCCGGCATGGGCCGGACACCCGGGCATCGTCCATGAAACTTTCGGGACAGGTGCTCATCGCCTCCGTGAGGGCCATCGTTGTCGGCGGAATCGTTCTTCTTGCGAGCCAACCTGCAACGCTCTTCGCAGCGGAGACAAGCTCACCAAGCACCGTGCAAGTAAGCGTGGTTCGCGCCACGAAGGCGTGTTTCTCTTCGACCATTCGAGTGACCGGGTTCCTTGTGGCGCGGGACGAGGCCGTCGTGACTCTGGACGCTCCCGGGCTTCGGGTGACCGAAGTGCTGGTCGGAGAAGGAGACCGGGTGACATCCGGCCAAACCCTCGTTCGATTGGTCCGACAGGCCGGCGAGGGACAAGATGCCGCCGCAGCCGCACGAACTTCCATCATCTTGAAGGCTCCTGCCGCCGGTGTGGTGACGCGCAGCACCGCCGTTGTAGGAGCCACGGCGTCTCCGATGCAAAACGAGCCGCTATTCCGGATCGCGGTCGACAACGAAATTGAGCTCGAGGCCGAAGTTCCGAGCATACACGCAGGAGCAATCTCTCCCGGACAAACCGCGCGCATCCAGATCGAAGACAGCCGGGAACTCTCGGGCCGCGTCCGCCAGGCACCGGCTGCTGTCGATCAGCGCACGCAGCTTGGCAGAGCGCGTCTTTCGTTGGAGCGGGATCCGTGGCTGCGGCTGGGAATGTTTGCTCGCGCCACAATCGACGCTGATCGAAGCTGCGGAATTTCGGTTCCCCGCTCCGCGGTGCACTACCGGACCGAGGGGCCGAGGGTCCAGGTCGTGCGCGACACCGTCATCGAGACGCGGGTGGTGCAAGTCGGTTTTCATTCGGACATGGATATCGAGATCCGCGAAGGGCTGCGCGAAGGCGATCTCATCGTGGCGAACGCGGGCAGTTCGCTGCGCGACGGCGACAAAGTGAACCCGATCATGGCCGACACGCTCCAATTGGGGCAGCGTTGACATCGGCCAAGATCGACGTCCGATATCTGCTGCCGGGGCGAGCATACTTCCGATCGGTTGCTTGGCGGCGATTGTACGATTTTGGTCGAGGACGTGTGCGTCCTCCTTGCGCGCACCAACCATAGGGTGGTTTTCCCGGGCCCAAGGACCTTGAACCAAGATGGCTGCAGGTCGACTTGCGCCCCCCCTCTCTCGGAAGGCGTTGGGGTGAAAGACCTTGCGAGAGCATCCCGTTCGGTCCAGGATTTGCCGCCAAACTTAAGAGAATTGCGAATGCAGAAGGAGGCAGCAGCGCGCAAAGACTGGTTCCGTCCCAGAAGCCTCTTCGGCAAATACGTTACCTCCTTTGTCGAAGTGGTCGTGCTCGTGCTTGCCGTGAATGGCGGCCTCGAGACGTGGTTCACCTACCGGCAGACAACCGAACTGCTGGCAAAGGCGCAATCCGAGAAAGCCGAGGCGACGGCACGTCGAATCGAGCAGTCGGTGTCGGAGATCGAACGCCAGATCAGCTGGGCAACGCGGGCAAGCGCCACAACCCTCGACCAGCGGCGGTCCGACTACGCGTTGCTGCTTCAGCAAGTGCCCGCCGTCGACAGAGTGATTCAGCTCGACGGGGCGGGTAAAGAGCTGTTGCGACTCACGCGCAGCGAGGTGGTCATTGCAAGCGATATCGATTACTCGGGCGACCCCCGGTTCAAGGCAGCGCAAGGTCGCTCAGTCTGGTTCTCCCCGGTCTATTTCGACGGGCCGGATCCCTTCATGTCGATTGCGATGCCGCACTCCGGGCGAGATGCCGGTTCAACCGTTGCCGAGATCAATCTCAAATTCTTGTCGAGTTTCATAACTCCGGAGCAGATCGGCACCGACAACGAGGCTTTTGTCGTAGGCCCGGCCGGGCGGCTGCTCGCTCACTCTGCCACCACCCCCCGGCTTGGCACCAATCTTGCGGATCTTCCGCAGGTCGCCGCCGCGATCAGGTCGGACGCCGAACCCGTGATCTTCGGACAAGACCCGGATGGAAGCTCGGTCTTGACCGCCTCGGCCACGGTGCCGCGAATGCAGTGGTACGTGTTCTTCGAGCAACCGCTGAGCAAGGCGCTTCAGCCGGTCTACAATCTGCTGTTCCGCACCGCGTGGTTGCTGGCGCTGGGCGTGCTCCTGGCCGTGCTGGCCGGCATGCTCCTGGCGCGAAAAATGGTCATTCCGATTCGCGCCTTGCAGGTCGGTGCCCAGCAGTTGGAGGCGAGCGATTTCGGCCATCGCATCGAAGTGCAGACGCAAGATGAGATCGCGGATCTCGCCGACCATTTCAACCGCATGGCAGACCAGCTGCAGGGGTCCTACGGACGGTTGGAGCAGAAAGTCGCCGAACGCACGCGCGATCTTGCACAGTCGGTCAGCGAGCTGAAAGCGCTCGAGGAGATCGGGCGCGCCGTCGCGTCCTCGCTGGACGACAAGGCCGTGCTCGCCACGATCGTGACGCGTGCTGTCCAACTCACGCAGGCCGACGCCGGCGCCATCTACAGCTACGATGCATCGCGAGGCGTCTTCGATCTCGCGGAAGCGCACGCACTCGACAAGTCTTACCAGGATGCGGTTCGCGCCAGCCGGATAGGAGTGGACGAAAGCGTATTGGGGCTGGCGAGCAAGAAACAAGAGGCGATGTGGATTTCGGATCTTTCGAGCGCTCCGAGCTATCCGCTCAAGGAGCTCACCATTGCGGCCGGTTTCAACTCCGTCCTCGTCGTTCCGCTGATAGGTCCGGATGAGATTCTGGGCGCCCTGGTTCTGCTGCGTCGCGCAAGCGGGGACTTTCCCGCCAGCACGATCGACCTGATGCAGACCCTGGCCCATCAGTCGGTCCTCGCGATGAACAATGCGAGACTGTTTCGCGAAGTCGACGACAAGGGACGCGCGCTTGCCGTTGCCAACGAACACAAGACTCAGTTCTTTGCCAACATGAGCCACGAGTTGCGCACTCCCTTGAACGGCATACTCGGCTTCGCCGAACTGCTCGTGGATGGCCTCTACGGCACCTTGCCGGCAAAGGCGCTGGAGATATTGGAGCGCATTCAGAAGGACGGGAAACATCTGCTGGGCCTGATCAACGATGTTCTCGATATTTCCAAGATCGAAGCCGGTCAGCTCACATTGGCACTCGACAATTACTCCATGCAGGGGGTTGTGGAGACGGTCGTTGCTTCGACCGGATCGCTCGCACAGGCCAAAGGCATCGAGGTCAAGGCCAAGGTTTCGCCCGATCTCCCCATGGGCTATGGAGATGAACGGCGCCTGACCCAGGTGCTACTTAATATCGTGGGCAATGCGATCAAATTCACCGATACCGGCTCGGTCGAGATCCGCGCAAATGCCAGGGACGGACATTTCATGATCGCGGTGCAGGATACCGGTCCAGGCATCCCGACCGCGGATCAGGCTCGAATCTTCGAGGAATTTCAGCAGGTTGACAACAGCATCACGCGGCAGAAAGGTGGTACTGGGCTAGGATTGTCGATCGCGCGCCGTCTGATCAACGTGCATGGCGGTCATATCGATCTGGAATCGACGCCCGGAGTAGGCTCCACGTTCAACATCGTCTTGCCATT
>Ga0207691_10004455_pt1 | contig 13577 bp, 8 predicted proteins | sample KBSM13metaG_FD_184327 | JGI IMG/M metagenome (GOLD analysis project Ga0207691, IMG submission 184327) | Miscanthus rhizosphere microbial communities from Kellogg Biological Station, Michigan, USA - KBS M1-3 metaG (SPAdes) (version 2) | ecosystem: Host-associated > Plants > Roots > Rhizosphere >... | reverse complement strand
CCCGGTCGCGACCGACCCGGCGAGGACCTCGCCGCCTCGCACCGTGAAGAGGTCCGCGTTCACGCGGCCCGAAACGAGGGCGTCGCCGACGCCGACGCCTGCCTCCACCGTGGCCACCTTCCGGTCGCCCGTGACGGGATCGGCCGTGAAGAGAACTCCGGCCGCCTGCGGGAAGACCATGCGCTGCACCACGACGGCCATGTGGGCGTCGCGGTGGCTCAGGCCGTTGCGCAGGCGGTACGCGACGGCCCGCTCGGTGAACAGTGACGCCCAGCACCGGCTGACGTGCCGGAGGATCGCCGTCGACCCGACCACGTCGAGGTACGTGTCGTGCTGGCCCGCGAACGAGGCGGTCGGCAGGTCCTCCGCCGTCGCGCTGGACCGGACGGCGTAGGCGGCGTCCTCGCCGAGCGCCGCGAGGGATCGGATGATCGTCGCCCTCAGGTCGTCGGGGATCGCGAGTGCTTCGATCGTCCGGCGGGCCTCCCCGCTGACCGCGCGGATCTCCTCCAGATCGCCCGGCCCGAGGCGCGACAGCCGATCGAGCGCGGCGTCGATCCCCGGTGCGGCGGCCACGACACGCCGGAATGCGCCGGTCGTGACGCAGAACCCGGCCGGCACGCGGATGCCTTCGATCCGCGAGAGCTCGCCGAGGCTCGCGCCCTTGCCGCCGGCGAGTGCGACCTGTGTCCGGTCGATCGCGCCGAGATCCACGACGTCGAGGCCCATCCGCATGGAAGTGTGCGGAATGACGGTGGCTCGAACCGGCACTACCGAATTGAGCATGGCGGCCTGCGAGCCGGCCACGTGCGCCCGACGTCGTGATCGTCGGGCGGCGCGCGCGTGTGCCGGGGGAGCCGGTCGGGCGCGCTCACGTCAGGCCTCGCTCTCGAGCCAGTCCGCGTAGGTCGGGCCGGCGAGGGTGGCGTCGGGCCCCGGGAGCAGGCCACCTTGCTCGTACAGGGGTCCGTCGGGATCGGCCGGGTTCGTGACTGCCTCGAACCGCACCGACTCGCCACGGCGGGCGGCGAGCAGGCCGGCGACGTCGACGAGCCTCTCGGCGCGGGGACCGGCGATCTCCGGGATCCGCGACCCGTTCCGCGTCGGCGTCGAGCTCGCGTCCGTCGCGAGGTCGACGAGCGTCTCGGCGACGGTGCGGGCGGCGACCAGCTGCGTGCGCATGTTCGGCAGGTACGCAACGCCGTTCTCCCGTGACGCCCAGCCGACGAGCGGCTCCACGAACTCGTGGAACTGGGCTGCACGCAGGATCCGCACCGGGATCGGGCCTCTGAGCATCTCCTGCTCGTGGATTTTCTTCGCGGCGAGGAAGCCGGCGCTGAAGTCGTCGATCCCGATGATCGAGACGACGACGATCTGCTGTACGCCCGCCTGCGCGCCGAGCTCCTGCAGGTTCCGCGTGGAGGCGACGAAGAACTCGGTGGCCGGTTCCTCGTCGGCGGTCGGGTGGGATGCGGCGTCGATCACGGTCTCCACGCCCGCCAGCGCCTCGGCGAGGCCCTCGCCGGTGACGACGTCGACGCCGAGGGAGCGGGAGATCGGTACGACCTCGTGCCCTCGCTCCTCGAGCACGTGGACGAGGTGACGGCCGAGCCTCCCGGTTGCGCCTGCGACGGCGATCTTCTTGCGCTCGTTCATGAGGTTCTCCTTCCCGTTCGTGTCCTTCACCGAGACGACGAGCGGGGAGCGCACGAGGGGACAGCCGCCACGAGTGGCCTGGACGCAAGACTCGATGGCGTCCGTGACGTAGTGGGCCTTGTCCCTGACGCAAGTGCGCAGAGGCCGACGGTCGGTTACGTTCTCGGCCATGACCGATGTCTCGCAGGCGTCGGCCGGGTCGCTCGGACTCGTCGAGCGGGTCGCCGCCTTGCACCGCGTCGAGCTGTTCGCCGGCATTCCGGGCCGCGTCCTTGCCGCAGTCGCGGAAGCCGGCGTCGAGAAGCGCCTAGCGGTCGGAGAGTTGCTGATGGAGGAGGGCGCCGTCGAGGCGCACCTCTATGCGGTCGTCGAGGGCCGCGTCAAGGTGCATCGTGGTGATCGAACGCTCGTCGAGCTCGGTCCGGGCGCCACGGTGGGCGAGCTAGCAGTGCTGGTGCCCGCTCCGCGCGCCGCGTCGGTGACCGCGCTGGAGCCGACGCTCGTCTTGCGGGTCGACCAGGCGGTGCTCGACGAGCTTCTGATCGACTGGCCCGAGCTCGCCCACGGCGTGATCTCGGAGCTCGTCTCGCGTCTCCGCGCGACGACGGAATTCGCCGACCAGGCGTCGTGAGCGACACACCCGAGCGCGGCGTCGTCGCCCTGCTGACGGCTCAGGCGCTCGCGTTCGGCGTGATGCTCGCGCTCGTCGTCGTCCCGGCGAACGCGCTCTTCCTCGACGCGTACGGAGCGAAGTGGCTGCCGGCGACCTACATCGCCATCGCCGTGTTCGGGACCGGTGCGTCCGCGTTGATCGCCCGGGCGGCGCGCCACACGAGGCTGGTTCGCGTCGCCGCGGCGAGCCTCTTCGGCATCGCCGTCCTCTACGCCGCGTCGTGGTTGATCCTCGTCGCCGGCGGAGTCTGGGTGTCAGCAGCCCTGCTGGTGCTGTTCCCGATCGCGCTCCAGCTGGGATTCGTGTTCATCGGCGGACAGGCGGGCCGGCTCCTGGACGTGCGGCAGATGAAAGAGCGATTTCCACGGGTTGTTGGCGGGTTCTCGGTCGGGTTCTTCCTCGGAGGCCTCCTCGCCATCCCCCTCCTCGCCCTGCTGGGCTCGACCGAGGACTTGCTGCTCGGTACGACGGTCGCACAGCTCGCGTTTCTCGCCCTCCTGCTCGAGACGGAGCGGAGGTTTCCGGAAGTCCGCTCGGCTCCGATCGGAACCTCGCAGGACACGGCGCGACCGTCGGCGCGAACACTGTTCGCGTCGGGTCTCGTTCTCCTCCTCCTCGTCTACCAGGTGCTGTCGGCGATGGGGTCGTGGCTCGTCGACTACCTCCTCTTCAACCGTGCAGGTGCGCACTACAGCGGCGACGACCTGACCCGGTTCCTGTCCGGGTACACAGCGGTGCTCAACCTCGTAGACATCCTCTTCCTCGCTCTGCTCGCCGGTCCGCTGCTGCGTCGCTTCGGCCTGCGACTCGGGCTCGTTCTGAACCCTGCCGTCGTTGCCGCGCTGCTCGCGGTGATGGCGGTGGTGGTCGCCGGGCCAGGTGCCGCCGCCTATGGCCTCTTCGTGCTCGCGGCCGTGACCCGCCTCACCGACATCGTCCTGTCCGACGGCACCACCCGCACGTCCGTCAACGCCTCGTTTCAGGTGGTTCCGATCGAGGACCGCCTCGCCGTCCAGGCCGTCGTCGAGGGCATCGGCGTTCCCGTCGCCATCGGCGCCACGGGCGCCGTGTTGCTGCTCATGAACCTGCTCGGTCTCGGGATCGGGGCGGTGATCGTCTTCGGCGCGGTCCTGAGCGTGATCTGGACGGTGAGCGGCGCCGCGATGTATCGGTCGTACACACGGGCGCTCGGGGACGAGATGAGACGCCGGTCGCTCGTCGCGAGCGCATACGACGTCACCGAGGACGATGTCGCGCTCCAAGCGCTGCTCAGGTCCGACGATGCACGTGACGTGCGCCTCGGCCTCGACCTGCTGCCTGGAATCGCGTCGCTGGCTTCCACCGAAGCGCTCCGGCAGGCGTCGGAGCACGCGGATCCCGAGCTGCGCCTACGGGCACTCGTCCAGCTCGCCGCCGACGGGGACGCTCAGGCCGCTGGGGAGGTGCAAGCGCTTGCAACCGACCTCGCTCGCTCCCCCGACGCTGCCGAGCGTCGCGCGGCGGCGTCCGCGCTCGGCCCGCGCCGGATCGTCACCGCCGGCCAGAGCATGCTCATCGCCCTCCTGGACGACGCGGATCCGACCGTCCGCGCGGCGGCGCTCGACTCCGTGATCCCCGCGGACGCCGGAGAGCGGGACGTCGTCCGTCGGGTCGTCGCAGCGCTCGAGGAGCCCCGTACAGCGGGCAGCGCGACCGCCGCGGTCAGGCGGCTCGCCGACTCGGCCGTCCCTCTCGTCGCAGCCGCGCTTGCCCGCGGCGGAGCGAAGCGCCCGACGTTGGTGCGTGCGGCTGCCAATGCGGCGACGGAGCACGGGTTGGCGGTCATCGAGCCCGCCCTCCGCGACCGCGATCGCGTGGTCGTGCTCGCGGCGCTCGAGGCGCTGGATGCGGCACATGCCGCCGGCGTCGTACCGCCCGACGTCCTCGACGGCGTGTTCGGCGACGCGGCCGCGCACGCATCTCGCACGCTCGCTGCGCGCGCGGCGCTGGCCGGTTCCGATCTCCCTCTGCGGAGAGCGCTCGAGGACGAGCGCGACCTCGCACGGCGACTCGTCATTGCCGTGCTCGCGCTTCGTCACGGCGATCGAGTCCGAGACGCCGTTCGAGTCGTGGACGCCGCAGAGGGCCAGCGTCGTGCGCTCGGTGTCGAGGCGCTCGATGTGCTGCTCTCCCGTGAGGAAGCCACGATCGCGCTTCCGCTCGTTCGCCGCGACCTCACGCCGGAAGAGCAGGCGGCCGCGCTACGACACGTCGTCCCGGCCGAGCGCGGTCTCGGAGAGTGGATCGCCGACATCGCCGACGATCCGGAGGGCGTCTGGCGCTCCTCGTGGCTCGCCCTCTGCGCACGCCACGCGTCCGGACGCTAATTGCCAGCGCCGATCCGGACCCGGCCGAGCGCATCGGCGAGCTCCTCCGAACGGACAGGCTTGGCGAGGTAGTCGTCCATCCCGGCTGCGAAGCACGCCTCGCGGTCCTCGATCATGGCGTTCGCCGTCATGGCGATGATCCTCGGTCGGGACTCGGCCGGCCAGCGCGAGCAAATGCGGCGCGAGGCGTCGAGGCCGTCCATCTCGGGCATCTGCACGTCCATCAGCACGACGTCGTAGGGCTCCCGCTCCAGCGCCGCGAGCACCTCGAGCCCGTTCGAGGCGACATCGGCGCGATAGCCCAGCTTCCCGAGGATCCGAAGCGCGACCTTCTGGTTTACGGGATTGTCCTCCGCCAGCAGGATCCGCAAGGACCACGTCTCGGATGCCACGACGTCGACCGCAGCCGGCGGGGATCCGGGCTCGTGCGAGGGCTCCGTCAGCAGGCTGAGCAGCGCGTTGTACAGCTGCGAGGCCCTCACCGGCTTTGTGAGCTGAATGCCGAACCCCTCGGCCGGGCGTGCCTGAGAGATGCCGGCGAGCGACGTGAGGAGCACGAGAGGGAGCTCCACCCCGTTCGGGTGGCGCCTGATCCGGCGGGCGAGCTCCCACCCGTCCATCTCCGGCATCAGCATGTCGATGGCGGCCACGTCGAAGTGCTCGCCGTTCTCGATCAGCGTGAGGGCCTGCGAGGGTCGCTCGACCGCCACAGGCTCCATTCCCCAGGAGCGCGCTTGGCGGCCCACGATCTCCCGGTTCGTGGCGTTGTCGTCGACCACGAGGATCCGCTTGGCGGCGAGCTTGGGTTGCCCGTCGTCGAGGTCGGGCTTCTCGGGCACCTTCGCCTCGGGGGCAGTCAACTCGATGTGGAACGTCGAGCCCTTTCCTTCCACGCTGTCGACCGACATCGTTCCGTCCATCAGCTCGACGATGCGTTTCGAGATGGCAAGGCCAAGCCCCGTGCCGCCGTAGCGGCGCGAGGTCGATGCGTCGACCTGGCTGAACGGTTCGAAGAGCCGGTCCATCCGATCCTTCGGAATCCCGATGCCGGTGTCCCGGACGGCGAAGTGCAGGCGATGCTGTCCGCTGCCGTCCGGCTCCGCGTTGACATGAACGATTACCTCGCCCTTCTCCGTGAACTTCACGGCGTTCGAGAGCAGGTTCAGGAGCACCTGTCGAAGGCGCGTGCCGTCGCCCACGACGCCGGCCGGCACCCCGTCGTCGACGAGGCAGCCGAGCTCGACGTCCTTTCCCGAGGCACGCGGAGCGACGATGTCGAGCGCTCCCTCGACACACTCGCGCAGACCGAACGGCTCTCGCTCCAGCTCGAGCCTGCCGGCCTCGATCTTCGAGAAGTCGAGGATGTCGTCGATGACGCGGAGGAGCGCATCCCCGCTCGAGCGGACGACCTCGGCGAGCTCCTGCTGCTCCGGCGTCAGCTCGGTGCCGAGGAGCAGGCCCGTCATCCCGATCACGGCGTTCATCGGTGTCCGGATCTCGTGGCTCATCGTGGCGAGGAAGGCGCTCTTCGCCCGGGTCGCTGCCTCCGCCTCCCGGCGCGCCCGCTCGAGCTCGTCGAGGTAGCGCGCCTTGTCGATCGCGGTGGCGGCGAAGGCGGCAAAGGCCCTCGCGGTCTCGGCATGCTCGGCCGTGTAGAAGTCCGGCTCGAACGAGTCCAGCGTCAGCATCCCGATCAGCCGATCTCCGGCGACCACCAGCGGGATGGCCATCCACGACTTGATGTTCCCAGGGCCAAAGGGGTCCTCGAAATGCGCGAACTGGCTCACGTCGCCGACGATGACCGTCTCGCGCCGTTGGACGAGCTCGAAGGCAGGGTCCTCGGGCTCCCGCACTGCATAGCGCACGCCGACGAGCGCGTCCACATCGGGATATGCCTGACCGGCCACGATGATCAGCTCGTCGCCGTCGAGCTGCTGGATGGTGGCTCCGTCGTACGGAACCACCTTTCGGAGCTCGGTGAGGATCAGGTCGAAGACCTCCGGCACGCCGAGCGTGCCGCCGAGCGAATGGGCCGCGGCGCGCAGCGTCTCGGCCTGCTCGCGGGCGGCGCGCTCGGTCTCGAGCAAGCGAGCGTTCTCGATCGCCATCCCGGCCTGCGCAGCGAATGCCGTCGCGAGCTCCGCGAGGTCCTCGTCGTAGAAACCGGGCTCGAACTTGTCGACGCTGAGGACACCGACGACGCGGTCTCCGACGATCATCGGCGCGCAGATCCAGCCGCGAATGCGCCCGCCGCCGTGCAGCTCGCTCGCAAAGATCGGATTCTGAGACACGTCGGCGAAGACCTGAGTCCGCTTCGAGCGCACGACCAGGCTGTTGAGGCTCGTCTCGTCGCCCAGGTCGAAGCCCTGCCCGAGAAGAGCGTCGAGATTGCCGAGGCCGCGCCCACCCACGATCACCAGACGGTTCTCGTGGATCACCTGCACGGAGCAGCTGTCGTAGGGCACCACCCGCTGCAGCTCGTCGAGGATCACCTCGATCGTGTTCTCCAGGCTCAGTGCCTTGCCGAGCACCCGCGTCACGGCCAGGAGCGTCTCGGCATGCTCGCGTGCGCGCTGGAGCTCGGTGATGTCGTTGTAGATCGCGTAGTTGCCGACGTGCTCTCCGTCGACTCTGAGCGGCACGAGCATCATCTGCACGTCGACGAGCGTGCCGTCCTTGCGTGCGCGACGCGTCACCCGGTCGGTGCGACCCGCGTCCAGCGCTTCGCGGGTTACGTCCCGGCCTTCTCCACGGAACTCCTCGACGAGGACGAGGTCGTCGATCAGACGCCCGATCGCCTCCTCCGGCGAGTAGTCGAACAGCCGAGTCGCCGCCGGGTTCCAGCCGGTCACGCGCTCGTTGGCGTCCATGACCACGACGGCAACCGGGCTGATTTCGACGAGCGACTCGAAGTACTGCTTCTGGCGGCGGATCTCTGCGTGCGCCACCGCCTGGTCGGTGACGTCGATCATCACGCCCTGAACGCGTGTGGCGCGACCGTCCCCGTCCTTCACGATCCAGGCGTCGTCGCGCACCCAGACCGTTCTCCCGTCCGCGGCGATGACCCGGTATTCCATCGACCACCGGTCGTCGCCGCGGGCGAGGGCGGCGGCTGTTGCGCCGATCGTGCGTTCGCGGTCATCGGGGTGGAGAACGGCCGCGAAGAACGCGGGATCCATCCACGCGTCGCGCGGGTAGCCGAAGATCGCCTCGACCTGCGGGCTGATGTACTCCGACGTCGCAGACTCGTCGGGCAAATCCCTGTACACGGCAAGCGGCAGTTGCTCGACGAGCATGCGGTACTGGCTCTCGGTGTCCTCGAGCTCGGCCAGCCGCCGGCGCGCCGCGGCGAGCTCCGGCGGAGGGGTGGCGTCTGCCGTCATCGGCGAGTTGGGCACGACGTGGAGCGCATTCAGGCTCGATCGTTGCGCCAGACGAGGAGCTCGGCGCGCACGCGACGCCATTCGCCCTCGATCTCGTCGAGGCGAGAGAGCACGGCGTCCAGATCGCCTGCCGCCGCGGCGGTCTCGGCCTCCTGGCAGAGCGACGCGAGCTCTCCGGCCCCGAACGTCCGGCCGTTGCCCTTCAGCGTGTGCGCCGCACGCCCGGCACCGGCCGCGTCGCCTGAGGTTGCGGCGCCGCGCAGAGATTCGAGCTGGGCTGGAGCGTCCTGGAGGAGCTCGTCAACGAGCTCGGCGAGGAACACCGGGTCGTCGCCGACGCTCTCGCGCAACTCACCGAGCACGGCGGTGTCGACTGCGCTTCCGTGTTCCGTCATGCCCGCACCTCCTGAGGCGAGCCTAACGCCTGCCGTTGGCCTTTCCAATCACGGAGTTGACCCGGTCGCCGCGTCCCGTCAGGATCGGCGGAAGGTGGCGGCTACGGTTCTCATCGCCGACGACGACGCCATCAGCCGGAAGCTGCTCCGACGTCTCCTCGAGCAGGACGGGTACGCGGTAAGGGCGGCGGCAGACGGAGTGGAGGCGCTCGAGCTGTTCGCCGAGGAGAGCATCGATCTCGTGCTCCTCGACATCGTCATGCCCGGGCTCGACGGGATCTCGGTTCTGGAGCGCCTCAAGGCGACACCCGGTGCGGACCACGTGCCGGTGATCATGATCTCCGCCGTCGACGAGACGGAGAGCGTCGTCCGCTGCATCGAGATCGGCGCCGACGACTACCTTCCGAAGCCGTTCAACCCCGTCATCCTCCGCGCGAGGATCAACGCCGGTCTCACCAAGAAGCGTCTCCACGACCTCGAGCGGGCACGGGTCCACGACGTCTTCAGCCGTTTTCTCCCCGAGCACGTCGTCGCCGAGGTGCTCGAGCGGACGGACGACGACCTTCGCATCGGTGGCGTCAGCACGGTCGGAACCGTGATGTTCACCGACCTGCGCGGGTTCACCGCGTTCTCGGAGAACCGCGCTCCCGAGCTCGTGATCGACGCACTCAACCGCTACTTCGACGAGACGAGCGACACGATCCTCGAGCACGGTGGAACGCTCGTGGCGTACCGCGGCGACGGCTTTCTCGCCGCGTTCGGCGCACCGATCGAGGTCGAGGATCACGCCGACCGCGCTCTTGCAACTGCTCGCGACATGGTCGAGGTGCGACTCCCACGTTTCAACGATTGGCTGCGCTCGAACGGATTCGATGAGGAAGTCCGTATGGGTGTGGGGCTCAACAGCGGGCCATTCATGTCAGGCAACGTCGGCTCCCTCCGGCGGCTCGAATACACGGTGCACGGCGATACCGTCAACACGGCATCGCGCATCGAGGGCCTGACGAAGACCCTCGGCTCGCCGATCCTCCTGTCGGAAACGACGCGTGCGGCGCTCCTCCGTCCTCCGCCCGACCTCAGCCCCGTCGGGGAGGTCGAGGTCCGCGGGCGCCGGTCGGCGGTCGTCCTGTGGACGGTCGCGGTCGAGATCGGCGTCGCCGGCAATGCCGGCCGCGCTGCCCGGTAGCCAGGCCAGGACGCGAACAGGGCCGCCCCGAGGGCGGCCCTGTTCAACGGCTCGGCGTCGTACGCCTGCGACGCCGCGATCACGCTGCTCGCTCGAGCGCGACCTCCGGCTCGACCGGCTTCGCCTCGGTGAGCTCCTTCGGCTTGGACTCGACGAACGCGGCGGTGATCGCCGCACCGGCGAGCGCGACGCCGATCAGCGCGTAGAACGCGACCTGGAAGCCGTGCGTGAGCGCGGGGCCGCTGAACGCCGGCACGGCGTGGCTCGAGGCGTAGTGGCTGCTCGCGGTGGCGGCGATGGTCGTCACCGCGGCCAGTCCGATCGCGCCGCCGATCTGCCGACTCGTGTTGATGAGCCCCGACGCGACGCCCGCGTCGGCGTGCTCGACGCCGGTCAGGCCGGCGATCATCACCGGCACGAACGTGAGCGCGAGCCCGACGCCGCTCAAGGCGAGGCCGGGGACGACGTTCCAGAAGTAGTGGCCGTCCGCGGGCATCCGCGCGTAGAGCGCGCTGCCCGCCGCGGTGAGCAGCAGGCCGGTGGTCAGCACCGGCCGGGCGCCCAGCCGCGTGGTCAGCTTCTGTGCGAGGTTCGTGACGGCGATGAGCGTCACGGTGATCGTCACGAACGCGACGCCGGTCTGGAGCGCCGAGTAGCGCAGCACCTCCTGCAGGTACAGCGTCAGCAGGAAGAACTGCCCGAACGCGACGGCGCCGACCGTCATCATCGTCGCGTTCGCCGCCGAGAGCGTCCTCAGGCGGAAGATCCGCAGCGGCAGCAGCGGTGCGGGCGAGCGGGCCTCGATCGCGACGAAAGCGGATATCAGCGCCGCTGCGGTCGCGAACAGCCCGACCGTGACGCTGTTGCCCCAGCCGTGCTGGCTCGCCCGCGTGATCGCATACACCAGCACCATCAGCCCGGCCGTGACCGAGGTTGCGCCGAGGACGTCGAAGTGGCGACGCGCCACCGCGACCCGGCTCTCCGACAGGAGCCACGGGCTGACGGCAAGGACGCCGACGCCGACCGGGATGTTGACGAAGAAGATCCACGACCAGCTCAGGTACGAGGTGAGGACGCCGCCGAGCAGCACGCCGACGGCGCCGCCGACGCCGGAGATCGCGCCCCAAACGGCAAGCGCGACATTCCGGTCGTGTCCCTCACGGAAGGTCGTGACGACGATCGAGAGCGCCGCCGGTGCGAGGAGTGCGCCGCCGAGTCCCTGGAGTGCCCGCGTGAGGATCAGCTCGCCTTCCGAGGAGGCGAGCCCGGACAGCAGCGAGGCGAGCGTGAACAGCCCCACCCCCGCCATGAACATCCGCCTGCGACCGAGCAGGTCGGCGAGACGGCCGCCCAGCAAGAGCGTGCCGCCGAAGAGGATCGCGTAGGCGGTGATCACCCACTGCAGGCCCTCCTGCGAGAAGTGCAGGTCGTCCTTGATCGCCGGCAGGGCGACGTTCACCACCGAGACGTCGAGGATGACCATGAACTGCGCGGCGGCGGTGACCGCCAGGACGAGCCAGCGGCCCGCTCCCGCGCCACCCGCGCGTTCGCCGCGTGGACGTTCGAGAACACGGTTCTGGTTTCTCATCTCTGCTTCCTCCTGAACGTGGTTTCGCGTAGCGACGAACGAGCCGCGTCCGACGGGACAGCGGCTCGGGCTCGAGGGAGGAAGGACGGCGGGGCGCCCACCCATTCGGGTCGGGCGCCCCGCCACGCCGCTCGGGTCAATGGGTCGGCTGCGGCGCCCGCCTGGGCGCCTTCCGGTCGGCTGCGCCGATCGCCGAGTAGACCGCCGCGAACCCGGTGCGCCAGGTCGGGAAGCGCGGCGTCCAGCCGAGCTCGCGCTTGGCCTTCACGTTCGAGGCTCCGCGCGCCTGCGTGGACATCACGGTCACCGCCTCGCCTGCGAAAACCCGCGCGAGCCAGGTCGGGACGTGCCGCGGCGGCTTCGCCCCGAGGGCGTCGGCGAGCACGGGAAGCCACTCGCGCACCGGCGCGGGGTCGTCGTCGACGACGTTGAAGATCGCGGGGCCGTCGTGGTCGAGCGCAAGCACGGTCGCCGAGGCCGCGTCGTCCAGGTGGATCCACGACCAGACCCCGCCGCCGTCGCCGACGATCGGGAACTGCCGCTTGCGCACTGGCTCGATCGTGCCGTCGTTGGCCGCGCCGTAGAAGGCGCCGTAGCGCAGCGCGATCCCACCGGCGTCGGTGACGGCCTGCTCGAGGTAGGCCATCGCGACGGCGCTCTTGCGGAAGTGCGCCGGCGGCGACGGGTCGAGCGGATCATTCTCGCTCTTGACCGGCCCGCCCTCGCGGGCGTACCGGGAGAACGAGGCGACGCTCTGCGCGACGAAGCGGCGCACGCCGGCCTCCCGCGCACCGGCGAGCAGGGCGTCCGTTCCCTTCGTCCGCAGCTCGCTGGTCCCGGCGGTCACCTTGTCCATGTTCCGCGAGAACTTCACGTTCGCGAGGGCCGTCGCCTGGTGGACGATCGCCTCCGGCTCGCTCGCGAGCACGGCCTTGCGCACCGCGCCCGCATCGAGCAGGTCGAGCTCGACCGGGATCGCGCCGAGCCTCCGCAGGCGCTCGGCGCTCGACGACGAGTTGTACGTGCCGACCACTTCGTGCCCGGCATCGATCAGCTGTGGAACGAGACGACGACCGATCGCACCGCTCGCTCCGGCAACGAAAACGCGCATGACATTCTCCTCTCGTCCGAGTGGTCTCTCACCAGGGCGACGAGCGGGAGCGGCGGAAGGGGACAGCGGCTACGGACGGACTTCCGCGATGCGCCGCTCGAGGAAGCGGCGCTCGTGCTCGGTGTGCGCGAGCTCGAGCGCGCGTTCGTACTCGGTGGACGCCTCGTCTGCGCGGTCGAGGCGACGGAGCAGGTCGGCACGCGTCGAGTGGAAGTACTGGTAGCCGTCGAGCCCGATGCGGTCGACGAGGGCGAGCCCGGCCTCCGGCCCTTCGGCCTCGGCCACGGCGATCGCGCGGTTCAGCTCCACGACGGGTGAGCCGGTCAGCCGGGCGAGCTCGCCGTACAGGGCGGCGATCTCCGGCCAGTCGTGCGGCTCGTCCATGTGCAACGACGCGATCGCGGCCTGGACGACGTACGGGCCGGCCGCCTGGAGCGCGAGCGCGCGGTCGAGCGACGTGCGGCCGCGCGCGATCTTCGCCGTGTCCCAGCGCGTGCGATCCTGGTCCGCGAGCAGCACGAGGTCGTCGCCGTCGAACCGCGCGTCGCGGCGTGCGTCGTCGAGCAGCATCAGCGCACACAACCCGTGCACCTCGGCCTCGTCCGGCATCAGCTCGGCGAGCGCCGCGCCCAGGCGGAGTGCCTCGTTCGCGAGGTCGCCGCGACCGCCGTAGCCCTCGTTGAAGATCAGGTAGACGACCGCGAGCACCGCCGCCAGGCGCTCCGGGAGCCGATGGCCGGCCGGGACGCGGAAGGGAATGCCCGCGTCTCTGACCTTGCGCTTGGCGCGGGAGAGCCGCCGCTTCATCGTCTCCTCGGGGACGAGGAACGCACGGGCGATCTCCTCGGTGCGCAGCCCGCCGAGCGCGCGCAAGGTCAGGGCGACCTGTGCCTCGAGCCCCAGCGACGGATGGCAGCAGGTGAAGATCAGCTCCAGCCGCTCGTCGGGAAAGCTCGTCTCCTCCACCTCGTCCTCCACTGCCTCGGGCACCGGTAACAGGCGCGTCTTCTCCGCGAGCACGCGGTCGCGGCGCAGGCGGTCGATCGCGCGGTTGCGGGCGGTGACCGTCAGCCAGGCGCCGGGATTGGGCGGCGTGCCGTCCCGCGGCCAGCGCTCGGCCGCGGTCGCGAACGCGTCCTGGGCGGCCTCCTCGGCGAGGTCGAAGTCGCCGAGGAAGCCGACCAGGTTGGCGAGGACGCGACCCCACTCCTCGCGGAAG
>Ga0207691_10004450_pt1 | contig 13591 bp, 14 predicted proteins | sample KBSM13metaG_FD_184327 | JGI IMG/M metagenome (GOLD analysis project Ga0207691, IMG submission 184327) | Miscanthus rhizosphere microbial communities from Kellogg Biological Station, Michigan, USA - KBS M1-3 metaG (SPAdes) (version 2) | ecosystem: Host-associated > Plants > Roots > Rhizosphere >... | reverse complement strand
CTAGCGGTTGGCCCTCACCCGTTTTCGTCGAGCTCCGCTGTCCGTTCGGGGACCGGTTCGGCGGACCTTGCCGCGCGCCGGACGCAGCGAAACCCCACATGGCAGGTCGAGGTATCGATGGGCTGCGGCATGCGGGCGGCCGGGCGATAGCGACGGCAGTAGTTCGGCGCGCACAGGTACGAGCCGCCCTTCAAGATCTTGCGCGGAATCCCGCGGCGGCGCGGTGCGGCTCGGCGGCGGCGACAAGTCGAGCGGAAGACTGGGAACGAGACATGGCGTGGCTGATCGAGGTGGGAACGGATTCTTGTGGTCGCGCCGAGGTGCGGGAACTGGCCTTTGGTTCAGGCGCGCTCGGCAGACGGCGGTGCTACAACTTTTCTGTGTTCATCCACGGCACGGCACCAACGCCACCCGATTCGCATGAACCTGTTGACGAGGATCCACCCGCGCGTCATCTGGCTCGGGTGCGCCGTCGTCGCGGCGATGGCGGCGTGGCCGGCATGCGCAGAATCGGATTCGGAAGGTTCGGGGCCGAATCGCGCGCGCGAAGTCGTGCCCGAGTTCAACGCCTATTTCAAGCTCGGCGACCGGGCACGCGTGTTCCTGCTCGCCGACATCTCGCGCGTCAGCCCCGACGACGTCAGCAACGGCGAGCTCGGCATCCACTTCGACTACACGCTGATGCCGATCCTGCGCCCCGCGCTGCGCGATGCCGAGTGGGAGCGCAATCGCTATCTGTGGGTGCGGGTCGGCATTCGCCGCCTCGGCAGCATCGACGGCCGCGACGACGGATTCCGCGAGAACCGCGTGCTGCTCGAGGCGACCGCGCGATTCGAGCTCGCCGGCGAGGTCTGGCTCGTCAACCGGGTGCGCTGGGATCTGCGCGACGTCGACGGCATGCACTCGAACCGCTATCGCTACCGGATCGGCGCGGAAAAGGAGCTCAGCACCGCGGGCGGCACGGTGGTCGTGCCGTACGCGCAGGCCGAATGGTTCTACGACACGCGTTTCGACGCCTGGAGCCGCCAGCGCTATCAGCTCGGCGCCGAGATCGAGCTCGACAGGAATTGGCGCATCGAGCCGTACTACGCCTACGACAAGGACAAGTACCCGAGCGCCGAGGGCCTGAACCGCGTCGGCCTGGTGCTGAAGTACTTCCGCTAGCCGGGCCGCGTGACGCGACCGCCGCGGCCCGGGCATCAGGGCGCGATCCGGCTCGACGTCGCGAGCGTCGCCGCTTCGACGCCGCAGTCGCCTCCTGGCGCATCGCCGCGCGCCCGAGCTCTCGCGATCTCGCGCTGCGCGGCCTGCATCTGCGTCACGAACACCGCGTTCGCGTGCAGCCGGGCGACGGTGGCAGCGCCGGTCAGTCGCCCGGCCTCGATGTCGCTCTTCCAGTGCACGCCGCAGATCGCTCGGCTTTGCGAGAACGCGCGACCGCGCTGCAGCAGGGCGTCACGGCGATCGGGTGCGATCTCGGTGAGCGCGAGCGCCCATGCCCAGCCGATCGACGAGTGTCCCGAGGGGTAGGAGCCATCCTTGCGCAGGAAATCCTCCTCTTGCGGCGTGCAGGTTCCCGATTTGAACTCGACGAAAGGCCGCGTTCGCCGGTACGTGTCCTTGGCCTTGTAGGTGGCCAGGCCCGCGTCGGTGAGGATCCGCCGAAGCAGCATGTTCAGATTCGGCGTCGCCTGCTCCGAGATTGGCACGCCGAGCGCGCATGCGAAGGTGCTCGCGGCAGCCGGAAAGACGAGGTTCGCGTCGCGCACCGCCAGGGCGCCCCGGGGCGTGCCCTGGAGCAGGGTCAGCGCGTGGAAGGCGGCGCCGTCGGCTGCATGGGCGGGCGATCCTTCGAGGGGCGGGGGTGGCAGCAGCGCGAGGCTGTCGGGCAAGTCCTCCGGCGTGAGGTAGCCGTTGAGCAGGCCGGTTCCAGGACCGAATTCCCCCACCTCCGCGGCGGAGATCGGGGCCACGACACCAGGGGCCGTGGCGCAGGCCGCAGCGAGCAGGGTCGAGCCGAGCGCGACAAGACCTGCGCGGTGCGTTCGGACCGTCATGGCAAGGCGCGGGCGTCGCGCGCTTCGGCACGGGCCAGGTCTCGCTCGCGCTGGATTTCGCTCATCTCCGCGACGTCGCGCTCGAGAAAATAGTTCAGGAACGTTCGAATGACGGCGATCGCTGCGAGATGGCCGATCGCGTCCCAGGTCGGCGAGATGGCGCTATTCACCAGGTCGGCTGCAAGCTGGAAGGTCAGGCCCGCGATCAGCCATCGCGCATAGCGCAGCCAGAGCGCGCGCTTCTCGTGATTCGACGCGTCCCCGCCGAACAGCAGGCGAGCACTACCGGCGAATGCGACCAGCGACGCGACGGCGATGATGAGCAGGGCCATCGCCTCGATGACCAGGGCAACGTGGCGGCTGATCTCGGTCATCCAGTCTTCCATGGCGCTGGGCTCCTCTACTCAAGGCGTCGCGCAGGTTGTATCGCCTCGGGTCGTGGGCGAACACTGGCCTTTGGTTAAGCGCCATCAGCCGGGGGGGCCAGCGCGACGCTGATCGCCGCCAGCAGCTCGTCGACGGGGAACGGCTTGCGCAGCAGGCGCGTCGTGTCCGGCCAGCGCACCGCTTCGTCGAGCGTGGGGTCGTCGCTGGCGGTGATGAAGACGACCGGAATCCGGACTTTCGCTTCGCGCAGGCAGGCCTGCACCTCGAGCCCCGACATGCCTGGCATGTGGATGTCGAGAATCGCGCAAGCGGGCAGCGATGTTGCGAGCGAGGCGAGAAAGTCCTCGCCGGACGAGAAGGTCGCGACCTGGTAGTCGGCGACCCGCAGAACGCGGCCGAGCATGGTGCGAACCGACGACTCGTCGTCCACCACGGCGATGACGGGCTGGGTGCTGACCACTCCCGACGCTACGGCCTCGCCTTCGCCGGGGGCACTGCTCTTTGGTTCAGTTCTTCCCGAACGGTCGGCGGCGCGCCGTGAAATCCGTCGCCGGTTCAGTCCTTCGTTGGCGGCGACGGCGACGGCGTCCTGCCGATGCCGAGCGTCGCGGCGATGTGCATCAGCTCGGCGATGGTGCGCGCCTGCATCCGCTCCATGATCTGCGCGCGGTGCCACTTGACCGTCTGCTCGACGACGCCGAGGTCGCCGGCGATCTGCTTGTTGAGCCGACCCTTGATCAGACCGGCGAGCACTTCGCGCTCGCGCGGCGTGAGGGTATCGAGCCGCCGCTGCTGGAGGGCGCGCTCGGCGCGCGCCTGGCGGGTCGAGACCGACTGCGCGATCGCGGAGCGCACCGCGCCGATCAGCGCGGGCGAGGTCGCTGGCTTGGTCAGGAAGTCGGTCGCTCCGGCCTTGATCGCCTGGACCGACATCGGGATGTCGCCGTGCCCGGTCAGAAAGACGATCGGCAGATCCTGCCCGGCCTCGCGAAGGCGGGCCTGCAGCCCCAGGCCGTCGAGGCCCGGCATGGTGACGTCGAGGACGATGCAGCCCTCGGCCGGCGGCTCGGCGCGGGCCAGGAAGGCCTCGGCCGAGTCGAACTCCTCGACGGCGAAGCCTTCCTCGCGCAGCACCCGGGACAGCGACTTGCGGACGGCCGCGTCGTCGTCGACGAGGAAGACCTGCTCCATGGAATCCCCTTTCGGATCAGGAAGGCCGTCGCAGCGGCCAGCGGGCGCGAAAAGTCGCGCCGCCATCGGCGTTGATGCTCGCGGTCAGCGTACCGTGGTGCGCTTCGAGGATGGAGCGGCAGATCACGAGGCCGACGTCGTTGCCGGTGTCCTTGGGGGTCCCGAGCGGCTCGAAGACGTTGCCGACGTCTTCGGGCGCGATGCCGCTCCCCTTGTCGATGACCGAGACGGACACCTCCTCGCCCTCGACCTCGGTGCGAATGACGAGCTCTCGCTCCGCCGCCGCGACCCGAGTCATGGCGTTTGCGCCATTGAGGATCAGGTTCAGCAGCACCTGCTGCAGGTGGACGCGGCTGCCGAGAACCGTCGGCAGCCCGGGAGCGAGCTCGGTGGCGGCGCTGACATGCCGGGTCAGCAATTCGGTGTGGACCAGGTCGAGCGTCTCGGTGACGAGCAGGTTGAGGTTCAGCGGCGCCGGATTCATCTCGCCGCGCCTGAACAACGCGCTCAGGCGGCCGACGACGTCGGCGGCGCGGAGGTTGTCGGCGACGATGTCGTCGCAGATCTCGCGCAAGCCCGCGAGGTCGAGATCGTCGCCGTCGAGCATCTTGCGCGCGACTTCGGCGTTGCCGAGGCTTGCCGCGAGCGGCTGGTTCAGCTGGTGCGCGATCGAGGTGGAGAGCTGACCCATCGTCGACACCCGCGTCATGTGCGTGAGCGCACCGCGATCCGCCTCGGCCTGGAGCTCGGCGACCTTGCGCGAATGGATGTCCCACGCGACCCCTGTCAGCTGGTCGCTCGCCTCGGCCGAGACGCGGCCGCGCGCCGCGGTCCAGCGAAAGTCGCCTTGCTCGTTCCTTACCCGGTATTCGAGGTCGATCTCGCGCCGGTCGGCGGCCGCACAGACGACGGCTCGCTCGACGCCCTCACGGTCGGCGGGGTGCACGGTCTCGAGCACGCGGTCGAGGGCGACCGGCCGCTCGTCAGCCACTTCCGGCACCTTGCGGCGCTCGCTCGACCTGGGGTGGCGGGCGGTGTCCCACAGCAAGAACGACAGCCCGGCGGCACGGGCCGCGAGATTCATCTGCTTCTCGCTCTCATCGAGAGCCGACGCCGCTTGCCGGCGGATGCGGCGCTCGATGAGCAGGGCGCCGATCAGCGCGGCCTGGAACAGGATCACCACGAGGACGAGGAGCGCGGTGTTGCGATGCGCCTCCCAGAACGACGGTTCGCGGAACCGGATCATCGCGTCGGCGGGGAGGTCGGCGGCGTCGATTTGCCATTTCTGCACCTGGCGCCAGTCGATCTCGACGTTCGCCTTGCCCGGGGCCGGCAGTCGCATCTGCTCGGCCCGCACGCCAGCGAGCAACTGGTCGACCATCGTGGCGGCGTCCTTTCCCATGTCGACGAAGTCGGAGGTTTTGCCGCCGACCGGGCCGAGCCCGATCGTCGAGCTGTACACCGTGTAGACGGGGGCGCCGGACTCGGCGCTGATGGCCTTGACGATGTCGGCGGGAATCGAGGTCCGGCCGGCGCCGTCCTCGAAGTAGCCCGGCGTGTAGACGATGTCGCCCTTGCCCAGCGCGCGAACGCGGCGCAGCACGGCTTCGGTCGGCTCGCCGCTGACGTACTCGACGCCGCGGGGCGGCTTCAGCGCGGCGAACGCGTCGCGGGCATCCGACTCCCACACGCGGTCGCGCTCGCCGGACCCGGTGATCACGACGAAACGTCGCGTGCCCGGATGCAGGCGCAGGGCGAGCTCAATCGTGCCCGGCAGGTCGTAGCCGGCGGGGATGCCGACGACGCCGGGCACCGTGCCGATCGCCTCGAGATCCTGCCTTTCCACGCCGGCGTGGACGATGGGCACATTGGCGAACAGGGCGGGGCGATGGCGAAGAAGGTAGCGCAGCGAAAACTGACCGACGGCGACGACGACGACGGGCGGGCGCGACTCGTATTTGCCGCGCAGGTAGCGCAGCGCCGTCTGCTCGTGGTCGGCTCCGGTGAAGGTCGGCTGGTCGAGGTATTCCTCGAACAGCATCAGCTTTCGCTCCGGCGCCAGCAGTACTTCGCGCACGCCGCTGGCGAACTGGATGTTCGCCGGCAGCCGCCGCTGGCCGGAAAAGAGAACCAGGACGTTTCTCGCCGCTGCCGACGCCGCGGGCGATGCGGCGCTCGCCGCGGCAGCCGCAGCGGCCACCGACGATGCCATCGCCAGGCCCCAGGTCGCCGCGAGCAAGAAAGCGAAGCGCTGCAGCGCAAGACGGCTGGTCGCGTCAATTGCCATTCCGATTCCTCGCCATGAGTCGGAATCGTCATCGATCCACGATAGCCGCGGCCGCGCGCGCTGTCCATCGCGCGGCAGCGATCGAACCGCCATCCCTGCGACGAAAGGAACTGAACCAAAGACCAGTTCCCGGTGCGGTCGGCGTTGCAAAGAATTCGTATCGGCGCCGAGCGGACGTTCGATTTCGTTCGATTTCATCAGGAGACTCCCATGGGCAAACGCGGCGACACCGAGTTCAGCAAGCTCGATGGGTGAGGCCGCTCGGGCCCCGGGAAGACCGACATGACCGTTCCTGGCGGGCCGCCGAAACCCGACTCGGCCGCAGCCTCGACAAGGTCATGGCTTGCGCGTTTCATCGGTTCGGTGAAGGCCGCGTTCGGCAATCACCCGCCGGATCACGAGGCCGTCGACCAGAGGTCGGCCAACGCGTTGGCGCTGGAGCGGACATCGCTCGCCACGGACCGCACCCTGATGGCCGCCGACCGCTCGCTGATGGCCTGGATCCGCACCGCCCTGTCGATGATCAGCTTCGGCTTCACGATCTACAAGCTGCTGCAGGGATTCGCCGCTTCCGGCACCGAGCTCGCCGACGCGAGCAGTCCGCGCGCGATGGGACTGTTGCTGACCGGTCTGGGCACGCTGGCGATGGTCTGCGGCACGATCGAATACTGGTACCGCCTGCAGGAGCTGCGCCGGCATCGCTACTTCTCCCTCCTGCGCCCCTCGTTCGTCATATCGCAGCTGATGTCGGTGATCGGCTTGTTCTTGTTCGTCGCCATCATCTTCAAGGCGCTGTGAGCGGAGGCCCGCGTTGACCCCCGCGGCCGGCGCTCCGGGCCTGCAGGCCGGCACGTTCACGGTGTTCGGGGGTCCCCTGTATCGGTTCGGCCGGCGCCTGGGCCTGGTACGCGGCGCGAACACCGTCCCGCTCGGCCTGTCTCTCGGCGGCGCGTTGTGGCTGGTGCTGCTTCTGTTCGCGCTGATCGAAGGCCTGGTCGACCCGCTCTTCTCGCTGTCCGCGATCGGCGTTCACGTTCGTTTGCTGGTGGCCTTGCCACTCTTCTTCATCGGCGAGACCCTGCTCGCCCCGTGCCTTGCGACCTTCTTCGTGACGGTTGTGCGCGCCGAGGTTGTGCCTGCGAGCGAGATGCCCGCCTTCCGCGCGGCGATGGGGTCGATGCGGCGCCTGGCCGACGCCTGGCTGCCCGAGCTGCTCTGCCTGCTCGGCGCAGTGGCGATGCTGCTCGCCGGCTCGCACCTGCCCGTGCACGGCGCAACGGCGGCGCTCGATCCCGAGCGGGTCGCCATCGCCAGTACGCTGACGGGCCAGTGGTACGCGGTCGTCTGCCTGACCGTCGTTCGCTTCGTCCTGCTGCGCTGGCTGTGGTGGCTCCTTCTCTGGAGCGTCTTTCTCTGGCGCCTGTCGAGGCTCGACCTGCATCTCGTGCCCACGCATCCCGATCGCCAGGCCGGGTTGGGCTACCTCCAGGCGGTGCATGCCCAGCTCATGCCGACGGTCGGCGCGATCTCGGCGATCCAGGCCGCGGGTCTGGCAGAGGAAGTCGCGCGCGGCACGATGGCATTCGAGGCGATGGCTCCGGCCGTCGTTCTGCTCGTCGCCGTCGCGGCGGCGCTCGTCCTCGGTCCGCTCGTGATCCTCGCGCCGCGGTTGCGCAGCGCGCGCCTGGCGGGCCAGGAGCTCTACATGGAGCTGGGGTCCCGATATGTGAACGCCTTTGAGAAGAAGTGGCTCGCATCCGGCGAAGACCCCGGCGAGCCGTTCCTCGGCACGTCCGACGTCGGCAGCCTCGCCGACCTGCAGACCAGCTTTGGCGCCGTCGAGGACATGCGCTGGATACCGGTGAGCTTTCGCCTGACCTTGTTGACGTTGGCGGCGGCGCTCTTGCCGATGGCGTTGCTGCTGCTGTTGAAGTACCCGATCGACGACCTGTCCCGCAAGCTGATCGAGCGCCTGCTCGGCGCCTGACGCCACCCGAGTCTCGGCAGGGACTTGCCTTCGCCAGCGCGGCTCGTCATCCTCCGGCGATGCACCTCGTTTGGCTGCTCGCCGCCTGCTGCCTGATGGCCTCTTCGGCGAGCGCCGCGCGCGTCCGCGACGTTCTGATGGTCTTTTCCAACGACCGCCTGGTGCCCGCCAACGCGGAGGTATTGCGGTCCCTGCGCGACACACTCGCCACTTCCTCGGAGCCGGTGGAAGTCTTCGAGGAGTTTCTCGACCAGCCGGCGTTTTCCGGAGCGGCGTTCGAGAACACTTTCGCCGCGTACCTGCGCGACAAATACGGCGTTGCCCGGCCGCCCGGAGCGATCGTCGTTGCCGGCCGGCCGGCGCTCGAGTTCGTGCTGCGCCATCGCGGTCTGCTCGGCGACGTGCCGATCGTCCATCTCGCCGTCGACAAGGCTTACCTCGAGGCGCACCCTACGCCGCCCGGGGTGACCGGTGTGCCGATCGTGTACGACTTCGCGGGCACGATCGAGCTTGCGCTCCGGCTGCATCCGCGCACGCGGCGGGTGGTGGTGGTGACCGGGTCCAGCGCCTCCGACCGCTCATTCGAAGCCCAGGTGCGGTCGGGAGTGACCCGTCTTCGGGGCATGCCCCCAGTGGAATACGTGACCGCGTTGCCGACCGCCGCCGTCCTCGCACGCCTGCGTGAGCTGGGCGACGGCGACGTCGTCTTCACCACCGGCTACTTCGGCGACGGAACGGGCCGCGTCTTCGTGCCGCGCGACACCGCCGCGGTCATGGCCGCCGAGTCCGGGGCGCCGCTCTACGGCCCCTTCGCCACCTTTATCGGCACCGGTGCGGTCGGCGGGCGCATGGGGAGCTACGTCGACATTGGCCGGCTGGCGGGACAGACGGTGAAGGAGCTCCTCGCCGGCACGCCTCTCGCCGCATTGAAGATGCCGGCGAGCGTTCCCTCGCCGGTGCAGCTCGACTGGCGCCAAGTGCGCCGCTGGGGGATCGCCGAGAGCGCGATTCCCGAGGGAGCGATCGCGCATTTCCGGGGGCCGACGTTCTGGGAGGCCTACCGCAGCCAAGTGCTCGTGATCGCCGCTGTGATCGTGCTCCAGGGGCTGCTGATCGCTGCGTTGCTCGTCGAGCGGCGCCTGCGCCGGCGCACAGTCTCCGCGCTGGCGCAGAGCGAGAAGCGCATGAGCCTGGCGGCGCGGGCCGCGGGGCTTTCGGTGTGGGTGTGGGAGCTCGCACGCGACAGGAGGACGAAGCCCGTGCCGCAGAAAAGGCACTCAGGCGGCGCGCAAAAGGACACGCCCGCGGCGTTCAGCGACGTTGTCGATACGGTCCATCCCGCCGATCGCGAGGGGTTCGATCGCGCCGTGCGGCAGGCCGTGGCGAGGGGCGGCGAAGTGGACATCGAATACCGCCGGGTCGAGCGGGACGGGCAGGTTCACTGGATCGCGGCGCGTGGGCAGTCGACAAGGTGGGGCGAGCACGTCATCGGCGTCGCCATCGACATCACCACCCGCAAGCTCGCCGAGCTGCAGGCCCAGCGCGACCGCGCCGCGCTGGCGAACATGAACCGCGTGTCGACCCTTGGTCAGCTCTCGGCATCGATCGCGCACCAGCTGAACCAGCCTCTGGCTGCCGTCATCGGCAACGCCGAAGTAGCGCGCAAGCTCCTGGACCGGGAGCCTCCGGACCTGGGAGAGCTGCGGCACATCTACGACGACATCGTGGCCGAGAACCTACGCGCCGCCGATGTGATTCGCCGGCTGGGCGGGCTGTACCGGCGCGGCGAGATCCAGCTGACCTCGCTCGACGTGAACGCGCTGATGCTTGAGACCCTGGACCTGGTGCGAGGCGAGCTCGTGACGCGGCAGGTCACCGCCGTCACCGAGCTGGCGCCCGAGCTGCCCGGGATCCGCGCGGGCCGGGTCGAGCTGCAGCAGGTGTTCCTGAACCTCATCCTCAACGGCGCCGACGCGATGAGCGAGCTCGAGGCGAGCGAGCGCAGGCTGGTGATCCGGACAAATGGCGACGCCACGAGCGTTTCGGTCTGCGTCGTCGATCGTGGCGTGGGTATCGCGGCCGAGGACATGAAGTCGGTGTTCAAGCCCTTCTGGACCACCAAGGCCGGCGGCACTGGCGTCGGCCTGGCGATCTGCCAGTCGATCGTCGTGGCGCACCGGGGGAGCCTTAGCGTTGAAAACAATCCGAGCGGTGGGGCGACATTCTGTGCCAGGCTACCCGTGAATGAGATGGGGTTCGAGCCGTTCTCTGGCTAAATTCGGGAGCCCTCGCGCTGCTCTAGAACTTGGTCGAATCCCGACAAGAGGCCAGTGCTTCATTTGCAGGTTTCGATTCAGGGGTAGGAGAGCGGTGCGCTTGCTCATGCCTTCAGGGAGCCGCGTCAGCTAGTGCCACGATGACGCCGGCCGTCCCGATGGCTAGACGAAACCCTAGCCGCACTCTTACGGGTAACTTTGTGGGTAACTCATCGTTGCACGGAGCCGAAACTCGAACACCCATGCGGCTTACGGTCAGATGTTCAAGTGACCCCAGCCCAGACACCGACCTTCGCGCCGCGCAGGCGCGAAGGCGCACTCGGGCACGGGCATTGCCCCCTCGAGTTCCACTCGCAGGAGCCCGACGTGCGAACTCCCAGCACCGGCAATGCCGCGCCGCCCGAACCGAGCCAGAAGCCCGCCGAGACCGACACGGCGCAGCACGCGCGCAGCGAGACTGCGGCGAACGTCGCCGGCCGGCCGGCGCCGCGCCTGCCCCACGAGCGCGACGAGTCGTCGGACAGCGGCGTCGGCGCGCCGAACGACCTGATGCGACGCGCCCACGACGACGCGGTCAGCGGCAGGCCCGGCACCGACAAGGGGGAAGCGACCGACGCCGTCTATCGGCGCAACCTGCGCGACGACACTCCCGGCAGCGAGCGCGACTGAGGCCAGCAGCCGCTCGTCGGCGCTTCGCGGGCTCTGCCGCCCCCAAAGCGCGGGGGTTTGTTGCAAAACCGCCCCATGAAACGCATCCCGACGAGTATCGTTGCGGGCAAACGGGAGCTTGGGCCATGGGAAGAATCGCCGATGCGCGCGCCGCAGTGCTGGACTGGAGCCGCACCGTCCTGACGATGCGCGGTCGCTCGATCGAAGGACCCGATGGCGCCGGCGCCCGGGGCCCGGAATTCGTCGACACGATCTTTGGCGATACCGGCCTCGTGATGACGCCGGCGCAGGCGCCGGCCTTTTTCGCACGCGCCTCGTCGTGGCGCTGCACGGCGTGCGGCAAGGTCCATGTCTTCGAGCACCTCGTGCCGTTGTCGCAGGCGTCGCCGTGCTCGTGCGCCAGCATCGAGTTCGAGCCGCAGCGCGAGCTGGCGTTTTCCTGGGATCAGTCGCCGCGCCTGGTTCACCTGGTGACCTGACGCCCGTCGGCATCACGGCGCAGGCCGGGTCGCCGGTTGCCTTGTGAGGTCATCGGCCTGGCGCTGCTTCAGCGCGCCCAGGCGTCGGCCGCGCTAGGCCAGGACCATGATCAGCGAGGCGATCGCGCCGATCGTCAGCATCGCCGAAATCAGCGCGCACAGCAGCCCGTAGACGGTCGCCCGGCGCTTCGCCTCCAGTTCATCGAGGTCCTCGCGCGAGTAGACCTGCGGATGCGTTTCGGCGAATCGGCTCATGGCAGACCGTCCCATTTCGTCACACGGATCGGCCCGGCGACAGGTTGTCGTCGGCGCTCCCGACGCCGCGCCCGGGCGTGGTCGATTGCAGATCGCGAGCGGGGGAGGCGACGCTGGCCCGACGGGTGCCCATGGCCAGCGAAACGCAAGGACCGTACCGGCAAAAGGTGACCAAATTCGCCACTTTCGCCGCGCGGCCGGCCTGGCGGAGACGGTGTCCGCCGGGATCGAACTCCACACCGTCTCATGGCAGATCAAGCTGGAGCTGTTTTCGCAGGAGATGGCCGCATGCATTGACGCGCACCACTTCGCCGAGCATCATCCAATCGCACCGATGAAGGTGGGTTGATGGTGGGGTGAAAATGCCACGCAAGGCCAAGGAGCTGTCAGCACTGGAAGTCGGGCGCTTGAGCAAGCACGGCCTTCACTTCGTTGGAGGCGTTGCGGGCTTGGCCCTACAGGTTCAGCCAAGCGGTGCGCGGAGCTGGCTATTGCGTTTGTCCCTCGCGGGCAAGCGACGCGAGATGGGGCTAGGCGGGTTCCCCGATGTCACTCTTGCCGATGCTCGGCGCCGCGCTCGGGAAGAGCGGGAAAGGGCAGACAACGGAATAGACCCGATCGCCGCGCGACGAGCTGCCAGCGCGCTTTTGCGCGCTGAATTGGCAAAGGCATTCACTTTCAAGGCTGCAGCGCTGGCCTACATCGACGCCCACGAGCCCGGTTGGCGCAACGCCAAGCACGCACAGCAGTGGCGCAACACCCTCGCCAGCACGTATCCGCTCATCGGATCAGAGCTAGTGCGAGATGTATCGCTGCCGCATGTGCTCGCCATCCTTGAACCGATCTGGAAGTCGAAAACCGAAACAGCGTCCCGACTGAGAGGTCGAATCGAGTCGGTGCTGGACTGGGCGGCGGCGCGAGGCTATCGCGACGGCCTCAACCCGGCGAGATGGAAAGGGCACCTCGACCACCTGCTGCCCGCACCCAGCAAGATCGCGAAGGCAGGCCATCACGCAGCAGTACCGGTTGCTGAGGTCGGAGCGTTCATGAAGGCGCTGCGAGCACAACCAGGCGTAGGCGCCCGCGCGCTGGAGTTTTTGGTACTCACTGCGGCTCGCTCCGGAGAAGTGCGGGGTGCGACGTGGGCCGAGTTCGACCTTGACGCAGGCACTTGGACCATCCCGGCCGAAAGAATGAAGGCCGGCAAGGAGCATCGCGTCCCGCTGTCCAAGGCCGCACTTCAACTGCTGCGCGATCAACCCCGAATGGCCGGTAATGACCTGGTGTTCTCAGCCCCCAGAGGCGGGAAGCTGTCAGACATGACGTTGGTAGCAGTCACCCGACGCATGGGCGTAGCCGCTGTGCCGCATGGCTTCCGCTCTACGTTTCGGGACTGGTGTTCCGAGCGCACGAACTACCCACGTGACGTTGCGGAAATGGCGCTGGCGCACGCTATAGGCGACAAGGTTGAGGCAGCGTACCGTCGCGGAGACCTGTTCAACAAGCGCGTGAAGATGATGAGCGACTGGGCGGCGTTCTGCAGCAGGAGCGAGTCAAAGAGCCCAGTCATTCAGTTGCGAGCGAGCGCATAGCCTGTTGCGACACTTCGAGGGACGCATGAACACTAGCTCGGAAGACGCTGGAGGCGAACGCCCGGCTGTTATGCCTCTGCTGCCGCGAGAAGACCCGAACGCATCAGTGTGGAACTACTGCCCGTTGGATGCGACCATGCACGCACCGCGGGACGCGGACATGCGCGCCGCGATGTTGGCGCGCCACTGGCTGGCCGTTCGCCTGATGGAAGACCCCGCGCAGCGTAGCGAGGTGATCCAGATGCCTCGCGCTGTAGCGGATGCTCTAGCGCACGAACCAACCATGGTTCGCTTGTATGACGGCTATGAGGCTGACCTGCCCGGTTTCTCCGGACCGGTAATTCCTGTGAAGATGGCTCTTCGACAGCGAGGAGCCCATGAGGAAGAGTCGATTCACGGATGAGCAGATGG
>Ga0207691_10004449_pt1 | contig 13591 bp, 13 predicted proteins | sample KBSM13metaG_FD_184327 | JGI IMG/M metagenome (GOLD analysis project Ga0207691, IMG submission 184327) | Miscanthus rhizosphere microbial communities from Kellogg Biological Station, Michigan, USA - KBS M1-3 metaG (SPAdes) (version 2) | ecosystem: Host-associated > Plants > Roots > Rhizosphere >... | reverse complement strand
ACCTTTTCCAAAAACTGCGTGCCGACAGAAGAGCAGTCGAAGGCCTATCTAACAATGCTGAGTTCGACGGCCGGTCTGAAACCGGAAGTTTCAGCCGCGAGCATCTTTGACTTTTCGCCGGCTTTGGAGGCAGCGCAGGACTTCGGAACAAGAAAATAGCCTAAGTTTTATCGGTCCGAATGAAGCACTCGACAATTATAATTTCGGCACTGATTCTGTGGCTGTGCTCGCCGCCGCGCGTATCTTGTGCCGAGATGCCCGACAAACTCATCAATGTCGCTGTGCCGGCGGTGTCGCTGTTACAGGCGCCGCTGTTTGTCGCCATCGATGCCGGAGCGTTTAAAAAATACGGCATGGAGGTGCGCTACGTAGTCACCGGCGCGCGCACGATTCAGGCGCTGGTCGGTGGCTCGGTACAATTTGCCCAAGGCGTTTCCAGCCGAACAGTTCCAGCCGCGGTTCTTGGAGGAGCCGACGCGGTGTTGATCGCCAACTTCAGCGACAAACTCTTGTTCACCATGCACAGCGCGCCGGAAATTCGGTCCCTGCAAGATTTGAAGGGAAAAATTATCGGCGTCTCCGGCATCGGCGGTTCCACGGACTTCGCTACTCGACTTGCGCTCCAAGAAACAGGACTGGTTCCGGACAAAGACGTTGCCATTCGCGGCGTTGGCGGGGTACCGGAAATCGTGGCTGCTTTGAGAGCAAAGATCGTTCAAGCCGGCACGTTGTCGCCGCCGTCTTCGTTCGTCGCACAAAGAGCCGGTTTTAAAGTGTTATTCGATATGTCGACACTCGGGGTTGACTATGTCTCGTCAGGATTGGGCGTCCGGAAAGCTTACCTTGGAACGAATCGACTGGAAGCAAAACAGTTCCTGATGGCAATGATCGAGGGAGCGAAGATCCTTAAAACCGACGAAGAATTTTCGCTGCGTACGCTAGCCAAGCACACGCGGATCTCGGACCGAGAAGTTCTCCGACAGAGTTATACTTATCTCAAACCTTATTTCCTAAAGGTGCCGTATCCGTCTCCACGAGCCATCAAAGACACGTTGGATGCACTCGCCAAAGATTTGCCGAAAGCCAAAGAAGCTGATCCGAGAGATTTTATCGATCACTCGATCTTGAAAGAGATCGAAGCGACCGGTTACATCGAATCTGTTTATGGCAAATGAAATAAAGCATCGGTTCATCTCCGCCGATGATCATATCGATCTGCGGTGGCTGCCTAAGGATTTGTGGAGCGAGCGATTGCCCGCTCGGTTGCGCGAGCGTGGGCCCCGGGTCGTCGATACCGAAAAGGGTGAATACTGGGCGTGGGAAGACCGACTGTTCAGCCCTCATGGCTACTATACTGCCGCTCAAGGCAGCGGCGCGATGTGGGCCATCGAACGCGGCGGCGTCATGCGCGAGGGAGAACTCCGGCCAACCTCGGCGGCTCTGCGGCTAATTGACATGGATCGTGACGGCGCAGACGCTTCGATTATGTATGGACCCACGGATCCCATGGAGTTTACCGATGCGGAGCTCAGGCGCTCGTGTTACGAAGCGTACAACAACTGGCTGATCGAATTCTGCTCAGCCGCGACGAGCCAGTTGATCGGCGTGCCACAGCTATCCATGGAAGATCCGGGTGATGCACGGCATGAGCTCGAACGTCTCGCAAAAAAAACCAGAGTGCGCCACGTCAACATACTTGCCTCGCGCGCAACCCCGCCTGTCTATAACCGCGCATGGGAACCCTTCTGGACGCTAGCAGAAGAGCTCGGCATACCGGTCGGCTTTCATCTCGCAGTCCTGGTCAAGAGAACTCCGGTCGATGATCATGACCGGAGCGCTAGCAATCCGGCGATCGCGGTCGCTTCCCGCTTCGCCAAAGAGCCGCCGGGAATTCAACTTCTCGAGCCGATCACCGGACTGATTTTTGCCGGGGTTTTCGACCGTCACCCGCAGCTCAAGATTGTCATGGCCGAGGCGGGGCTTGCATGGATTCCAATGATGATTCAAGGACTGGATATTTGGTACCAGCGCACAAGAGACGGTCGTCGGCTAACCGCTGACCATCCGATTGCGCTTCCTAAATTATTGCCGAGAGAATATTTTCACCGACAGATCTGGATCAGCTTTGTCGACGATCCCATCGGTGTGCGTATGGTCGGTAGCGTGCTCGCTCCGGATAAGGTGATGTTCGGCTCCGACTACCCGCATCCGGCAAGCACATGGCCGTACTCGCAGCAGGTAATCGGCGATCAGATGCAGGGAATCGGTTCGGATATTCTCCAGAAGATTACTCGCGACAACGCACGTGCGCTGTTCGCGATCGATTGAAGCTCGAATCGCTCGCCCCGAGTTTCCTAGACGCCTTCCGCGCCGAAGGCCAGCCGCCATGATCCCGTATTCGATGGACACCGGTTCGCACTTGCACGCAAACGCCGGGAGTGTAACCCAAGAATTACGGCTGAAATGATCGCAGAGCAGGCATGACTTCGCGGCTAAAGAGGTCGACTGAGGTCTCACACGCTTGACGAGAAATTCCCGGCACGGAAAATCTGCAAACGAGATGCTTGACGTTTAATGCTTTTTGGAATCGATCGATTGCATCGATGCAAGTTTTTGGATCGCCTAAGATGATTCGATTTTCGGCGAGCCTTTCGATCGTCAGCGGTCCCTCTGGACGCTTGACGACGGGATGCGGCCAGCGAAAATACATTCGCTCGAAGGCTTCAATAAATGGACCGGCCGCCACACTCAAGGCCTTTTGCGTCGTGCGCGCCACAAACACGTAGCGAAACAGCGCGACCTCGCCTTCGAGCTTGCCGCTATCGGCACAAGCGCGCTGATACAAGGCCGCGCATGGTGCAATCTCACTCAGACTCGCCGACGGCCCGATAAACCAGGCATCGCCCAATCGTGCGGTTCGGCGAATGGCCGCCTCGGCCCAGGCGCCAAACCAAATCGGCGGTCTAGGCCGCTGCACTGGCCGTGGCGCGATGGTGGCATCTTGCAAGTGATAATGTTTTCCGCGATGTGTGACGTGCTCTTCCGTCCACAATCGGCACAGCAACAAAGCCCCCTCTTCCAGCCGACTGCCCCGTTCTTTGAGCGAATAGCCGAAGGCAGAAAATTCTTCCGGGGCGTACCCCGCGCCTATTCCCAAAATTAAGCGCCCGCCCGAAATCATGTCGACCATCGCGCCCTCTTCCGCAACCATCATGGGATGGTAGAGCGGCAACAAGAGCACGCCGGTGCCAAGCTTGACGCGAGTCGTGCGGCTGGCGATGGCGGCCAATCCAATCAGCGGCGCGGGATGCAAAATCGGATTGTTGTGGTGCTCGCCGAGCCATACCGAGTCAAACCCCGCGGCTTCGGCGTGTTCGCACTCGCGCAAGGTTTCGTCAAAGCTCGCCTGGCCCTGAAGTGGGCTCAATCCAATTTTCATCTGCGATCACCTGACGGCTGACTCCGTCTCGTGTTGCAAAAGATGCCTGTTTCTTTTCGCCTCCGAATTCTGCAGTGAAGCTCGCTAAGTCTAACACCATGGCGTCGATTGCCAATCCCCGCAGTTCATCGGCGAAACAGAGCTAAAAGATCAGTTCCGGCATACGCTAAAATCTCTCAGTAAAACTTGCATTGTTCCCCGATCGCCTGATGTGCTCTGAGGCGCATACAGATTCTGGGGCTAGGGAAAATCAGACATAAGCTTCCAGTTGTTAGAAGATATGCTCTTACTGAGTCACAGCTATCTGCTTTCGATTTTCTAAATCCCGCTTTTTACAGCTTTTATCTGTTTACCTGCGTGGCATACCGCTTGCGCCCTAACCACCTGACCGCCGCAAATCAGCTGAAATTAAAAAGGAGGAAACATGAACAGAAAAAAAACCCTGACGGCAGCTGTATTATCCGCGAGCATTGGCTTGGGAACGAATTCACTTCTCGCGCAAACCACGCCTGGCGGGTCCACCGGTCCGACAAACCCGAGTGGCCCGATAGCGCCGATGCCTCGTGAAACACAACCGACGATTCCGGGACAGCCAGCGCCGGGAATGCCACAGACGAGCCCGATGCCCGGACAACCAGCGCCTGGTATGCCGCAGACCAGTCCCATGCCCGGACAGCCCGGAACCATTCCAGAGAGAGTCCAGCGACCGAACCTGAGCGACGAAAAGATGGCCGTGACCTCCGACGACATTCGCAAAGCGCAGAGTGCGCTAAAAGCAAAAGGCCTCAATCCAGGCGATGACGGCAGAATGGACGCTAAGACGCAGCAGGCACTGCGCGATTTCCAAAAGAGTAACAATCTGCCGATGACTGGAGTCCTGGATGATAAAACCGCCGAGAAGCTCGGCATCAATAAGAGCTCTGACTTGAGATCCGTGCCTCAGTCTGGCAGTTCGTCGTCTATGCCGAATAGCACGCTGCCCAGCCACGACAGCACGCTTCCAAAGTCCAACAGCAACTCACTTTCAAAATAGCCCAGCAATTCCGACCATGGAGTCGAACGGTGCGGGCAGGTAAACCGGTGAGTTTACCTGCCCGTGCGCGGGCCTGTAGCTTTTTTTCTCCCGCGCCGCCGGTGGGATTCCAACCAAGTTCTGCTCTTGTTGCTTGCGGTTCATTTGCCACGAACGACGGCGTTTTGCCAGGCTTGAGCGTGTTCTGGTCTTTGTTGCAGCCGCCAAAAAGTCGAAATGGAAAAAGTCCGGAAGCATGATTCCAGACTAACTTTTTCGGTCGTTTTGTAACGGTTAGAAATTTACGGCGTTGGGCCGGAAATCATTCCGATCGCCGATTGGGTCAGTCTAGTTGATGATTTGTTTGTAACGCCTGGAGCGTTTGCACTTCTGGTAACTACTGGGCTATTTAGGGATACTTTATACCCTTTTGAGCACCTAATTGGCGTCGAGCCGAGTCTATAAACAACATACGATCAACGTGCGGAGTGAGCGCGGTACAAGACATTGGGCTGTAACGATTGATGTTACTTGGCAGGAAGCCGGAACAGAGAAAAGGCTATCGATCGGACCATATTTTCCTTTTACAACTCCAACCGAAGCGGAAGCTTGGGGTATTGATGTTGCGATAGGATGGATCGATTCAGGAAAGCCGGAAATGTTCTAGTTGCTTTAAGTAATGCAGGCAGTGTATAAGCGTTTGCCCAAATGCACGTTTCTATACAGATACCAATTTATCAGTACGACAACTTCGTTAAAGCCATCAATCCGTTTTCGCGGGCTGCTGACATCCTCAAGCATGCCGACTACCACCGAGAAATTAAAAATGGGCGTTTTGAACGCACGATGAAGCTTTCGTGTACGCCCGATGAATTAAAAATGCTTCGCCAGCTTGCAACTCAGCACTGCCCCGAGGTGGCGCCATTTTTCTGGCAAGCTTTCCCCAAGGCGCGAGCTTCCTAAAATTGTTATCAGATCGCCGGAGCGTGTTGCCTCGGCCAACCTCCTAGAGTTCAAGAGCATATTCGCCCGGTCACGTCCCCGTCCGACATCATAGATCTCGTCGCATCGACCATCGGGATCTTTGAATTCGTCTCTCGGCTCACTGCCTATATAAAAAAGCTAACAAAAGGATTTTTTAACCACGCTCCCAAACAGATAAATCTTATCCGCCCACAGCAGTTCATCGACGATCGCTATCGCCAGAGGCGCTCAAGGGTTGGGAAAATAATTCCCCGCGTTAAAGCGCATGCACGGGCCGCCAGGCGAAGACCCTTGCTTCGATTCGCGCAATCACGCCGTGCTCAAGGATCAGCATGATGGCGACAAAGAGAGTAATCCAGGCCATCACCTGGGTCATGTTAAACTGCTCGAACCAGAACGTGAACATATAGCCGATCCCGTACTTAAGACCGAAGGTCTCGGCGAGCGCGACAATCTTCCAGGTCATGCCGAAAGCATAGCGGAAGGCGGAAAAGATGTACGGCATCATCTGCCAGAGAATCACCTTACGGATCAGGAGGCCGCGCCGCGCCTTGAACACGTGTGCCATATCGCTCAGTTCCTTGTTAAGCGCTTTGGCGCCGGCGATCATGTTCACGGCCACGAATGGCGTGACCGTCACAATCACGGCGAAGAGTCCCCCGGCTTCACTGAAGCCGAACCAGATGACGCAGAGAAACACTGCGAGCAGCGTGGGGATCGTGAGTGCGAGAGGAATCAAATAGCTGAAGGCGAGTTCCGCCTGGCGCCGTAGCCCGATGAACAATCCGGTGGCGATTCCTAGCACCATGGCGACCGTGAAACTGAACAGGATCCGCGCCAGCGTGATGGCGACATGAAACTCGGCGGATTTCTCTTCGGCACCTGACGCAGTGAAGTTGCTCACGATCGTGCGGGCAACCGCCACCGGCCCCGGCAAGATTTCCGGTGCGCTCACCCGCGATCCGAGCCACCACACCGCGAGAAATGAAAGCAGCGAGAGCCAGCGTAGCGCGGTCTGGCGATTCATCGAGCGTCCTGCTCCAGTACCGCGAAAAATTCTTTGACCAGGTCCTTTTCGAGATCGAACAGGCGCGGGTCTTCGGGCTCGCGCGGCCGCGGGATGTCCACCCGCAGGCGCTTGAAAATTCGCGCCGGCTTGACGCTCATCATGTAAACGTCCTCCGACAGAAACACCGCCTCGCGCAGTGAATGGGTGACGAACAGAATCGTCGGCCGGGCCCGCTCTAAAATCCGTATCAAGTCCACGCGCATGCGGCGCGCCGTGATTTCGTCGAGATGGCTGAACGGCTCGTCCATCAAAAGGATGTCCGGCTCGATCGCGAGGGCGCGCGCGATCGCGACTCGCTGCTGCATGCCGCCGGATAAGTTGAGCGGAAAATTACCCTCCTGCCCGCCGAGACCGACCATATCGAGGTACTTTCGGACCCGCTCACTCCAGCCGCTCCGCGCGATGTTCTGCGCCTCCAGAGCGAACTTAATATTCTCTTCCACCGTCAGCCAGTTGAGCAGTCGCGGGCTTTGGAACACATAACCGATCCGCGCGGCGGCATTGGCGCCGTCCTGCGGCAGGATTTGCACGCGGCCCCCGTCATGCGGCTCGATCCCGGCGATGATATTGAGGAGGGTGCTCTTGCCGCAGCCCGATGGCCCGACAATGCTAGCGAAGCTGCCGCGCGCGATTTGCAGACTTAATGTTTCAATGACGGTGAATTCGCCGAGTCCGCCGGGTGTCGGAAATTTTTTGCTGAGCCCTTCGATGACGACTGCGTACGATGCCATCGACCCCTCAAGCTGCGAGCGCGGGCCGCCAGGAAAAAACTCGCTTTTCCCACCTCTGCAGTATCAGCACGTCGATCGCCACCATCAGCAGCATAAAGCTCGCGCCCCACGCCAGCATCATGTCGACGCGAGTGCCTTGAAACCAGTACATCAGCTCTTTGCCGACACCGCGAGTGGCACCGAAAGCTTCACTCACCAGCGCGATCTTCCATGCCAGCGCGAAGCTGATTCGCAGCGATGCGAAGAGATATGGCATGAGCTGCGGAATTAAAACCCGCCGTAGAACGAGCAAACGCCGGGCTCGAAAAGCTGTGGCCATGTCGGTAAGCTCCTTGTCCAGTGCTTTGGTGCCTTCCCAGATGTTCATCGCAACGTAAGGCAAAACGATGAGGACGATCGTAAAGATGGGCGCTATGTCGGAGAGCCCAAACCAAAGTACTGCGAGAAAGGCCCAGGAGATTGAGGGAAACGTGAGCAACACCATAACCCAGCCATCGAAAAAGCTTCCCACGGAGCGACGCAGCCCCATCATGAGACCCAGAGACGATCCAAAAAGCATGGCGAGAATCAGTCCGATGAACACGCGCTCAAGAGTTTTAAGCAGGACTAAGTAAGCCGAGGCGGCGCTGAATAGCGAAGCGATGCGGCCTACGAGTTCCACGGGTGACGGGAGAAATGTCGGCAAGAAGAACAGCGACACGGCTTTCCACACGAGCAGTAAACCGACCGCCGAGAACAATCCCGGCAACGCTTCGCGCCGAAACACACTCACGATGATTTCGCTAAGGCAATACCAACGCAAACTTACTTTTCGACGGCACGGCTTTGATAATGCCCGCCTGCTTCGCGACCTCGAGAAACTGCCACTGGGCATCGACGATCTTTGCATCCCATTTATCAAGAAAGATGCCGCCGGCTTGGAGCATTTTTTTGAGAGTCGCGGCTTCAGCCGCGTTCTGCACCCCGGCGGGCTTGCCGTATTTCTCCACGGCTTTATCAGAATTCTGGCGCAGCCACTGCCACGACTCATGAAGCGCATCGACGAGATTTTTGGCGCGCTGGCGGTCCTCATCAATCCAATCCTTCCAGGCGATGGTGGGTGCCGACCAGACCAGCGGCGCCCCGGTCTTTTGTTTCCAGTAATCGTCGGGGCTGAATAGCAACCGATATTTATCCGGTTGCGACGCCGCAGCGATCGAAAGCGAGCTCAGATTAAACATAGCGTCGACGTCGCCTCTGTCCAACAGCGCCATGAGCGCCGGACCAGCGATCTCGATCGTCTGCACGTCTTTGTTAAGGTCGAGTTTGAAGCCGTCGATCGCCAGCGCTTCCAACGCCTTGGTCGCGCCGGCGCCTCTCGACCATACGCCGAATTTTTTGCCTTTGAGATCGGATAATTTCTTTAGCGGCGAGTCCTTCTGCACCCAGACGTCCTGCATGGATGTCAGCCCGCCGCCGATGACGATCAGGTCTTTACCTTCGTTCATTTGTTCGACGGCGTTGAGCCCCGCGTAAGTGCCGACCGGCACCTGCCGACTGGGCAAAGCCGACATGAAGCCGGCAAATGGACGCGCATCCACTTCGACATCAATGCCGTGCTTTCGGAAAATCCCAGCGTCGCGCGCGGCATAATAACTCAGCACAAACGTGCTACCCCTGGGAATCACCATCTTGACGGCCTTGAGATCCGATGCCGCATGGGAAATCACGGCCCGCAGGATTAAAAAACCGGCCAAAGCTCCGACCCAGCCCATCCTTTTCATTGTCCGTCTCCTTTCCTTGAAGAAACCAAAGGATCGAGGATTCCAAGATCTGCATCGCTACCGTGCGAAACACGTAATTCATTCCGAGGTCCGCCACATACGAACCAAGGCGGCGCGAACGACGGGTCTCACAAAATCGATCTGCGCGGAGCCTATAAATGCTGCCGGTTTCGGTCAAGGGGTAGCAAACGAGGGAAACTACTTTTGCTTTGTTCGCGGTGCACGTGGCGCCACCGAAACGCCGCGAATACCGGCCCGTTCGATAGCTTGCGCCACCAACCCCGATGCTTTCGCCTGCTCGATGAACTCGCTCAAAGCTTCCGCCGCTTGACGGCCTTTTCGAATACCCAGTGCTTGTTGTATGGCCATAAACCGGCCGTGGAACACACGCGAGCCAGGCAGTTTGCTCGAATTACCGACAAGATGTTGTCGCACGCCGGCGAGTACGTCGACTTTGCCGTCGATCAACAATTGAACAGCTGCATCGGGATTCGGAGCACGGATCAACTCGGCGTGAATGATCGTCCGGCGCAAAAACAAATCGTACGCGCTATTGGCCGACACACCGATGCGAACTCCTGAACGATCTACCTCTCCGATGGATCTCAATTGAGAGCTCTCCGGCACTAGGTAGGTGCCTTCGATTTCGAGATAAGGAGGCGTGAAATCAATTTGATCGGCGCGAGCCGGATCGATCGCAAGAAATGCCACATCCCAGGCATCATGTTTTACCGCCTCGAACATTTTTCCAGCCGACTCGAAGCCGACGAGACTGACAGGAATCTCAAGATGCCGAGCCAGCTCGTGCGCCAGCTCCACCGCCACTCCGCTGAGTTCCCCACTGGTCAAGTCTCTCTTCGCCAGCACGGGGTTTCCATAATTGATGCCCACGCGCAGTGTGCCTGTGGGCGCGAGAGCTGTTTGCAAGAAGTTGTTCACCATGGCGTAATCCATCCAGTCTAATGAGATTCAAGCCTGCGCCTTTCAGCGGATTTTCAGATTATTCATCTGCCCACATCCGTGTCAACCGAATCGGGACATCGCCAAAACACTGCAATGAGCGATCGGCGAGTGAGTATGAGTTCTGCAGCCGGTTTGCTATAGTGGCAACACGTTATGAATTCCGCATCGACACTATTGCCCATCTTTCAAAAAAACGAAGTGCTTTTCGGTCACGACGGAACTCCCGAAATTGTTGCCGTGGAAATCACCGCACAAGGCGCTGTCCAGATCTCTGCCCGCGATGGCGCAAGGATTTTTTCGGAGCCGATGCCGTTTCACCCGTTTATATTGCTGGCTGGAGATGAGGCCTTAGCGGGATGGCCAGGTGACGCGCAGATCGAGATCCTTGCGGGTGAGAGCCCGTTCAACCGACTGGCACAGTTTCGAAATCTTCGAGAGCTGGACGAAGCGCGCTGGTTTTTACAGAAAAAAACCGGTAAGACCCCCTCTTCATCGGACGCGCCGTACTGGTACTTCAACGATCCATTGCATCAATATCTGCTACGGTCGGGAAAAACTCATTTCCTCGAGATGACGTTTGGCGATCTCCGCCGCCTGCAACTCACGATCCAGACTTATTGCGCAGACGGATTTACTTATTCCAATTCGGCGCGCTCGAGCGACCGGATCGTGACGATTGGACTGTCCGATTCAACCGGTTGGGAGCGCATCATTTCCGGAACTGAGTGCGACGAAGCCGAAATGCTGCGTCAGTTTGTCGATGAAATCCGGCTGCGCGATCCCGATGTCATCGAGGGTCATAATCTGTTGCGCTTTGATCTCGAATACCTCGAAGCCCGCGCGCGGCGGCATAAAGTAACGCTCAATCTCGGCCGCGACGGTTCGCGACTCAGCGGCCATGCTTCGCGCATGCAGCTCGCCGACCGAACCATTGCCTACCGCAAGTATTCTGTTTTCGGGCGTCATCTGATCGATACTTGGATCCTTGCGCAGCACTACGACATCGCCACCCGCGAGCTGGCGAGCCTCGACCTGGAGGAACTCGCGCGATACTTCGGCATCGCCGGAGAGCCAACCTGGGTGCCGCCAGATCGAATCAGCTGGTGCTTCGATCACGATGCCGATGCGCTCCATCGGTGCGCGGTTAATCATGTGCGTGCGACCCGCGCGATTTCGGAGACTTTATCACCGAGTCATTTTGTTCAGGCGCAAATTTTTCCGTACAGCTATCAAGAAATCCCGCTGCGCGGAAACGCGACGAAAATCGATACGCTTTTTGTGCGCGAATACCTGCACCAGCATCATTCCATTCCCTACGCCGACGAAGGTCATGAGGTCCTGGGCGGATTCACGGAAATGCAATTTCAAGGAACCGCTCACCGTGTGCTCCACTGCGATGTGACTTCGCTCTACCCCTCGATCATGCTGGTCTATCGCTATCTTCCCAAAAAGGACGATCTCGGGGTTTTCCCCGGATTGCTCCGGGATCTGCTCAGTTTTCGAGTGAAGGCCAAGGAGTTGGCGCGCGCCGCCTCTGACGATGAAACGCGCGTTTACTTTAACGCGCTACAGTCGACCTTCAAGATTCTGATCAACTCTTTTTACGGCTATCTCGGTTTCCAGATGGGGCACTTCAACGATTTCGCGGCCGCGAACAACGTCACGGCAAAGGGACGCGAACTGATCCAGGCCGCTATTGCCTGGCTCATACAGAACAACGCAAAAGTGATCGAAGTCGACACCGACGGGATCTATTTCGTCCCGCCGGAAAGTATCCAGAGTGAAGCCGATGAAGAGCGACTGATCGCAGCGCTCGCAGCGACTCTTCCCACCGGAATCGATCTGGAGCTCGATGGCCGCTATTCGGCGATGTTCAGTTACAAAATGAAAAATTATGCGCTTTTAGACGAACAGGGCCGGCTTCGCATCAAGGGCTCGGGTTTGCGATCCCGCGGGCTCGAGCTGTTTCAGCGCGAATGGCTGGAGCAGATGCTGTTGCTGCTCTTGCAAGACGAGCGGGAAAAGATTCGAGCGCTCTACGGACGGTTCGCCGAAGATATCGAACGGCACCGAAGAAATATCTTTTGGCTGGCCAAGACCGAAACCCTGCAGGATTCCTTGGAGACCTACCAAATCAAGATCAAAACCAAGAAGCGTAACCCGGCGGCGCCGTACGAACTCGCGCTGAAAGCCCAGCGACCCTATCGGCCCGGCGATCAGATTTCGTACTACGTCACCGGCACGAAGGCAAAAATTAAAGTCAATGAAAATTGTAAACTCGTCGCTCACTGGGATGCGCAGAAACCTGATGAGAACGTGGAGTATTACAAGGCAAAGCTTAAAGATCTGTACGAAAAATTTAAGCCCTGGGTTGGCGACGGCAGCGAAACTGAACCGCACCCGCCGCGGTCCGTCGGCCCGACACAATTTTCATTGCTCGGCGAGGGAAGCTCGGAATGACCGAATTGAGTCAGAGGGTCGCGCTCATCACCGGCGGTGCCAAGGGCATCGGGCGCGCGGTCGCTCTGGATCTCGCTACCCGTGGCTGGGCGGTGGCGATCTGTTATCGGACCAGTGTCATCGAAGCCGATCAAGTTATCAATACTGTCCATGCAAACGGCGGCACAGCATGGGCCGTTCAATGCGACGTGTCCCGGACCGAAGCCGCCGAGAGACTCGTCGAACAGGTCCGGCAGCAATGGGGCCACATCGATGCACTGATCAACAGCGCCGGCCCCTATCACCGGATTTCCTTGCTGCAAGAAACGGTTGAAGGATGGCACTCGATGTTCGACAATAATCTGCATCCGGTCTTCTATCTCACCCGGGCAGTCATCCCGATGATGCGAGAACGCAAGTGGGGCCGGATCGTTTCCTTCAGTATGGCGAACGCGGAGCAACTGATTGCGCAACCCCAGCTCACGGCGCACTACATTTCCAAGGTAGGTTTGCTGGCGCTGTCTCGTTCGTTCGCCAAGCTCATCGCTGCCGACGGCATCACGATGAACTGCGTTGCTCCGGGATTTATCGATTCCGGGAGCGCGCCACAGGAGGAGCTCCCGCGCATGGTCAAGTTGATTCCGGCCGGCTACGTGGGTAGCGTTGACGACGCCGTAGCTGTCGTGCGTTTTTTGCTTTCTGAAGAAGCGCGTTACGTCAACGGCGCCAATATCCAACTCAGCGGTGCATGGGGCGTCTGACTAGATCAAGCGATCGGTTGCAAAATTCTGAGCGACGAAAATGGCGATCACGAAGGATCAAGAACGCGCCCTGGAGCTGATCGAGCAAGCGATGAAGCACCAGATGGCGCGCGAATTCGACGACGCCATTAAACTTTATAAGGAATCCATCGCCATTTACCCGACTGCCGATGCCCACACCTATCTCGGCTGGGCCTATAGTTTTCAGGGACGGCTCAACGAAGCCATCGCCCAGTGCGAGATCGCCATCGAGCTCGACCCCGAATTCGGCAATCCCTACAATGACATCGGCGTCTACCTTATGCAGCAGCAACGCCTCGACGACGCCATTCCCTGGCTGGAGCGGGCCAAATCGGCGACGCGCTACGAGCCGCGCCACTTTCCTTATATTAATCTGGGGCGGGTCTATCTCAACAAAGGAATGATTCAG
>Ga0207691_10004447_pt1 | contig 13592 bp, 9 predicted proteins | sample KBSM13metaG_FD_184327 | JGI IMG/M metagenome (GOLD analysis project Ga0207691, IMG submission 184327) | Miscanthus rhizosphere microbial communities from Kellogg Biological Station, Michigan, USA - KBS M1-3 metaG (SPAdes) (version 2) | ecosystem: Host-associated > Plants > Roots > Rhizosphere >... | reverse complement strand
AACGTCTGGCGCGCGCGGTCGAAGGAGCTCATCGGTTTATCGTATTACGCGGCCCGGGCCGCGACGCTTGATAAACTCAACGGCTCCGATGGCATCCCATGCCCTGGGCTGGTTGGCGGTCGCGTTCTATTGCGCCGCCCAGATTTGCGCGATCGTTTCGCTCGTGCGTCCCAAGATCATGGTCGCGCGCGCGACGCCGCTTCTCATCGCGGGCGGCCTCGCTCTGCACTTCGCCGATCTCCTTCACCGGGCGCGCGAGCTCGGGTCGGTCCCGTATCGCACGCTCGGAGGATCCGTCTCGTTCTTCGGCTGGATGCTGGGGCTCGCCTTCCTGGCGCTCGCCCTGCGCCACCGCGAGCGCGCGACCGGACCCTTTCTGATTCCGGTGATCATCGTGGCGACCGTGGCCGGGCTTCTGCTCCCGGACTCGCCCTCGGCGCCCGCGCGCGGCACACAGGGCTCGGTCTTCGCGTGGCACGTCACACTTGCGATCCTGGCCTACGCCGCATTCGCGCTGTCCTTCGTCCTCTCGGTCCTGTACTTGATCCAGAGCCGGCAGATCCGCCGTGGCCGACAGGGGCCGCTGTTCTCGCGCCTGCCGCCGCTCGAGGTCCTCGGGCGCATGAACCGCACGAGCGTCTCGATCGGCCTGGCCGTGCTGGCCCTCTCGATCGTCCTCGGCCTCGTCTGGGCGGAGCGCTTCTGGACCACGCTCGCGGATCCCAAGGTCGAGTGGGCGGTTCTCACGCTCCTCGTGTACGGGCTGCTCCTCTGGATGGACCGCCGCGGATGGGAGGGGCCCCGCGTGGCGCTTCTCTCGATCCTGGGTTTCTCCGTCGTGCTGTTTTCGTACACCGTCGTCAACATGTATCTGACGCAGGCGCACCGTTTCCGATGAGCGCCGCCGAGAGCCGGCTGCTTCTCCTGGGCTGGAACTTCCGCGGTGCGGAAGCGTCGGTGCGCGAGCGGATCGCTTTCAACGCCGACGAGGTGCGGGAAGCCCTCGAGCGCATCCGGCGCGACGGCCTCGCGACCGAGAGCGTGATCGTCGCGACCTGTCACCGCAGCGAGATCTACGCCGTCTCGGACGGCGAGCGGCCGCAGGAAGAGATCTCGGGCCTCATCTCGCGATGGCGCGGCCTCGATCCGGCGGAAGTCGCGAGTGCGAGCTTCTACCGCGAGGGCCCCGACGCCGCGCGCCATCTCTTTCGCGTCGCGTCCAGTCTCGAGTCCATGGCTCTGGGAGAGAGCGAGGTCCTCGGCCAGGTGCGCGGCGCGCTCGCCCTGGCTCGCGAGGCCGGAGCAACGCGGGCCGTGTCGCACCGGATGTTCGAGAGCGCGGTCGCCGCCGGCAAGCGCGTACGCGCGGAGACCGACATTTCGAGGCACCCCCTTTCGGTGGCAGCGATCGGCTACGAGCTGGCGACCCGCGTGTTCGGCCGGATGTCCGAGCACACGGTCCTCGTGCTGGGAGCCGGCGAGACGGGAACGCTCTTCGCGAAGCTCGCGCGCGAGGCCGGGATCGCGGACGTGCGGGTCTCGAATCGCACCGCGGAACGCGCCGAAGCCCTCGCCGCTTCGGTCGGCGGCCGCGCCGTGCCGTGGAGCGTCGTTCCGGAGTCTCTCGCCGAGGCCGACCTCGTGGTGGGCACGACCTCGAGCCCGACACCGGTGATTCGGGAGCCGGAGGTCCAGGCGGCGATGCGCCAGCGGCGCGGCCGGCCGATGATGTTTCTGGACCTCGCCGTGCCCCGGGACATCGAGCCCTCGGTCCGCGACATCTACAATGTGTACGCCTACGGTCTCGAGGATCTCGAAGGCGTGGCGGACGAGAACCGGCGACTGCGCGCCCGCGAGATCCCGAAAGTCGAGGCGATCCTCGAGGAGGAGCTGGCCCGGTTCCTGGCGTGGCTCGGCAACCTCGCCGTGGTGCCGACGCTGCACGGGCTGCAGCAGCACCTGGCGGCGTTGCGGGACCGCGAGCTCGAGCGGCTGCCCGCCTCGGAGCGCGAGCGCTTTCGCGCCTTCGCGGACGCCTACGCGGCCAGGCTGTTGCACGAGCCGATGCGCCGCCTGAAGGACGAGCCGGACGCCTCCCGCAAGCTCGAGCGGGTCGAGGCCATCCGCCACCTCTTCCGACTCGACGAATGAAGCTGCGTCTGGGGGCGCGCGGAAGCGCTCTGTCCCGGGCTCAGGCGCGCCTGATCGCGCTGGCCCTCGAGGACCGCGCGGAAGTCGAGATCGTCGAGATCCGGACGACCGGGGACCGCCGGTCGGCCGAAGGGAAGCCCATCGGCTGGAAGGGGGACTTCACGAAGGAGCTCGACGAGCAGCTCCTCGCGCACTCGATCGATGCCGCCGTGCACAGCCTCAAGGATGTGCCCGCGGAGCTGCCGGAGGGACTCGTCCTCGCCTCCGTGCCGACGCGAGAAGACCCGAGGGACGTCCTCGTCTCGCACCCGCGCCGTACGTTCGCCGATCTTCCCGCGGGAAGCCGGGTCGGGACCTCGAGCCCGCGACGGGCCGCCCAGATCCTCGCCGCGCGGCCGGAGCTCGTGATCGAGCCGGCGCGGGGCAACGTGGACACGCGCCTGCGAAGGCTGCGTGAGGGCAAGTGGGACGCGCTGGTGCTCGCCCGGGCCGGGCTCGCCCGTCTCTCGAGGCTGGACGAGATCGTCGAGGTGTTCGCCGAGAGCGTGATGCTTCCCGCCGCCGGCCAGGGCGCGCTCGGGATCGTGACGCGGGCGGACGACGTGGACACGCGGGCGCTTCTCGCGCACATCGACGATCTCGCGTCCCACGAGGAAGTGCTCGCGGAGCGGAGCCTGCTGGCGGGCCTCGAGGCGGGGTGCCGCGCCCCGGTCGCGGCGCGGGCGAAGGTAACCGATCGTGCGCTGACCCTCGAGGCGGCCGTCCTCTCTGCGGACGGGGTGCGCGTGCTCCGCGAGACCGGCTCGGGCGACGCCGCGGACGCGGTCGGCCTCGGCCGCGCCGTCGCGGAACGCCTCCTGGCCCTCGGGGCTGCCGAGATCATCGGCATGGCGGAGTCTCGTTGAGTCTTCCGCGCGTCCTCGTCATCCGCTCCGGCGCGCGCCCTTTCGGAACCGTCGCGGGAGCGGAGGTCATGGAGTACGTCAGCCACACGATCGAGCCGGTCGCCACGGAGCCCGCGGACTGGGCCGGCGGGTTCGACACCGTGATCGTGACGAGCCAGACCGCCGTGGAGCGGATCGCGCGCGATGCGGCCCACACCGAGGCGTTTCGCTCCGTCCTCGAGTCCGCGAGCCTGATCGCGGTGGGCGAGGCGACGGCCGAGCTGCTCCGGCTCCACGGGTACGCGCCCGACGACGTCGCGGCCGGCTCGGCTCGCTCGGTGCTGGAGGGGCTGTCCGAGTCCGCGGCCGGCCGCCGCGTTCTCTGGCCTTCCGGGGCGGAGGCGTCGCTCGATCTCGTCTCGCTGCTCGGCGAGCGGGGCGCCCGCGTGCGCCGCGTGGTCCTGTACCGGAAGCGGCCGACCCCGCAGGGCCCGGGCCTGTCAGCGGAGGTTCTCGTACGCAACCCGGCCGCGTTCTGCGCTACATCGCCGGCCGCGGCGGACTGGCTCTTCGCGGGTCTGACGCCCGAGGCGGCGGAGCAGTTGCGCGCGACGCCCGCCGTGGCACTGGGCTCCACGACGCTCGAACGGCTCTCGGCCCTGGGCGTGGAGAGCGTCCACGCCGCCCCCGAGGCTCGGTTCCGCAGTGCCGGCACGCTTCTCGAGCGGCTTGCCGCCGGGCGGCCGGGCGGCGCATAAGCTGCAAGCGCATGCCGTCGCTGGGAACGCGCCGATAGCCATGTTGGACTCGCTTCGCTGTCGTCGCGCTTGCAGCTTCATGCGGGTGTGAATAGGCTGCGGCCTCCGATGTCGCGATTTCCGGTGACCCGCCTCCGCCGGCTCCGGCGCACGCCCGGTCTGCGGGCTCTCGTCCGGGAAACGCGCCTCTCGGCCGATCGCTTCGTCGCGCCTTTGTTCGTTCGGAAGGGCCGAGGCCTCCGCGAGCCGATCGCCTCGCTTCCGGGAGTCGAGCGCATGTCGCCCGACGAAGCGGCGGCGGAGACTCAGCGCCTGCGGTCCCTCGGCATTCCGGCCGTCATCCTGTTCGGACTCCCCGAGCGGAAGGACGATACGGGCAGCGAGGCCTGGGACGACTCGGCAGCTCTTCAATCCGCGATTCGGGAGATCCGCCGCGCCTCGCCGGAGATGGTCATCATCACCGACGTCTGCCTCGACGAGTACACCTCCCACGGCCACTGCGGGGTGATCCGCGACGGCGAAGTCGACAACGACGCGACCCTTCCGCTGCTGGCCCGGGCCGCCGTATCGCACGCGCGAGCCGGAGCGGACATCGTGGCGCCGTCCGACATGATGGACGGCCGCGTCGCCGCCATCCGCGCGGCGCTCGACGAGGCCGATCTTTCGGGCACGGCGATCCTGGCATACGCGGCCAAGAGCGCGTCCGCCTTCTACGGTCCCTTTCGCGAAGCCGCCGACTCTGCCCCGAAGTTCGGCGACCGGCGCGGCTACCAGATGGACGGAGCCAACCGGCGCGAGGCGATGCGCGAGATCGCGCTCGACCTCGACGAGGGCGCGGACGCCGTCATGGTCAAGCCGGCCCTCGCCTATCTCGACATCCTCCGGGACGCGCGCGAGCGGTTCGACGCTCCCATCGCGGCTTACAACGTGTCCGGAGAATACGCGATGGTGAAGGCGGCGGCCGCCAACGGCTGGATCGACGAGAAGCGGATCGTCCTGGAGATCCTGACGAGCATCGTTCGCGCCGGCGCCGACTTCGTGCTCACCTACCACGCCGCGGAAGCGGCGCAGTGGCTCCGCGAGGGCGGGCTGGACGCTTGAAGGCGAAGAAGAAAACCCGGAAGCCCCGCTCTCCGGCGAGCGCAGCGAGGTCCGCCGCACTCTTTCGACGCGCAAAACGCCTCATGCCGGGGGGCGTGAGCTCGCCCGTGCGCTCGTTCGCGTCGGTCGGCGGAGAACCATTCTTCGTCGTGGCGGGCCGCGGGTCCCGCGTCCGCGACGCCGACGGACGGTCATACCTCGATTACGTCATGTCCTACGGGCCGCACCTCTTCGGACATGGCCCCATCTTCGTGCGCCGGGCGCTGGACCGCGCCGTGCGCCGAGGAACGTCGTTCGGGGCGCCCACCGAGCTCGAAGTGCGGCTCGCCGAAAAGGTATCGAAGCTCGTGCCCTCGATCGAAATGGTCCGCTTCGTCAACTCGGGCACGGAAGCCACGATGAGCGCCGTGCGGCTGGCCAGGGGCGCGACGGGCCGCAAGCGGATCGTCAAGACCGACGGGGGATACCACGGGCACGCCGACGGTTTCCTCGTTTCGGCGGGCTCGGGAGTCGCGACGCTCGGAATCGCGGGCAGCCCGGGCGTGCCCGAGGAAATCGCCGCCCTGACCACGGTCGTGCCCTACAACGACGCCTCGGCGCTCGAGGAGGCTTTCCGCAAGTTCCCGGGAGAGATCGCGGCCTTCGTCGTCGAGCCGGTGGCGGCCAACATGGGACTCGTTCTTCCCGCGCCGGGATACCTCGAAGCCGCGCGTGAGCTCACCCGGCGCCACGGCGCCCTCCTGGTCTTCGACGAGGTGATCTCGGGATTCCGGGTCGCCGCGGGAGGCGCCCAGGCGCTGTACGGAATCCGGCCCGACCTGACGACCCTCGGCAAGATTCTCGGAGGCGGGCTGCCGATCGGGGCCTACGGAGGACCGCGGGAGCTGATGGAGAAGATGGCCCCCTCGGGGCCGGTGTACCAGGCCGGAACGCTGTCGGGCAATCCGCTCGCGACTTCGGCTGGTCTCGCCATGCTGGGAGAGATCGAGCTCCGGCCTCCGTATGCCCAACTGGAGCAGAAGGGCGCCCTCCTGGAGTCCCTTCTGGCCGACGCCATCCGGGTGAGGAGTCTGGCCGACAGGTTGACGCTCGCCCGCCTGGGCTCGCTGCTCACGCTCTTCTTCGCGCCCGAACCCCTCGAGAGCTTCGGGTCGATCCGCCGTTGCGACACGAAGCGCTACGCCGCCTTCTTCCACGCCATGCGCGAGCGCGGGGTGTCCCTGCCCCCGGCCCAGTTCGAAGCCTGGTTCGTGTCCACCGCGCACGACGAGGACGCGATCCGCAAGACGGCGCGCGCCGCGGGCGCCGCGATCGACACCGCGTTCGCCCAGGCTGAGGTTTAGCCCTTAGGGCTCGGGCATTCGGGGCAGGGTGACGCTCTTGAACCCTTCCTCGCGGATCCGCCGGATCTCCTGAGTTTCCGACTCGACCCAGGGGAGCGGGATCTCCAGGCGCTTCACGGCGCGCCGCGCGATCTCGAGCGACGTCTCGAACTCCTCGGCGATGACCTCGTCCGCTCCGGCGGCCACGAGGCCCGGGATCTCGGCGACGTAGCGCGTCCGGGCCAGGACGAAGAGGCCCGGGGCAAGGGTCCTGCAGTGCCGGATGGTCTGCCGCGTCGCTCGCGGATCGGAGACGAGGATGATCGCCGCGCGGGCCTTTTCGATCCCGTTGCGGCGGAGCACCACGTCGTTGGTCGAGTCGCCGTACTCGATCGGCACGAGCTTCTGGATGCCCTTCTTGACGCGGACAGGATCGAGGTCGACGACGCGGAACGGAGCGCGGGCCCGCTGCAGGACCCGGGCGACGGTCTCGCCCATGTGGCCGAAGCCGATGACGAGGATGAGGCCCTCCGGGACGGGGGAGGCTTTCGGGCCGCGCGGCGCCGGTTCGCCGCTCGCGACCCGGAACGCGACGGCATGGCTGACCTCCGAGAGAAACGGCGTCGCGATCATGGTGATGATCGCCGCCGCGAGAAACGTCTGGTACATGACGTTCGAGATCAGCCCGGCTCCCTGAACCTGCCGGAGGAGGACGAACGAAAACTCCCCGATCTGGGCCAGCGAGAGGCCGACGACCGTCGCTACGCGGAAGCCGTAGCCCATCACGAGGACGGCCGCTCCGCCGGCGACCGTCTTCCAGACCAGGATGAGGGCAAGGAGCACCGCGACCAGAAGGGGCTGCTGAAGGAGCACGCGGGGATTGAAGAGCATGCCGATCGAGACGAAGAAAACGGCGTTGAAGACGTCCCGGAAGGACGTGACGTCGGCGAGAGCCTGGTGTCCGTACTCCGATTCCGAGAGCACGAGCCCCGCGAGGAAGGCCCCGAGCGCCGCGGAGAGGCCCGCCCAGGACGTCGCGAGCGCCGAGCCCAGGACGAGGAAGAGGACGGCGACGACGAAGATCTCCTTCTGCCGGGTGCCGGCGAGCGCGCCGATGAAGCGGGGAATCACGAAGCGCGCGACCACGAGCAGCACGCCGGCGGTCAGCGCCGTCTTTCCGGTCTGCAGGAGGATCGGCATCGCCCCGCCCGGTCCGCGATGGGCGACGACCGATATGGAAAGCAGCATCGGAACGACCGCCAGGTCCTGAAAAATCAAGATGCCGATGAGGGACCGCCCGTGCGGCGAGTCGAGCTCGTGGCGATCGAGGAGGAGCCGGAGAACGATGGCTGTGGACGACAGCGACACCATGTAGCCGAACAGCAGGCTCCGGCTGAACGGATAGCCGCCCGCGGCGGCGACCGCGAGAACCAGCGCGATCGTACCCACGACCTGGATCGGGCCCGCCACCCAGACGAGCTTGCCGAGCCGGCGCAGGTTGCCGAGCGAGAGCTCGAGACCCACGGTGAAGAGAAGGAGGACGACGCCGAGATCGGCGAGGACCTCGACGACTCCCACGTCCGAGAGGAGGCCAAGCCCGAATGGCCCGAGCAGCGCTCCCGCCAGAAGAAATCCGATGAGCGGCGGTTGCCCCAGCCGATGCATCAGGAACGCGGCGCCCAGCGCGGCGAGAAAGATCAGTGCCAGGGGCCCGAGGAATTCCGGCGCCTGCATGCGCCGCCATTATGCCCGTCTCGGGTTCTCTGGTAGCCTCGCCGGACTTCGATGAGCCCGACGCGCGCCGCCGTTCCGCCCGCCGCCCGGCAGTGGTTCGGACATCCTCGCGGCCTCTCGACGCTCTTCTTCACCGAGATGTGGGAGCGGCTCAGCTATTACGGAATGCGCTCGCTTCTCATCCTCTTCCTCGTCGCGTCGGTGCAGACCGGCGGGTTCGGCATGACGGATGCGAAGGCCGCCGCGATCTACGGCCTCTACACGGCCGGCGTGTATCTCATGGCGCTGCCGGGCGGCTGGATCGCCGACCGGATCCTGGGTCAGCGGAGCGCGGTTTTCCTGGGCGGGTGCATCATCGCGGCCGGGCACTTCAGCATGGCCCTGCCGATGGTCTGGAGCTTCTACCTCGGCCTCTGCCTCATCGTCTGCGGCACGGGGTTGCTGAAACCGAACGTCAGCGCAATGGTCGGCGATCTCTATCCCGAGGGCGGCGCGCGGCGCGATTCGGGCTTTTCCCTTTACTACATGGGGATCAACACGGGCGCCTTCATCGGCCCGCTGATCTGCGGTCCGCTCGGAGAGCGAGTCAACTGGCACTTCGGGTTCGGCGCGGCCGGGATCGGCATGGTCTGCGGATTGATCCAGTACCGGTACGGCCACAAGTACCTCGGAACGGCGGGCCTTCTCCGGCCGGAATCCACGGTCGGGGGAGCGCATCGCCGGGCCATCCGCCAGGTACTCATCGGCATCGGCGCTGTGGCCGCCGTTCTCGTCGGCCTCTTCGTTTTCGGAAACGTCACCGTGGAGTCGGCCGCCAAGGGCACGGGCATCGTGATCGTGAGCATCATCATCCTCTACTTCGCCTCGGTGCTATTGGGCGGCGGACTGACAACTCCCGAGAAGAAGCGGACGGTCGTCATTTTCATTTTCTTTCTGGCGTCTTCGCTCTTCTGGGCCGGCTACGAGCAGGCGGGCTCCTCCCTCAACCTCTTCGCTTCTCGTCTGACGGATCGCATGATCGGAGGCTGGGAGCTTCCGGCATCGACGCTCCAGTCGATTCCGCCCTGGTGCGTGATCATCCTCTCGCCGGTATTCAGCTGGGTCTGGCTGCGCCTCCAGGACCGAGGTCCGTCCATGCCGGCGAAGCTGGGTTACGGCCTCGTGCTTCTTGCGATCGGATTCTTCGTCATGGTCGTGGCTTCCGCGAAGACGCACGGCGGCGCCGACAAGGTGTCCGCGTGGTGGCTGGTCACGACGTACTTCCTGCACACGGTCGGCGAGCTTTGCCTCTCGCCCGTCGGGCTGTCGAGCGTGACCAAGCTCGCGCCCCGGCGCCTGGTGGGCCAGATGATGGGCACGTTCTTCATGGGCAACGCCCTCGGCAACCTCATCGCCGGACTGACGGCGGGCGAGTTCTCGACGATGCCGTTGCCCCGGCTTTTCGGCACGATCGCCTGGGCGACCGGGGGCGGGGGCCTGCTCCTTCTCCTGTTCTCTCGGCCGATACGCCGCTTGATCGGCGTCCTGCCCACGGGGGCGGCTCCCGGCCGGGTCGGCGAGTCGGAAGTCCCGGCCTAGCCGGGGGTTAGCGAAGCCAAAAAGGGCCGGAATTCGCTTTGCGTTGCTGCTATTGTTCATGGCCTCGAACGAGTAAACGACGAACGGCCCCGGGGCGGGGCCTGACCGATGTATTGCAGCCCGCCCGAAAGAACAGGCTGCCGTGGAGGAAAGTGATGAGAAACGGGCAATTGATGGCACGCGAGACCGGCGCCATTGTCGAATCGGCAGGCGTTCGCGGTTTCCGGACGTTGCTCGCGGGCTTGGCGCTGACGATCGTCGGAGCCACCGCGTTCGGGCAGATCATCCAGGAGTTCCCCCTTCTCCCGCCCGGCCGCGGGCCGGAAGGAATCACCACCGGTCCCGACGGAAATCTCTGGTTCTGCGAGGAGGGCGGTAACCGGATCGGCCGCATGACCTACCCCGGCGGGGTGGTCACGGAGTTCCCGCTTCCGAACCCCTTCAGTTCGCCGGAGACGATCGTCGCCGGTCCCGATGGCAATCTCTGGTTCACGGCATGGACGGCCGACTCCGTCGGCCGGGTTACGACGGACGGCGTGATCACGATGTTCCCGACGATCTCCGCGAACAGCGAGCCGGAAGGGATCGCGGTCGGTGCCGACGGCAACATCTGGTTCTCTGAAGCGGGCCGCAGCAAGATCGGCCGCCTCACGACCGATGGAGTGATGACCGAGTTCGATCTGCCCAATTCGTTGAGCCGGCCCGAGGGCATGACGGCGGGCCCCGACGGCGCGCTCTGGTTCGTACAGCAGGCAGGGAACCGCATCGGCCGCATCACCACGCAGGGCGTTGTCACCCAGTGGCCGCTTCCGACGGCAGACGCCAGCCCCTGGAACATCACCGTGGGCGCGGACGGGAACCTCTGGTTTTCGGAGGGGGACGCGAACCAGATCGGGAGGATCACTCCCACGGGGACCATTACGGAGTTCCCGCTCCCGAACATCGGAACGCCCGACTACCTGGCGCTCGGCGCGGACGGGAACGTCTGGTTCTCGATCTATCACGGCGGCAGGATCGGCCGAATCACTCCAGCGGGCGTGATCACCGACTTCCCGCTGCCGGATACCTCCGACAACCCGTACGGCGTCACGGCCGGACCGGACGGGGCGATCTGGTTCATGGAGTTTTCGGGCAACCGCGTCGCGCGAATCACGACGGGTCCGGCGATCCCAAAGCCGATGGAGGTCGACGCGCGATCCGTCACCGGGTCCGTCTCGGACAACAACGGCGTCCTCGAATCCGGGGAAACGGTCCAGGTCGATCCGTCCTGGACGAACACGCTGCTCTCCGCGGCGAGTCTGACGGGAACCGGCAACAGCTTCACGGGACCGGGCGGGGCGAGCTACACGATCGCGGACTCTTCCGCCGACTACGGCAACGTCGCCGCGGAAGCGACCAATGACTGCAACGACTCGACGGGAGACTGTTATCTCCTTACGGTCTCCGGCGCCAGGCCGGCTCCCCACTGGGACGCGACATTCAACGAAGCGGTGAGCCCCGGCGGCGCCACGAAAGCCTGGTCCATCCACATCGGAGAGAGCTTTCCCGATGTTCCCAGGAGCAACCAGTTTTATGCCCTCATCGAAAACCTCTTCCACAACGGCGTCACGGGAGGCTGCGGACTCGGCAACTACTGTCCCAGCAACTCCGTCACCCGCGGACAGATGGCGGTGTTCCTGCTGAAGAGCCGATTCGGCAGCTCCTTCGTGCCGCCACCGGCCACCGGAACCGTCTTCAACGACGTGCCGGCCTCGCATCCGTTCGCGGCCTGGATCGAGTCCTTGGCCGGCTTCAAAGTCACCGGAGGCTGCGGCAGCGGGAACTACTGCCCGGAGAACCCGGTCACGCGCGCGCAGATGGCGGTCTTCCTCATGAAGTCCGAGCACGGCTCGGCATATGTCCCGCCTGGGTGCACCGGCGTCTTCGACGACGTCGCTTGTCCCAGCCAGTTCGCAAACTGGATCGAGCAGCTCGCGGAGGAAGGCATCACCGGTGGCTGCGGCGGGAACAACTACTGTCCGGACAACCCGAACAACCGCGGCCAGATGGCCGCCTTCCTGGTGAAGACCTTCAAGCTCCAGCTCTACGGGCAGTAGGCGAATCGGGGCTTCGGTGACTCGCGATCAACGGGCGGCTTCGGCCGCCCGTTTCGCGTAAACGGCTTTTGCCTCCGCCAGTCGCGCGAGGACCTCGTCCTTCTCGCGGGCGTCATTCCATCCCGGATGGGCCGTGGCCGCCCCTTCGACCCGCTCGATCCACTTCTGGAAGTATCGCGCGTCGGCGGAATTCCGCACGGGTCGGCCGTTGACCGTGACGTAGATCGGGCTCGTCGTGGCGAAGGGGTAGATGTCGAGAATCGGCTCCTCGGCGTGAGAAGACCACGCGCGGAGCGTGAACCAAGCGCTCCCGGCGATCGGAAGCGGCACCTCGGCGTCGGCGTTCGTCCCGCGATCCCGCGTCGGGATCGTCGCGACCACGACTCCGTTGGACACGATCTCGAGCTTCTCGATCGGGACGATCGAACGCAGGCTCACCTTCGCCGAGAGCCGTCGCGGAGCCGCCGGCAGCGAAATCTCGTCACCCGGCATCTTGCCGTCGATCGAGAAGGAGAGCACGGGGCCGTTCGACACGAACGTCCGGCCGGCCTTCAGGGCGGCCAGCCACTGGCGGTAATCGAGCTTCGCTCCCGAATGCACGAAGACGCGGTTCATGCCCACGGGCCCGCGCAGCGACGCGTAGTTGGTCATGGCGTCCGTGCCCGCGCCGGCCGGGAGGCGGAAGCCGCAGTTGAGCAGGCGATACCAGACTTCCGCGGTGGTCTTGTGGTCGCTGAAGCCGACGACTTCGACGTAGTCGACTTTGCCCAGAGCCACGTCGATCGGAAGTCCATTCGTGAGGGGATCCGCTCCGCTCGGATCGGGCAAGGGCGGATCGAAGGGGTGAACGTAGCCGGAGAGGCCGCCCTGCGCCCCGGTCAGCCCGGCGATCGTGGCGTTGTCCGGGAAGAGGCTCGCCGCGGGGGTGTTCGCGTAGCCGGCGTAGTTGGGAAGGATCACGTGATTCGTCAGACCCAGGTGACCGGTGTGGCCCCACCAGCTCGTGTGGTACTCCTCGTCGTGTTTCAGCAGGAGCGTCGGCGTCGACGCCGGGTCGAGGTCCGCGCGGAACATGGCGATGTCCGGGATGCGCTGCTCCTTGTTGACGATCAGGTTCTCGACGACGTGCAGGTCCTCGGCTTCGCCCTGGGCGCGCAGGGTCGCAGGATCCGCCCGGTACGTGCCCCCGTAGTTCATGTGGACGTGGAGATCGCCGCTCCACCATCCCGAGCCCGGGAGGTCGAGGAGGCGCTCGAGGCGCGCGCCGGCGCTGGCCTCGACATCCGGCATGACGGTCACGGCAAGCGTCACGGCGGCATATTCGAGTCCGCGGGTCGCCAGGACCTTGTACTTTCCGGCGGGCAGCGTGAGCGTGGCCGCTCCGTTCGAGTGGAAGTACGTGATCTCGAACGGGCGGATCTTGCGATCGAAGCCGTCGTCGGCGTGCCGCCACTCGTTGTCGGGCGCCCATCCGCGGCCATCCTCGCCGGTGACGGAGAGCCGCGAGGACAGGGGGGCGCCCGAGCCGTCGGTCACCGTGATCCGCAGCGTCCCCGTCGGCCGGAGCCGGCGCCGCGAGGCCGGAGCGATCGTCTCGACGGCTCCTCCCGGGATCGTGACGACGCGCAGCGAGACGTTTCCCGCCTCGTTGCTGACGAACGCGATGCGGCGCCCGTCCGGGGACCAGCGCGGCCGCGTATGGTCGCACTCGCAGTAGGTCAGCTCGAAGGGGTCCCCGCCCTCGGCGGTCGTGAGCCAGAGCTGGTTACGCTGGCGGCCGAGGTACGAGCTGTACACGACCCGTTTTCCGTCGCGGGCCCAGTCCGGGCGGGCCTTCCAGTTGGTCTCTTCCTTGCGCACCATGCGCATCGCGGCGCCGGGCCTCGCCTCCATCCGCCAGAGATCGCCCGAGCCCCAGACGTCGCCCCGGTTGGAGATCAGGATCAGCTCCTTCCCGTCCGGGGACCA
>Ga0207691_10004446_pt1 | contig 13592 bp, 8 predicted proteins | sample KBSM13metaG_FD_184327 | JGI IMG/M metagenome (GOLD analysis project Ga0207691, IMG submission 184327) | Miscanthus rhizosphere microbial communities from Kellogg Biological Station, Michigan, USA - KBS M1-3 metaG (SPAdes) (version 2) | ecosystem: Host-associated > Plants > Roots > Rhizosphere >... | reverse complement strand
GGGGAGTCGAAAAGGTCTATAACTTCGACTATCCGTAGAGCGCGAGGCGGCACTGCACCTCCCCCGGCGAAGGCATCTGACATGAACATCATCTATAAGGGCATTTGCGAGCAATGCAAGGCGGAAGTCATCATCATCCTGCGCCAGGTCCGCACGCTCGAAAACCTGCGGGGGCAATTCAAGCGCACGTGCATGATTTGTGAGCACAGCGAAGTCATGCTGGAAATGCAGGGATTCAGGGGTGATACCGCCTGACGGCAGACCTGTGGGAGATGAGGTCTCGTGCCCGCGTCACGTACGAACAGCAGGAATTACGATCGCCCTCGCAATCGTTCTTCGTACCATGCAACAAACTCAGAACTGACCATGGGCTTGGCGAACAGAAACCCCTGCGCGTAATCGCAGCCCATATTCTCCAGGAGGTGGCGCGCGCCTGCCGTCTCAACGCCCTCCGCGACGATGTCGAGACCGAAGCTGTGACCAAGCTCGATCGCCGCCTTGACGATCGACGCGTCGCGAGCGTCGGTCACCATGTCCCGCACGAACGATTGGTCGATCTTGATCGACTCCACTTGCAGGTTCTTCAGGTATGCCAATGACGAATACCCGGTGCCAAAATCGTCCAACGCGAACGCGATCCCGCTCTCGCGCAGGCGGTTGATGGTCTTCATCGCCTGTTCGGGTTCGAGCATGAGCGTACTTTCCGTGATCTCCACCTCCAGATGACCGGGACGGACATGACTCGCCTCCAACTCGCGGTGAATGACGGTAGGAAGCTCTGGGTCATACAGGAGCGGAGCCGCCAAATTCACGGCCACTGGTATTTCCAAATCTCGGTCGTACCACGAGCGACAATCCCGTAACGCGTGCTGAATCACCCATAGCGACAGCGGCTTGATGAGCCCGGTACTCTCTGCAACGGGAACGATCTGGGCGGCTTTGAGCACGCCCCGGCTGGGATGATGCCACCGTACGACGCACTCAGCGCCAACAGGCGAGCCGGTGCGCAGCTCGATCTTCGGTTGATAACACAACGACAGCTGATCGCTTGCGATCGCACGCTGAAGTTCTGCAACAAAGTTCAAGGATTCGAGCTGCTCCTGATCGCGGTTGGCGTCATATGTGGCCAGCCCCCCGCCGAGCCGCTTCACGCGATACATCGCGACGTCGGCCCGGCGAAGGAGGTGGGTCGGATCGTCTCCATGAGTCGGGTGCAACGCCAACCCGACGCTCGCTTTGAGCTTCAGGACGACGTCGTCGAGTTCGACAGGCTGCTCGATCGCGGCGAGCCCGCGCTGGGCGATTCGCTGCGCCTCGTCGATTGTCGTGAGATGGGGTAACACGATGGCAAACTCATCGCCACCGATACGGCCGACCGTGTCCCCTGGCCGCATCGACTGCTCGAGCTGTCCGGCGACATGACGAAGTACCCGATCGCCCACGTCGTGACCCAACGTATCGTTGACATCCTTGAAGCGGTCGAGGTCGTACAGCAGCACGGCAACAAGCGAGCCGTGGCGGCTGGCGGCCGCAAGCGCGTGATCCAGGCGGTCACGCCATAAGAGACGGTTGGGCAACCGCGTCAATGGATCCTCGAGCGCCTGTCGCCGAACTCTCGCTTCACTGCGAGCGCGATGAATCGCAATCGCACCCAATTTCGAGCAGCGCTCGAGAATCGAGCGCGTTGCGGCATCGATCAGGCGGCGCGAATCGTCATACAGCGTCACCGTGCCGAGATCACGATGTGCAACAGTCGACCGGATGGGGAACTCATGATGGGAGGGCTGCTGCTCGGCAGCCACGAGCGTGTCCAGGAGGTGTGCGCCGGCAAGGTGCAGGGTGGGAGCGGTAGCAATCGTTCCATCTGGTTTCGCGATGGCGAAAGCCGTCTGACGGTGGGAGTCTTCCACGCCATCTGGCTCACTCGCCATTGCTCCTGAATGCGAGGCTGTTCTGAATCGATCGGCCGGCGAAAAGGTATTGATGCTGACAGACGCATTCGTGCGCACGGCCAGCAGACTGGCGAGACGCCCGCAGATCTCGGTCAGCGGTGCGTCCTGTGCGATCAACTCGAGGATGGTGGTTTCCTCCAGTTCTTGGTGCGCGGCTTCGAGTTCACGCGTCCGCTGCACGACGCGCTCTTCTAATATCGTATTCAACTGGCGCACGCGCGCTTCCGCCCGCTCGCGCTCGAGCAACTCGGTCTGCAAGCGCTGGTTGGCGTGAACGAGTTGTGCGCGGCTGATGGCGTTCTCGATCGCGTACGGCAGTTGGGTGAGGTAATTCTCACGCTTCACCATGTAGTCGGAGGCACCCAACTTCAGTGCCGCGACGGCCGCCTCCTCGTCGCCTTTGCCCGTAATCACGATAAAGGGTGGAACGCGGGTTCCCTGCTTGGCTTCACGCAAAAAGTCGATCGCGTTCATGTCCCGCAGCCTCAGGTCAGCCAGGACGAGGTCGATATCAGCTGCCTGCAGCGCGACCAGGGCGTCTTTTGCGGAATGAACGACTTCAAGCGTCAGGTGCGCTGCAAACTCCCTGAAATGTTGTCGCGTCAGATCGATGTCTGCAGGATGGTGTTCAACGTAAAGAATGCGTCGGGGCCGTCGCGCCGCAACCCCCGACTTACCCGGCGCCGAGTGTTCAGCCACTGCCCGACGCAACACTCCCGGCAGGGTCTCCAGATAGTTACCGCGCTTGACAACGTAGTCCGCCGCTCCCAACCGAAGCACTTGTACGACCAGCACCTCATCACCGACGCCCGTCACCACGACAACTGGCAGGTATAGCTGTTTCAGCCCGATTTCCCTCAAGACATCGATCCCCTCCATATCAGGGAACTGATTGTCCAGCAGCAGCACATCGTACGGGCGCTCCTCGAGCCGGGCTAAGCATTGCTGCCCTGTGTCTACAATCTCGAGCTCGATTTCCGGTGCGTGCAATTCAAGATGTGCTCGCGTCAGGTCAGCATCGACGCTGTTGTCTTCGGCATAGAGCACGCGCAGAGGGGGATGTGTGGTCACCGCGCGGAACCGTCACGAAATGGTGGTTCGTTCGTGAGCAGCCAGTACACCTTGATGCTCTTTACGACTTCCGTGAACGTCAGGAAATCCACCGGCTTGACGATGTACGAGTTCACCCCGAGTTCATAGGCAGTTTCGACATCCCGGTTCTCGCGCGACGTGGTCATCACCACGATTGGCACCTGTCGCCAGACCGGATCACGCCGCGCCTGTCTCAACACCTCGATCCCATCGACCTTCGGCAAACGGAGATCCAACAGCACCACAATTGGAACCTGCAAATCGCTCGGCGACCGATGTTTCTCCATGTACTCCAGCGCTTCTTCACCGTCTCGGCATGTCACGATCGGGTTGGCGACGCCGTTCCCCTCGAGCGCCTGAAGCGTGAGATCCAGATCCATGGGATTGTCTTCGACCAACAGAATCGGACGTATCGAAGGGTTCACGTCGCACTCTCTTGTGGAACGCATGCCCGGCGCGGCAATTCGACGAAGAAGGTGGCTCCCGCTCCCGGCGCCGACTCGCCCCAGATTCGGCCGCTCATTTTGTCGAGCACCTTCTTCACTATGGCCAGCCCGGCGCCGGTACCCTCGAAGTCCTCCTGCCGCACCAGCCGATCGAAGAGCCCGAAAATGCGGTCGTGGTACTTCATGTCGAACCCGATTCCGTTATCGGCCACCTCGATGAGCAACGCCTCGCCCCGCTCGTGGCTGGCGATGCGAATCGACGATGGGTGCACGTTCCGGCTGTACTTCAGCGCATTGTCGATCAGATTGGTCAAGACCTGGAGCAGACCGCGTTCCCACGCGTGGACGATCGTGGCGGTGAGGCTGATGGTGACTTCAGCGCCGTGTTCGAGAATTGTCGTATTCCGATCGCGCAGGATAACCTCGACCATCTGAGTCAGATTGACCGTAGTGGCGCTGGGTGTTTCCGAGTCAAGTCGAGCGTAATGCAACAGATCCTCAATCAGGCGATCGAGGTTATTGGTCGCACCGACAATCTGTTTGAGGCAGTGAAGCGCACGTTCGCTGAGGCCCGCGCGGTGCCGTCGATCCAGTTCCGCGGCGTAACCGGCAATCCCACGCAGAGGCGCCTTCAGATCGTGGGACACCGTATACGCGAACGCCCTCAATTCTTCATTGCTCGCCCGCAACATCCGCTCGACATGGGCCCGGCGATTGACCTCGCGCTCGAGTTCATCGTTCTTGTCGCGTAGTTCGCTCGTTCGGCTGGCGACCCGTTGCTCGAGGATTTCCAGTGCGCGTTTGCGCTCGCTGATATCGGCCATCGCGCCAATGACGCGGATCGGCGTGCGCGCGCCGTCATACAACACGTACGCGCGGTCAAGGACGTCCGCATACGAACCATCAGCGCGGCGAAGCCGGTACTCACCGGACCAGAACACACCACCGGCCGACATGACCGCGCGAAGTCCCTGCGTCATCACTTCCAAATCGTCAGGATGGACGTTTGCGGCTATCCAATCGGCGCTATCCACGACGTCGTCCGGTCCATAGTTGAAGACTGAGGTGATTCCGCGATTCCACCACACAGTACCGTTCGTCAAGTCCCAGTCCCAGATGACGTCATTGGTAGCGCGAGCCGCCATTTGAAATCGTTCTTCGCTCCGCCGGAGCTGATCTTCAGCCCGCTTGCGTTCGGTGATGTCCTGGCAGATGCCGACCAGCTTCGATGGGCGCCCGGCGGTATCGACAATCCACCTGCCCTGGCTATGGAGCATCCTCACCGTACCATCCGGTCGGACGATACGCTCTTCGAATTCGAACGGCGTGCCCTGCTGAAACGCGGCATCGATGGCGGACCTCGTCGCATGGCGATCGTCGGGGTGGACACGTTCGAGATAGCCCTCGAACGTGGGCGGGAATTGATCAGGGGCCACCCCGAAGATCCGGCACAACTCCTCCGATCGCTCGACTGTATTGCGGTGCACGTCCCACTCGTAGCTCCCAAGGTGGGCGATCCCCTGCGCTTCTGCGAGTTGCGCTCCACGCCTGCTGATTTCCTCGTCAGCCTGTTTACGGTCGGTGACGTCGAGACTGACCCCCAGCATCCGCACGCACCAGCCGGTTGCGTCGTATTCTCCGCGCCCTGTCGTAGCGATCCATCGCACCGATCCGTCCGGGCGAATGATCCGGCACTCCTGGTGGTACGTTGCTCCGCCGGCGAGTGCACGCCGCAGCGCGCTTCTGACGTCCGCGCGGTCGTCAGGATGGATGGCACTGATGACCATCTCGAATGTCAGGTCGGTCGCGGCCGTGGACCAGCCGAACATCGCCTTCAGCTCGTCACTCCACACCAGCCGACCCGAACCGACCGTCCATTCCCAAATGCCAATGTGTCCGCTGGATGCCGCAAGGCGCTGTCGCTCTTCGCTCGCCAACAGCGCCTGCGTCTCGCGATCTTTGACAATGGCAATGGCGGCCGTGTGAGTGCAGAGATCGACCATCCGCAACTGCCGTTCCGACGGTCGCGTTGGAATCGGGAAGTAAAGAGCAAATGTCCCGAGCACGGCGCGCTGGCCGTCGAAGATCGGTGTCGACCAGCAGGCGCGCAGCCCGTGTGCGAGGGCAACGGAACGATAGGATTCCCACAGCGGGTCCGTCGCGATGTCCTCGACCACGACCGGCTCTCGTCGAAACGCTGCAGTACCGCAGGAACCCGCCTGCGGACCAATCACCTGGCCGTCGATGCGACGAATGAAGTCGTCAGGGAGACTTGGGGCCGCGCCGTGGCGAACGTGGATGCCGTCTGAATCGAGCAAGAGGATCGAACAGAACATCCCGGAGCATTGCGCCTCCATGACGCGCAGCAGTGTATCGAGCGATTCTCGCAGCGGCGCTCCACGCGCGATCAGCTCCAGGACACGATTCTGCGCTGCGAGCAGCGCCGCGTTCTCACGCGCGGCTTGTTCCGCGAGCTTGCGCTCAGTGATCTCATGGAAAAAAATTGAGAGACCTTCAGGCGACGGGTAGATGCGATTTTCGAACCAGCGCTCCCAGGGCTCATAGTAGCTTTCCATTTGTATGAACACCTGGTCGGTCATGGCCTTTTCGTACGCGAGGTGGAACGGCTGTCCCTGCCCTTCCGGGAATTCTGTCCAGATGTGCCGGCCAATGAGGTCCTCGGCCCGTTTTCCGAACAGACTGGCCGCCTGCTGGTTGACGTAGGTGTAACGCCAGTTCTTGTCCAGCGCTACACAGCCGTCGCTCACACGGTCGAGAATGTCGGTCAGTGACTGCATCGTTTCATAACCCAATGATTCGATAACGACGTCAAGGCACAAGCCGTACGGCTCATGCTCGACCAGGGCAGCAGCACGGCAGCACCGCCCCGCGACCTCGATGCCGAGATGGCGCTGAGGAAACGGGGATGCCCAGAGGAAACGGCTTTCCTCAGCCGCTGGTGTGGCGCGTGGGCGGCGCGTCGAGCACCTCGCGGACCTTGCGCGTCAATTCACCGCTGGTAAACGGCTTCTGCAGGAACGCCACTGGCTGATCTCCCATCACCTGTTCAAGCACCGTAGCATCGGTGTAACCGGACATGTAAAGAACCCTCAAGTCTGGGCGGATCGTCCTCAGGTGTGCGGCCAGGCTGGGGCCGCTCATGCCCGGCATGACTACGTCAGTGATCAGCAGGGAAATCGGTCGAGCGACTGCTTCACACGCCTCGACCGCAGCGCGTCCTTCAGGGGCCTCGATCACGTCATAGCCGTGGGTCCCGAGCACCTGACGCATCAAACTCCGGACCTCTTGTTGGTCCTCCACGACGAGAACCGTCTCGTCGCCACGCGGGTTGTCCAACGCGGGTGGTGGCCCAATCACGGTGACGGCGCCTTCTACACGAGGAAGATAAATCTTGAACGTCGTCCCGCGACCGACCTCGCTATCGACCCAGAGCCAGCCGCCGCTTTGCTGCACTATCCCGTAGACCGTCGACAATCCAAGTCCCGTACCCTTGCCGTGTTCTTTCGTCGTGAAGAAAGGTTCGAAGATGTGGGGTAGAACGTCGTTGTCCATGCCGATGCCGGTGTCGCTGACGGCAAGCATGACGTAGTTGCCGGGCGGGCGAGAGCTGTGCCGCTGCGCCTCCTGCTCGTCGCTGCCGACGTTGTGTGTTTCGATCGTCAACCGGCCACCGCGTGGCATCGCATCGCGGGCATTCACTGCGAGATTGACAAGAAGCTGATTGAGTTGGCTTGGATCCGCTTTGACGTGGCCAAGATGGGGCTCGAGGATGGTGACGAGCTCAATCGGCTCGCTGAGCAGGCGAGAGAGCATGCTCGTGCTCTCGCGGATCGACTCATTCAAGTCCATCACGCGAGGTTGAAGAACCTGACGCCGGCTGAAGGCCAGGAGTTGGCGCGTCAGATCGCTGGCCCGTTTGGTGGCCGCGATCATGTTCTTGACGTTTTCGCGTGAGGGAGCATCGGGGGCGAGTCTCTCGAGCAGCAAGTCGGCGTGCCCCGTAATCACGGTCAACAGATTATTGAAATCGTGGGCGACCCCTCCGGCGAGCCGGCCGAGCGACTCGATTTTCTGTGCCTGCTGCAGCTGCTCGGAAAGACGCGCGCGCTCGGCCTCGGCGCGCCCTCGCTCCGCCAGCTCGGCTTGGAGCCGCCGATTCAGCTGCGTCAGGTGAAAGCGATCGATGGCGTTGTCGATGGCATACGGCACTTGCGTCAGGTACCCCTCACGCTTGCATATGTAGTCGTAGGCGCCGAGCTTCAGCGCCGCAACCGCGGTCGTTTCGTCCCCACGCCCGGTCACCACAACGGCCGGAACGGACAGATTGCGTTGACGCAGTTGCTGCAGGAAGTCCAGGGTGTCCATGCCTGGCATGCGCAAATCGACGAGAACGAGATCGACCGGAGTCTGCTGCAGCAGTTCCAGACCTTCGGATGCTGAGCGGGCGATATCCAATTGGAGATGAGGGGCGTGCTCAGCCAGGTACTCTACAGTCAAGTCGATGTCGGCATCATTTCGCTCGATGTACAAAATGCGCCGACGACTCCGTCGGGCAGCGTAGCCAGCATCACGAAGCCTGTGATATTCAGCGGCTGCGTGCCTGACAAGTGAAGGTAAGTTCTCGACGTAATTACCTTGCTTCGGTACATAGTCCCATGCGCCGAGTCGGAGAACGCGAACCACCACGTCTTCGTCGCCAACCGCAGTCGCCACGATCACCGGCAGGTACACGTCGCGGAGCGCCATCGCTTTGAGGACGTCGATCGCATCCATGTCGGGAAGGCGGTAATCGAGCAGGAGCACATCGTAGTGATTGATCTGCAGCCGCGTCAGGCAGGCCTCTCCGTGATCGACGATGTCGAGCTGAATATCGGGAGCGTGAGTCGCGAAATGATGGCGTGTCAGGTCGGCATCGGAAGCGTTATCTTCGGCATAGAGCAGAGCCACCTTTCGATCCATGCGCTACGCCTCCGCCGGGCCTGCGCAGCAACCCGTGTCGTGGGTGACGCGAATTGTCCACGCTCATTGACGTCGCTCCATTGCTGCGAGCCACGACCGCGTTCTTATATCACGTGCATGACGACGTTTTCGAACAGATCTCGTCCCTCGCATTTGCCATTGCGCCGGCGCGCCCGGATGGTTACTCTGGGCGCGCGATGACACGCCGATCCCGCTTCTCGTATCCACGGCGCGAATTCATGCGCCGGGCGGCGGCGGTCAGCGCCGCCATGGCCGCGCCGGCAGGTGTCGCTGCACAGTCGGCGACTCCAGCGGCATCGACGGCAGCGCCCGAGTCATCCACCACCGAGGCGGAACCGCTCACCGGCGGCCGCGCCGGCTCCGACTTCATGGTGGACACAATCAAGGCGCTCGGCTTCGAGTACATCTGCGCCAACCCAGGCTCCAGCTTCCGCGGTCTCCACGAGTCGGTGATCAACTACGGCGGCAACGAGAAGCCTGAGCTGCTCACCTGTATGCACGAAGAGTCGGCGGTGGCCATGGCGCACGGCTACTTCAAGATCGAGGGGAAGCCGCTGGCGGTAATGGCGCATGGAACGGTCGGACTGCAGCACGCGTCGATGGCCCTCTACAACGCGTGGTGCGATCGTGTGCCGGTCTATCTGCTGCTCGGCAACACCCTCGATGCGACGATGCGGGCACCGGGAGTGGAGTGGGTGCACAGCGTTCAGGATGCGGCAGCGATGGTCCGCGACTACACGAAGTGGGACGACACGCCGATGTCGCTGCCGCACTTCGCCGAATCGGCGGTGCGCGCTTACAAGATCGCGATGACACCGCCGTACGGTCCCGTGGTGATCGTCGCCGACAGCGAGCTCCAGGAGCACCCCATCGCCGACCATCACGGCGCGCTGCGAGTGCCGCAGCTATCGCTCGCCGCACCCCCGCAGGCAGATTCGGGCGCCGTGGCCGAAGCGGCCAGGCTCCTCGTCGCGGCCGACTCTCCGCTCCTCATCGCCGATCGCCTCGCCCGCACTCCCGCGGGGCTTGCGCGACTGATCGAGCTCGCCGAGCTGCTGCAGGCAGCAGTCATCAGCACGCAGCCGAACTCGCTTCCACCGATCGCCGCTGGGCGGATGAACTTCCCCAATCGTCACCCGCTCAACCAGACGCTGCGTTCGGTCGCCGCGATCGCAGACGCCGATCTCATCGCCGGCCTCGAAATCGCCAACATCTATGGCGCGACGCACATCTTCCGCGATCAGCTCGAACGCACGTCACGTCCGGCAACGAAGGCCGGCGTGAAGCTGATCACGATCACGGCCGGGGATCTGAGCGTCAAGGCCAACTACCAGGATTTCCAGCGCTACGTGGAAGCGGACCTGTCCATGGCCGCCGACGGCGAGGCGACGCTGCCAGCGTTGATCGAAGCGGTGCGGCGGCTGATCACGCCCGAACGCCGGCGGGCATTCGACGCGCGCGGCGCGAAGCTTGCCGACGCGAGCCGGCTCGTGCTCGAGCGCGCGCGCACCGACGCCGCGTACGCCTGGGACGCGTCGCCGATCAGCACCGCGCGCTTCGCGGCGGAAGTGTGGCAACAGATCCGAAGCGAGGACTGGTCGCTCGTCAACGGCAACTTGAGCGGCTGGCCGCTGCGGCTGTGGAATTTCGACAAGCATCACCAGTACATCGGCGTGTCCGGCGGGTCCGGAATCGGCTACGGCATGCCTGCCTCGGTCGGTGCCGCGCTCGCCAACCGGAAACACGGCCGCCTCTCAGTGAACATCCAGAACGACGGCGACATGATGTACGCACCGGGCGTGCTCTGGACGGCAGCGCATCACAAGATTCCGATCCTTACCGTCGTGCACAACAACCGCAGCTACCACGAAGAGACGATGCACCTGCAACGGATGGGGAATCGCCGGAATCGTGGCGTCGATCGAGCGCACATCGGCAACGAGATCGACAACCCGGCGATCGACTACGCGAAGCTCGCACAGGCAATGGGATGGTACGCCGAGGGTCCAATCGCCAATCCGAATGACCTGGGGCCGGCGCTGGCCCGCGCGATCGCCGCCGTCAAGCGCGGCCAGCCGGCGCTCGTCGACGTGGTCACGCAGCCGCGATGATGAAGACGCTCCTCGTCATCGTCATGTGTGCCGCCGCTCTAAGCGGTGTTGCCCTGAGCGGCCCGATCCTGACTGCGCAGTCGCAGCCGCAGCCAGCACCTGCAGGTAACGTCGAGAAGGGGCGGCTCGGGTTCGTCAGGGTCGGCTGCGCCCAGTGCCACGGCCGCGAAGCACAAGGATCGCCGACGAGCGGACCGCGTCTCGGGCCGAACGGCCTTCCCTACCCGGCGTTCGCACGTTACGTCCGTGCGCCCCGCCTGCAGATGCCACCGTACACCGAGAAGATTCTTCCCGACGCAGACCTTGCCGATCTCTACGCGTTCGTCCAGTCCCGGCCGAAGGGCGCCACGCCGCCCGCGCTGCAGTAGCAGTACACGTCACCGAGCGCACGCGTTCGATACGCGCCTGGCTCAGCCACCGCCCATCCAAGGGCTCTTTGGACTCCGCTCTCCTTTCTTGATATCTGCTGGCGCCTCATCGCGACCCTCAGAAGGTCTTTCAAGATCCTGCTGGTTCGCCGGGTTCTTCTTAGCCTCACGCTCAGCCGGATTCTCTTGCTGAGCGCCCTGTTTCTTCCTCTCGTGCTCATCTACCATGCCTCGATTCGTGCAACCTTGATTCCGGACCGTCCCGCACGACGTCGATATAATGACGTCTTCATCAGCGAACTGAGTTGGCGACGTCACCTCCGCAGATTGGCAAGTACCTAATCGTGCGCCGCCTCGGCCACGGCGGGATGGGGACGGTGTATCTCGGGCGCGATCCGAATCTGGATCGACAGGTTGCCGTCAAAGTGCTGAGAGAGCCGCTCGCTGACGACGAGCTGCTGCAACGGTTCCTCAGGGAAGCCCGCGCCACGGCAAACCTGCGACACGAGAACCTGGTCACCATTTACGAGGTCGATCAGCACGACCATCAGCCGTTCATTGCCATGGAGTACGTCGACGGCACGACGCTGGCCGAGGTCATCAAGCGGCGGCAGCAGCTGTTGCTGGCGCAGAAGTGTTCGTTCGTCGAGCAGATCTGCGCCGGTCTCCACCATGCGCACCGCGTCGGCATCGTGCACAGGGACATCAAGCCGGCGAATGTGATGGTTGACGCGCAAAGCATCATCCGGATCCTCGACTTCGGAATCGCGCGGGTCGCGAATTCGGCAATGACGTCCGACGGCATGATGCTCGGGACCCTCAATTACATGTCGCCCGAACAGATGCTCGGAAAGCCGGTCGACTTTCGCAGCGACATTTTCTCCGTCGGTGCCCTGGCTTACGAGCTGCTCTCCTACCACCAGGCGTTCCCCGGATCACTGGACGACGGCCTCCTGCAGCGCCTGCCACACGCAGATCCGGCACGGCTCGCAGAGCTGTGCCCGGAGCTTCCGGGAGAACTGGAACAGGTCGTCCTCCGTGCCCTCGCGAAGCATCCGCAGGATCGATTCGCGGATCTCGACGAGATGCGGGCCGCAATCGGTCGCGCCCGAAGCAGCATCGACCCGAATCTGCAAGTCGCGACAGTTGTCATTCCGTCCCGCAACAGGTCGAAGCCGTCAACCCGCCCTGCATCGTCTGCGGAGCGACGCGGCATGGAGAGTCGTGCGCGGCAGATTGTGGCTCAGTGCGACGCGGCGCGCGCCGCGCTGGCACGAGGCGATCTCGAGTCGGCCACCGCCGCATGCGAAGACGCATTGACGCTGGATCCAGACGACCCCGAAGCCTCGCAACTTCTCGTCGAGATTCGGCAGGAGAAAGAGCGTCACCCGCGTGCGCCGTCGGAACCGGCAAGACTCGAACCGCCGACTCGATCGACTCAATCGATGCGCGCGACCGGCTCCTCATCCCGCAAGGTCGTGATCGTCGCCGCAGCTGCCGTGCTCGTGCTTTCGATCGGTGGTGTCGTGGTGTGGATGAATCGGCCGAAGGAGGCGTCCTCTGGCCCGCGCGCTTCGGCCTCCGGCGGTAGCCCCTCGGTGTCGTCGGCAGGCAACGCGAATCCGCCCGTCCCCGTACGCGTCGATCAGACCGCCCCGACGCCGCAAGGCGGAGTGGCGAAGTCTCAATCAAATCCGCCGGTGACCCCGGCGTCCGCGGCGGCGTCGCCAACAGCGGGTGATTCGCTTTCCACTCAATTGACTCGCATAGCCCAGCTGAATCAGGCGGGCAACGTCGCGGCGGCGCTCGCGGAACTAGATCGCATATCGCCATCGGATGACCGACGCGTCATCGCGCTGGCCCGCTCCGTGGCACAGGGGGCGGCTCGTTCAATGGATACGGCGTTCGAGGCAGCCACGAGTCAAAAGGCTGCCGAACTGGCACCGGTTCCGTACTCAGCCGCGGAACAGGCACGACGGATCGCCGACGCTGCGTCAAACCGAAGCGACTACGTGCATGCTGGCAGACAGGCGCTCGCGGCTACCGAGGCATATCGACGCGCGGAGTCTGAAGCACGGGTCGCAGCTGCGACGGCTGCGGCCGCGAGAACCAAGCCAGGCGCTCCTCAGGCGGCTGCGTCATCATCCGTTCCCGCGATCCCGTCCCCAACTCCCGAGACGCCGGTGCCGCCGCGGACCGAGACTCCAACAGCAGCGGCGCCGAGTCCGCCACCCGCTGCAATCGCTGGTGCAGGCACGCTCGCCGGGGAGCGCCCCGGAATCATCCGGGCAATCGAGAGATACCAGAACGCATACTCGGCCATGAATTTGAGCGCGCTGAGCGCTGTCTATCCGTCACTTCCTCGAGAGACGAGGCAACGGCTCGCCACGCAGTTTCGTGATTGTGGAGCCTACGATGTGGGCTTCGGGAAGAACATGACAGTGGCCCTCGCGGAAAACGATCCGACAGCGGCCACTGTCACCGCTCAAACGACGTACCTATGCCAGCCCGCGAAAATCACGGTACCGCCGGATCAGCGAACCGCACGGGAGGTTTTCTCGCTCCGCAAGGAAGCCGGCGAGTGGGTGATCGTGAGCATTGCGGACACAACGCGATAACGAT
>Ga0207691_10004445_pt1 | contig 13593 bp, 8 predicted proteins | sample KBSM13metaG_FD_184327 | JGI IMG/M metagenome (GOLD analysis project Ga0207691, IMG submission 184327) | Miscanthus rhizosphere microbial communities from Kellogg Biological Station, Michigan, USA - KBS M1-3 metaG (SPAdes) (version 2) | ecosystem: Host-associated > Plants > Roots > Rhizosphere >... | reverse complement strand
CCGCCACTGCGAGATCTGGCTCGACAAAGGCGCCTGGTGGGTGACGGACAGCGGCTCGACCAACGGTCTGCGCGTCGAGTCGGCGAAGAGCGTGCTCGGTGCCAGCGGCGGCAACGGCGACAAATCCGCGGGGCAGACGGTGATTGAAGTGGTTCCGGGCTCGCGCATCGTGCTCTCGGGCGTGGCGCGCGGAGAGGCGGGCCATTACCCCCGCCTCCTGCTCAAGACCGCCGGCGAGCCAGTGGCGCTCGCAACGCCCCTTGCGCCGCGCATGCTCGCGCCCACGACTCCCGCCACGCCGATCGTGGCCGCGCGCTCGCGCACGAGCGGCCTCGCGCTCACCGTTCGCATGGCGACGGGCGAGCGCACGATTCCGGTTCCGCTCGAGCGGCTGCCGTTCCGCATCGGACGCTCCCGCAGCCAGACGCTCGTCATCGACTGGGCGCACGAGGACGTCTCCGGCCATCACGTCGACCTGGTCGAGCTCGACGAGGGCGGCGCGAAGGTCGTGGTCCACGGCGATAACGGTGTCCACGTCGACGGCAACCATCGTCCGCAGGGTTCGCAGTTCCGGTGGCAGGCGGGCGAGACGATGCGCCTCGGCCGCACGAGCGCCGGCGAGCCCGAATGCACGCTGACCCTTTCGCAGAAGCCGTGACGATCATGAATCTCGTGACACCGCGCGAGCCCGGAACCCGCGAACCGCTGACACCCCAGCGCGACAGCGGCGGGCGCCGCGAACGAACAACCGTCTCCGAGGCTGCGACGCTCAAGTCGCGCGGCGTCCGTCTCGACGTGGCCGCCGCATCCGCGCGCGGCAGGCATCACCCCGTCAACGAGGATTCGCACAGCGCGCTCGATCGCGCGTGGCCGGTGTACGTCGTCGCCGATGGCGTCGGCGGCGGCGCGATGGCGTCGTGGACGAGCCGCGAGCTCGTGCGCAGGCTGCACGCGGCGCTCGATCACCGTCGCATCGACGAGCGGGCGCTGTCGAATGCGCTGCTCGACGCCGACCGCGAGGTCGCGCGCGACTTGGCAAAGCGCACGGCGGAGTGCGGCGCGGCGACGGTCGCCGTCGGCGTTGCCACGGGGCATCTCCTGTCGCGCTGGCTGATCGCGTGGGTCGGCGATTGCCGCATCTACCGCGTGCGGACGGCGCAAGAAGACCCGGCACTGCTTCTGACGCGCGACGACACCTACGCGCACCTGGGCGAAACGCCTCCGCCGGGCGGATCGCCCGACGACCCGGCGCGGATGGTCGGCAACGGGGCCGTCGATTCGCCGAACGTGGCGAGCGTGCAGCTCGCCGACGACGAGATGCTGGTCGTCTGCAGCGACGGCTTGCACAAGCACGTCGACCCGTCCGAAATCCAGCGCCAGCTGCGGGCGCGAGCGCCGCTCGCGCGCTGCTGCGGGCGTCTCGTCGAGCTCGCTCGGCTGCACGGAAGCACCGACGACGCGACGGTGCTCGCCATTCATCGCAATGCCAGCAACGCCAAACTGGAGCCCGCCCCATGACCCCCGAGCAAATCGATCGCGTATTTGGGCGCGGCCGCCTCAAGATGGTGACCGGCGAGCATGTCGAAGTGTTTCGCGAAGCGGTGGTCTCCGGAGAGCGCCGCCGTTACACGAAGCGCTTCCTCAACTCGACGGACGGCGATTTCGCCCACTGGACCGAACGCGAGTGGAAGATCCTCGCGCGGCTCATAGGCCATGGCATCGGTTGCGTGCCCGACGTGGTGCAGTTCGATCGCGGCTCGGCCAACGGCCCGCAGCTCGTGCAGACGTACGACGCGGGCGTGACGGTCGACCAGTGGGCGACGCTGCTGCCGCTGTACCGCGACGGCCGCGTCTTCCGCCATGCGTTCGAGGACTGCGCGCATTGGTGGGCGCTTGCCCACTATTGCCTCAAGGCGCTCAAGGACATCCACGAGCTCGACCTCGTGCACCTCGACATCAAGGGGGACAACGTCTGCATTCCCTTCGGTCCCGCGACGTTCGATCCGGACGTGATCGACGCGCCGCTCTATCCGCTGTTCGGTCAGCTCGCGCTGATCGATTTCGCGTTTTCGCTCGTTTCCCGCGAGAGCCTGACCGTCGCGCTGCCGATCGGCTGGCAGCGCGAATACGACTATCAATCGCCGCGGCTGATCGAAGCGCTTGCGGCAGGGCACGAAGGCGACCTCCGGAAAACACGCGAGCTCGATTGGCGCTGCGACTTCTACAGTCTCGCGGCGATGCTCAAACGCTATCTGCCGGGAGAGATCGCCACGCAGCCGAAAGGACGTGCCATCGGCTGGACACCCGAGCGTTACGCCGCTGCCAGAACGATGATCCTGTCGCTTCGGCGTCATCACGATGCCGAGCTGCCGCTGCGAATGCCGCACGAGTCGCTGATCGACACGACCGGCGCAATGCTAGGCGAGGCCGAGCTTGCCCAATCGCTCGCGGAGGGATGGACGCTCGCGCGCGATGTCACCGTCACGTCCGGCGTGGCATCGCCGCTCACGCCGATGACGCGCATCGCGCCGCCGGTGCGGGTGTTCCGCAGGCCGCGCGAGCGCACGAAGGATGCGCCGGACGAAGCGACTGCGCAGGACAACGCTCGGCCCGTCCCGAACGCCCCGCGCGATCGTGCGGCCACCGATGTCGCCACGCCGGCGTTCGCGTTTGCCGCGCCCACGGATTTGCGAGTCGCGCGCCTGCAGCGCGGCGAAGGTCGCATTCCGCTGCTCGTCACCCGCGAAAACAACAGCCGCTCTTCGCGACCGGAGCGCCGCGTGCCGCGGGCGGTCCCCGCGCTCGCCGTCATCGTCACGGTCGCGCTCGGCGCGGCCGTTGCGCATCAGGCTTTTCCCGACGCGACAAAAGGCGGAATGGCGGACGCACGCGACTGGTTCGGGAAGACCGCTCCCCGCGACAGCGCGCGCGCTCCCCGCGCGGACGCAACCTCGGCGCTACCCGCCGCAGCCGAAACGGTAGCGAAGGCAGACACGCCGCAACCCGCCGCCAGCGCAGCGGCTGCCCAGGCGGCGCCAGCTCCCGCGACATCATCGGCCAACGCCGCAGCGGCGGACGCCGCGAGGCCGGCGCCAGTCGAGCGCACCGAAAGCGCGACAGATGCCGCGAGCACGGAGTCCGCCGATGGCGCGGGAGCCACATCGCCAACGAAGTCGGATCCCTCGGTCGTCTCGGCACCATCGAAGCCGAGTCGTCGCGCGGCCCCTCCGGTTTCCGAAACACCGCCACGAACAGCGGGCAAGCGCCCGGCGACGGGTGCTTCGTCACCCCCTTCGACACGTCCGATGCTCTCCGCCCCGGCAGCACCGACAACGGCCTCGAGGTCCGCGCCTACTCGCTACGCTATGTCGACACCCCGCGGATCGGCAGCGGGCGCGAGCCCTTACGGCGGATCGGCCTCGTCAGCTGAAAGACCCGGGACCGCCTGGACATCCCCATCGTCGGGAAGCGCGCGCGTGGAGACGGCGCCTGCGCCGCCCGTTCACATCATCGAGCTCGCGCCGCCTGGTCAGCTGTCGAGCGCCGACACGGCGGCGGCGACGCCGGAGACAGCTGCGCCCGCGAATTCGGCCGCCGTCGCCCAGCAGGACACGACTCGCTCGTCCGAGGCGCCGCCTGCTCCCAAGTCGGCGACGTCGCGCCGGTCGCGGCCGCTGGCGGTGGACGAGGAGTGGCGTGCGGGACTCAATGCGCTGGCGCAGTTCTTCGGTTTTTCCAAGCGCAAACCGGCGCCGGTCGAGGACCGCCGCTTCCAGGAGGTGACGCCGGCGGCGAAGCCTTCACGCGCGCCGCAATCCGCCATCGCATCGCAGGATCGTGCCGTCACTCCCGCACCGAGGACGGACGTGCAAGCGCTGACCGCGCCGCCGGCCGTCGTCTCGACGATGCCGAGGGCCGACACGCCGCCGCCGATCGTGTCGACGCGGCCGAGGGTCACCACGCCGCCGGCGCTCATCTCACCGTCGGTGTCTCCCTCACCGGCGCCGCCCCCGATTTACGGCGAGTCGCGCACCGACCTTCGGGGCTGGGAGATTCGCGAAAGCGACTACGCGAGCGACGCGCGGCGCGCGCTGGCGCAGAGCGTTCCACGCATCGCGATACAGGCGCAAAGCGAGATCGCGGCCGTGCTGGCGGCAGCTGCGCGAGCGCAGGATCCACGCGCCGAGCGCGAGGTAATCGACGCCGCGCAATCCGTCTGGGTTCGCGATGGCAGCGTCGCTTCCCCTCCGCCCACGGAGGCCGCGACCGCACGGCGCTTGAACGAGCAGGCCATGCAGGCGTACTGGGTTCGGCGCAACATTCCGGAGGCCTTCGATCTCGCGCTCAAGGCATTCGGAGCGAATCCGAACGATCCCGAGGTCGTCGGCAATCTTGCGTTCCTCCATCTGCGGATGACCCCGTCGCAGCCTGAAACGGCAAGGCAGCTCGCGCTGCACGCGATCGCCGTGCGCGGCACGAAATACCGCAGCGGCCGGCTCGAGGACTGGAACACGTACGCGCTGGCGAGCGCCCTGACGGGGCGCGACATCGACGCGCGAAATGCGATGTACGTGACGGTCGCGCTCGCGGGCAGCGTCGAGCGCAACTGCAAGGCCGGGCTCAGCGCCATCGCGAACTACGGCGAACGGGTGCGCGAGCCGGTCGAAGCGATGATGTACCGGATCCACGCGCAGGGACGCGCGTTCGACTCGCCCTATTGCGCGTGGCCGTCGAGCGGATCGGCAGTAGGGATGCGCCGCCAGTAGTCGGCACTGCGCATGCGCCTCCAGTCGTGACAGAGGGCATGCGCCGCGATTAGAAGGCGACGAGACGCCGGCGGCCGCGCCGTCATCTCACCGCCGGGCGCCCGTGCGGACGCCCGGGTCGCCGAAGTTTACAGGTACGGGTCCGTCCAGCCGTGCGCGTCGGTCTCAACCCGACCCGCGACCTGGCGCACGAAGCCCGCGTCGGTGCTCGCGTTCACCACGAGGTCGTACCAGCGGTTGGTCGCCGTCAGCGGCCACGCCGAGTTGAACGTTCCGCCGGGCTGCACGACCTGCTGCTGCGACGTACCGCCGGGATACTGGTCAGCGACGGTGACCGTGGTCGCAGCGGCGCCGTCGTTCGTGACGATCACCGTGATGCCGCCGGCGACGCCGTCGTACACGGTCTGGACGCGCAGGTTCGCGCCCCCGGCCGTGCCGACGAACTTGCGGAAGAACCCGTTGACGCCGTACACCGACAAGTCGTACTGCGGCGTTGCGCCTTGAGCGGCCCAGGTGTCCGACAGGGCTTTCCCGACCTCGACGGTATAGCCCCAAGGGCCGGTCCCGCCTCCTGCCACCGAATCGTTGGCGGTGCGAACATGGAACCACGCACCGACATCGCCCGTGTTGGTGAACGTGAGGTCGATCGTGCCGTTGGCGGGGTTCACCTGGCTGTCGACCTGCAATTCGTATGGAAGCGCGCGCGAGGGCTTGTAGCCGGGTTCCTGTATGGGGAGCGCATTGGTCGGCGGCAGCACCTGCGGGAAGTTGGGCTTCCGGACGTTGCCAATGATGTCGCTCGCCGGCGCAGCGTATTGCGCCGCGCTCGGGATCGGCGACGTTTTCGCGATGGGCTTCGAGAAATCGAGCGCCGAGGTCATGTCGCCGCAGATGGTGCGGCGCCACGGCGTAATGTTGGGCTCCGTCACGCCGAAGCGCTTCTCGATGAATTTGATCGTCGACGTGTGATCGAACACCTCGGAACAGACCCATCCGCCCTTGCTCCACGGCGAGATGACGAGCGCGGGAAGGCGCGCGCCGAGCCCATAGGGACCCGCCGGGAAGTTCGCGCTCGTCGTGCCGGGATAGATCTCGTTGACGGTCGAGACTGTCGACTTGCCTTGCCCTGCGTTCATCGGCGGCGTCGGCGGTACGACATGATCGAAGAACCCGTCGTTCTCGTCGTAACAGATGATGAAGACCGTGCTTGCAAACACCGCGGGGTTCGACGTCAGTGCAGACAGGACGTTCGAGACGTACCACGCGCCGTAGTTGGCGGGATAGTTCGGATGCTCACAGTAGGCTTCTGGCGCGGGAATCCACGAAACCTGCGGCAGCGTATTGTTCATGACGTCGGCGCGCAGCTGATCGAACAATGTGCCGTTGTCGTAGGTGCCGTTGGCGCTGTTGTATATCTGGGTGCCGGAACGCGACGCCTCGAACAAGGGCGAACCCGGCGCGGCATTTTGGTATTGCAGGAAATACAGCAGCGAATTGCAACCGTAGTTGCCGGTATACGGCCTGGCGTCGGCCCATCCCCATGCGCCGGCAGCGTCGAGGCCAACTCCCTTGTCCTGGTAGATTTTCCAGGTCACGCCCGCGGCGAGCAGCCTTTCCGGGTAGGTCTTCCAGTTATACCCGACTTCCGCGTTGGTGATGACGGGTCCGAGTGGTGGCACCCCGTTACCGGTGTTATTCACCAGAACGGGAGTTCCCGGGGTGCTTCCGGTGTTGGGGCCCTCGGCGGTGCTCGTTCCATTCTGTCCGCACCAGCCCGTCCAGTGGTAGTACCGGTTCGGGTCCGTCGACAACATGGCCGACGTGAAATAGGCGTCGCACACGGTGAATGCGTCGGCAAGCGCGTAGTAGTACGGAATGTCGCTGCGTTTCATGTACGCCATCGTGTTGCGGCTGCCCTTGGCGCGCGGCCACATGTCGTAGCGCCCGTTGTTCCAGCACTGGTGCGCGTCGCGCCACGAATGCGGGAGATCGGCGAGGAACGCGAGCCCGAGGTCGTTCGCGACGGGCCGGAACGGGAAGATCGTCGGCGGAGTCTGCGTGACGCCCGACGAATTCTCATTCGGCTGCTCGAAGACGGAGTTGCCCGTTCCATAGAGCCGCACGGCGCGCGGATCCTGGAATCCACGCACGCCGCGCAGCGTGCCGAAATAGTGGTCGAACGAGCGATTCTCCTGCATCAGGATCACGATGTGCTGGACGTCCTGGATCGTGCCGGTGACGACGTTGGGCTCGATTGCGAGCGCCTTCTGGATGCTCTCCGGAAGTATGGTGGACGCGCCCGCGGCGGCCATGCTCTGAAGAAAAGTTCGGCGATCCATCATGGTCATTTCGGTTTACTCCTCGACACGTGGGTTTTTGAACCGGGACGATTCGCAACGGCACGAATCGATCGATGAAAATATTTTCAGTCGATTATCAGCGTGCGCACCGGCGTCGATGTTCCCATCGCGACTCCGCATTGCCAGAATGCGACCGGCCGCTTCCGCCGCTGTACTCGACAAGAAAACGTCAACGCGACGTGGTTCTGGCCGTGCATCGACGGCATCGGGCCGCGCGGCAAACGCATTCGTACGCTCGCAGCGGACAATATGGCAGCGCTGCTGCAACTTGATGACAATCCGACGAGCGCTGACAACGGACCAGACGGCTGGCGCTTGACGCGACATCAATTCCCGGCTCGACCTTCGATGCGCGCCGCGAGCTGCGCGTACTCGCGATTTTCCGGATCGAGCGCGACCAGCCTTTTCGCATAGCCCAGCGCGGCCTCGCGCTGGCCCGCCTTTGCCGTGTAGAGCGCGAGCCCAGACAGCAGGTCCCGATCGTTGGGCTGCCGTTTCAGCGCGTCCGCAAGGACAGCGAGCGCCCGCTTCGCATCACCCGAGTCGTTGAGGGCAACGGCGTGCACATACGCGAACCGCGCATTCGACGGTTCGAGCCGGGTCGCCTCGGCGAGCTCCCTGAGCGCATCCGGTGTGCGCTTCTGCCGCACCATGCTCAAACCCAGCGCGTGATGAAGCGCCGCCGCGTTCGGCACGCGGGCGATGCCGGAACGCAGCACCGACTCCGCTTCGGCCTCTACGCCCCGCGCGCGATACAGGTCCGCGAGATTCGCGTACGCGGGCACAAACGACGCATCCTGCGCGATCGCCTTCCGGAACTCGGCGATCGCCGCCTCCGCGTTACCGCGCGCTGCATACAAGTTCGCAAGGCCCACTCGTCCCTCCGGGCGGTCTGCGTTGTACGTCTGAACGGCGACGAGCTCGGCGAGCGCGCGATCGAAGCGCGCGCGGTCTTCGGTCGCAAGGCCGGCCTCGGTGGGCCCGACGAGCGCCCGTGTCGCTTCGACGCGCACGGCGCGCACCGGGTCGCCCAGCATTCGCGCCAGGTAGCGCTGGCGAGTCGCCGGATCGGTGCTGGCCAGCGCTTCGACCGCCGCCATTCGCACGACGGCGTCTGGATCGTTGAGCGCTCGCGACACGGACGGCAGCAGGGTGAACGTCAGCAAACGGCCAAGCCGCACCAGCGCCGATGCGCGCACGATCGCCGGTTGCGAGGCGTCGTCGATCAGCGCGAGCAGCGCGCCACGCGCGGCGGGACTTGATGTGGCATCTGCGTGGAACGCGACAGCGAACGACTGGAAGCCGGAAGGCGCCTTCCCGCTCCATTTGCCGATCGCGTCGGCAGCCCACTGCGGCGTTTCTTTCCGGTGGCAGGCGTTGCACGCGTTCGGCACCCCGAGCTTGACTGAAAGATCAGGGCGGGGGATGCGCATCGAGTGATCGTGGCGCGGATCGACGACCATGTACGTCGCCGTCGGCATGTGACACGCGGTGCATGCGGCGCCGGGCGTTTTTGCAGCGTGATGCGTATGCGACGTCGCGTCGAACATCGCCGGTCGATGGCACTGCGCGCACACCGCGTTGCCGGGTGCGCGCAGCTTGAGCGAGTGGGGATCGTGGCAGTCCGAACAGGTCACGCCCTGCGCGTGCATCCGACTCTGCGCGAACGAGCCCCAGTTGTAGACCTCCTCGCGCATCTGGCCGTCGTTCCAGTAGAGGTTGTCGTCGAGCAGCGCAAGCCGGTGCGTATCGAGCGCCGGCTTGCCATGCACGTAGTCGTCGGAGAGCCGCGCCGCGCGGGCGTGGCAACGCGCGCAGGTGTCGAGTTCGCGCGACGACGTTCGTGGTGCGCTTCGTTTCGCGTTGCCCGTGTCGGCGGCCGGCAGCCAGGTCACGCCTTTGCGCTCGTCGAGCGCGATCGCGAGGCCCTTGGTCGCGGCGAGCGCCTGCCAGTCGCCCTCCTTCTTCGCCCACGCGACGTGGCGCGACGCAGGTCCGTGGCACGCTTCGCACGACACGTTCAACTCGGACCACGTCGTCTTGTAGACGTCCGCGTTCGCGTCGTAGCCCTTGCGCAGGTTCGTCGAGTGGCACTCGGCGCACGTGAAGTTCCAGTTCTGGCCTCCGGAAGTCCAGTGCAGCCAGTCGCCGGCCTTGATGTTCTGCCCCGGGTAGAGATGAAACCAGCGTTGGCCGCCTTCCGCCTTGGGACGCGAATCCCACGCGATCGAGAGCGCCTGCATGCGGCCGCCCGGAAGCTCGATCAGGTATTGCTGCAACGGTCGCACACCGAACGTGTACCTGATCTCGTAGTCCGCGAGCTTTCCATCCGGGCCATCCGTGTTGACGTAGAACTTGCCGTCGCGGCGCGAGAACGTGGACGTGATCCCCGCGTAAGCGTACTTCGCATTCGCGAAATCGCCGAGCACGGACTTCTCGTCGGAGGTCTGCATCGCGAGATCGTGATCCGACCCCCGCCACGCGGCCACCTCGTTCGGATGGCAGCCGGCACACGTGTCGCGGCCGACATGAACCGCCGCCGCCGTCGCGGCCGGCTGGGTCGTGTCGGCGCTCTTCGTCGCCGACGTATTTCCGCTGAAGTCGCCCCAGCGGTAAGCGGCGAGCACCGCCCCGACCGTCAGCGCGACGATGGCGCCGAGCAGCGCGCCGTGCCGCTTGCGTCCGGATTCGACCGCCGGGCGTCTTATGCTGATACCGCTCGCTGCGCGGGTGCCGTTGGTGCGCGCAGGCGCAGGAACGGAAGCGCAAGAACGTCCGTGTTCGGAGGGTCCCACCCTCCTTCGTTTGTTGCGCGCCATCGGGTCCTGTCCAATTGAAATCTCGCAGGACTCGAGGCTTGAAGCCTCCCCGCTTGCCCCAATTATCGCCCAATGCCTCCCGGCACCAAGCTGCTGATCCTCGCCAATGTCGCCGTCTTCTTACTCGAGCAACTCGCTCCGAGGCTGATCGGCTCGTTCGCGCTGTGGCCGCTCAACGCGGCGCAGTCGGTCGGCGCGAGCTTCGCTCCGTGGCAACTCGTCACCTATGCGTTCCTGCACGGCGGTTTGATGCACCTCGCCTTCAACATGTTCGCGCTCTACATGTTCGGCGGGGCGATCGAGCAGGTGTTCGGCACGCGCCGATATCTTGCTTACTACTTCGTGTGCGCGATCTCGGCGGCGCTCACCCAATTGGCATTTGCCCTCGTCACCGGGGGCATCTATCCCGTCGTCGGTGCTTCCGGCGCAGTGTTCGGGCTGCTGCTCGCCTACGCGATGTACTTCCCGAACAATCGAGTGATGCTGATTTTCCCCCCGATTCCCATGCAGGCACGGACGTTCGTGTTCCTGTACGCGGCGCTCGAGCTCTTCCTCGGGGTCAGCGGAACTCAGGAGGGCGTCGCCCACTTTGCTCACTTGGGCGGGATGATCGGCGGCTTCGTCATGCTCCGCTGGTGGGGCGGGCGTCGCGTGCCGCGCATTACCCGCTGATTCGGGAAGCGCGGCTTATCGCGGGGCCTGCCGGCGTGCTGCCGCGGGCGGCCGCTCCCGCCGCTCCCTTCTGGACTTCGCCTTGACGGCTTCCAGTTGCGCCTCGATTGCCTGGCATTCGGGACCGCTCAACTTCGCAGCGAGCGCTTCGAGAAAGACGCGTGTGCGCGCGGGCATGAGACGCCGCCCCGGGAAGACAGCCCACGCGCTCACCGCCGGCAGCCGCCAATTGGAAAGGATCTGGACGAGCTCGCGACGTTGCAGATAACGAGTCGCGAAGTGATCGTTGACGACGGTGATGCCGGCGCCGCCAAGGGCCATGCGCATCAGGAGCTCCGGTGAGTTGGCCGTCGCCCGGCCCGGTGGCATGCCCTCCCAGCGCTCGTCGCCGCGCGTGAGCACCCACGGCATGGCGTCGCCGTTACGCCCGAGGACAAGCAAGGCGTCGTGCTCCATCAGCGCTTCGGGCTCGGAAGGCATCCCCCGCCGCGCGAGATAGCTCGGTGCGGCGTACAGGCTCACACTGAACACCGCGACCTTGCGCGCGGCAAGCGTTGCGTCGTCGCGCAAGTCGCCCATGCGAATAGCAACGTCGAAGTTCTCGCCGACGAGGTCGACGAACCGTGCGGAGAGGTCGACCTCGAGCGAGATTGCGGGATAGTCGAGCGCGAATTGCGCGAGGAACGGCGCCAGCACGACGTTCGCGAGGTCGCTCGGCATCGTCACGCGAAGGCGACCGCTCGGCTTGATCTGCAGATTGTGAGCGAGCGCCTCGGCCGCCGCGACGTCTTCGGCTACGTGGCGCCCATGCTCCAACACCGCGAGGCCGAAGTCGGTGACGGTGAGCTTCCGCGTGGTGCGAAGCAGGAGACGCTCGCCCAGTTGCCTTTCGAGTGCCGAGACGCGCCGCGAGACCGTCGACTTCGGCAGCGCGAGGCGCTCTGCCGCGCGCGAGAAGCTGCGCTCGTCGACCACTCGCGCATAGAGCAGAAGATCGTTCGGCGAGACCCTGAGCGAAAGCTTCGCTTTTGGTGGGGGATTGGCCATCTTCCTCTGTCCGTGGGAATTGTTCCTTCAGTGGAACAATGTTATCCATTCTAGTGACTTCCGGACCGCTATCGCAACAAATAAATTGTGAGGGCCACCAACGACCAAGGAGACGACATGAACATCCTGCAAATCCATTCGAGCGCTCGCCGGGAAGCGTCCCACTCGACTCGTCTGGCCGACCGCATCGTCCTGCGCCTGCGCGATACGGATCCCGAAGCCAGGCTGGCGATCCGCAACTTGAACCGCGATCCACACCCGGTGCTGGATGAAGTCGCGCTGGCGGCCCTTTTTACCCCCGCCGAGCAACGAACACCTGCGCAGGCCGCTCGCGTCGCGCTCGACGATGCCTTGATCGACGAGCTCAAGGCTGCCGACGTGGTGGTGCTCGGCGTGCCCATGTACAACTTCGGAGTGCCTTCGCAGCTCAAGAACTGGATCGACGCCATATCGCGTGCCGGCGTCACGTTCCGCTACACGGCGAACGGCCCCGAGGGGCTGCTGAAGGGCAAGACCGTGTATGTGGCCCTCACGCGCGGCGGGAAGTACCGCAACACGCCCGCGGATACGATGGTGCCGTATCTTGAGATGGTGCTTTCGTTTCTCGGCATGACCCACGTGCACTTCGTGTATGCGGAGGGCCTCGCGATGGGCGCGGCTGCCGAGGAGAGCGCGATCGCGTCGGCTTACGAGCAGATCGAGGACGCGGTTTCGGCCCAGGTCTCGGTCGAAGAACCGCTGGCGGCGTAGGCCCGATTCGGTTCGGAGCGGGCCTCGGCCTCGCGCTCGCGATATTTCCGAACCACCCCCATATACGGCCGGATATTCAACGCGCCGCATCGAAGGAGAATGGAATGACGACGACCACCACGCACATAAGAGACGAAACCGTAATGCGGCCGCGCACGGTCGAGCGCCTCGTCGCCGGACAGCCGACGTCCGACGGCGCCGGCGTCAAGCTGACGCGCGTGCTGACGCAGACGTTGCAGCGCCGGCTCGATCCATTCCTGATGCTCGACGCATTCGGCACGGACAATCCGCAGGACTACATTGGCGGATTCCCGGATCACCCGCATCGCGGCTTCGAGACCGTCACGTACATGATCGCCGGCCGGATGCGTCATCGCGACAGCGCAGGCCACGAAGGGCTGCTTTCGAACGGCGGCGTGCAGTGGATGACGGCCGGCCGCGGCGTGATTCACTCCGAGCTTCCCGAGCAGGAGGGCGGCCGTATGGAAGGGTTCCAGCTCTGGCTCAACCTCGCCGCGAAGGACAAGATGCGCGCGCCGTGGTATCGCGACATCCAGAGCGCGGAGATCCCGCAGTTCACGACCCCCGAAGGCGTGAAGGTGCGGGCGATCGCGGGCCGCACCCACGGCGTCGACGGCGCAATGCAGCGCGAAACGACGGAGCCGCTGTACCTCGATCTCGAGTTGCCGGCGGGGGCCAGCTTCGCGCAGGCGCTGGAGCCGTCGCACAACGCGTTCGTCTACGTCTATCGCGGTGCGCTCGAGATCGGCGAGACCGACGTCTCCGCGCAGCGAATGGCGATTCTCGCCAATCGCGGCGAAGCGGACGGCGTCACGGTCCGCGCTGCACAGTCGGCGCGCGCATTGCTGATCGCCGGCAAGCCGATCGGGGAACCGATCGCCCAGTACGGCCCGTTCGTGATGAACACGAACGACGAGATCGTCCAGGCGGTCAACGACTTTCGATCAGGGCGGTTCGCGACGACGGCGTAAGTCGGCAACGATCGGATCGCTTCCACGACAGGCGGATGGCGCACGGCAAGCAATTGCCGTGCGCTTTTTTTCGGTGGTATGCGAGGGAGGCACCGAGCGGCAGCACTGGAGATGGTAAGAAATGCCGTCGGAGGCCTTTACACGCAGGGGTTCGACCGGAGGCGCCCTTCCTCGTAAGGCACGGAAA
>Ga0207691_10004444_pt1 | contig 13594 bp, 6 predicted proteins | sample KBSM13metaG_FD_184327 | JGI IMG/M metagenome (GOLD analysis project Ga0207691, IMG submission 184327) | Miscanthus rhizosphere microbial communities from Kellogg Biological Station, Michigan, USA - KBS M1-3 metaG (SPAdes) (version 2) | ecosystem: Host-associated > Plants > Roots > Rhizosphere >... | reverse complement strand
AGGCCATGGCCGACTCACTCGTCAAGCTGTTGATCGCTGCTCCGCTTATCGGGGGCGTGTTCCTGGTGGCGCTGGTTGTCGGGGCCGAGCCAGTGGAGTTGATGTCGCTCGAGTGGCGTCAACTGGCGACAACCATCGCCTCAACGCTGCTCGTGCGCCCCGCGGTTCTTGCTGCCTGGGTGGCGGCGCTGGCCGTCATGCTCGTGGGAGGCTCGCTGTTCGTGTTCCTCGTGAAGGGAGGCACGGTCGGCGTGCTGGTGAGGGGCGAGCGGCATGCTGGAGCGATCGAACGGCCGCCCCTGATGCCCGAAACGCTCGCTCGCGCATCCGCATTCTCGATCGACACTTTCATCGATTGCGCGCGTGGACTCTTTCCGCGATACGCGCGGCTCGGGGCAGCGTTGATGACGGTCTACCTGCTATCAGGCAGCATCTACTTTGTACTCCTCGCGCGGATCGCGTCCTCTGGCTGGGGGCTCGCGGCACTGCTCACCGTCTCGTTCGTCGCGTGGATCACCGTGGTCAATCTGTTCTATCTGCTGACGCAGATTGTCGTCGCCGCTGATGACTGTTCGGTCGCGATTGCAGCGTCGCGCGTGTCCGTGTTTCTTCGCAGGCAGACGCGCGCAGTCGGCGGCGTGTTCCTGATCATCCTTGGACTCGTCGCCCTGGCGACCGGCGCCTCGATCATCGCGTCAGCGGCGCTGTGGCTTGTCGGATTCGTACCGTTCATCGGGCTGACCGTCCTTCCGCTGCAGCTTCTGGCCTGGGTGTTGCGGGGGCTGGTGTTCCAGTTCATCGCGCTCGCGTCGGTCGGCGCTTATCTGAGGATCTATCGTACGGAGTCGGCCGAAGCGGTGGTGCACCCGCTGGCTCCGGCCAGAGTCTCATGACCGATTACACCCGGTTTCTATCACCGACCGGCCGGCAGCTCACGGAATCGGCCATTCGGCGCATGGGCACTGTAGTCGCGCGTACTGGCGACATGGTGTCGTTCGCCCCGGGGTATCCAGACGCCTCGCTCTTTCCGTGGCAGGAACTGCGGGAGATCAGCGTCGGTCTGCTCGATGGGCACGACGCAAACACGCTTCAGTACGGACCGACACGCGGGTACAAGCCGCTGCTCGAGACGGCACTGGGCGTCCTCGAAAGTCGATCCGTCCGCGCCACTCTCGAGCAGTTGATCGTGACGAGCGGGTCACAGCAGGGAATCGATCTCATCGCGCGCGTTCTCGTGAGCCCCGGCGATGTCGTCCTCGTCGAACTGCCCACGTTCACCGGTGCGATCGCCGCGTTCAAGAACATGCAGGCGGAGCTGCGAGGGATCAGACTGGAGCCGGACGGCATCAGCCTCGAGCATCTCGACGAGGTGTGGCAGCAGGCGACGCGCGCAGGCAAGAGCGTCAAGCTGCTGTATCTGATTCCCAACTTTCAAAATCCGACCGGGTCACTCCTCGGACTCAGCAAGCGTGCGCGTGTGCTCGAGTGGGCCGAGCGGCGCGACGTGCTGATCGTCGAAGACGACCCCTATGGTTTGCTCTACTTCGAGGACGTGGCCAAGGAAGCGGAGACGAGGCCGATCAGCGCCGACGATCGAAGTGGTCGCGTGCTTTATCTCAGCACCGTGTCGAAGATGCTGGCACCCGGCTTTCGTGTCGGATGGATGAAGGCGCCGGAGTCGCTCATCGAGCGTTTCGACACGGCCAAGCAATCCACGGACCTGACGTCGGGCATCCTGGATCAGCACATCGTGCACGAGGCGTTGCGTCTGGGTGTCGCCGATCGCCTCGCTCCACGCCTCCGCGATCTTTACCGGCACAAGCGAGACGTCATGGCAACCTCTCTGGCAGAGCGGATCGGATCGCGCCTGACGTGGCCGACGCCCAAGGGCGGCTTCTTCATCTGGGCCACGCTGCCTGAGGGGTACACCGACACTGCGTTGCTCGAGCGAGCGCTCCAGCACGGCGTGATCTTCGTCGTGGGCAGCGCCTTCCACGTGGACGGCTCCGGGCACAACACGATCAGGCTCTCGTTCTCGGCGCCCTCGCCAGAACGCATCGTGGAAGGCTCGAAGCGGCTGGCCGAGGCATTCGCCTAACTCCCAACCACCAACTCCCAATCGGGTCTACCTGCTTTGGGAATTGGGAGCTGGAGACTGGGAGGTCGAGAGCGAAAAAGGCTCTCGGTTGAGTGGCCGGCCCGGCAATGCCTGAAGGGGGGCGAGAGGCGGCTCTCGAAACATCATCCGGATCGACCGAAGGCCAATTGCCCGCCCGTCTCGAGTGATCACAATCATTGCCACGCGAAACGGCACAAGCGCATCGACGAGCGGAATGCCCTGCACGTCGGCCGCCAGCTCGAACTTGTCGATCGGATCTCCGGTCGTCGCATTGAACGCCGCGAGAGCAGGATTGTTTCCGCTGACCACAACGACGTTGCCGAACGTGGACGGCGGTGCAATCGTTCGCGTCGAGAGGTCGCGCTTCCAGACCTGGTTCCCGCTCCCGCGCCGCAGCGCGCGCAACAGATTATCCAGCGCAGCAACATAGACGAAACGGTCGTCGGCGGTCGCTCCAACCACATCGCCGCCGGTGCCGTACCGCCACACAATGCGCCCCGTATGAGTGTCGAGCGAATACAGATAGTTGTCCGTCGAGCCAACAAACACGCGATCGCCGGAAACGGCAGGGGAGCTCAGGACGCCTCCGAGCTCCCGCTCCCACTCGAGCTGACCGTCGGTTGACGCGAATCGACTCACGCGATTTCCGCTCGCCACGACGACGCCGCTCGTGTCGACGGCCATGGCGGCAGAAGCCGATGGGGCTGGAATCGTGCGACGCCAGACTTCTGAGCCATCCGACAGTCGAACTGATCGGAGTTGGTCCGGCTTGAGAAGAACCACCACGGAGTCTCCCTGCAGCGCCGGAGCCCCCATCAGGTCTGCATCGAGACTGACTCGCCACAGCGGGTCACCGGTCGCCGCACGCAGCGCCATCACCTCACGTGTAGTGGTCGTGTACAGGACGCCATCGCGGATCATCGGTGCCCACGAGCTCGCGAGCTCGAGAGACCACTCAGTGACACCGGTCTCTCGATTGAGCGCAACCAGTTGGCCGGCCTGAAGCGGGATGTAGACACGCTCGGCATCCAGCGCCCCGGCGGCTGAGGCCGGAGACGGCAACACCACGGCCCACGCTGCTTCCGCGGGAAGGAGCGGTGCCGGCAGGGGCTTATTCGAGCGATCGCGCTGGGCCGCGTTTGCTTCAGGGCATAAGCCCGAGCTCAGAGCCACGAATAACAATAAGGCATACGTCGCGCGTGATTGAGCCACTATATGTTGTGGGATAATACCGCTTTCGTTGCTCTGCCGCGGTAACGCGCAAGGCACTCCATCGTGTCGCACCAGACCATTCTCGTCCTCGACTTCGGTTCGCAGTACACGCAGCTCATCGCGCGCCGCCTGCGTGAGCTATCCGTGTATTCCGAAATCGTTCCGTTCAATACGTCGTTGTCCAAGTTGCGGGACAAAAATCCCGTTGGACTCATTCTCTCAGGCGGACCGAGCAGCGTGTCGGATGAGGGCGCACCAATGTGCGACCCGGCCCTTTTCGACCTGGGGATTCCGGTCCTCGGCATCTGCTATGGAATGCAGCTCATGACGCGCACGCTCGGCGGTGAAGTGCGCCGCTCGGGCAATCGTGAGTTCGGGCACGCGCATGTGCGTGTTGCCCGTAACGGCGGCTCTGAATCGCATCGCGAGCCGCGACTCTTTCATCAGGTCCCGAGCGAATTCAAGGTGTGGGCGAGCCACGGTGACGATGTGGGGGCCGTGCCGCCGGGGTTTGCCGTGGCCGCAACAAGCACCACGGCGCCGATCGTGGCGATGGAAGCACCCGAGCGGCAACTGTATGCGCTGCTATTTCACCCGGAAGTCGTGCATACGGAACACGGCGTCGCGATCTTGCGGAACTTCGCTTATGGTGAATGCGGCTGCACCGGCGACTGGACGATCAGCTCGTTCATCGAGGAGTCGACCGAGCGCATTCGTCAGCAGGTCGGGCCGGGCAAGGTGGTGTGCGGGCTCTCGGGCGGTGTGGACTCGACCGTCGCGGCGATGCTCATTCATCGCGCGATTGGCGATCGACTGACGTGCATCTTCGTCGACAACGGATTGCTCCGTCACGACGAAGCGAACCAGATTCAGAAGCGGTTTCGAGACAAGCTGCAACTGCCGCTCGAGTTCGTCGATGCGACCGATCTGTTTCTCACTCGGTTAGCGGGTGTCACCGACCCCGAGCAGAAGCGCAAGGTCATCGGCGGCACCTTCATCGACGTGTTCGAGACGCGTGCGAACGAGCTGGGTGGCTTCGGGTTCCTTGGTCAGGGCACGCTCTATCCGGATGTGATCGAGTCCGCATCCGTGCACGGTCCCGCCGTCGTCATCAAGAGCCATCACAACGTCGGTGGACTCCCGGAGCGCATGAACTTCAAGCTCGTGGAACCGCTTCGCGATCTGTTCAAGGACGAAGTCCGGCGCGTGGGCCAGGACCTGGGGCTCGAGCGCGAGTTTGTGGTGCGGCAACCGTTCCCCGGACCGGGCCTTGCGGTTCGTCTGCTCGGTGAGATCACGAAGCCGCGGCTCGACCTGCTGCGTGCCGCGGATCGTATTGTCGCGGACGAGATCCGCCGTGCGGGATGGTACGAGCGACTCTGGCAGAGTTTCGCGGTGCTGTTGCCGGTGCAGAGCGTCGGCGTCATGGGAGACACGCGGACGTACGAATACACAATTGCGATCAGGGCTGTTGAAAGCCTCGATGGCATGACCGCCGACTGGGCGCGTCTGCCACACGATCTGCTCGCCGCGATCTCGTCGCGCATCGTGAACGAAGTCCGCGGCATCAATCGCGTGGTCTACGACATCTCATCGAAACCACCTTCGACGATCGAGTGGGAGTAATCCTGCAGTCGTGAATTGGTGAGTTCATGATTTGTGATTGGTGATTGGTTGGTGATTGATGAATGGTGATTGTTGATTTCGTTCTGGGGGTTCGGGATCAGATGGAGCAATCAGAAATCGAGAATCGCAAATCAACCACGAATCAGCCATCAGAGATCGAAGATCAGTAATGCCTGAATTCACCCACCTTCACCTGCATACCGAGTTCTCGCTGCTCGACGGTGCCTGCCGGATCGACGAGTTGCTCGATGAGGCGGTGAAGCTGAAGATGCCGGCGCTCGCCGTCACCGAGCACGGCAACATGTTCTCGTCGGTGGTGTTTCACGATCACGCGCGCGAGCGTGGACTCAAGCCGATTCTCGGGTGTGAGGTCTACGTCGCGCAGGGAAGCCGGTTCGAAAAGAGCGGTCCGCAAACCGAGACGAACCATCTGGTCCTGCTCGCCGAGACCGACCAGGGGTACAAGAACCTGATCAAGCTGGTGTCAGCTGGCTACACCGAAGGGTTCTACTACCGGCCGCGCATCGACAAGGAACTGCTGGCCCAGCATTCGGCCGGATTGATCGGCCTGAGCAGCTGCCTCAAGGGCGAGGTGGCGAGCGCGCTCAAAGTGGAGCAGGCACGCCCCGCACTCGAGGCGGCCGCGCGGCTGCGCGACATTCTCGGCAAGAACAACTTCTTCCTCGAGATGCAATACCAGGGCATCGAGGAGCAGAAGGTCGTCAATCGCGGCATCGTCCCGCTCGCGCGCGATCTCGAGTTGCCGCTCGTTGCGACCAACGATGTGCACTATCTGCGGCAGGGCGACTATCAGCCGCACGACATCCTCCTCTGCATCGGCACCGGGAAGACGGTGAACGACGCGCAGCGCCTTCGCTACACCGGCGATCAGTTCTTTCTGAAGACACCCGAGCAGATGGCGGCTGTCTTCAAGGATCACCCCGAGGCGCTCCGCAACACGATGCTCGTGGCCGAGCGCTGCAACGTCACGATCCCGAAGGGTCAGAATCACCTGCCCTCGTTTGGCGTCCCCGAAGGGTTCACGCTCGACGCGTACTTCGAGCACGTGGCGCGCGAGGGCTTCACACAGCGGATGTCGCGCCTGCAGCAACTCGCCTCGTCCGGACGGCTTCGTCAGTCGGTCGACGAGTACTCTCGTCGCCTCGAGTACGAGATCGAGATGATCCACAAGATGGGGTACGCGGGGTACTTCCTCATCGTCTGGGACTTCATCCGTTATGCGCGTGAGGAAGGTATTCCGGTTGGACCTGGACGAGGATCGGCAGCCGGCTCGCTCGTGGCGTGGTGCATGCGCATCACCGACGTCGATCCGCTCGAGTTCGATCTCATCTTCGAGCGCTTCCTGAACCCCGAGCGCGTGTCGCTGCCCGATATCGACGTGGACTTCTGCGAGCGGCGGCGCGGCGAAGTGATCGACTACGTCACGCGTAAGTACGGCCGCGAGAACGTCGCGCAGATCATCACCTTCGGGACGATGAAGGCGAAGGCCGTGGTGCGAGACGTCGGGCGCGCGCTCGACATGCCCTATGCCGACGTCGATCGGATCGCCAAGCAGATCCCGCCGGCGCTCGACATGACGCTGGACAAGGCGCTCAACGAGAACCCAATCCTCAAGGACATGGTCGCGAAGGACGCCAAGGTCAAGGAAGTCATCGACATTGGCAGACGCCTCGAGGGCATGTCGCGGCACGCGTCGGTCCACGCCGCCGGCGTGGTGATCGCTCCCGGCCCGATTACCGACTACGCGCCACTCTACAAAGGGGCGCGGGACGAAATCACGACGCAATGGAACATGAAGGAGGTCGAACGGATCGGCCTCCTGAAGATGGACTTCCTCGGACTGAGCACACTGACGCTCATTCAGGACTGCATCGCCGAGATCAAACGCACGGAAGGTATTGCAATAGACATCGATGCCATCCCACTTGACGATCCGAAGACTTACAAGGTGTTTGGTGAGGGCGCGGCATTTGGAATCTTCCAGTTCGAGAGCTCCGGGATGCGGGATCTTCTCCGCAAGGCCAAGCCGGAGCGTCTCGACGACCTGATCGCGCTCAATGCGTTGTATCGGCCCGGCCCGCTCAAGTCGGGCATGGTGGACGACTGGGTTGCGCGCAAGCAGGGCAGGACCGAGGTCAAATACGAGCTTCCTCAGCTCGAGCCGATCCTCTCGGATACCTACGGTGTTATCGCCTATCAGGAACAGGTGATGCGCATCGCGCAGGTGCTGGCCGGGTTCTCGCTCGGACAGGCCGACGTGCTTCGCAAGGCCATGGGCAAGAAAGACCCGAAGGTCATGGCGAAGCAGCGCGAGGCCTTCATGGAAGGGTCGCGCGCCAAGGGCATCAACGAGAAAAAGGCGAACAAGATCTTCGAGTTGATGGAGTACTTCGCCGGGTACGGCTTCAACAAGTCGCACTCGACGGCCTACGCGCTCCTGGCGTATCAGACCGCGTACCTCAAGGCGAACTACCCGTGGCATTTTGCCGCCGCGCTCCTGACGATCGAAGCGCAGAACACCGACAAGCTCGCGATGTACCTCGCCGAGAGCAAAGATCGCGGCATTCCTGTGCTTCCCCCCGACATCAACGAGAGTCAGTTGCACTTCTCGGTGGAGAAGGGGAAAGGTGTTCGATTCGGGCTCACGGCCATCAAGGGTCTGGGCGAAGGCGCGATCAACGTGATCCTTGAAGCGCGCACGAGGCTGGGTGGCAGGATCCCCTCGCTGCATGCGCTGTGTGAAGAACTCGACCTTCGCCTCGCGAACAAACGCGTCTTTGAGGCACTGGTGAAGGCTGGGGCCTGTGATTCGCTTTTCCCATCGGAGAAGAGTGCACCCGCGCCTCTGAACGTGATTCGGGCCCGGCTCTTCGCGGCGATCGATGGCGCGTGCGAGCACGGCAATCGTCTCCAACGAAACAAGGATCTCGGTCAGGTCGATCTCTTCGGTGGGGGTGATTCGGAGAACTCAGGCCCGACGATTGTCCCGTTGCCGGACGTCCCGCCATGGTCGGAGATCGAGCAACTCACCTACGAGAAGGAGACCCTGGGGCTCTATTGGACGGGTCATCCCATCGATCGCTACGCGGTTGACCTGCGCGAGTACGGAGCGAAGACGACTGCAGACCTCGTTCCCAAACGTGAAGCGGCGGTGGTGACGATCGCGGTTGACGACAGTGAGGATGCGCCTGGCGAGACTGTCGGTGGGAGGCCTGATGCTGGAGTCACACCGGCCATCGCAACCGCCCCGGCCAACGGCAACGGCCGCGTCGCCGAGGACGTCTCTATCGGTGGGATCATTTCAGGGCTGCGGCCGCTGAAGACACGCAAGGGCGATCGCATGTGCGTCTTCACGCTCGACGATGCCGCGGGCAGCATCGAAGTAGTGGTCTTTCCAGAAGCGTTCAAGCAAAGCGGCCACCAGGTGGAGAACGGCCGCACCGTCCTCGTACACGGGCGGTTCGAACGCGATGACGACACGGTGCGGATCCTTGCGACGGAGATCGTCCCGATCGAGATGGTGCGGGAACGGCTCGCCAGGTCTGTCGCCATCCGGCTCTCGATGCCCCCACATGGGCGCGCGACGTTCGAGCGCCTGCTGGAATTACTCGCGCAGCACAAGGGCGATCGGCGCGTGGCGTTCGTGATCCTCGAGCAGGACCGGCATCTGCGAGTAACGGCCGACGTCAGCGGCATCCGGGTGCGTCCGTCGGAGCGATTGGTGTCCGAAGTCGAGAAGATCTGCGGCACCGGCTCAGTCAGTCTCAGGTGAACCGTGTCAACTCCCAAGGTCCAACTACCAACTCCCAAACCGGTTGGGAGTTGGCAAGGATCAGATTGGAAGTTGGGAGTTTCGACAATGACCTGCCCTGTCACCGGGGAGAGCGAGAGTTAACGTAGGAGCCCGATGCCACCCGATACACTCGAGTTCGAAGAGCCGGTTGCGGTACTGCTGAAGGAAATCGAAGCGCTCTCGATGCTCCCGTCGACGCCGGAGCGTCAGCGCTCGATCGACAGCTTGTACTCACGCGTCGATTCGATTCGCGCTGAGATCTACAAGACGCTGACACCGTGGCAGCGCGTGCTCGTGGCGCGGCATCCGAACCGCCCGACCATCCTCGACTACGTCAGCCGGTTGTTCACCGAGTTCGTCGAGATTAGCGGAGACCGCCGCTTCTCGGACGATCACGCCATCGTCACGGGCTTCGCGCGCTACAAGGAAGAACCCGTGCTCGTCGTTGGCCATCACAAGGGCGGCGGCGACACCAAGCAGAAGATTTACCGCAACTTCGGATACGCCAGGCCCGAGGGCTATCGGAAGGCGCTCCGGACGATGAAACTCGCGGAGAAATACCAGCGCGCGGTCATCGCCTTCATCGACACGCCGGCCGCGTACCCCGGTATCGAATCGGAGGAGCGCGGCATCTCCGAGGCGATTGCGGTCAACCTGCGCGAGATGGCCGCGCTCGACACGCCGATCATCGTTGTCGTTCACGGCGAGGGTGGCAGCGGTGGAGCGCTTGGCCTGGCAGTCGGCGATCGCATCCTGATGCACGAATTCGCCATCTACAGCGTGATCCCTCCGGAAGGGTGCGCGGCGATTCTCTGGCGCGATGCGGGCCGCAAAGTCGAAGCAGCCGAGGCGCTCAAGCTGACGGCGCCCGATCTGCTGCGCCTGGGACTGGTGGATGAAATCGTGTCCGAGCCTGCAGGCGGCTCTCACACGAATCTCGACGCGGCCGCGACGTTGCTCGACACCGCACTCTGGCGCCATTTTTCCGAGGTCTCGAGGATGGAGTCATCCGCGCGCCTCGACGCCCGCTACGAGAAGTGGCGAAAGATGGGGAACGTGGGGATCGCGGAGTGATTCAGCGGCTGTGGCAGCCCCTGCAGTGCGATGACACCCAGGTCGAGGCGTTGGTACAGGAACTAGGCATTGCTCCGGTCACGGCACGGCTGCTGTGCATCCGCGGCATGTCGGATCTCGATCAGGCTCGCCGGTTTCTGAACCCTTCGTTGGACGACTTGCTCGATCCGTTCGCGCTCACAGACATGGCAGTCGCGGTGGATCGCATCCTCGGCGCGATCGCCAAAGGCGAGCGCATCGCCATCCACGGCGATTACGACGTAGACGGCGTCACATCCACGGTTATTTTGCGACGCGCGCTCGAATTGCTTGGCGCCGACGTCATCCATTTCATCCCCGAGCGTCTGCGGGATGGTTATGGACTGCAGCCGGCGTCGCTCGATCGCCTCGCGGCCGAGAGGGTGCATCTTGTCATCTCGGTCGACTGCGGCATTCGAGGAGTAGAGGCCGCTGCACACGCGCGCGCGCTCGGGCTCGATTTGATCATCACGGATCATCACGAGCCAGGGACAGAGCTTCCAGCGGCGCTGGCAGTGATCAATCCGAAGCGCCACGACTGCAGCTATCCGGACAAGAACCTCGCCGGCGTCGGCGTGGCGCTCAAGCTCGTTCAGGCGTTATGCGCTCGATCGGGACGCACGAATTGGATTCCTGCGTTCGTGAAAGTGGCAGCGATCGGTACGCTGGCCGACGTCGTGCCATTGACTGGGGAGAATCGTGTCATCGCCAAGCTCGGGCTCGCGATGCTCTCAAAGGGACCGCATAAGATCGGCCTGCGCGCGTTGCTCGACGTGTGCGGCCTGACGGGCAAGGAAATCGACAGCTATCACATCGGGTTCGTCCTCGCGCCGCGCGTCAATGCGGCGGGGCGCATGAGCACACCCGACATTGCGGCACGGCTGCTCCTGGCGTCCGACGACGGCATGGCGGACGAAGCACGCGGGTTGGCAGAGCAGCTCAACACGGAAAATCTCAGGCGCCAGGAGGAAGAAGCCGGCATCGTCGCGCAGGCGAAGAAGCTGGTGGAGACAGACCTCGAGGTTGGATCTCGCCCGGTCATCGTGGTGTCGGGCGAAGGATGGCATCGTGGCGTCATCGGGATCGTCGCGTCAAAGCTCGTCGATGCGTTTCATCGTCCGGCGATTGTGATCTCGACGGACGGCGAGGTTGCACACGGGTCGTGCCGGAGCATTCCCTCGTTCAACATGCTCGGCGCGCTCGAGTCGTGCGGCGACGCGATGATCAAGTTCGGAGGACACAAACAAGCCGCTGGTCTCACGATCGAGTCGTCGCGAATTCGCGAGCTCCGGTCGCGGGTGAACGATCACGCTGAGGAGCGGCTGCAGCCGGACGATCTTCGTCCACGCATCTGGATCGACGGGGCCCTGGCGTTTCGAGGAATCAGCGAGCAGGTCGCGTCCGAGATGACCACCCTGGCGCCGTTCGGTGCAGGCAATCCGAGACCGGTCTTCCGCGCGAGCCGTGTCGAGGTCGTCGACGGTCCGCGCCGAATCAAGGATCGCCACCTCAAGATGGCGTTCAAGCAGGACGGCCGCATCCTTCGCGGTGTCGCGTGGCGAGCTATCGAACGCGAGACGTTCGTCACCGAGCATCGTTCGGCCATTGACCTCGCGTTCTCGCTCGAGCAGGACAGCTGGAACGGCGAGCGCTATCTCCAACTCTCCGTCGCCGACTTCAAGGAACCCGACAGCTGACGGGTGCTATCCTGTACCAACTGAATGACTTCTTGGCAGAAGCGCCTGCGCGTTGGCTTGGCGGTCTTCGGCATTCTGTTTGCCGGGCTGGTGTATCGCTCGATCGGTGAGCGACGCGTCGCACCACCCGTTCGTCCGGCAGAGCGGACGGATCGCAACGCAGAGGTAGAGACGAAGAATGCCGAGATGCAGCAAGTGCGCGGCAGCGAGCGCGAGTTCGAAATCCGATCCGAGCGCACGCTGACGTACGCCGACCGATCGCTCAAGCACGTCAACGTCGTGATCACCGTTCACAAGGAGGGACGGAACTATGTGGTCACTGCGCAGGAGGCAACGGCTGGGCCGAACCAGGTCGAACTCCAGCTCTCGGGAGCGGTCAAGATCTCGGTGAGTGATGGCTTCGAGCTGATGACCGAGCGTGGCACCTTCAATCAGAACGAGAGCACCGCGCGCGCGCCCGGCGCAGTCATGTTCAAGAAGGGACACATGTCGGGCTCGGGATCGAACGCCACCTACAACCAGAAGGACGACGTGCTGAACATCGCCGAGAGCGCGAGGATCGTCGTCACCGAAGACAACGGCAAGAACTCGTTCGACGGGTCGGCGGGGAGCGCCATTCTCGACCGGACTCAGGACGTACTGTTCCTCGAATCGAAGGTCCAGGTTCTGCGCGACACGCAGGTCATCGACGCAGACAAGGTCATGGCGAGGCTGTCCCCGAACGAGGATGTGATCACGTCCCTCGAGCTTCGCGGCAACTCGAACGTGAAGGGCGGCGATGGACCGCTCGACTCGATGAAGGCCGATGCCATCGACCTCTTCTACTCGCCAGATGGCACCAAGCTGGAGCGCGCCCTGCTGAATGGAAAGGCCGGCTTCAGCACCGCGGCCGACGAACATGCATCGTCGCGTCGCATGGCCGGTGAGGTGCTCGACGTCCTGACCGCGGCCGACGGCACCGTGTCGAAGGTCAATGGCAAGGACGGCGTCCAGCTCGATATGCCGCCTGTGGAGAATGGACCACCGAGAGTCATTCGCGCCCGTACACTCGATGCGACCGGCGAGCCAGGTCGCGGGCTCACCGCGGTCCGTTTTCGAGACGACGTGGTGTTTCAAGAGGACGATAAGTCCAACAATATGGGGCGTGAAGTGCGAGCGCAGTCGCTCAATGCGTCGCTCGAGGGCGACGGGTTGCGCAACGCGTTCTTCAGCGGCGGTGTCTCGTTCAAGGAGCGCGGGTTCGAGGCCGGAGCCGCAGAGGCGCGCTACCAGCCTGGCAAGGGCATCCTGAATCTGTCGGGGTCCGGCAATCCGCGTCCGTTCGTCACCGACGATCAGATTCACGTCGAAGCGCGAGAAATCGACGTCACCCTCGCGGGTCATGGGATGGAAGCCAGGGGCAACGTTCGCACCTCGCTGAGCGCGAAGTCTTCAACGGCAAAGGATCGTGACGGTGGACGGTTGCCCGGCCTGCTGAAGGAAGGGCAAGCGGCGAGCGTCAACGCCGAACAACTCGATTACAAAGGCGGCAACGGCATCGCCGAGTACACAGGCATGGCGACCCTCGTCCAGGGTGACACGGCCATTCGCGGCGATCGCATCGTCCTCGATCAGCAAAAGGGCGATCTCGTGGCGGCCGGGTCGGCACGCTCGACGCTGATGCTCGACACGGGCCGCACGGACGGGCGTGCCAACGAGATCCGCTACGACGAGGCCGCGCGGACCGTGACCTACAGTGCCGGGGCCGTTGCACCGACAAGCGGACAGGGACCCAGTGTGCCGCTCGCCCAGGTGACCGGGCCGGACGGTGACTTGCGCGCCGAGCGCGTCGAAATCGTTCTGGCGCGCACGGAGAACGGTGTTGACCGCCTGGAGGCCTATAACCGCGTCACCACGGTGATAGGCGCCCGGACGGGAACAGGCGACCGCATGACTTATCACGCCCGCGAGGAGCGATATGTCCTGTCGGGCGCTGGCGTCACGCCCGTGTCGATTCGTGAGAAGTGCAGCGAAACGACCGGCCGAACGCTTACG
>Ga0207691_10004440_pt1 | contig 13597 bp, 12 predicted proteins | sample KBSM13metaG_FD_184327 | JGI IMG/M metagenome (GOLD analysis project Ga0207691, IMG submission 184327) | Miscanthus rhizosphere microbial communities from Kellogg Biological Station, Michigan, USA - KBS M1-3 metaG (SPAdes) (version 2) | ecosystem: Host-associated > Plants > Roots > Rhizosphere >... | reverse complement strand
GGCATCCGGATCTATGAGTATCAGCCGACGATGATGCATTCCAAGGTGCTGGTCATCGACGGGGTCTGGAGTTCGGTCGGCTCGTCGAACTTCGACGACCGCTCCTTCCGCCTGAACGACGAGGCCAATCTGAACGTGTTCAGCGAGGAGCTGGCACGCGAACAGATCCGCCTGATCGATGCGGACATCCAGCATTCGCGCCTTATGGTTTTACACAAATGGCGCCACCGGCAGTTTGGTCGGCGTATCAACGAGCGCCTGGCGCTCTTGTTGCGATCGCAGTTATAGAAGAATGGGGACATTCCTCATTTACTTGTAACAATCGCTCGCGGCTCGAAGCCCGAAAAAGTAGCGGCAGATTGTTACAAGTAAATGAGGAATGTCCCCATTCTCACTCGGGCAGTCGCGCGCGGATGCGCCGCGAAAAATCCACGGCTTGGTCGGCGGCCTGCGCGGCTGCATTCACCCGGCTCCGCCGCTGCAGTTCAGGGAACGGCATGCTGGTATCGAGTTTGCCCTGCTCGTAAAGGTATTCGGGAACGTAACCGCTGAGCAGGATCTTCCAGGAATACGGCACGCTGCCCGGATTGACCTTGCTGTGCAGCCAGATGTTGCCCGTGCAGTTGGTGGCCACGGTGTTGTAGAACTCGGGATGCGTTGCAAGCGAATCGATTTTCTTCACGTATTCAAGGAACAGTCGCCGCGCGTTCTCGATCGGGCCTTTGAGCCGGTAGATATACACATCTTCCGGCGGATCACGGCGAACGTTGGTGCGCAACCGGATGACGTCACGTTCGTCCGCCACCACGTAGAACAGCTCGTACTGTTTGAACAGACCTTTGACCGTGGAGTATGCCTCACCTACTTCGTCGCGCCGCTCGATCGAGATATCGAGATGGTCGTCCACGCCAAAATTGAAACTCACGAACATGTGCGCGATCGCCGCGCTGCCCCAGTAGGACGCAATCACGTCCACGGACTCGAGCTTGCCGAGATCGAAAGTTTTCTCGTAGAAAGCCGGCACGAAGTCCGCTTCGGTGCGATAGGCGAAATTGCGGATGTTGCGGAAGGTGAACTGCTCGCCGTCGATGCTCACCAGAGGTAGTCTGGCGACCTCCGGCTTCCACTGACGATCGTTGGACGGCGAAATACCGCTCCACCACGTGATCAGGCACGCGAACGCCAACGCGTACCCTGCAATCGCGTGCCAACGCCAGCGCCGTGAGAAGAGTCCCACCAGCACGGCGAGGCTCAAAAGCACGAATAAACCCGCCAGAGCAGTCCCGAGCGCAGTGCGGCCCAGATCAGAGTAGTGAACCGCCATGGCACCCCACGCGGCGCTGGCGACAAAAACCACCAACAACAGCAGTATCGCGACGCTCTTGAACAAAAACCTCAGGACTGTCACCACCGGAAGGTCGCGCCCGCAGCAGGCCCGCTGAAATTCATGTCCACGATGGGTCCGTTCGAATCCAGGTCGTAGTCCAGGTAGCGCCAGGCGACGCCCAGGTCTCCCCACCCGAACGAATACGACAGACCAAGCACCGCCTGCCACGTGAAGTCAGAGTCGCCGGTACCAATGTCGAAGTAGTAAGGCATCGCCCAATGATGATCGGCGCCGAACATCACTCGCCCCTTGCCGCCGACCACGGCGTCCCATTGATCCACGGTTGTACCGCGAGTGCCGGTCATTGGCGGCGGAGTGACGGGGCCGAAATCGCCATTGAAGGTCCAGTTCAGTTCCTGCTTCAAATGCGCGAGCCGCGCACCAAACAACACATCAAACGTTGCCTCATCGGCAGAGGTGACCCCGTAGCTGGCAGCCACAGTCCAGAATGTCGACTTGAGATCAAAGTCGGTTGCGGTCGTAACGGTCGCCGGAATCGGTACGCCATTGATCTCGAGGTTTCGGGTATTCGAATTCGACTCGCCGACATCCAGATAGACGATGTCGGTGAAGACGCCCCAGCGGCCTTTGCGCAATTCAAACGAGCCCTGCGCCGTCATCTTGAGATGGTCGAGGATGGTGCTGATGTCGACGTCGATGTCTCCGCCACCCCCCAGTGGAAGCTCGGTGCGGCCGCCGATGTCCGGAAACCATCCGTAGATAGTCGCCGCGAATTGCCAGTCCGAACCCTTTGCTACTTGTGCCTGCAGCGGCGACACCAGACTGGCAACGCCAAGCCCGCAAGCGAGCCACATCTTCATTGGGAGCTTCAAATGGATCTCCTCCGAGGCGCTAGGATGAATCCGCCCGGCTGGCTACCTGGGCAGCGGCAGCCGGCATCACGCAGCGAAAACCAAGATGATTCGTACCAGTCGTGACTTCGCCCTTCCCGCGCGTGCCCACCATGTAACGCGAGCAATATTGATCGGTACAAAGAAACGAGCCGCCGCGATGCACGCGCTTCCTTTCGGCTGGCTCGGAAGGATCGAATGGTTCGGTGGGTCCCATCGGATTGCGCACCACCATTCCGCTGGCTGCAAGCTCGGCATAGTAGTCAGGCCGATACCAGTCGGTGGTCCATTCCCAGACATTCCCGCCGACGTCATACAGCCCATAACCGTTCGGCGGGTATTGCGCGACCGGGGCGATGCCGACGAACGCATCGGCGCCCGCATCGATGTTGGGAAAATTCCCCTGGTGGACGTTGGCCATCCACTGGCCGTTCTCCTTGAAGTTGTTGCCCCAGGGAAAGAGCGCGCCACTCAGGCCGCCGCGCGCTGCGAACTCCCACTCAGCCTCCGTCGGCAATCTTTTTCCCGCCCACTTTGCATAGGCCTGCGCATCTTCGTAGGCGATGTGTACCACCGGAACCTTTTCCCTGCCCTTGATCGAACTACCGCGACCGGCCGGATGGCGCCAGTTCGCGTCGTCGACCCAGCCCCACCACTGGAAGTGATCGTTGAGCGGCACGGCATGATCGGGCGGAGCGAACACCACGGAACCCGGTTTCAGATTTTCGGGCGCTGCAGTGGGGTAGTCCGCAGCCGTCGGTGTTCGCTCCGCCACGGTGACGTATCGCGTCTCCTTGACGAAGCGCGCGAATTGCTCGTTGGTGACCTCGGTGGCATCCATCCAGAATCCATCGACGGCCACGCGATGGATTGGGCGCGAGTCCGTCGTTGCCTGCATACCCACGAGGTCGTTCGAGTCCATTGGTGACCGCGCGCCCATCGAGAACTCGCCGCCAGGAATCCACACCATGCCTTCCGGTGCGGGATCGGGGCTGCGGACGTCGCTTTCAACCGTGTCGGTGAACTCATCGGAAGCCGGCGCCGCGCTCAGCGTCGTCGTCGAAGCCACCGGCAGCGGCGGTTTGGGCCGCATCAGGTAGAACGCGAAGCCAGCACCGCCCGCCAATGCGATAACGACTCCCGGAAGGACCCACTTGCTCGTCGATTGCTTGCTCAATGAAGTCATCGCGGTAGACCCCCCGCAGGACCGGCCGCGAAGTATTGCCCATGTGAAGCAGCAGATCCTTGTTCTTCATCGAGAGTGATTTCGTCGCTCTTGCCCGTGAAGCGGGTATCCGCACCGACGCCGTTCCCGAGCGCCACCGGAGTTCAGTTTGCCGCTGTTCCCCGGGCCGTCACCGTAAGACCAAGGGCCCATGGGCCGTTCGCGCAGGCCTGAATAGTCTGCAGCACGCAGTCCGGGTCGACGCGCCGCGGGGCAGTCGCTTCAGTCGCCGCCGATCACGAACGATTTGCCGGCGTAGACGCTCTGGAAGGTGCCGATGCGCCCGCCGGTGCAGCGCGAGACTTCGCTCTCGAGATGCTTGAACTCGGCCGAGCCGCGCTTGAACGCGTAGAAACCGCCGATCGACGCAACCACCGCGTCGCCGGCGCCGTGAACCTTCGACTCACCGTATCCGGACAACAACACCGCGCGCAGGGTCACGCCTGGTTCGAGGGCGAGCTCCCAGTGAACGGCCTGATGCGAGGACAAGACCAGCACCACCGGCCGCGAGCTCGCCCTAACTAGCACCAGAACCGGCCCGAGCGGCCGCGGGATGCGCGGCGAATGAATGGCCACAGCCTCGTAGACGCTGACCGCTTCGATGTGCGCCGCGCGCGCCATGCGCGTGAGCGACGTGATGCCGGAAACTATGGTGAGGCGACTGGCGGGACGTGTGTCCGGCGCCGCGGCGCGCGCGGCCGTGACGGCCGCCGAATCGTTTTGAGTGGAGTTCCTGCGAGCGAGCAATTCCGAGAATTCCAGCGGGCCATAGTTCATGACTGTCTATCTGTCACGAGCCGGCGTTTTCTCCCACCGTGGCTAGTACCTAGCGCTCGTCAGGGACGGTCCAGCAAACCTAGCAGTGTCTCTGGCTCGATCGGCTTGGTGAGGTGATGATCGAAGCCCGCTGCGCGCGACTCGGCCTTGTCCGCGTCCTGCGCCCATCCTGTTATCGCTATCAATAGAACTCCCGCGCCCTCGGGCGCGGCGCGAATCTTTCGCGCGACTTCGTATCCGTTGGTCTGCGGCATGCCGATGTCGAGCAGCGCGACGTCGGGGCGACGCTCCGCGAAACTGCGCAACGCCGAACTACCGTCGTGCGCCAATTCGACATCGTGGCCCTCCAGCCTGAGGATGATGGCGAGGCTCTCCGCCGCATCCCGATTGTCGTCGGCGAGCAGGATGCGTTTGTTAGAGCCGCCGCCGTTGCGCGATACACCTTCGACCGGCAACTTCTGCTGGGCTGCCGTCGCGTTCGGCAACCGCACGGTGAAACGACTGCCCTGCCCTATCCCTTTGCTTTGAGCCTCGATGCGTCCTCCATGCAGCTCGACAATGCCCTTGGCGAGCGCGAGGCCGATTCCGAGGCCACCCGCCGCATGATCCTGTGCGGAACGCACCTGCGCGAACATGGCGAAGACCAGTGACAGGTCGGCCTGATCGATGCCGATGCCGTTGTCTTCGACCACGATAGTGATCCCATCATCCGCCTGCTGCGCTGCTATTCGAATCGTTCCCTGCGGATTGGTGTACTTGGCTGCGTTGGCAAGCAGATTCGACAAGACCTGCGCGAGGCGCAGGGGATCGCAATTCATCTGCAGGTCGCCCGGCACCTCGACGATGAGCTGGTGTTTGCGCTCGTCGATGAGTGGACGCGCGGTCTCCACGGCCGCGCTGACAATGGATTGCAGATCGGTCTGCTGCTTGCGCAACTGCAAGGTGCCGTGCGTGATGCGCGAGACATCCAGCAGATCGTCGAGCAGCAGCGACATGTGCTGCACCTGGCGCTCGATCACGTTGTTGGACCAGCGCTTCTGCGCGTCGGTGGCGTTTTCGTTGCGCGCGATCGTAGCCGCCTGGCGTATCGGCGCCAGCGGATTGCGCAGCTCATGCGCAAGCGTGGCGAGGAATTCGTCCTTGCGGCGGTCGGCCTCGATGAGCGCACGTTCCTGCAACTTGCGCTGCGTGATATCGGCGAACCACACCGCCAGGTCTCCGTCGAGCGGTGATGCCACGACGTGATACCAGGACTGATTGCCGTCGGCTTCGGACTGCCTTTCGGTCTCGCGCACCTCGTTCTTTTCGAGCGCCTCGACGTAGAGGTCGAACCGCGCGCGATCATGCCAGGCACGCGGCAGCGTATCGGTCACTTTGCGACCGAGAAACTCGACCGGCCTGCACTTCATGACGCGCGCGGCGGCAGTGTTGAGGAAACCCCAGCGAAAGTCGGTGATCTTTCCTGCTGCATCCCGGACCGGCGACAACACCACGAACGGCACACCGGAGGAAGACAACACCGATTCGAAGCGCCGGTCGCGTTCGCTGACCCGCTCTTCGGCGCGGGCGCGCTCGATGAACACCGCCGCCTTGCGCGCGCAGATGTCGGCAATGCGGATCTCGCGCTCGCTGGGCTTGCGAGGCGTCGGGAAATGCGCGGTCAGCGTGCCCAGTGCCTCACCGTCACGGCTGATCAACGGTGTCGCGTGCACTGCGCGCACGCCTTCGCTGCGCGCCAGCGCTCGCAGCGACTCGAATCGCGGATCGTGCTCGGTGTCTTCGATGATCACGCGCGCACGCTCGATGCGCGCCATCGAGCTCGCGCCCATGCCGCGCTCGCGCAGGATTTCGAGCGCCGCGGAACTGAAGCCGAAACTGGTGGCGACGACGAGCTTCTCGCGTTGCCGATCGAGAATGGCGATCAATCCCTTGTCGGCGCCATGCATGCGCGCAAAGGTGCTCATGATCAGCCGGAGCTGATCGGGAAGTTTCGGGATCGAAGCGAGCGCAGCGCTGAGCTCATGGAGTTCGTGGAGGTCGAGCAGCTCGCGGCGGGAAATCGAGCGGTAGTAGTCACCCACCCAGATGAGCATGGCCGACACCAGCGCGGAGGCGATGACTGCCACCTGCTCGGCCGAATTGAACACGAACAGCGAGGCCGGGTCCTTTTGAAGTGCAGAGTTGGTGACTCCTATCAGCGCGACCAGGATCCCCGGCCCGCGTCCGGCGATCGTCGTGACCAGGATGATCGCAGGCGGAAAGAAGATGAATGAGGTGCGGCCCTGGGTGAGCGGAAAGATCAGCCAGTGGAGCAGCGCCGCCGCGATGGCGACGATTGCGGCGAAAGAAAACCGCCGCGTCGGGGTCCTTTCAATCCATGGCCACAGCCGGGCCATCCCGAAATCCCTGGAGATTCGCGAAAACAGAGACCACCCCGCAACGCTTTGGTGACGCGGAAGGTTACTCCCTCCGCAGACTGGAATCAGCGGTGGGCACGCCGTCAGGCAACGGGCGGCGGCTGGCCGGTATGCCGCGGCAGCGTCTCGTCGATCCATGCCCACTCCGGTGCCTGGCTGGTCCAGATGGTGGCGCTCGGACGTGCGAGGGCCGTATCGTCGAGCGCGCCGTTGCGCACGATGATCAGGTGGGGGCGCGACTCGGCGGCGCTGAACAGGTGAGTTCCACAGGTTGGGCAGAAATGCCGGTGCATGACGTTGCCGCTATCGGCAACGCTGCGATAGTCGCGCGGTGTTCCTTCGATCGTTATCGAGTCGCTCGGGAACACCATGTTGACCGTGGCGTTGCCACTCGCGACGTACTGGCACAGCCGGCACCAGCACAGGCGCATGGCAATGGGCTGCGCCGTGATGCGAAAGCGCACCGCCTTGCAGAGGCAACCGCCGGTAATTTCCATGGCGCCCATTCTGCCTGTGGATCGCGCCTGTTTATACTCGCGTCATGAAACTCTACTGCTGGAACGTCAACGGGATTCGTGCGGTCGTCAAGAAGGGCACGTTTCAAAAATTCATCGCCGAGCACAAGCCCGACATCCTCTGCCTGCAGGAAACCAAGGCCGAGAAAGGCCAGGCGGTGATCGATCTGCCCGACTACCACGAGTACTGGAACTCCGCGGAGAAAAAAGGCTATTCGGGAACGGCCATCTTTTCGAGAGAGAAGCCCGTCAACGTCATCAATGGCTTTCCCGACGGCTTCGCCAAGAAATTCACGTTTGCCGATGAGCTCAAGCGCGACTCGTGGAATGAAGGCCGGGTCATCACCGCGGAGTTCGAGAAATTCCACGTCGTCACGGTCTACACACCGAACGCCAAGGACGATCTGTCGCGCCTGAAGCTGCGGCACGAACACTGGGATCCGGCATTTCTCGCCTACGTCAAACAGCTCGAAAAAAAGAAACCAGTAATCTTCTGCGGTGACCTCAATGTCGCGCACACCGAGCTCGATCTCGCGAACCCGAAACCCAATCGCGGCAAGAAGGGATTCACCGACGAGGAACGCGCGGGCTTCCAGAATTTTGTCGACGCCGGCTTCGTCGACACCTTCCGGCTTTTCACGCAGGGCAACGGCCACTACTCGTGGTGGAGTCACTTCGCCAATTCGCGTGCGCGCAATGTCGGATGGAGAATCGATTACGTGCTCGTGTCCCAAGCGCTGAAGAAGAAAGTGAAGCACGCGAAGATCCACGCCGACGTCCTGGGCTCCGATCACTGCCCGGTGAGCATCGAACTCGAAATTTGACCCGCGCTTGACAGCGACGGCCGGCCATTCGTATATTCACCCATATGGGTGAATATCAATCTTCGAGACTCGACGGTGTCTTCAACGCGCTGTGCGATCCCACGCGCCGCGCAATCCTCGCGCGGCTCACGGATTCGGACGCGCGCATCACCGACATTGCCGGTGACTTCCCTATCTCGCTGAACTCCATCTCGAAGCACATCCGGATGCTCGAGCGCGCGGGCCTGGTGCGCCGCTCGATCGTGGGACGAGAGCACCTGCTCTCGCTCAATGCCGAACCGCTCGCCGAGGCGGAGGCCTGGATCGAAAAATATCGCCGCTTCTGGGAAGGCCGGCTCGCCGCCCTCGATGCCTACGTCACCAACAAGAAGAGGAATCGCAAATGAACGCTGTTCTCGCATCCGCGGCAGTAGTGGTTCGCCGCACGATCGCTGCCTCCGCCGAAGATTTGTTCGATGCCTGGCTCGATCCGCAGGCGCTGGCGCAGTGGATGCGCCCCGGCACCATTCAAAGCACGGTTGCACGCGTGGAGCCGCGGGTCGGTGGCAACTATGAAATCACGATGCAGGGGGCGTCGGGGCCCATCCTGCACAAAGGCGTGTACCGCACCATCGATCGACCGAGGCGCCTGGTATTCACCTGGATCACGGCGTTCACCGAACATCTGGAGACGCTGGTCACTGTCGATTTCATCCGCCACGGCGAGCGCACCGAAGTCGTCGTCACGCACGAGCGGCTTCCCGAGAGCGCCATGCCGTCGCATCGCAATGGTTGGACCAGCGGCCTCGAGCATCTCGACGAGGCGTGCCAGAAAGGCTTCATCTGATTCAGGAGTACATCATGTCGAACATTTGCATTACTGCCTTCAAATGGGTACCGCCATTCGTGCAAGGACTGGTGCGGGATTTGCGCGTGCGCTGGGCACTCGAGGAAGCCGGCCTTGCGTACAGCGAAAAGCTTCTCGGGCCGGGCGAACAGAACTCCCTGGCGCACCGCTCCGTCCAGCCCTTCGGCCAGGTGCCGGTGTATGAAGAAGACGGGCTCACGCTCTTCGAATCCGGCGCCATCGTCATGCACATCGCTGAGAGATCGGAAGTACTGTTGCCGAAAGATCCCGCGCAGCGCTCGCGCGCCCGCACCTGGATGTTCGCTGCATTGAACTCGGTCGAGCCGCACGTGCAGAACCTCACCACGATCGATCTGTTTTTCCAGAATGAAGAGTGGGCGAAGCAACGCCGGCCTGCAGCCGAGAAACTCGCGCGGTCTCGCCTCGAGGCGCTCGCCTCCTCGCTGGCGGGCCGCGACTACCTCGAAGGGAGTTTCACCGCGGGCGATCTCATGATGGCGTCGGTGTTGCGGTTCCTGCGCCACACCTCGATGGTGGCGGATATGCCCGTGCTCGCGGCCTATCAGGCGCGTTGTGAGGCCAGGCCCGCGTTCGCCCGCGCGCTTGCAGCCCAGCTCGCACCCTTCGAGAAACATCAGCCGAAAGCCGCGTGACTCAGAACGGCGCACCAATGAGGAAGTGCCACGCTGACAGCTCACCAGCAAGCCGGTAGCCGAACCCGAGCCGCGGTGCATCCCAACGCCAGATCTTGAACGGCGGGCGTGTACCGAACGTGACACCGAACTCCGCCTGCATCGGTACACGGCGGCCATCGGCCAACGGCGCGGTCGGAGGATCGAGGATCAAGTCGAATACTCCGTACATGCCGAACTCGACTTCACGGTCGTGGATCGTCCATTTCAGGCCGCGCGCCAGGTTGATCCCCTGGCGAATGCGGACGAACTGATCGGCGGGAAGATCGTGGCGGTAACCCACGCCCGAATAGTTGAGCTCGCTGCGCACCAGGCTGTCCCAGCCATGCCACGACCGTTCGCGCTCGACGCGCACACCCACGCCGTACAACCAGCCATCCACGCTGCTCGATGCCACACTGACTCCGCCGCGCGCATACGGAATCAGATGCCAGTCGTTGCGCATCAGATAGTCGAGCTCGAGGCCCGGGACCAGACTGAAACTGTCGACATGCGTTGGAATTCCCTCGGACAAAACATCGAGGGGAGTGAAATCGAAAAGCCCGAACGTCAGCGGCAGAACGAACTTGACGCCGAGAGTGTCCTTGTCCACCGCGCGAAACTCTTTCTCATACGTGAAGCGGTAGATCTGCAGGGTGCGGCCATCGAAATCGTACACACCGGAGCCGAGATCGGTTGCGAACACATAGTTGAGAGACTGGCCAACCGCGCCGTCTTCCTTCGTCTGCGCCGCGGTTTGCGCGTGTGCCGCGCCGGCGAGCAACAGCAGCGCAAGCGCGTTGATCACGCCATCGAATCGCACCATGTTTCCATCCGGACGAAAGAGGAGCAGACAATGCCACAGCGCGCGTCGGCGGAGAATTGATTCAAGCTTGCGGAGCGCAGGTGCGCGATCCGTGGCGCCCGTAGATCAGGCGCTCTTCGCGGAGCCACCAGCCTTCACCGGACGGTTGCTGCTCACATCGTCCGTGTCGCGCAAGCTCCTCCACCATCGCAGTGAGCGGCGTACGCTGAAGCGCACCATCGGCCACCGCGAAGACGCCGGCTTCATAAGCACCCTCCCCGACGGTCAGCAGGGAGTTCCAGTCGAAACTTCCAAACATTGCCCACGCGGTCACGGCCCGTATGTCCACACCGCGGGCCTCGAGCTCGCAACAAATCGTCCAGGCGTCGTGCAGCCAGCGCATTTGCTGATCCGGCGTGCAGCCGATGTGGACTTCGGCGAGTGCGACTGGCAATCCGTAGCGTTGCGCAGCCTCGACGATGATTCGGCGCAGCGAGGTGCCCGCGGTTTCGAGGACGCGCACCGCGTTGATGTCGGCATACTGCTCGCGGCCGTTCCCGCCCCAATGACAAGGCGGATACCGCCCGATGTCTTCGTCGAGGAACCGGTCACTGGTCACATAGTGGTCGATGCCGATGACCGCCGGCGGACACGGGTTGTCCACGAACCAGGCCAATTCATCCGTGCCGATCCCGCTGCCGCGCAGGTATCCGTACAGTGCATGCCGCGGGCCAACTAATCCGCACAGCAGATCCCATGCGAGCCAGCGGCGATGATTCTCGAATTCGGCCTGGTAGGCGAGGTTTTCCGTGCTGTAGATAGTGCCGAGATCGTCCGTCTGCAGCAGTTTGGCGCGTGGATTGACCTCGCGGATGGACCGCATGGCGAGCACGGTGGCGCGGCATTCATTGAGCAGTATGCGCGCGAAGCTGCGCGCGTCTCTCGCATGCGGATGCCACAATCCGTACAACCCGCTGAACCGCGCGGTAGTCAGCGGTTCGTTGACAGGGGTATACCATTCGACCCACGGAAACCGCGCCGCGAGCCGGCCCGCGTAATGCGCAAGTCCTGTCGCAAAGTTCTCTGCGAGCAGTTCCGTATGATCCGGTCCGCAGCCGTGATGCACGAGTCCGGCGATGGGCTCGATCCCGAGCGCGCGCATCCGCGGCAAGCGTTCGTCCGCAAACGCCCAGTCATACTCCTCAGGCGAACCGGTGGCGGCCCGCTCCCAGAGCAGCGGATATCGCAGCGTTCGAATTCCGAGCGCAGCAATCCTGTCGAGATCGTCGCCACGCGTGTAGTGCCCGTTCAGCGCAAGCTGATCGAAGCGTGTACCACGCACGCGATTCAGTGAGCATTCGATGCCACCCCAAAGCTTCATGTGCGGTTCCGGCGCTCACGATGCTTGCGGGCTCACCGCTGGAGGCGCCAGCAGCCGTGCCCCCTGGAGCGGCGTATCCGACCACAGCTTCGCAGCAAGCGCCATCTCAACGCGCTGGGCAGCACGCTTGCCCGCGATGAACGCATGGTCGGAATTGTAGTATTCCCACTCTGCGTAGCGGCCAGCGAGCTCGATGTCGCGCGATCGCAGCCACTCCCGAATGATCTCGACGTTTTCGGCGCGCGCGTGGTCGTAGACGACGTACGCATACGGCATGTCGACCATGTTCCGGGCAATGACCCGGTCCTCCTCCGTGATCATTCCCACCCGAATGCAGTCGGCAATGCAGCGCTCGATGAGCGCATCGCCATCGCAGGGCAATGGCTTGTGAGCCGAATAAGTGATTTCGCAGGTGAGCCCGAATCCACCCGGCGGATTGTTGTGAGGGCTCGCATTACCCTGCACGAATATGCGATGGAAAACGCTGTCGCCGGGGTAATAGATCCAGTGTTTGTCGGTGAGTCGCTCGCGCGCGATGCCGAGATTCACGCAACGCACCGAGACGTGGCGCAACGCAGCCCCCGCGGTACGGATTCGCGCCGGCGCCTCCTCGCCTAACATCCGGACCAGCACCGGCAAAGGTACTGTCGATACCAGCTTTTCGTAGGCATAGGTATCGCCATCGGCGAGCGTCACCCGGCGTTTCGAGGGCGATACGCGTGCCACGCGGGCATTGAGGCGCAGTTCGCCATGCAGTTGCGGAATGAACCCGTCCATCAACGCCTGAAAACCGCCACGCAACGGATAACCGAAACGCGCATTTGGCCCCTGCGGTTTCGCAACGGGCCGCAATGCGCCATCAATCATTTCCTCGAGATTGGGCAGCGGCACGCGCCCGCCGAGCCAGGAAGTTTCCATTTCCGAGAGCGGAACGGCCCACAGCTTGCGGTTGTATGGCAGCGCGAAGTGCTTGGCCACACCCTTGCCCCATACGCCGTGAATGAATTCCTCGAAATTGGCGAATGGGCCGGGACCCTTGCTGCCCGCCTGTTTGGCCGGGCGCAGTCGGACAGTACTTTCGGCGATGCCATCTGCACAGCAATCGGTGATGGATTCCGCCTTGCATGCCGAAGCGCCCGAGCCCGCAGACGCGACCTGCTGCTGCTGCGCGAGCGGGCCGAAGCGCGCCTCGATGGCGCCGACGATACATTCCTTGAGCACCTCGGGAGGAAGGCCATACAACGCCCCCTGGAATGGATAACGCGTATAGGTCCCGTTGCTGTAGATCCAGGCCTCGCGGTCCTGCCAGTGCACGTTGTCGCCTAACAACATGGAGTACATCCCGTGCACGTAGGGGTCATTGGAGAACATGATGTGACCGGCGAAATCGAACGTGAAGCCGTTGTCCTCGATGGAGCCGCACCAGCCGCCCACTTTGTCGCGCTGCTCGAGCAGCACGCTGCTTTCGCCGAGATGATAGGCAGCCGACAGGCCCGTCGGTCCCGCGCCGATGATGACCGCGCTGCTGCGCCGCGTGACGGCGCGCTTGTTGACAGCGGCGCCCTCGAGCAACCGATGCGTCGAATGCGCCGGCTTCTCAATGAGCGCGCGCATCTTCTCCGCAGTTACATCCCAGGACGTAGCGTTGACCACGCTGCGCATCATCGCAATGCGTTTGTCGCGCACGTCGGCGCTCTCGTGCAGCGCATGTTCGCAGGCGCCCACGAATGCCTGCGCGTGCCGGCCAACCTGCACGATGTGCCCATAGGGCTCGACGACGTCGACGACCGGCGTGCTGACAATCGGCTTTTCCGCTGCCATGTACTCGAGCACTTTGGTCGGGCTTATGTATCGGGTCGCTTCGTTGATTGCGAACGGCAACAGGCACACGTCCCAG